>Ga0207686_10000145_pt1 | contig 55930 bp, 43 predicted proteins | sample KBSM24metaG_FD_184396 | JGI IMG/M metagenome (GOLD analysis project Ga0207686, IMG submission 184396) | Miscanthus rhizosphere microbial communities from Kellogg Biological Station, Michigan, USA - KBS M2-4 metaG (SPAdes) (version 2) | ecosystem: Host-associated > Plants > Roots > Rhizosphere >...
TTTGATTTCCCGTTGAATGTTCAAATTCCACGATTGAACATTCGCGGTGTCGAAGTTGATGTCTGCCGAGCTCGGCGAGACGGTGGACCCCGGAACCGCAATGGTCGTGGCATTCGTGAGCTTGACCGTGGGTATGGTCGGCGGCAAGGCTACCGTAGTTGCGAACGGCGGATTCGACGCGTTCCCGGTGACCAGATTGGTGATTGGCTGATCGGAAAGAATCGCATACGCGGCGCGCACTGAAGTCTTCCCGGACTTGAATGGATCCCACGAGAATCCCACGCGTGGCTGAAAATTCTTCCAGTTGGTGTGATAGATCGGGGCGATGCCGTGGTTGACCTGCACCAGCGAATTCGTCGCCAGTTGATAAGTCGAGAAGCGATCGAAACGCTCAGTCGGCGACATCAGCCAATCCCAGCGCATTCCCAATTCCAATGTCAGATTGCTGCGCACCTTGTAATTGTCCTGGGCAAACAGTCCCAACGCTCCCTGCGCGATCGCCGAAGAAACTTCGCCGAGAGTGACGGTGAACCCGTTGGCGTTGCCGGCCAAAAACGCCGCCATGTTGGCGAAGGTAAAGGTGCCCGTGTCGCGATTGGTGTTGTTGTTATAGAACCGGCGATATTCGCCGCCGAATTTGAACGAGTGATTCCCGTGCAAATAACTAAGGGTGTCGGAGCCGACAAAAGTCGTGTCAGACCTGCCCTGCGGAAATCCTGCCGGCCCGCCCATATTAAATCCGCCGCCGCCGACGGTGATTTGCGGTAACCCGATCGGATCGGTCACGCCGTTCTGAATGTTGAAGTCGAGCGGATTCAATTTCGCATTCGGACTGAACAGAATGTGAATGCGGTTGAAACCGAATCGGCCTTCGTTAACTACCTTGCTGCTGATCGTGCGCGTTTCGTTCAAGGTAAAGATTTGCCGGTGCGACTCGCGGGTGTCGCCAAAGCCCGGAATATTATTTCCCTGCAAAGTAGGCTCTCCGCGCCGGTCATGTTGAAAGGCGTAATAGCCGTGGAGGCGATCCTTCGCACTGAAGTTGTAGCCGATGTCTCCGGTAAATTGGTCGATGTCCACCGGTGCAGTGGCCGACCCGCTGGTTAAGCCGTTCGCGGATCTGGGAATCAGATCCAGTAATTTCAGGATCGCTGGATCGGTGACCGTGGCCCGCTGGGCATCGGTCGGCACGTTGACGATCGGCAGGGTCAGACCCTGCCGCTGGCGCAGTCCTTCATACGAGAAAAAGAAGAAAGCCTTATTCTTGTATTGATGAACAGCCGGCCCACCTTCGCCGAATCTTGGCAGGGTCAAAGGCCCACCGAGATTGAACCCGAATTGGTTGCGATGAAACGGCGCCGGCTTGGTGGTGCGCTCGAAGAAATTTCGCGCGTCGAGGGCACTGTTGCGAAAGAACTCAAAAAACTCGCCATGAAATTCGTTGGTGCCGGAACGGGTGGCGATGTTTACGATCGCGCCTGAGTTGCGGCCGTACTCGGCACTAAACGTCGAGTTGTCGGCTTTGAACTCCTGGACCGTATTGATCGACGGCTGAAACGTAATCTGGTTCTGGACCATGTCGTTGAGGTTGATGCCGTTAATCATGAAGTTAACGGTGTCTTCGCGACCGCCTGCCGTGTTCAAGCCAAACGATCCCTGGCCGCGCAGCGGCGCCGTCAGAAACCCATTCTGCGGCGGCGTCACGGAACCGGGAATCAACAAGCCGAGGTCGACAAAGTGTCGTCCATTCAAAGGTATCTCCTGCACGGTCCGCTGGTTGATGACCTGTCCCACGGAAGTTGTGGCGCTTTCGATCACGGGCGCATCAGCCGTGACAGTCACGCTTTGCTCGAGACCGCCGACCTCCAGCGAGAAATCCCTGACCACAGTCCGGCCGACTTCGATGGTGAGATTATTCAGCAGTCGTTTGAACCCCTGCATTTCTACGTCAACCGAGTAATTACCCACCGGTAAGGCGGCGAGTTGGTAATTGCCATCTGAATCGGTTGTGGTCGTGCGTTCGATGGCTGTCCCGACGTTGCGGGCCGTTACTTTCGCGCCCGGGACCACATCTCCTTTTTGATCTCTGACTGTTCCCTGCAGAGTTGCGGTTGATTGGGCCATGGCCGTTGCGGCCAGGAAAAGAAATACGACAAACAGAAATGAAAGCCTGAACAGAAGCTTGTTGCGGGTGATCATGCGGCACCTCCTCCAAAAGGAATTCCGGATCTTCTTCGATTCCGGAGGTTAGGTTATGTGCGCGGGAAGAACTGATGTTCGCCTATGCAATGGAAGGGCCGTTAGCCGACGCCATTGTCCTGCCGTTTTCCGAGCAGTTTTGGCATCTTGAAAATTGAGAATTCAAATCTCTGAATTTTCTGATCCGAGAACAGAGAAATTGAATGCCCAGATCGGAAAAGCCGTCATCGACTCTCGCCAGTTCCATGAGGAATTTCCACCAGCGTTCATACAGTTCGCTGAACGAGCCGGCACAAAACAGGATTGGCTGAATGTGCGAAGAAGATCCGGGGTGCGCCCCAATTTCTGAAGTGAGCCGGTGAGGCGCGAAGCGCTGAGATGTAATCGCCCCGACCCTCAGGTCGGGGTAAACGTTTCAGTTAAAAGGATCGAGGCCTGAAGGGCCGGCATCCTCGAACTTGTGCGGCTGGAATTTGCAAACGCCTTCAGCGTTAACGATCGTCAACTTCGCGGCGCGATGTAACTTCGTCTGGCCCTAATTACCAATTTGCCCTTTGAGTTTTGAATGGCGGGCGTCACGTCCAGCCTGAGCTTTCGCGTTGTGCCGTCGCGGTTCTTATTGGTTGAGACAAACGCGAGGTTGTAGCGACTGCGCAAATGATCGATTAACGTTTGAAAAGTCGTTTCGAGTTTCCTGGGTTCATCCGCGAGAACTTCGCCACCCGTTTCGTTGGCCAGCGTTTGAATGTCCATGTAGTCGGCGCCCGCAACCTTGAATAGCCGGCTAAGCCCGATGATGTTCGCGTTCTGAAGCGTCTGGCCTACGCCCGTCGGGATGATGGCGCAGACAACACTGCCTGATTCATAAACCGCGAGGGCCGCGGACTTGCCACTGGGACTGTGCGGGCAATCGAACCAGCGCGTAAATGCGGTAATCACAATGATCACGCGCCGGCCGGCGGGATTACTGGCCATCGTCATGTACTTCGCAGCGTAATCGAAAACAGTGTTAAGGCAATGCCCACCCATCGAGGTTAGTGGCGGAATACGATTGAGTGCCTCTTCGAGCTGAATCCGATTGGTGGTGAACGGCTGGATCAGATCGGTTTTCGTGTGGTAAGCCACCACCGCGACCTCGTCCGACGGTTTCAGACGATCGAGAGCTTCACGCGCCGCCCGATGCATCTGATCACTGTAAGCATCAAAACACATCCACTTCGGGCAACATTCAACCGCGTTACCGCGATCGATCAGCAACATCACCGAGAGCGGCAGCTGGTCGGTACTAAAGTGCGTGATCTCCTGTTTCTTGCCGTCTTCGTAAAGCCGGAAGTCCTCTCGATTCAATCCTCCGACAATGCGAGCAGTATCTTTCTGCATCACGAGCGCATCGACCTTAACCAGGTCAGTATCGACCTTGACGATGTCATCGCTTGATTCGGGTGTCGGCGACGGTTTAGGGAGCTGGATTGCTGTGCGGCTGGGGCGTCCTCTATTTGTGTTGGCGTTCTGGTTGGGTGTCTGTGAACTGACAGAATTGCCGAACGAGAAAGCCATGCCACCGATCACGGTTAGCCCAATCGCGAGGAGGAGAAACAATAGAGTCGGGTGCCTGCGTTTCATCTGTCTTGATCGTTGGGGCAGAAGTCGATTTGGTGTCCGGATGGTATCAAAGACGGGCTGACGGTGCTTTGTGTTAACCAGTGAGGCGCGAAGCGCCGAGATGAAATAGCCCCGACCGTCAGGTCGGGGTAAACGTTTCAATAAAAGGATCCAGGCCCGAAGGGCCGACATACTCAGGCGGTCCTTCGGACCTCTTCAATCATTCTCAATCCCTTAGCACGACCACGGTCGCGGCTATTGAATGACGGCCCTTGGCAATGCTTCATTCAACTTTGCGTGAGAATCGCACAATCGAAGGCCTGATCCCGATCGAATAATCTTCAAGGCGGCCACGAGGGCCGCCTCAAGATCTATACCCAATTAAGGCAGTGGGCTGCCCTTATCATCTACGAACACACTGAAGACCGCGAACAGGTTCGGATCGAATGGCACCAGACTGGCATGGTTCGTCACCAGAATCGAACCAGTGTGTACGTCGAAAGCGATGTTGGCCGGATTGGCCCAGGGAAGTGGATCGGGTGAGCCGCCCGGGTTTGCAGCCGGTCCCGAGTAACGCACTTCTTCAGTTCCATCCGCCCGCAGCACCGAGATCTGACTAGTGCCCGCCAGACAGACGTATAGTTTGCCCGACTTGCCAAAGGCGATTCCGTCCGGGCCTGCGAGAGCGAACGAGGGAAAGAACGAATAGCGATGAAACTCTTGTAGGTTCCCCGCCGTCGGGTTGGCCAGCGGCAGCCGGTAGATCACACCGTCCAGGGTGCCGGTCTCTGCGGTCACCGATACATAGACATTCTTATTGTTTTTATCGAAGCGGATTCCATTCACGCCGAAAGGCACAAAAGGATCGCCCGCCAGACGTGGGTCTGTGAACCACACCGCAGGCGCGCCACCGCCGGCCGGGATGCGATAAATCGTAGCTGCGAATGAGTCGGTGACGTAAAGATTGCCGTCATCGTCAAAAGCCAAATCATTGAGCAGCGATGGACCGGTCGGAATAAACTGCGAATAGACCGACTGTGTATTACCAGGGTCGAGGTCCATCCGAATGATGCCAACAAACGGCTCGACCACATAGAGTTTGCCGTCCGGACCAAACGCAGCACAAGAACCCGCACTCATCCCCGCAAAAGGATTAGTGATGGTGATGGGATAAGTGGTGTCGAAGGCTCCCGTCTTAAGGTCGTAGGCTTGGACGTATGCCGAGCCCAGAGGTTGGCCGAAGGTGGCGGGACCGGAAACGTAGAACCGGTTGCCTCGTATGGCAATGCCCTCGGGATAACCAGGGGCAGCAACGGGCGTGATTACTTTTGAATCTCCGAGAGCCTGAGCACGGATGGTGCTGGGGTTCAGGCTAAGCGCGAACAGTGCCGCAGCAAGATAAAGATAGAATTTTAGTTTCATAGTTAGGGGTCTCCAGTCTTCCCAGATGTGATGCCTCGGTGTTACCGAGGTGGTGCGAGGTTCAAACGGTCTGTCAGCTTTGAAAGTCCACGCGGTTATAGCTTGCAAGCTGGCTGAGTGCAAGCTAAATGATCCACGGCTTGCAATAGCCACTAGCTTTGGCTAGTCGATCTGTAATCAAGTTGAAATCGGCTTTAGCCGAATTCACTGAGACGGAGATCCGGAACTTAATCGAATACTTGTCGCACACTCGAGTGCCAGAACCATATAGAAATTGCAAGCCTGACTCCGGTTCCAGGGCTCCCTTTCCCTTTTGGGTTTGTGTGTTACAGTCCTTCAACTAAAAACCAGAAGGAAAAGAGATTGTGAATGAACATTACCCCGCAGCGCCTCCGGCCATTGGCCCTGGTCGCGACCATTGTGACCTTGACGGCGCTTGTCAGTCTGTCGCCCGCCCACTTCAAAACATCCGCAGCTAACGGCGCGGCCAACTTCAGAGCGGCTGCCGCGGCGCTGTCTTACGCACCCCTTCTTCCGCCACCACCGCCCCCGACGATCACAAACTCAGGAACCGCTAACGACATTATCTACAATCTGCCCGGCGGCGACGGGGACAACCAGGCGATACTCGAAGACGACGGCGTGCCCGGCAACGGAATGTCCCAGTTGCGCAGCGGCAACGGATCCTTCGTTACCGTAGTCTTCGCCAATCCAGCCAACACGCTGGCCATCAATGCGAGCAACGACGGCGAGAAGATCACAGTAAATAACGTGGACAGCGGCTTCGTCGCGAAGATTAACCTGAAGGGTGGCACGGCCAACGACACCTTCGCCCTCGGCGACGGCGCGACCCTGAAGAATGGCACGGTCAACGGCGCGGGCGGCGTTGACACACTGGATTACAGTGCCTACACCACCGCAGTGTCGGTCAACCTGGGCGTTAGCGCCTCATTTTATGGAGCCGACATCACTCCGATTCAGGAGACGCCGCCCAATACCAGCGCTGCGTTCGGCTCTGGCTCGAATGCTTACGATACCTCGACCCACAGCATTTTAGGGCTTGGCCTATCCGTCAGTGGCATTGCGCCCGCTCAAGTCACGGGACTGAAACTCCGCCGCGGCGCCGTTAATACCGCCGGCCCAGTGGTCGCGAATCTGATTGGCTTAGGTTCCATAGGCCCTAGTGGAAACGGTTTCCAGTACAACGCGCCCGTGGTCGTCCTGCCGACCGGGCAAGAGGCGGCTTTCCTGGGCGGCCTTCTTTACGTCGAGGTCGAAACGACGGCCTTCCCCGCTGGCGAGGTTCGCGGCCAGATAGTGGCAAACGGCTTCCCCGTCCCGACACCGACCACGGCCACCGGCATCAGCGTCGCAGGCATCTCGGGAATCACGGCGGTGATCGGCGGTTCCGGCAACGACAGCCTCGTCGGCAGCCTGGGCGACGATGTATTGCGCGGCGGCCCAGGTGACGACACACTCTACGGCGGACCGTCCTTCGTGGGCGACAGAATGCAGGGAGAGGGCGGCAACGACACGATACTAGTGAACGCCCTGGATATTACCTCCGGACCACCGATTATTGACGGTGGCCCGGGCAGTGACCTTGTCAATGTCAACGGCAGACAAAATCTCGATTCCTTTTTCGCGGAGCCGGCGACGTTCTCGCCCAGCGGGCCCGGGCGCTTAACTCTCCACACCTCCAACACGTCGAATGACGTTGACATCGGCACGGTCGAGACGCTGACGGTCAGCGGCTACGCCGGCAACGACACTTTCCTGGTGGGTAGCCTGGCCGGCGTCAACGATCTAACCACCATCAACCTTAATGGAATGTTTGGCAACGACACTTTCAACATCACGCCGAGCGCAACTATCACGTTCACCGTTAACGGCGGCGACCCGACGACGCCGACCTTCCCCGGCGATCTTCTGAACCTCAACACGACGGGAGCGACGAACCTTGCGCTGGCGGCCACCAACAGCGCGACCGGCAGCCAAGGCACGTATACGTTCGGTAACCGGCAGCCGGTGAACTTCCTGACACTCGAAGCGGTCAACCCGACGACCATCAAGGTCAGCGACGTGACCGTGCCTGAGGGCAACGCCGGCTCGACCGGCGCCGTCTTCGCCGTCACGCTCGACGCGCCGACCAACACGAGCGTCACGGTGGACTACGTCACCTTCAACACGACGGCCGTCTCCCCCGGCGACTACACCAGTGTGAATAGCACCGTCACTTTCCTGGCCGGCCAGACGACACGTTTCGTCACCGTGCCCGTCAACGGCGATACGCTGCCGGAAGGCAACGAGACTTTCATCCTGAATCTCTCGAACCCGGTCGGCGCATTGCTGGTCGATTCGCAGGGCATCGGCACGATAGTCGACGACGATCCGTTTACACCACCACCGAGCATCTCGATCAACAACGTCGCAATAGCCGAGGGCAATAGTGGTTCGAGCAACGCTGTGTTTACCGCCACGCTCTCGGCGGCCAGCCCGTTTACAGTCTCGGTTGACGTGTTCACAGCTAACGGGACGGCGACGGCGCCGGTTGATTACCAATCAGCCGCCACCACGCTGATCTTCCTGCCCGGAGTGACCACGGCTAACTTTAGTGTTCCGGTAAACGGCGACACGACGCCCGAAGGAAACGAGACCTTCTTCGTTAATCTGACTGGCGCCATCAACGCTACTATCTCGGTCGCTCAGGGCACGGGCACGATCAATGACGACGATGCGACCAGCATCTTCCAATTCAGCAGTTCAACAGCCAGCGTCGCAGAGAACGCAGTTGCCGGCAGCGCCACGATCACCATTAATCGCACCGGCGATACCAGCGGCGTGGCCAGTGTCAAATTCGAAACCAGCGACCTTTCGGCGAAGCAGCAGGGCGACTACACCTTCGGCTCCGGCGTAGTTCAGTTCGCGCCGGGTGAAACGTCAAAGACCTTCAACGTGCTGCTCGTCAACGACGCTCTCATCGAAGGGGCAGAGACCTTTGCGGTCACGCTTTCGAATCCCTCGGGCAACTGTGCCGTGGGCAGTCCCGGCCAGATCGTCGTCACGATCACCGACGACGACGTAACGACGGGCGCCAACCCGATCGACGACTCGACGTTTTTCGTTCGCCAGCACTACCTCGACTTCCTCGGGCGCGAACCCGACGCGGCGGGACTCGCCTTCTGGGTGGGCAGCATCACGTCGTGCGGTGCGGATGTCGGCTGTCGCGAGGTCAAGCGCGTTAACGCTTCGGCGGGCTTCTTCCTTTCGATCGAGTTCCAGGAGACCAGCGGCTTCGTCATCCGCACTCAGCGCGTGGCTTTCGGGCGGCTCTCGGCCGACCCGGCATCGCGTGTGCCCTACCTCCAGTTCATGCGCGACACGCGTCAGGTCGGAGAGGGCGTTGTCGTCGGCCAGACGGGTTACGAAGCGAAACTCGAGGCGAACAAACAGCTCTACGCACAGCAGCTTGTGACGAGCGCTGCCTTCCTCGCGCGCTTCCCGATCACGGCAGCCGGCCCGTACGTTGATGCGCTCTATGCCTCGGCCGGCGTGACGCCCACCGAAGCCGAGCGCACGGCGGCGATTAACGCCTTTGGCGCGGGAGCGACGGCGGGGCGCATCGCGGCATTGCGCGCGGTGGCCGACGCCGCCTCGGTGCGGCTGGCGGAACGCAACCCGTCCTTCGTGCTCGCGGAATATTTTGGCTACATGCGTCGCAACCCGACGGACGCACCGGACTTCGGCGACGAGGGATTCCAGTTCTGGCTCTCAAAGCTGAACTCGTTCGGCGGCGACTTCATCAAGGCTGAAATGGTCAAGGCCTTCATCAGCTCGAAAGAATATCGCGCGCGCTTCGGCCAACCGTGAGCGGTGAGTGGGGTGGGCGTTGGAGTTTAACCATCGCCCCCCAACACCACAGTCAGTACCGGGAGCGATAGCGACCGGGTGCGGCGCGCCGCGCCGACATGAGAACCTTTGGGAATGACGGTCAATCTGTGTCAGAACCGCGAGCGGTAGCGACCGGATCAAGAAGTCGCCAGGTTTCTGAAGGTTCCTCTTGATCCGGTCGCTACCGCTCGCGGTTCTGACACAATGCCGATCAACGAATCTAAAAAGGAAACAAATGAGACCTCCAAAGCTCGCGGTGTTGGTTCTTCTGCTCGTGGCAGTGTCGTCATCGTGCAAGCTGCTAAATCGCACAACCTCCCGCGGCAAAGGGCCGGCGATCGATTTTGTTACTGCGGGCAAGCCGCTCAATGTGACAGTGCAACTTGATAAGCAGCAGACGGCCAGCAAGCTGGTGCCGCGCACCGGCGGGAGTGTGTCTCTTACCGCCACCGACGGGAGCAAGTTCATGCTCGACGTCCCGCCTAACGCACTTGAAGCGGACACGATGATCACCATGACCGCGGTCAAAAGTATCGAGGGTGCACCACTCAGTGCAGACCCTCCGACGGCCGTCCAACTCGAACCGTCCGGCTTGTTTTTCAGGGAGTTGGCGGCGCTCACAATCGTGCCTGCCAGGGACATTCCGATTAAGCAACAAGTCATCTTCAGCTACGAGGGTGACGGACACGACTATCACCTCGCCGTGGTAGATCCGAAAAGCAAAGACGTCAAAATCAAGTTGATGCGATTTAGCGGCGCCGGCGTGGGCAGCGCAGCCGATTCGGCCTGGGCAGCGAATTTAATGATCCAGGCAAGTGATGCACAAGCGCGGATCGTACAAAAAATCGGAGAGCTCCTACAGGCTGAGCGTCGTGAACAACTTCTTGGCTCAGAGGGCGATCCTGAAGTGGCCGACAAACTCAAGTCCGCGCTGGATCAATATGAAGATCAAGCTCTCCAAAAAGAGTTGGCTGCGGCAGAGTTGGATTGTAAACATGCCACCCACGCCATTCAGAGTTTGCTCGGTTTAGAGAGAACAAGGCAGCTCTTAGACTTTCCTGGGACGTCCGGCTTCAATCAGAAATTTCAGAAGCTCCTGAACATCGCCAAGGACTGTCCTGCGGGGTACACCGTTTCCGGCACCAGCGGTCCCGTTACATTCTCTGGTCAGATCTGCAGCCTTGATAAGCCCTTCGTCATTAATGGAACGTTTGCCAATGGTTCTGAGACACAATCATTCACGCCCAGCAGCAGCACCGGCGGCACCGTGAGAGAGCAGGGGAATTCGGGAGGATGTACGCAATCCGGTGGCGGAACGTACAAGATCACCTTAGACGACGCGGGCTCGGGAGTTTTAGAATTCACAGAAACCGTCACTGGAATCTGCGGGCCGTTCTCTAACGCGAAAACTTACACCTTCAAACTCCCTCTTAAACCTGCATCGGGTCTCTCGTGTCCCTGATGCTAGTAAGGCATCTTCATCATCAGACCACGCTGATTTCAATGGCATTGCGTGGTCCGTCAGTACCATGCGCGTAAGCACATGGATCAATTCACAACTGTATATCCCCCTGCGAGTAGGTTTCGCGTCCTTCGTTGATTGTCGTGGTTCCGTGTCTCGCTTCGCTGCGGCCCGAGCCTTGGCGGCTTCTCCCGCGATGGTGTCAGTACCGGGAGAGCGCTAGCGACCGGGTCCCGGGCGACGGCGAGATCGAGTTTGCCAGGACGCTTACCCGGTCGCTACCGCTCCCGGTACTGACTCCAGGACTGTTTTGGGGAAAGCGATGCGAAGGGTGAATTCGAGGTTTTTGCGATTTTGCTGAGCACATCGAGACTCCCACGCCTGCAATTGAGACTTTCGCATCTGCAATCGAGACTTTCGCATCTGCAATCGAGACTTTCACGCCTGCAATCGAGACTTTCACGCCTGCAATGGCGACTTTCACGCCTGCAATGGAGGCTTTCACGCCTGCAATGGAGACTTTCGCGCCTGCAATGGAGACTTTCGCGCCTGCAATGGCCACTTTCACGCCCGCAAGACAGGCTGACCCAGTCGCAAACTCCCTCGGTCCTGACTCCATCCCTTTAGGATCAAAAAGAAAAAGGCGAGAGTGGTTAGCTCTCGCCTTTGCATTCTTCCTGATCCGGTCGCTAACGCTCCGGGTACCTGACCCGCTTAGGCCGGTGCCGGGGTGCCTCCGGTAATCGGCGGCAGGATTGGCTTGAGTGGCTTGCTTTCCTTCACCGCCGGTAGCTCCTGCTGCACTCCTGACTCGGAGCCGCCGGTATCATCGAGCGTCAAGCCGGCAACGATGCGGCGAATCTGGACGCCATCGAGCGATTCATGCTCGAGCAGAGCTTCGGCGAGCCGCACCATCGTGTCACGGTTCTCGTCGATAATCTTCGTCGCGCGTTCGTATTGGTCAGTCACGATCTTCCGGACTTCGGTGTCGATGCGAATTGCCGTCTCTTCCGAGAAGTCGCGGTGCTGGGCAATCTCGCGGCCGAGGAAGATTTGCTCTTCCTTCTTGCCGAAAGTCAGCGGGCCGAGTTCGGACATGCCGTACTCGCAGACCATCGCGCGCGCGAGTTCGGTGGCCTTCTCGATATCGTTCGAGGCGCCCGTCGTGATGTTGCCGAGGAAAGTTTCTTCCGCGATGCGGCCGCCCATCAGAATCGAAATCTGACCGAGCAAGTATTCCTTCGTATAGTTGTGACGATCGCCTTCCGGCAATTGCTGAGTCACACCCAGGGCCATGCCGCGCGGAATGATGGTGACCTTATGGACGGGATCCGCGTTCGGAACTTTTAGTCCCACCAGCGTATGTCCCGCTTCGTGATAAGCAGTCACGCGCTTCTCTTCATTCGAAATGACCATCGACTTGCGTTCGGCGCCCATCAGCACCTTGTCCTTGGCCAGTTCGAAATCAGACATCGCCACGACTTTCTTGTTGTAGCGCGCCGCATTCAACGCTGCTTCATTCACCAGATTGGCGAGATCGGCCCCGGTGAATCCCGGAGTTCCACGGGCGATGACGGAAATATCCACGTCTTCCCCGAGCGGAATCTTGCGGGTGTGGACCTTCAGAATGCCTTCGCGTCCACGGACATCCGGTCGCGAAACGACGACCCGGCGATCAAAACGGCCGGGACGAAGCAACGCGGGATCGAGAACGTCGGGTCGATTGGTTGAGGCAATCAGAATCACACCGTCGTTTGATTCAAAGCCATCCATCTCAACGAGCAGTTGATTCAAAGTTTGTTCGCGTTCGTCGTGACCACCGCCGAGACCTGCGCCGCGATGACGGCCGACAGCATCAATCTCGTCGATGAAGATAATGCAGGGCGCGTTCTTCTTACCTTGTTCGAACAGGTCGCGGACGCGCGAAGCACCCACGCCAACGAACATCTCGACAAAGTCGGAACCCGAAATCGAAAAGAATGGAACGTTGGCTTCACCGGCGATGGCGCGGGCCAGCAAAGTCTTGCCGGTGCCCGGCGGGCCCATCATCAGCACGCCTTTGGGAATGCGGCCGCCGAGCTTCTGAAACTTCTGCGGTTCCTTCAGGAATTCGATAATTTCCTGCAGTTCTTCCTTGGCCTCTTCAACGCCGGCGACATCCTTGAAGGTGACGCGTTTCTGTTGATTACTCAAAAGCTTTGCGCGCGATTTACCAAACGACAAGGCCTTGTTGCCGCCGGACTGCATCTGGCGCAGCATGAAAATCCAGAACCCGAAAATCAGGAGAATCGGCAGAAGATAATAGAGAGCCGGCCACCAATAGCTGCCGCTGCCCGACTCGTCGCTGACTTTCGCGACGAAGGGCTTGTTATCTTTAGGATTCGTCCCGTACGCGAGTTTGAGGATGTCGTTCTGCGCGTTCGTGTTGGTTAGCTGGACGTGATACTCAACGTAAGGAGGTTGATTATCGACCGCCACGACTTCAGTCTGCTTGACGACCAGTTCCTTGAGTTGTCCCGCCTGGATTTTTTCCTGAAGCTGCGTGAGATCGATGGGCGCGGTATTCCGGCTGCCAGGATTCACGAGCTTATAGATCAACAAGGCGCCCGCGATAATCAGCACCCAGAAAATTACTTGTCTTGCAGTAGAGCTCAATGCCTTCCGTTCCTCCTCCGACTTCCCGAGGCCGATCATACCTTAAATCAGCCATTCTTGTAAGAGCCGCCTTCAATTCGCTTCACCTCGGGGCGGCCAGCATTCAGATGTCCGGAAAGGCACTTCCGGTGCCTTACCTTCAAACCGGGATAATACGTAGTCTCGGCGTTTCAGTTTCGTTCATTTGCGGGTTCGCGATGGTCGATAGTGCAGCAGGCCATTTTGACGAAGCACCGTCGCGCCTCCCGGTAATTCGGCGACACGCCCGCTCTTGGTGCTCAGCAGCAACTTTTCGACGCCGACCAGATGCGTGTGCTCAATCCGGCGTAAGTCCCCGCGATGCTGTTCGAGCCAAAGTCTGAGCGCCCGCCGGCGTAAGGCAGTCGGCGCGATGCGCAGCACGTCGGTGCGCAGAGGGTTTAGCCGGTGAGCCTCTCCGGTCGAGGCGAATTCGACGAGCCTCTGCGCCGCACCGTCCAGCGCCTGATTGTCAGTTCGCAGAATTTCCGCGCTCCGCACTACCGTCTCGATAAATCTCGGGTTGAATCGCTCGAGCAGCGGCACTACTTCGTTACGGACGCGCACCCGTGCAAATGCCGGATCAGAGTTCATCTGGTCGTCGCGAAATTCAACTGAACGACTGCGGCAGTACGCCTCTGTGTCCTGGCGCCGCGCCCAGCCCAACAGCGGGCGCGCGAGCAGAATGTCACTTCGCGGCGCCATCGGCCGCACAGCCTCAATGCCGCGCAACCCTTGACCGCCACTTCCGCGAATCAGATTCAACAGAATGGTTTCGGCCTGATCGTTCATCGTGTGCGCGGTCAGGACGGTCTTTGCCTCGTGCTGCTTCGCGACCTGTTTGAGAAAATCGTACCGCGCGAGCCGGGCCGCCTGTTCGAGATTGTCCTTTGATTTCCTGGCGCGCGCCCGGATGTCCAGACTGCGCACCACGACCGGATGGCCCAATTCTTTGGCCAGTGACCCTACCCAACGCGCGTCCGTATCGCTCGCCGGCCCTCGCAATCTGTGATTGAGATGTGCCACTAAGATTTTGATCTTAATCTTCTGCGAACGAACCAGTTCATCCAATCCGAGCAACAGCGCGACCGAGTCACCGCCGCCGGAAACCGCCACCACCACCGTTTCGCCGCGGTCAGACAAGTTCAGTTGCCGCCATTCAGCGGCGAGTTTGCGCGCAAACGAACTCAAAGGCGTGTGGGATTTCCCGGTAATTGCGGATTTCGTTGACGGTCCTGATTTCCGTGGCTTCGTCATTGGCGAGGCAAGCTTGGTTGATTTCATTCTAACATCGAACGGCGACAACGGCGGCCAAAGCGTCGACGCCGGTAAGACCGGCTCGCGTTTGCTATCCGCTGTGCTGCGCCGTAAGATCGTCCGTCGATCTAACGCCGATGGAAATCACCGTCGCGATCACTGGAGCGTCAGGCGCAATCTATGCGCAGCGTACGCTCACCCATTTGGCGGCGAGCGGCATCGTCGAACGAATCAATCTAATCATTTCAGATTCCGCGAAGACCGTGGCGATGGTCGAACTGGGATTCGATCTGCGCAGCGCTGACGAACAGAAAATTAACGAATGGGTCGAGTTGCCGGCGGAGGCGAAAGTCATTCGCGTGCACCGGCTGGACAACATGGCCGCGAAGCCGTCGTCCGGCTCGCACCCACAGGCCGGCATGATCGTGGTGCCGTGCTCGATGGGAACGCTGGGCGCGATCGCGTCGGGCGCCGGAACCAACCTGATTCATCGCGCGGCCGACGTGACGTTGAAGGAAGGGCGCAAACTAATTTTGGTGCCGCGCGAGACGCCCTACAATGCCATACACATTGAGAATATGCTGAAGCTTTCGCGTGCCGGCGCACAGATCGTCGCCGCCAGTCCAGGGTTTTATCATCGGCCGCAAACAATCGAAGCGCTGGTCGATCATTTGTGCTTTCGGATTCTTGATCAATTTGGAATCCCGCACTCAACCGCGACGAGATGGAAAGGCGAGTGAGTAGTGGGCGGTGGGCAGTGGGCAGTGAGCTGTTTTTAGTTTTGAGCTTTGCGTCTTGAATGCTGAATTTGAAGCTTGAGTCTTGGGTTTTGAGTGCTGAGTCTTGAACCTTGAATACTGAACCTCGAATCCTAGTATTGAATGTTGAACCTTGAATACTGAACCTCGAATCCTAGTATTGAATGTTGAATCTTGAATCTTGAATCTTGAATCTTGAATCTTGAATCTTGAATCTTGAATCTTGAGATTGGATTGGATTGGATTGGAAATTTGAAATCTGAAATTTGAAATGCCTTCGCTTTCAACGAACATCCGCACGACGCTCGAGATGATTAAGATCGAGCACACGCTGTTCGCCCTGCCGTTCGCCTTTCTCGGCGCAGTGCTGGCGGCGCGCGACCTTCCGAGCGCTTGGCAGATTTTTTGGATCGTCATCGCCATGGTCGGCGCCCGCTCTACCGCGATGGCCTTCAATCGAATCGCCGACCGCGACTTTGACGGCCGCAATCCGCGAACGAAGATGCGCGCGATTCCCGCAGGCACGCTGTCAGTCGGATTTGTCTGGCTGTTCACCATCGTCAGCGCCACTATCTTTTTCCTGGCGGCGGCGATGCTGAATCGTTTGACTCTGATCCTGGCCCCGGTCGCTCTCGCGAGTGTCGTGCTTTATTCATTCACCAAACGTTGGACGCTGCTCTCTCACCTGGTCCTGGGCTGGTGTCTCGGCATTGCGCCGACGGGCGCATGGATCGCGGTGCGCGGCGCGATCGATAGTCCGGTTCCACTTTTGCTTACGGCAGTAGTCATGCTTTGGACGGCAGGTTTCGACGTGCTTTACGCCTGTCAGGATTATGAATTCGATCGGCGCGAAGATTTGTATTCGATTCCCGCGCGGTTCGGCGTGGCCCGGTCGTTATGGATTTCGCGCGGTCTGCATCTCGCCGCCTTCGCGGCCCTCGTCGCGTTATACTTTTTGACGAGTCTGGGAGTGCTCGCAGTCATCGGCGTCATCGCTACCGGCGCGCTTTTGATTTATCAGCACACGCTGGTGCGCGCCAACGATTTGAGCCGGCTGAACGCCGCCTTCTTTACCACCAACGCTTTCGTCAGCGTCATTCTGTTTCTGACTTTCGGAAGCGCGGTTTTCCTGAGACGTTAACCATGAGCTTTTCACACGATTCAAAACTCTGCGACATCAGCGCCAAGGTCAGCACCGGCGAGCGGCTTTCGTTTGACGATGGCGTGACCCTCTTCAATACCGACGACCTGAACGCATTAGGCAAACTCGCCGACACGGTGCGCCGCCAGAAACATGGCCGCACGACGTACTTCAACGTCAATCGTCACTTCAATCCGACGAACGTCTGTTATGTCGACTGCAAGTTCTGCGGCTTCTTTCGCACGCCGCGCCAGCCGGACGCCTACACGCACAACATCGATGATTCATTGCGCATCGCCGGTCAGGCGGTGAATGAAGGCGCGACCGAATTGCACATTACCGGTGGGCTGAACACCAAGCTGCCATTCAGTTACTTCACCGACCTGCTGACTGCCTTGAAGAAACAATACCCGCAGCTGCATCTGAAAGCATTCACGATGGTCGAGTTGGATCACTTCGCGCGCTTCTACAAAATGAGCGACGAAGACGTCATCAATCAGCTGATGGATGCCGGACTCGATTCGTGCCCGGGCGGCGGCGCTGAGATTTTTCGCGAGCCCACGCGCTCGATGATCTGTTCGCACAAATGCGACGCGCAACGCTGGCTTGATCTCGCCGGCACAGTGCACGCGGCCGGTTTGAAGACCAACGCCACCATGCTCTACGGCCACATCGAATCGTTCGAGGATCGCGTCGATCACATGGTTCGTCTGCGCGAGCAGCAGGACAAATCCGGCGGCTTTCAATGCTTCATTCCGCTGGCTTTTTATCCTGAGAACACGCAACTGGCTCACCTGCCCGGGCCTTCCGGCATCGATTCGTTGAAGACGATGGCCGTGTCGCGTCTGATGCTCGACAACTTTCCGCACCTCAAGGCGTACTGGGTGATGCTCGGCAAGCGTCTGGCCCAGGTCGCGCTGCACTTCGGCGCGAACGACGTCGATGGCACGATCACTGAAGGCGGTGAATTGACAGAGAGTTATTCAGTCGAATCGAACAACGAAGTGAAGATGACGAAGACCGAATTGATCGGCTTGATTCAAGAAGCCGGTTTTGAAGCAGTCGAGCGCGACACGGTTTACAATCGCGTGAACACGGTCGTAACTGCTGCCTAGTGCAAGCGGATTTGCGTGTGGATTCCGCAATATTTGGACGACTTCAAAAATAAACGCAAGCTGAGATTGCGCGCGGACTGTCAGTTTTCGTAAATTAATCATAAGGACCGACCCCCGAGAAAGCGTTTTCCAATGAGTACGGCTGCAACACAACAACGAACAATTTCACTCGCGCATTCACCTGATTCGGACGATGCGTTCATGTTCTACGGCCTGGCGACGCACAAGCTCGACACCGGCGATCTGGAATTCAAACATGTCCTGCAAGACATTCAGACTCTGAACGAGGAAGCGCGCAAAGGCACTTACGACGTCACCGCGATCAGCTTTCATGCCTACGCCTACGTGGCTGATAAGTACGCGCTGCTGCCACACGGCGCTTCGATTGGCGATAACTACGGGCCGATCGTGGTTGCGCATAACGAAGTCGATGCGTCCCAAATTTCGAAGCTGAAGATTGCGGTTCCGGGAACGCTGACCAGCGCCTTCCTCGCATTGAGCATCTTCGAACCCAATTTCGAATACGAAGTTGTGCCCTTCGATCAAATCATCCAGACGGTCGTGGATCGAAAGTGCGACGCAGGTCTTTTGATTCATGAGGGCCAACTCTTTTATCAAACTCACGGGTTGCATAAGGTGCTCGACCTCGGTGAGTGGTGGCACGAACATACCAATGGTTTGCCTTTGCCGATGGGCGGGAATGCAATTCGCCGTGGCTTGGGCGAACCAACCATCAGTGAAGTCTCCGCGCTGCTGCGTGAGAGCATTTGTTTCTCGCTTGATAATCGCGAAGATGCTTTGCAGTACGCGCTTCAGTTTGCTCGCGACATGGATCCCGGACTGGCCGATCGTTTCGTCGCGATGTGGGTGAATGAACTCACGCTCGATTACACCGAACGCGGCCGCGAAGCGGTGCGGCGTTTGCTCGCCGAAGGCCACGAACGCGGAATAATTCCTCACCAGGTCGACGTGCAATTCGTTACGTAAGCCTCGTAACAAACAGCTCATGCAAATTTCGCCTGCACGCCGCGCTGCGTTTCAAATACTGCGACGCGTCGAGGATGAGCAGGCGTACGCCTCAGTGTTGCTGGCCGGCGCGGATCTCGATTTGAACTGGAAAGACCGCGCGCTGTGCCGGCAACTGGTGCTGGGGCCGCTGCGGCGGCAATTGTGGTTGGATCGTACGGTCGAGCATTTCGCCGCGCGGAGGATCGACTCGTTCGACCTGGCAGTGGTGATTGCTCTGCGGCTCGGTCTTTATCAGCTGCGGTTTCTTTCGCGCATTCCCGCATCAGCGGCCATCAACGAATCCGTGAATCTCGTCAAAGCTGCGCGCGTTAAGTCTGCGGCCGGCCTGGTTAATGCAATTCTGCGACGCGCCACGCGCGAGCCGAATTATGATCCGGCGGCGGAAGTTGTTGACGACATCGATAAAGTCTCAATTCAGAGTTCGCACCCGCGCTGGCTGATCGAGCGTTGGGCGGATCAATTTGGATTCGCCGAAGCGACGGCAATTGCCCACGCGAACAACGAACCAGCCGAATCGTTTTTCAGATTGACGACAAAGGCTCAATCATCGGCGATTATCGCCGAATTAGGAGCAGCGGGAGTCGAATTAGCTGCGAGTGCAATTGCTCCGGACGCGTGGCGATTGAGAGATTCAGTCGGTTGTGACGAGGCCGGCAGGGACGCCGGCGCGCCGCAGGCAAGGATGCCTGCGCTCCTGCGAAAGCTGGCCGACGACGGTCTGATCTATTTTCAAGACGAAGGATCGCAGCTCGTCGCGCACTTGCTGGACGCGCGTGATGAAATGCGCGTGCTTGATGTCTGTGCGGCGCCGGGAAGTAAGTCGACCCTCATCGCCTCGCTCGCACCGGCCAGCGAAATCGTCGCCGGCGATCTTTACGAACATCGCGTGCGGACGATGAAACAACTCGCCGGCAGACAAGCGGCGAGCAACATAACTTTTGTAATTCACGACGCGACGAAACCGCTCCCCTTTGCGCCCCGCTCATTTGATCGCGTGCTGGTCGATGCGCCGTGTTCGGGGACCGGAACTCTCCGTCACAACCCTGAGATTCGTTGGCGGCTGAAGCCCTCTGATTTCCCTGAGCTGACCGGCAAGCAGAAACTGATTCTCAGAAACGCCGGCGACGCGGTTCGTAACGGCGGGCTGCTTTTGTACTCAACCTGTTCGCTGGAAACGGAAGAAAATGAGGCAATTGCTTCGGATTTTCTCGATCGTCACAACGATTTCGCACCGGCGTCCTTGTCCGCGCGAGCCGACTTAATCACTACAATTGGGGCCGTGCGCACCTGGCCACATCGAGATTCAGCCGACGGATTCTTTGCCATGGCTTTCCGGCGAAAGGACTAATCGAGAAGTGTCGCTGTCGCGCAAGCTTGCTATCGCTCAAACCATGGCGCGTGTTAGACTGCGCAAGCTGCTGGTGACCGCTTTCAACTGACCTGAACCATCGTGTCTGCCATCCGTCAAACATTAACTGTCATAAAACGAATCGCAATCGTCATTGGAATCGCCATCGCGTTTTCGCTGGGATTGCTGGGCGCAATTTATTTGTCTCTGCGCAGTTCTGAGACGCGCGTGCCGGACATCATCGGCAAGGATCGGACCGCCGCAGAAAATACCATCAGCGACGCCGGGTTGAATTTTCGCGTGCGCGCAGAGCGCGCCACCGGTGAAGCAAAACCCGGCACCGTCCTAATCCAACTGCCGCATGCCGGAGAGATCGTAAAAGTCGGCCAGACGGTCGCCGTCGACATTAGCCGGCCGACCAAAGATGGTGAATATTCGGCGCCGAGCAATGCGAACGCTAACGCCAACGCCCAGAGTTCACCGACGGAACAGGACAATTCGTCTTCGGCAAACAACGCCAACGCCAACGCGAACAAACGGAAGCCGGCAAACAAGAACGCGAATGACAACACTAACCGGACGGCGAACCGCAACACCAACCGCGCGCTGAACGGCAACACAAACTCAAACGCCACGCCGGTGCACACAAACAGCAATACGACTCCGGCGAATCGCGCCGGCACGAACACGAACGTGAATCGCCGGCCGCCGGCGGTGCGCACACCGACACCCTGAGCATTTGCCATGATCGAAATAGCCCCATCAATCCTCTCAGCAGATTTCACGCGGCTCGCGGAAGAGATCGCCACAGTTGAAAAGGCCGGCGCCTCTATTCTTCACGTCGACGTGATGGATGGACGTTTCGTGCCGAACATCACAGTCGGCCTTCCGGTGGTGAAAGCGATCGCCAAAGTCACGCGGTTGCCGATCGATGCCCACCTGATGATTGTCGAGCCCGGTCAGTACGCCGATAAATTCGCGAAGGCCGGCGCCAGCATGGTTTCAATTCACATCGAGGCCGACGCCAACGCGCATCGAACCCTCAGCAGCATTCGCGCGGCCGGAGCGCTAGCGGGCATCGTGATCAACCCAGGCACTTCGCTCACGGCACTCGACGAAGTCATCAAATTTGCCGATTACGTTTTGGTAATGTCGGTGAATCCGGGCTTTGGCGGCCAGGAGTTCATCCCCGAATCGATCGAAAAAGTCCGCCGCTTGCGCAAGATGATTGACGAGCGTGGGCTGAAAACGCGCATCGAAATCGACGGCGGCATCAACTCCGATAATATTGCCGAGGTGACCAGTGCGGGCGCCGAGATTATCGTTGCCGGCTCGGCAATTTTCGGCGCGGCAGACCCGGCTGTCGCATTGCGCCAGATGCGCGAAGCTACAGTTCTGTGGGTTTAGCCGGACAAACTTTCCGCCGAAAATATCATCCGAACCAATCGACAAGCCCTGGGGTTTTCATCCATACTGTCCCGTTAACCGCTTTTTTGGAGGATTTTCAATGTCTTTTAACTTAACGCGAGCCAGCCTCCGCATGTTTTCGCGTCGCATTCTTTTTGCGATGGCGGTGGCCGTGATGATCCTGTCGCTAAATCCAGTCGCTTTCTCGCAAAAAGACAATAAGAGTCAGGTCCAGTCCGGCATGTCCAACGTCCAAAGGATGGATGTCATGCGGTCCAAATTGGAGGCGATGAAGCGTTCGCTCGACAACGCCGCCGCCGCCATGCCCGCGGCTGCCAAGGACGATAAGGCTAAGAATGCTGACGATCCCCGCGCGCGGCTGGTCAGCCTGAGCAAGGAAGTGAATTCGGTGCTCGGTGAAGTCAACGATCTGCATTCCCGGGAAGATCGTTCAGACAAATACGACGCGTCGAAACTTGACGGCCTGGAAACCTCGGTTACCGAGCTGAACACGAGAGTCGATGCTGCTTTAACGGCAACTGCCGGAGCGCGCAAGGCCGGCAGCGAACAAACCACAGCTGCTTCGCAGACAAAGTCTGAGGGCGGCGGTCGGCGACTGTTAGGTTTGTTGCCCGGAAAAAAGAACGACAAATACGCGGAGTTGACCGGCTCCGTAGCACCGGGACGTGATCGACAATTATTCCTCGACGCGACCAAAGAAGTCCGCAAGGGTAATCACGATACCGGCCGTTTGCTTTTCACTACCATTATCACCACTTATCCGGATTCACCCTATCTGCCGATGGCCAAGCTGGCGATCGCCGATTCGTTCTATCTCGAAGGGGGCACGAGTTCGTTGATTCAAGCGGCCCAGGCTTACCAGGATTGGCTTACCTATTTCCCGACCGATCCGCTGGCCGACGCCGCGATGCTCAAAGTCGCTGAGGCCGAGATGCGACAAATGGGTCTGCCGGATCGCGAAATCACCCATGCGCGTAAAGCCGAACAGCGGCTGAAGGCGTTGCTGCAGCAGTATCCGCAAACGAAACACCGACCGGAAGTTGAGGAGCGCCTGCGCGAGGTGCAGGACAACCTCGGTGACCACAACTTCTCGATCGCGATCTTCTACCGCGATCGCTACAACGGCAAAAAGGGCGGCCTCAAAGGCGCGCAGGACCGGCTGAAAGAGATCGTCGAGAAATATCCCAATTACTGCCGCTTGGACGAAGTTCTTTACAACTATGCCTGGACCTTTACGGTGGAAGAAGAGCCGGACGAGGCCGCGAAGTTGTATCAACAACTGGTGCGCGATTATCCAAACAGCCAATTCGTGGACAAGGCCAAGGAGCAACTGAACATTATCGGCGCTGCGATTCCTGAACCCGATCCGATCAAGAAGACTCTGGCGCCGTGCGCAAAGCCGGGCTTCGTTTCAAACATGATGCAGCAAATCACCGGCAGCGCGAACGTCACTACGAGCAATGAAGGAATTCTGATCACGAAGCACGGCGAAGGCACGGACTTGATCGATAAGGCGATTCAGAACAACGGGCAGATTTCCGAAGGCGACATCAAGGTCTATCAAACCCCGAAGCAGCCGACGTACGACAACAAACAGTCCAACAAACCGGCATCGACGACGCCGCCGAAATCGACCAATCCAGCGCCTGATGCAAATGCTTCGACGCGTCCCAAATCAACTCAAACACCTACGCCGCAACCCTGAAGCAATCGAGGTCACGAACCCCGGCGCAGGAATTAAGTCTGTCGCGGCAACGCTTCCAACGTTGCCGGGACATTCTATTTTCACGTATCCTCACCGCAAATGACGGAGCCAAACCTTTCTGACGAACTGTCGCGACGGCATCGCACCGCGACCATGTTCGTGCTCGGTTTTCTCATTCTCGATATTGTCTTGCTGGCGACGGCGTACGTGGCGGCCGATCGACTCTACCGGCCGCGCGATCCTTCATTGGGTGTGGGCCTCTGGATCGCTATTCTGGTCTTCGGCCTCGGCGCTTTCGTGCTGCGCCGCACCAAATTCGCCGCGATGCGTCTCAAGGACATCGCAGCTTTGAAGGGCATGTCAGGCCTGTTAAAGACCCTGCAGGACACGACAGTTCAGGTCGCCTGCATTGGTGGGGCAATCGGGTTGATGGGTTTCATGTTAGTGATTCTCAGCGGCGACTGGACCTACACCTTGCGGGCCATCGGCGTTTCCATAATCGTGCTGTTTTACGGGTATCCCTTCCGCAGCGCCTGGGAACGTGTAGCCCGGCAATTGGCGCCCGAATAAAAATCGTTCACGAAGAAAAGCTCCCACGCACTACCACTTCGCACTTGCACCGATGCGAATAATCGGTGCGCGATATGCGACGTGATCGACGGATCAGCGCGCCCTCATATCTTACCAATCGCTCACCAAATTATTGCCGCACGACAGAACTGTTGCAGCTTGGATTCAATTCTCTTAAATACCCGGCCAATGAGCGGTTCCCGAATTCGGCGGCGTCGCACTTGCAATTATCCCAGGCGAGATTAAAGAACCAAGGGGGATACCATGAAGAAAACGCTTCTTATATTCGTAATGTTGCTCTCCTCGTTTGCTTTTGTGCCGTCGACGCAGGCGGCTGAAGTGAAATCGGGCGCGGTGCTGAATTCGCCGCAGCTGCGCATCCAAATCGGTCGCCGTCATCGCCGCAATTGGGAACGCCGGCGCGATTGGGCCTATGGCGATCGAGTCGGTTACGGCCGCACGTTCACGCGTGACGTCCGATACGGTTTCCGCACTTATCGCGAAACGTATCAGGTCGTGAATGGACGGACCATGTTGATTAGTCGTGTCAGACTCTACTAACGAGTCGACACTTGAACATGAAAAAGCCGCGACTCGGAATCTGCGAGCCGCGGCTTTTCTTTTTCTGTTGACAGACCTAGTTAACGGCCGGACTTGATGGCATGCGCGGAGCAGTTGCCGTAGCTGACGGCATCGTGATTTGTTTGCCGCCACTGCGACGACGCATGAAGCTCGTTCCATCTTCTTTCGAAACCAATCCTCTCTGCATCAGGTCCTGAACGGCGCCGTCGAATGTCACCATGCCTTGAGCGCGTCCCGTTTGCATCACATTAGCGATCTGATGCGTCTTCCCTTCCCGGATCAGATTTGCCACGGCGGGAACGTTCACCAGAATCTCGGCGGCTGCGACGCGGCCTTGATGGTCCGGACGCGGGAGCAAAGCCTGGGCGACGACGCCACGCAAACTCTCAGACAACATGACGCGAATCTGCGTCTGCTGTGCTTCGGGGAAAACGTCGATGACGCGATCGATCGTTTTAATCGCGCTGTTCGTGTGCAGTGTGCCGAATACCAGGTGACCTGTCTCGGCGGCCGTGATGGCCATCGAAACCGTTTCCAAGTCACGCATTTCACCAAGCAGAATAATGTCAGGATCCTCGCGCAACGCTGCTCGTAGCGCATTCCCGAAGGACTTTGTGTGGCTATCGACTTCTCTCTGACTGACCAGACTGCTCTGATTGTTGTGCACGAATTCTATCGGATCCTCAATCGTGATGATGTGGGCCTTTTCGTTCATGTTGATGGTGTGAATCATCGCCGCCAGCGTCGTGCTCTTGCCTGAACCTGTCGGCCCCGTCACCAGAATCAAGCCTTCCGACGCATCGATGAGTTGCGCGAGCTGCTTTGGCAGACCCAACTCTTCGATCGTCTTAATCTCTTCGGGTATCAGCCGAAAGACGGCTGAGATGCCGTGACGTTGCATGAAGACGTTCACGCGAAAGCGTCCGATCCCTTCGAGCGGATAACTCAGATCTAAATCCCAGTGCTCTTTTATGCGCTCGCGCTGCTTGTCGTTGAGGATTTCGAAAATCAGGCTCTCGGCCGTCTCGGCTGTTACCTCGCGATAGTTCAGTTTCGTCATGTCGCCATGAATGCGCATGTAAGGCGCTGAGGCCGAGGTGAGGTGCAAATCCGAGGCGCCTCGCTGTTTCATTTCTCTGAGGAGTTCGTCTAGTCGTGCCATAGTTTGATTGTCTCAGGATTCATCAGCCTGTGCCGATATCCGTCTTATTAACCTTGGTGGGTTCGGAAAGGAGGCTGCTTTGAAGCTTGGCCGACGCCGGACGGCGTCTCGAATTAAGGCAGCAGTCAGCTGCACTAAAACAATATAACAAACCGATCGGGGCTGTGCCTAGACATAAATTTCAGTCGTCGCACACGTGGCTCAACACAGCTCACGGCTGGGAGAACGACTTCCGCGTCATGTCACTGAAAGTGTCAATCTGAACGACCGGCTTCGGCAAAACCCAGCAAAATCCCAGCATTTCCACGAAGTCTGCTGCTGGCACTGGCGTTGCTGTGGCGTTAGCGCGCGAGGCGTTTTACCCGGCCGCCGAACCGCGAGGGAGATAACCGTCAGGGGAAAATGATGGATGAAAAAATCAAGCCCACCGCGCCGGGAGCAAAGCAAGATGGTCGTTCGGTCGTTGAAGCGCTGATGGTCCTTACCATCGCGGGCATTCTCACTTCAGTCGCCGTTCCGCAAATGCTTTCCGCGCGGCGACTCATCCGGGCAAGTTCGATGGCGCGCGAAGTTGCCTCGCAATTGCGAGTCGCGCGTCAAACCGCGATGACCCAGCGACAAGCGGTCACCTTTCAATACGACAATTCAAGTAAGACGGTAAAGATTTACGATCATAACAACACCAACAACGCCAGCGCCGGATGCAACATGACCGGCGTCCAGGTACTGTCGGCATCAGGTTATCCAAATACAGTGTGCACGACGGTGTTGACGACCGTGCCCCTCGCCACTGCTAACTTCGCGAACGAACTGACCTATGGAATTCCGAGCGGCATTTCGAATACGACGCTCGACGATGGAAACACTCTGACCGCGTTGTCGGGTACGGGTGTCGTCAACATTACATTCCAAGCGGACGGAACCGTCGTTGATAACAGTGGGACTTTCAAGTCGGCATCGCTGTTCTTCTACAACAGCCAGGTTCCGACGCAGACAGCTTCCGCCATTTCAATTCTAGGCGCAGCGGGCCGAATCAAGGTCTGGAGGTACAGCACCAGTGCAAGCAAATTCGCCGAATAAGCGCCCCACGCAAACCGAACAGCTTGCTCCGGAAGCCGGCGTGACCATTCTGGAAATGGCTATCGCGACGCTCGTTTTATCAGTCGGCCTGTTCGCCCTCGCCGCTTCGATCGGCTACGCGATTGCCGTCAGCAATAAAGGACGGAACCTGACGAATACGAAACTGGTCGCGGTCTCAATGCTCGAGCAGATGGAAACGTTGCGGAACACCGGACGATTGACCTTTGGCCAGATCGCCAATGTCGGCGCCATACCATCTGGCGAACCACAAAACTTCGGCGGTTTTCCGAATGGGTTTCAGCCGGTATCGATAAATCCGGGGCCTGATGGAATCTTCGGCACTTCGGACGATCTGATCGATCCGTCCACGAATCAGCCTCAACCGACGTGGGCCATGTCTGGCTGTTCGCGTGAGATTGTAATTACGAACCTGAGCAGCACGCTGAAACGCGTACAGGTCACTGTTCAGTATCAGGACTCCGGCGGGCAGACGCGCAATCTCGTTGCCGTCAGTTATCTCAACGACGACACGCGCAGCAACTTCAGATAATTCCAGCGAGGCGACGGTATGAATCTCAAAATAAATAGAGGCCGCCAGCAGGGCTACAGCATGCTGGAGCTATTCGTTGCCCTCGGCTGCATGCTGGTCGTCGGCGCCGCGTCGCTGGCCCTGGTCGGCAACAGCATCAAGTTCGCAAATTCAACTTACAACCTCACTGATGCTGAGCAGTCGCTCCGCAATGCACAAGAGGCTATCAATCGGGACCTGACCAACGCCGGCGACGGCTTACGCGGGATTGGCACCATCACCGCCCCGGTCGCGTTCGTCCAGTCTTACATCACCCGCACGCCGGTGACCTGTAACGACGCGAACTTTCCCTGTATCGGCATCGTGACGTCGGATGATTCAATTCCGGCGAGCACGGCGATTCCCCAGTCGAGTCCGGCCGCAACTTTTCAGACCGGCAGCGATCGAATTTCGATGCTGATCCGTGACACCACCTTCAACTCTGGAAACACCGTCTCGTTGTTCGCCGGAAAAATCAGCGTCGTCGGCACAACCACCGTCATGGTCGTCGGCACTTCTGAAATTGGATTGTTCCAGGTTGGCGAAATCTACGCGTTAACTTCGCAAAGCAGTGCCGCTTTCGGCGTGGTCTCGGCCATCGACGTTACGAACAAGAAGGTCACCCTGACCAACGGCGACGTCTACGGTCTTAACCAGAACAGCGTGACGTCTTCGATTTCGCAAGTGGCGACGTTCGTTGCCGGGTTGAACTCATCGCCCGTGGCCGTCATGCGGCTCCAGATAATTCAGTACTACGTTACTTCGACCGGCTTATTGATGCGGCGGGTAATCGGCGTCGCGGGCAAGGGATTCAACGACTCGGTTGTCGCTGAACACGTAAGCGGTCTCGGGTTCCGATATTTGACGAATCTTACCGATGCCAACGGCAATGTTGTGCAGCCGATGCGCGTGCTTGGTTCTTCCAGCGAGCAAAACGCGGTGCGTGAAATCGAAACTTCAATCAGTCTCGAAACTGTCGGGGCCGTGAACCCCGTCACCAACGTAAACGCCAGCACGACTACCTGCGGCGCAAACGACAACGGAAAACAGAACATCTGTTCGACGACCCATACCACGGTCCGCAATCTGCAATTTCGGCAGGCGCTTAGTCCGTGACGAAGAAATTACTGCAACGAATCTATTGACGATGCTGCAAATCGGGAGTTCTCATGCGCACCATCTCTTCACATTTCCGCAAAGCCGGCCGCAATGAACGCGGCGGCGCCTTGCTGACTTCATTAATCATCATGTCATTGCTGTCAGCCGTCAGCATGACGGTGCTGGCTGTCGTCACGCACGAATCGCGGATTGCCGGCAGTGACCTGCGGCGCACGCAAACCTTTTACGCCGCCGCCGCGTCCAGCGAAAAGATGACCAGCGATTTCTCGGCGCTCTTCACCAAGACGTCGCGTCCCTCGCAGACGCAACTCGACGCCATCGCTGCTGATTATCCTTCCGAACTCGTCAGTGAGGGTTTCTCGTTCAGCAAGCCGGACGGTACCCCTAATCAATCGATCACGCTCGACAGCAGTGCGCCGTCCGGCACCGTGACGATTCCTACCGGGCCATTCTCAGGACTCATAGCCTCCGTAAATCCGTACGTGCTGGACACCACCGTTCGCCAAACGGCGTCGGGCGCCGAAGTGCACCTCCAGCGCCGCGTGAACAATTACCTGGTTCCAATTTTTCAGTTTGGCATGTTCAGCAACGAAGATATTGAGTTGTATCCCTTGCCTCCGATGGCCATCAACGGGCGGGTGCACGCTAATGGAAATATCTATGCCAGCGCGAGCATGAACCTGACCTTTCAAGCCAAGGTGACAACGGCTGGAGAATTCATAACCGATGTGTGGCGCAACGGAACGGCGCTGGGCTACGACAACGTCAATATGCAGGTCGGCTCGACCAGTGTCCCGATTACGATGGGCAGCATGGTTAATGGGCCCAATATTACCGGCGCCATCGCGGGCCAACGAGGTTATTGGCCGGGTTCGCCGAATGGCACTGTCAACTCAAGCTGGAACACCACGTCAGTGGCAGCGGCCCAGTCCGGCGTCGCCAATCAGTTTGGCGGCCAGTTGTTAACGCGAAGCACCGGGGCGGCGCCGCTGTTGCTGCCAATGCAACTCGAAGGAAACTTAACGCGTGAGATTATTAAACGCCGCTTGCCGACTGATTCGCAGGTCCTCGGCGACTCCCGGTATCACTCAAAAGCTCAACTAAGAATTCTACTCGATGATGAGGGCAGCACTGGCGACGCAGCGGCCATTCCTGCCGGCCAGGGAGTCAACCTGTCGACGTTTGATCCGATGCTGTTACCTAACACGCCGGTTAATCCAGGTAGTTCGAATGGCGGGGGCCGCGCCTTATGGCGAATCCTGGACAACAATACAAAGCCAGGCGATAGCTACAACGAGACCTCAAGTTCGTACGTGCTTCAAACGCAGCCCAGCGGCGCTAGTCTGCAAGCGGACACGGTGCGCAGCCCGAAAGCTGCTCCAGCGGCAAAAGCGATAACCGGCGCTACCAATGCCAACCCGATCATGATCACCTGTAGTGGCCATGGATTCTCGAACGGCGACGTGGTTTACATCAGCGGGGTGCTCGGTAACTTGAACGCTAACGGTGAATACACGATCGGATCGGTGACCACGAACACGTTTACTTTGACCGGACGCGCGGGCAGCGGCAACTACTCGGCTAATACCGGCGTGGTATACAAACTCAACAAGTCAAGCAACGGCGCCATCGTGCCTTATGGCGCCGGATTAAGAGGTCACATTCTGATTCAAGTAGTGGACGCGAACGGCGTCACGCGCGATGTCACTTCCGAGATTTTGAGCATGGGCATCACTGAAGGAGAACCGAACTCAATCGTGATGCTGCAACGGCCATTGTGGGCGGCGTTTACACAAGGACAACGCGATGCCAGCAGTTCTACCGGGACGAACTATCTGACTTATATCTTGAACAGCACTTACATGGGAGCGGACGGCGAGATTTTGATCGACTCGAGCCATCCAACTCTCAATTCCACCTATGGCTATTTAACTAACATCGCCGACGACACCTCCGGGCAACCCAAGCGCGGGGATGTTCCACCCTCGAACGCCATGACCACCCTGATGTCCGGAACACCCGGCGCTAATTGGGCGAGTTGGAACGCGATTGTGCCGATTAATGTGTACGACGTTCAGGAAGGGTGCATCAGCAACTCGATGACGCAAAACGTGGTATACGAACGCGGCATCATGAACGTCGTGCAAATCAACATGAGGAATCTCGCGCGCTGGTTCGACGGCGTATACGACAACAACCTACTTCAGAGCACCAATGCCCTGAGCACAAACATTGCAAAGCCTGACGGCTACACCGTCTATGTCTCTGATCGCCGTGGCGACAACGTAAAGACGTTCGTCGCAAGTGGGACCACGATATCCGCCACCAACGGCATGGCCGACAACGAAGACATCTACGGTCCGAACGGCGCCCTCGACCCCGGCGAAGATGTTCAGGAAACAGGCGTACTGGTGAAAGACACTACCGAACTGCCTGACCCCGTCGCGCTAAGCGGCAGCTATGGCACCGATCGCATCAAGCGGGCAATCGCTGTCGCCGCCTGGTCAAACCCGTCAAATTATTTCCGGCACGCCGTCCGTCTGTTCAATGGTGACAATCTCATGGTAAGCGGCGGCGCCGGCAAGCTTTCGTCCACTCTGGGCATAACGATGTCCAGCGAGAACCTGGTCTTTATCTGGGGGAATTACAATACGACGGGCATCAATGCGGCGCCGCCGACCGGGACGTCTGCACTGAACGATCCGTCAGCGACATATCACTACAATGGTAATCAGGTTCCCGCCTCAATCGTCGCGGATGCTTTCTCGCCGCTGTCAAAGACCTGGTTCGACAGTTCCTCCGCGATAAACCCGGATACCAGTACGAACAGACTTGCCGATCTCAATTTGCCGAATATTGCGGCCGAAACCTCGGTGCGGGCGGCGATTATCGCGGGCGATAACAAGTCGGCGCTTGCCGGAACTCCGGATCAAGGAAATGGATCTGAGTCTCGGCTCAACGGCGGCATGATCAACTTTCCACGTTTCATGGAAGACTGGTTCTCGATTCAACGGCGCTGGAATTACGTGGGATCATTTATTCCGCTCTATCATTCCACCCAGGCGGTCGGTCCCTGGTCATACGTTTCGCCCTTTATCATCTATCAACCTCCGATTCGTGACTGGGCTTTCGACGTAACGTTCCAGGATCCGACCAAACTGCCTCCGTCAACGCCTTTGTTTCAACACATCGAGCCGACCGGATTCAGACAGATCTTATAGTCGCAATCGAGGCATCAGCGAAACGAATGTTGAATTCGCATTACCAACAACAGCAGCACGAGCGTGTGCGGTGCAAATGCCAACGTCAACAGAACATCTGTTCGACGACCGTATCATCGTACGCAATCTGCTATTGCATGAGGGGCTCGCCCTGACGATTTAATAAAACGGACTAAGAGGAATGGATCCCGACGATGCTGCAAAAAGAATTTTTCCCGCGCACCATCCCTTCATATTTCCGCAAAGCCGGCCGCAATGAACGCGGCGGCGCCTTGCTGACTTCATTAATCATCATGTCATTGCTGTCAGCCGTCAGCATGACGGTGCTGCCTGTCGTGACGCACGAATCGCGAATTGCCGGCAGTGACCTGCGGCGCACCCAGACCTTTTACGCCGCCGCCGCGGCCAGTGAAAAAATGACGAGCGATTTCTCGGCGCTGTTCACCAAGACCTCGCATCCGTCACAGGCGCAGCTCGACGCGGTCGCCGCAGCCTATCCTTCCGAACTCGTCACTGAGGGTTTCTCGTTCAGCAAGCCGGACGGCTCGCCCAATCAATCCATTGCGTTCGATCCGGCCGCGCCTGCTGGCATGGTGACGATCCCTTCGGGCGCATTCTCAGGGTTGATCGCGTCAGTAAACCCTTACCTGATTGACACTACCGCGCGCCAAACTGCCTCTGGCGCGGAAGTCCATCTGCAACGCAAGATTAACAATTATCTCGTGCCGATCTTTCAGTTCGGCATGTTCAGTAATGACGATCTCGAACTTCATCCCGGCCCGCAGTTCACCTTCAACGGCCGCGTACATGCGAACGGCAATCTCTATGTGAGCGGCACGACGACTTTTCTTTCGAAGGTCACCACCGCGAACGAACTGGTAGTTGATGTGCTCCGCAACGGCAACACTCACGACCAGGCGATGAACGTGAAAGTCGGATCGACCATGGTGCCGCTGACCATGGGCAGCACCGTCAGTGGTCCAAATTTCAGCGGCGCCACGTCTGGCAATCGCGGTTACTTTCCGGGTTCGCCCAACGGCTCAGCCAACGCCGCGTGGGATACAACTTCCGTCGCCGCGGCTTCGGGTGTCGCAAACCGTTTCGGCGGTCAGATCCTGACGCGCAGCACCGGCGGTGTGCCGCTGCTTTTACCGATGCAACTCGAAGGCAACCTGACCCGCGAGATCATCAAGCGCGTCCTGCCAACGGACACCCCGATACTGCGAGACGCGCGCTATCAATCGAAGGCCCAGGTTCGGATTCTGATTGATGACGAAGGCAATTCACCCATCGACTCAGCCGGCGTTCCGACTATGCAGGGTGTCTATCTTTCGAACTTCAATCCAATTCCTATGCCGGCAGGGGCCGCGAACAATAACCCGGGCACACACGGCGGTGGTCGCGCTCTTTGGCGAATCAACGACAACAATACTGCGGAAAGCAACAGCTACAACGAAGGCACCTCGCCAAGAAGCTGGAACCAGCAACAACAGAACGGTTCTGCCGTGCAGGCCGATACGGTGCGCGGCATCAAGGCGCCGCCGCCGGTAAAAGCCATAACCGGCGTGACGAAAATCAGCAGTGGAATCAAAATCACGGTTAATAATCATGGCTATTCGACCAACGATCAGGTTTTCATCGCTAATCTCACGACCGCGACACAGGCCAACGGCGGCTGGACCATCACCAAAATCGACGCCAACAGCTTCACACTGAACGGCACAAGCGGGGTGACCCTCTCGCCGACCTATACCGCTGGAAGCGGCACCGTCTATTCGTTTACCGCGATTCCGAAGTCATCGAATGGATACGCGATTCCTCCGGGCGCCGGAATCACCGGCCACATCTTGATTCAGATTGTCGACGCCAATGGTGTCGCGCGCGACGTGACTACCGAAGTCCTTAGCCTCGGCATGACTGAAGGCGAACCGAACGGCATCGTCTATCTGCAACGTCCTTTGTGGGCGGCATTCACTCAAGGCAGCCGTGATGTAAGTGGCTTGACCAACGCCGCGCTGAATGGCGATCCGGCCTACACCAACTGTCTGACGGACATCATGAACAAAACGCGCAAGGGCGCCGATGGCGAAATCAAGATTGCCACCGGCTATCCGACGCAGGATGCGACCTACGGCTACTTAACCCAACTCGCCGACGATACGCCCTCCGGCTCGCAGCCAATCAGGTCTGACATGCCCGGCGGCATTCCGGATGACGGAGTCTGCGCTGCCAGTGCTCAGCCGGTGATGTGCCAATTGCTTTCGGACTGGAACACCAGCGATTGGAACAAGAACCGAAGCTGGAATGCGATTGTGCCCATCAACGTTTACAACGTGCGCGAGGGCCGCCTTAACACGTCACTCGGCTCGGGCAATGTCTATGAACGCGGCATTACCAATGTGATTGAAATCAACATGCACAATCTGGCGCGCTGGCTGGACGGGGTATTTGATAACAATTTGTTACTGGGCACGACCGCGACCAGCGCCAACATCGCCGCCCCGGATGGATACACCATCTACGTCTCGGACCGTCGGGGAGATGATGTCAAATCGATGACCGTTAACGGCACGACCTTTAATGCCACCAACGGCATGGTGGATAACGAAGACATCTACGGTCCTAACGGAACGCTCGACGCCGGCGAGGATGTTCAGCAAAAGAGCGTCTTAGTGAAAGATACAAATGAACTTCCCGATCCGGCTATTTTGTCAGCCGTATCCCCCGGTTATGGTACTGACATCGTCAAACGCGCGCTGGCAGTCAACGATTGGGTCAACCTTGATTCAACCGGCATCAATCACAAAATGTTTCGGAACGCAGTGCGCCTCTTCAACGGTGAGAACCTTTGGATCAGCGGCGGCGCCGGGAAGCTTTCGGCCACCAAGGGCATAACCATCGGCACCGAAAATATGGTTTACATCTGGGGCAACTACAACACCACCGGCATCAATGCCGCGCCTCCGGTCGGAACGGCCTCTTTGAATGACACGAGCAACGGTTACTTTTATCTCGGCAACCAGGTACCGGCTTCAATCGTCTGCGACGCTTTCTTCCCTTTGTCCAAGACCTTCTTTGACAGCGAGACGGCAATGTTCCCGGATGATTTTAGTAAGCGCGCTGCCGATCGCTCACCGACTTTTACGCAAGAGACTTCCGTCCGAACGGCAATCATCGCCGGCAATAACCTTTCAGCCATGGCGGGGAGTCCTGACGCCGGCAATACCGCTTCCGGCGAATCGAGATTGAGCGGAGGCATGCATAACTTTCCGCGCTTCCTTGAGGATTGGTCCGCGCGTTGGAATTTCGTAGGGTCGCTGATTCCGCTCTATCATTCGACGCAGGCGGTCGGCCAATACAACGCTGAAAGCTCGATCTACGGACCGCCCATTCGCAACTGGGCGTTCGACATTACCTTTACGGACCCGACAAAACTTCCACCGTCGACACCGTTGTTCCAACACATCGAGCCAACCGGCTTCAAACAGATCCTATGATTATTTTGTCTCTGATCAGGAACGGTAACCGATTACCTACGGCCGTTACCCCAGGTGACATTATTTAGAAGCAATCCGCGGCAGTCGCCGCTTTTGAATGAAAACCCTAGCGGCATGTATGTTGCCAAAGCTCAAGAGGATGCGTACGAATTTCACACGCTTCGTTCCGAAACAAATCGATGGATTTCCATATCTCAATATCGACGAAAGACCAGTGAAGCGATGAATGCGGCTTGAACTGTCGTGCCGGCCATAACCGGTGGGCCGCATGAACTCTACGGACATATGCCCGCCGCGGCGAAGACTTCATAGCAGTTTTCCATTAATAGTCTTTCTCAATTGATGTGCAATGAAAACCCGACGACAAAAATTTGAAAACGGCTTCAGTCTGATCGAGCTGGCGATAGTCGTCACGATCATCCTGCTGATTCTGAGCCTCGCACTTCCATCTGTGCTTAGCTCGATGCGCGCCTTTCGGGCATCCGCCGACGCCCGAAGCATCGCCGCGCAATTAGCTCTTACGAAGATGCGGGCCGCGAACCGCTTCACGCAAGCCCGCTTGAACTGCGATACGACCACCAATAGTTGCCGAGTTGAAACTTGTACCAGCAAGGGCACCAGCACCTGTAACACTTTCACAGCGGAGGGCGAGACGATAAACCTGTCGCCAGGCTCGAGTTTTTCCTTCGGGACCCTCACGACGCCGGCAGGTTCACAAACTTCGATTCAGAATAGTACCCAGGTTCTTTTTAACTCTCGGAGCGTACCCGTAGACAGCACCGGGGCCGTCACCGGTAACTACGCGGTTTACGTTACGAATCAGAGCGGTAATCAATACGCCGTTACCGTTTATGCCAGCGGGCGAGTTGCTGTCTGGCGGTATGGCAACGGAGCCTGGCACTCGCAGTGAAGATGAAAATGGCCAAACGCTTTGCCCAAATGAAGATGTCTTCGCGCAATCAGCGGGGAGCAAGTCTCATCGAAACGATGATTGCACTTGTGCTCCTCTCAATTGGGCTCCTGGGCGCTATGGGATTGATTTCATTCGCGGTAACCCAGAATTGGAATATGGGTGATCGCTCCACCCGCACCACTGAGTACGCGCAGGACAAAATGGAGCAGCTGCTGGCACTGAACTTTTCCGACGCAAGCAGTAACACCACGGTGTATCCAACCACCACGACCGGGGGAACAGGTTTGGGAGGCGTGATGTCGGGCAATAGTACCGTGGGCGGCGTTATTTCCGGCTCTCCGGTCAGCCAGTACGTCGATTACATAGACAGTTCAGGAAGCCTGCAAACCACCAGCACCAATGCTGTCTACATTCGTCAATGGATGATTTCCACCAACGCGAGCGGAAATCTGAAAACGGTGACGGTGGTAGTAAATGCCGTGAGCTCATCCAATGGTGGCGGCGGTACGCCGGCGACGACGTTGGTTTCAATGAAATCTCAATGAGTGAAGAAATGAACCAACGCAATGCGCGGATCCGCGAAGACGGGTTCTCAATGGTTGAACTGCTGGTCAGCCTGACGGTGATGTTGGTCGTCGCAGGTGCGGCGCTCTCGGTTCTGAGCTATGCGCAGAAGATGTACAGCACGCAGCAAATGCAGGCAGACATGCATGGCGGCCTGCGGGGCGCGTTTGAACTAATGAGCCAGGAAATTGGTCAGGCTGGGGCCCTTAGCCCTGCGACTTACACGTTGACGCCCGCGATAACCAGTGGAGCTGCAGCCCAAAGCGTCGCGATTAATTCCACCACTGCGATTTTCGTGGGGCAGAAACTGGTAGTTGATACCGGAAGTTCCCAGGAGACCGTCACCGTGACGGCCATTGGAACAAATCAAATCAGCGCGATCTTCAGCAAGAGTCACGCGGCCGGGGCCGTCGTAGCCGGCCGGGGAGTTTTTCCGCAGGGCGTGCTGAGCAGCTCAACCTCGACATCACTCAAGATCTTTGGCGACATCAACGCGGACGGTTCGCTGGTCTATGTTCAGTACGACTGCGACACGGCCGCCGGGACTCTCGCCAGGTCGGTCACGACCGTCACGCCGGGCGTGACTACTCAAAATGCGTCAACGTTTCTGCTGACCAATCTGGTTGCCAATCCCAGCGGCACGCCGTGTTTTCAATACGCCGGCAGCATTACCGCCTCTGGCTACACTTTCGTTCCGAGCGTGGGCGTCTCGCTCACGGTGCAAACGTCTCAGAGAGATCCGCAAACGGGGTCGTTTGTAACGATGACAAAATCATTTTCGAATCTCTCGTCCCGCAACGTTCTGGCGGGGCTTGCATTGGCCCAGGCAAGTCCGGCCGTCACCAATCGATTGCAGCCGATTCTGCGGAAACTACCGCTGAGCGCACCGTGACCCGACCGCACATGAAAAGAACAAAGACAACACCACGATGGAAAGACGAGCGAGGCGCTAGTTTGCTGATCGCGCTGATAACCATAATCATTGTCAGCTTACTGGCCACCGGACTAATCTTCGTTACGCGGACTGAGACTGTGACGAGCGCAAACTATACCGAACTCGCTCAAGCCCGCTATGCAGCCGAAGCCGGTATTCAGAGCACCATAAACTGGATTTCGAATAGCTACACGGCGCCCACAAATATGACGCCGTATACCACCACCACAGTTCCCGTGAGGTGCGCCAGCGGATGCTCAAGTAACGGCAGCGCGGTGGTGCTCTCAGGCGTGAGCGACGTAGCGTCAAACTATCCGGATTCATCGGTATCGAGCGCCTACAATACCGCTCTCAGCAATCAAATCTTGCCCGGATTATCCAGTGCCTCGTATTCAACCTACGCGACCCTCATGAACGTGACTGGAGGCAACGGCGTTACCTGGCTCGCCGGCGCAGGCGGCGGCGCACAGACCTGGCAAATCACTTCGGTGGGAACCGTATCCGGCGTTCGTACTGCCAGTGTCCAGGTAACCGCGACGTACGAGAGGACCGGAGGTACTCCGATATTTCCGTACGCCGTCTTCGCCACCGGAACCGCTTGCGACACGATCAATATCTCAAGCAGTGGCTATACGGACAGTTATGATTCCTCTGCGGGCACTTATGCGGCCACCGTACTGGCAAGTGGTGGAGACGTCGGCACAAATGGTGACCTGAAGATGAGCGGCAGCTCAACTATCAAAGGAGATGCATATCTCGTAAATGTGGTTAGCTCAGGTAGCTGCCCCACAAGAACGTGGATAAACGGATCTTCCAATGGCGTGACGGGCAATGCAGGTTCGCCCACGGCAATGGGGTCGCCCAAGACCTTTGCGACTCCGGTATATGCGAACCCATCACCAGCTCTAACCAGTAATACCGGCTACTCGAGTGACGTCAGTTTGTCACCCGGCAACTACGGCAACATAACTGTGTCGGGAGGCAATACTCTAACGCTGTCGCCAGGAACCTATAATTTCAACAGTCTTAAGCTGAGCGGAGGGTCCGTCATCACAGTAAGCCCGGCCGGCAACGTAGTGCTGGAAATTGCGGGCGCTGGTTCGCCCTCGAAGGCCCTCGACTTCAGTGGAGGCAGTGTCGCGAATAGCTCCGGAACACCCTCGAGTTTTCAAATTGTTTATGCCGGCTCGCAGGACATCGTTCTCTCGGGCGGATCAAATTCCTCAGCGGTCGTATACGCGCCTAACTCTGACATCACCATGAGCGGATCATCTCCATGGTTTGGTTCGATCGTCGGCAGGTCGTACAACAGCTCCGGCGGATCTGCTGTGCATTATGATCGCAGCCTGGCAACCTCACTGGTGTCGGGCGGCGGAACGTTCCAGCTTATCGGATTCAGTTGGAGTAAGTTTTAGCTGAGTGGTCGTTCCGAGGGGCGGGTGCATTTACAGTCGGCGCAGCCGACGCCCATATCAGTAGCCCACAGCGCCAGCTGTGGGGATCAAATCCAACAAAGAACCGAGCCCGCGAATGCGGGCGACATAATTCGCGGTCAACGTTATTTATGTCGCTCCTCCCGAGCTTCGATCTATTCGCTGATACTCACCCACAGCGCCAGCCATCGGTTATCGAATCTTATGTAGATGGACGCAGTATAGCGTGGAAGTCCATGCCAAATTTTTAGCGTTCCTTCTGTCTTAGTTTCCGGAGTGACGAACAGAGGAGCCGCCGCCATTTAATGGAGGCTGAGAATTACACGTTGAATGGAATTGCCTTCATTGCGTAGACGGCAAATGCGGGGTCCTTAAATTAAGAGAGGCGCACCTTTCGGCGCGCCTCTTTTCTGTTATTTGAATCCGCCAGCTTAGCGGTCATTGATGGCGATTAAACGTCCGCTGACTTTTGTTGACTGCGTCGTCGCTTACGCAATCTGCTGCCGATTCCTACCAGACCGGTTCCTAACAGAACGAGCGTCGTCGGTTCCGGAACAGGGGTGTTGGTTAGTTGCACGTGACCGGTGGCGCTGTTCGAGCCGGTGAAATTCGAGCCGCCACCACCTCGCGCGCCTCCAACGACAAACTGTTCAAAATTAGTGGGCGTGCCGGACTGCCCTCCACCATCGACACTCAAAACTCCGAGGTCATTATAGTCATTACTGAATTGTGAATAGGCAGCGGCTCCCCACTGCCAATCGATGGAAACATTGGCATTGCTTGAGAAGGTGGCTGACACGACGACTGGATTTTGTCCGCCGGGAAGTCCATTCGGCAACATCAACCCGAGACCGGTCATAAAGGGATCGGCGCCGGCCTGGCTCGTGGGCACGGTCGTGATCCAGCGATTATTGGCCATATCGAAAGACGTGCTGCTGGAGCTTGCGGTCTGCGAGAATGTGATTGTGGCGTCAGGCATCGTATAAGTATGACCGCCGAATGCAATCGTCACGTTCGTGATATTGATCACGGTCGGCGCCGTCGCGCTCAAACCAGACACTTTCATGTGACTGTTCACCCATACGGTGCTGCCGGCGCCAATTGCGGTACCGTTAAAATTTGATGTGATTACCCCAACGGCATCGGCGCGGGCGACACTTGTTAGGGCAAACAAAAGTGTAGCGGAGGCCATACCTAGAAACAATCTTCTTATCATCGACTCACCATCTCCGATGATGGTCCAAACCATCAGCGGCACTCCTCTCAGTTAGAAAACCCACCGCGACCAAAATGCCCGCCGTGCATATTAAGTAAACACCTAGTGCCGGCGATATTCCTGTTCGGCGACTGAAAATGACAAAGGCGTCACCAAAACACGCATCGCTCTCAGGTTATTCTCGGGATTATATACTTGACATACCCATGGTAGAATAGGCGGGACGTGACAGGTCAGATAATCCAGAAAAACAGAGGTAAATGCGTGAATGAAGAAACGGATCGGGATAAGTTGCCTAATTTTCAGGACTCGTACATTAAGGCGTTAGAGAAGTTGCGAGATGTGCTTACTCCGCACGGCATACAGATGCCGAGCGTTGGGAAGATAGAGCTAGACGCTGTGCGCGAAAGCGATGCGATGGCGCTGGCTATGAAGAGGCCCGTTGGCAGCGTGGCGATCGTAACGGCAACGCTTTACGTGCCCTTGAGTCTCAAGCAGGGATAAGCTTCTTAAAGGTCTCAAAAGTTTGATACAGCGTTTTGAAAGACTCTTGGCCTTGCCACTGTCTTAGCGTTGCTTCCCGATTCTGACTTTCAGGTGGCACGTTGGCTATCGTTACTTTAGATTCAAGAGGCGGCTGGTTAGAGTAGAAGGCAATCGTAAGCATTCCAGCAACCAGAGTTTTGTTTGTTTCTTCGTCCATGCGGCGGCTTATATCACCGGCGCGACGTAAAACCTACTTTTTGGACTTGGTTTTCTTCACGGATTTCTTCGAGGCTTTAGGCTGGGGTTTGACCGCTAGTAAGCCTCTCACGGCCTCTGCGGGCTTTAGTGGGTACAGGCTGATAGGCGCAGCGTTCTTAGGTTGGTCGCGTTCTTTCATGGCAATTTCATCTTATCATCAACAAGCGTTTCCATCGGTACTTTAGCCAGCCGCGCATATTTCAAGACGACAATCAGATCGGGTTCGCGTGTCCCTAGTTCAAAGTTAGAGACCGCCGAATAATGCACCTTCAATCCTAACGCTTTTGCGATCTCCGTCTGGCTCATTCCAAGCCTCTGCCTGATCTTCAATAGCTTGCGGCCAAGATGCCTTGGCTTGTTGCGCGGAGTGCGTCCCATTAGAACACACTCCCGGCCTTGCGTGTATATGTATTTTCACATAGACTGTGCGCCGCTTTAGAGGATGGTCGGAGCGCCCGCGTCTTACGGGCGCAAGGCATCAGCCGGTAGAACCTCGCGCGTTAGTCAGCATATCGGTCAGGTCTGCACAGAATACGGGAGTACAGCGTAAGTAAGCAATAGGGGATTGCTGAAACCATGCTCCCGTTTGAGCGGCGGCTGCTAAGCATAAAGGGTGGGGAGCGGTCGCCGCTCGTTTCTTTCACAATGTACGTCTTATTCTCTCAGCGATCCGGTCTATCACATTGCCAAGGATGAACGCTTCACGCTCTGCATGATATGGATTCCCGGCGATCCTGGTCGCCGTCGCCGCTGGCAGGATCGTAGATTAGTGAGCGAGATACCTGCCGGACGGTTCACGGTGCTCTGCAAAGAGTGTGAGCGAATAGTTGCACGGTCTGACTCGCGGTCCTAGTCTGAAATCTGGAAGTCAATCACGTGGCACGGGAGTTGTCCCCTCATATGTGTGTTACCGCACGGACGCTCTCGAATCCGCAGTGATACAAGCGTCTCGTTCCTCGCAAGAACTCTCAACCGTTCAAACCCTTGGAGCGGCACATCATGAAACTCGCACGCCAAGTTTGTATTCTATTCGTTGTTACTCTCTCCGTGTCCGCTACGAGCTGCTCCCGCAAAACTGCGGTGAACCAAGCAGTGCCAAAGGCAGCGATGGCGCAAGAAACTGCATTGAGGGGAGACCCCGGCTGCCATTACACAGGAGGGTGCCCGGACGGCCCGGAGAAGTGTAAGTTTTGTGATAAGAACGGGGATTGTCGGTGCTCGGATTGCTGCATTGCGGAGCAAGAGAAAAAGAAAGCGGAGTTGACCAATAAAGCGAAGGCTGCCTCCTCTCCCAACTGAAGGCGGCTACCTGAGAGGCTCTACTTCGGAAGCTTCAATTTATCATCAATTATTCCCGTCTAGGGCTGCAACTCCTGCCGATCTAATCTACAATCAGCCAACACTTTCGGCGCGCCTTAACCCTGTCCGGCCAGATAGGGGACAAGTTGCGATTTCCTGAACGCTTCAGGCGCGCCGATTACTTTTCAGGATCACGGCTAACAGGAAAGCCGCATGAAGAAAAAGACTGACTTAGAGCAAGTCAAGAAACTTGCCGTTCAGCTATCCGTCGAAGATCGTCTGCAATTGTTTTCTTCCCTTGCTAAGCTACCCGATAGTACGTTGATCTATTACCCGCCCGTTACTGAACCAACGGCGACAGTACTCCCGTCAGACCCAACACAGGAAATCTTAACGCTGAACACTAATCTGGGTTGGGCAGTGAATGAAGACGGTTCGCACAGTTACTCGGTAGAGGGAAGAGAGATCATCCGACTAAGATTTAATTCACCAAACTACGCGGAAGTTAATTTTCAAAAGCTAAAAGGGAAAGCCGTTCAAGTAACCGTGTCACCCGGAGCTATAAAAACTAAATTGCGCGAAGACATTCGGCAATTCGTTCAAACTCAAGGCGGGGAGGCAAGCGAGCAAGAAATAGACAAGATCGAAAAAGCGGCGCTTCAAGAGTATGCAGATCAAACCCTAAAGAGCGAACTAGAAAAACTAGCACATAACATTGACGAGCATTTAGATGACGTGGCGATAGCAATCCTAGCGAAGATAGTCCAAACCACGGGATTTGCTGTGGCAAATCTTCTACGTGATTCGCTTCGGATGCCCGCGACAAAAATCAAAGCATCGGACGTTCACAGTATTCTCTACAAGCCTGAGTGGGAGCAAATAAAAACAATTGTAGGTCTGCAATCTACGCACGGCGGCGCGCGAAATATTAAGCACGATTGGACTCCCGATGAGCTAGATCGTTTAGCCCAGAATTACGAGGAGTTGGGTCCGATTTGGCGTGAGGCAAAACAGATCGTTAGAGCCGCGAAAAAATCCCTGGTAGCGTCGAGACGCGCAAATTGGCGTGCTGAAGTTCTAAGAGCTTATCCCGATCTGCCAAGCGATTTACTAGATCGCTACCAGCACTTGCAAGCCGATGATGCGAAGCCCTCAGACATAGCCTTGATACACGCAAAGATAAAATGCGGCGTAATGGAAACTTATAGTCCCCGCGAGTTAAGCGAGAAGATTCGCGAACACGCGGAAGCTCAAAAGAAATCTAGAAGTTCCTCGAAATCCACAAAAACGAGGAAGTTCAAATCCCGCGCTTGAAGTTCCCCGTTTTATAGAAAACCACAGAACCTCAAGTTGTGTGGCCGGAACTCTCCGGTTTCCCTGCCTTTGATGAATCTCAAGATAGACTTGAAAGCGTCTCGAAGTGTGTGGTTGATCTGTTTAGTCTAGGGCCATGTTTAGAACATGGCTTCATCCGCCAGTAAGAGCGCCCACAAAAACGAAACCCGGATTTTCATCCGGCATTCGATTCGTTTTGTGCGGGTGTGGCGAAACTGGTAGCCGCGTGCGATCAGGGGTCGTATGGTCTTGGCGGACTTTGCGGGTTCGAGTCCCGTCACCCGCATCAATCTTAGCTTGGCTTTTCAGTTTTGCCAATAGGATCGTGAAGCATCAGGCGCTTGCCTGAGAAACCCTTGAGCGCGGCTTCGCGGCGATCACCGTCCGTCATCTTCCGCGCGTTGTAGCGGAAATCAAACTCTGACAGGTAGCGGTGAAGATGCTGCTTGGAAACGTGATGATACGTTCCGTTTACGCCGCGCTTGAGGATTGAGAAAAAGCCTTCGATTGAGTTAGTCGAAACGCATACTCCATCTTCCCAGCGTGCGTATTCTTTGGCCTTGTGATTAACGCTGGAGTGTTTGAAGCCTTCTTTCTTGAGACCTTTGTAGACCGTTGATTCATCCGTGATGATGTGAGCATCCGGCGCGCAGACTTCTTTGATTGCAACCTTGAGATTTGCGCCAGTAACGCGATCAACGTGAGTAGAACGTACGCGGCCATCGCGTTGCAGGATTGAAAAGACAGCGGCTTTGTCAGCAACCGGCGAAGGCCGATCTATGCCGCGCTCACCCGCCTTGATTGCTAGCGGAATGTATTGAGAGTGACGGCGCTTGCCGCCAACATAGGTTTCGTCAGCTTCGACTACGCCAGTTAGTTGCGAAGCCAGAGGTTCTTGACTCATTCCATATCGGATGCGGTGAGCCATGAACCACGCAGACTTATAAGTGACACCTAGCATACGATGTAGCTGGTGAGCGGACATACCCTTTTTGGAGGCACAGAGAAGATGGACGGCGATCACCCACTTGTTAAGCGGGATATGCGAATCTTCAAAGATCGTCCCGACAGTAACAGTGAACGGCTTGCGACAGTCTTTACATTTCCAGAGACCTTGACGCGGCTTGCGTACTCGTTTGGCTTGCGCCGCTACTTCGCGCTTGGATTGATACTCTTCGTTAATCTGGCGCGGCTTTGGAGTAATTTTGTAGGCTTCACCAACGAGGCCGCAATGCGGGCATTCTGGGCCTTCCGGCCATCGCTGTTTCTCAAGATACTCGCGGGCCTTTTCTACCGTCGCGAATCGTTCCATCAAGTCTGCTAGGTTCATCGGTTTGGCCTCTCTTAACGAAACCGATTCTAGCAAATCAGTCTGGGTATGTCAAGTATATAATTGCGGTTATTCTTCTTGAATGAATCAGGCGTAAATTGATAGAATCACTAGCGAGAGTCCTGCAAGGAACTCGTCAAAAGGCGACGGTATCGACCGGGCCATCTTGCCTCACGATCCAGAAAGTTGTGAGTCCCTTTAAAGCCGTTATTTGGGCGGCTCACATCTCTCACCATCAGAGTAAACTAATTAAATGAGTATTCATCCCGGCCCTGTTTTCCCCGAACAAGTAGCTCCTGACGCAGTCGGAACCTTAAAGCGTCAACTGGACGCGCAGATTGCGCTTTGCTCTAAATACGCGGCTTCCGAACAAATCTGGGAGGCCATGATCGATGCCGGCTCGGACGCGGTCTACGTCTTCGGCAACGACCGCAGGCTAATGCGCATGAATCACGCCGCCGAACGGCTGGAATCCGCGCAACGTCTGTTTCTCACGGGCCGCCGCTGTTGCGAGATGTTCTGGCACGCTGACGATGGCAAATGCATGGTCGACCGCGCAATGGAACGTTCGATGCCCGTCGAAGTTGAAATCCCGCTGCAGAGCGATGCGAAGCGGACACTGCTGGTGCGGGTGATCCCGCCCCGGCCCAATGGCGACCGCGGCGACCGCGGCGACCGCGGCTCGCGGTGCCTGGTAATTGCGCGCGACATCACCGATTTGAGAAATGCGGAACGCGAAGCGAACAAGCATCGCGCGTCTTTGGCCAGCCTGGTTGATCTGGCTCCCGCCGAAATCTATACCATCGACAGCAGCATGCGCGTCACCTGGATGAACAAGCGTGCTGAAATCGGCACCGGCCTCACGCCCTCAGTAATTCTCAGTCGCGATTTCTGTACCTTCGTATCGTCCGAATCAAAAGACGAAGCTCACGCGATGCTGCAATGCGCGATGACCGGCCTCGAGAGTCAGGCTGAAATCACCACGCAGTGCGGCGACGGCCGTGAGCGTTACATGGACGCCTATGCTTCGCCGCTTTGGCAGGACGGCAACATCAGCGGCGCGATGGTTTTCATGAGCGACATGACCGAACGAAAGATGGCCCGCGAACGCGCCGCTCGCTCGGACAAGTTGCGCGCGCTCGGCGAGTTGGCCGCCGGCGTCGCCCACAACGTCAATAATTCGTTGACGGTCATTCAGGGCCGATCACAACTGATGTCGATCAACGACTCAGAGAACAAGCACCTCAAGATCATCATGCAGGCGATTCGTGACTGCTCGGCAACGCTCCAGCGTCTGCTCGATTTCTCACGCCGCGATTCGACCCGCACCGCAGTGCCCGTTGATCTGACCGAAGTGGTGAAGTCGAGCGTGGAAATCTCGCGGCCGAAGTGGCAATCAAAATCGGCGACCAAGAGTGGATCGATCGATATCGAAACTGAGATCGATGCGCCGGAGGTGATGACCCTCGGCAACGTTTCTGAACTACGCGAAGTCGCGTTGAACCTCATCTTCAACGCTGTCGATGCCATGCCCAACGGCGGTATCGTCAGGGTGGGCACGTGCACGACCGATCGTCATGCCTGCCTGTGGGTAGAAGATTCCGGCGTCGGCATGAGCAAGGAAGTGCTGGCTAGAGTCTTCGAACCGTTCTATTCAACCAAAGGTGATAGCGGCACCGGCCTGGGTCTTTCAGCTTCGCACGGCATCATTGAAAGTCACGGTGGCTCGATCAACGTGAAGAGTGAACCGGGCAAAGGAACCAGGTTTGAAATCCTGTTGCCGTTGCACCATGAATCGAAAGCGATCCCTTCGGCGGTTGAAAGTATGACCTCTGAATCGGGTCTGCTAGATGGAGGAGTTTCTGGAACTGCGTCTCTGTGAGTTCCACTTCCAACCCTTGTAACGTACGGTAACGTCATCACCGACGCGTTTTCACGCGCACATCAAAACCACCTGATTTCCCGCGTTACTTCACTTGGCACGCGTATTGTTAAGTGACCCACTTGCCCGCTTTATCCCCCCTTACGCTTTGACAGAAATACACGATTCGAGACCGGCAATGAGGCGTATGAATATCAAGACTCAAAAGTGGTCGCGAGATGAGCGCGGCTTTAGCGTTATTCAAATGCTGATCGCTTTCGCGGTCATGATGGTCCTATCAGGCTTTGCGATCATCGGGCTGACCAGAGCTAAGCAGAATTTAAAGCTTCAGAATTCGGTGCGACAACTATCGTCTTATCTTGAGAAGGCGCGCCTGGATGCCATTAAGCGACATGGTAATTCCAGTGTGGTTTTCACCGATATCAGCAACTATGTCGTGACCATGGATTGGGGCGCCGGGGTACAACCACGGACCTTTCAGTTCGAGCCAGGAATCACGATTGACAGCGCAACTTTGCCGAACGTGAACTTCAATTGGCGCGGCCGAACCCAGTCATGCACGACCCGGTTTACGGTCCAAAATGTACCCGGCGAACAGAATTGGATTGCTGTTTCGGACGCCGGCGACGTCACCGTAAATAGCGATGTCGACAGCCTGCCTGGCGATACCACCTTTGTAAACGTGAACGGCACCGCAGACGTTTCATCGACCGCGGTAGTTAGCGGCAGCAATGTCCATAACAACGCCGCTGATTGCACCGACGACGCCAGCACCGCACCGCCCGGCCCACCAATTGTCGGCAGCGGACCCGGGTGTAGCGATAGTGCCAGCCCCGGCTCTTTCCCGATAAGAAAGAACGGCGCCGAGACGAAACCAGTCACAGTAACGCCATCCAGCACGGGAACCATAACCGTGCAGACGACAGTAAATATCCAGGTCACGCCTCAGTCTGTGGCAGTTACCGCGGGCACTCCGGTCGTTTTTTCAGTCACCACACTTAACGGCGCTAAGAGTACGTTCCCCATAAATTTCAACACCCCATGCACCACGCTGACAGTCCTGGCAACCGTTACCAATTAGTTTCGGGAGTAAAGCTATGATCGTTAATACCCACAAGCCTTGTATCGCTGACGGCCCGGACAATCGCAACGAACAGGGTTTCACCCTGCTCGAAACCGCAATCGCGCTCATCGTCATGATGGTCGTGACCTTGGCCACCGGCTCGCTGTTTGTCTATGCGGTGAAATATAACTCCGGCTCAGGTGATCGTTCGGCCGCGCTGGCGATTGCGCAACAGCGCATCGAGCGGATGCGGCGAACGCCATACGACGACGCCTTGCTGTCGACGGCCTTGACAACGGAGACAGTTATCAACGCGGGACGCTCTTACACGGTCGTAACGACTGTCTGCTGGGATTCCACCTGCGGTGGATCGGCTACTTTGAAGGTCATCACCGTCTCCGTCGCTCCGATTAGCGCCAACCAGTGGGCTAATACACCAGCGACCATTATCACCCGACGCTCTTCTCCTGCCGTCGGTGCTTATGCGGGTGTCTAGTAATTCCATTCGCCAGGAACAGAGAGCGCCTTATGAAACAGTCCAACAGTAAAAACCGCGAAGCAGGATTCACCATCGCCGAATTAATCGTAGCGATGGCGGTCACGCTCGTGATGATCAGTCTAACCAGCGCGCTGCTGGCCGGAAGTTTCAGCATCCGCACGCGTGAGAATCAAAGAACCGAAGCGCTGGCTGATACGCAGCGCGGTTTAAATTTGATGACCCGCGAGATCGCCAACGCGGGCTATGCGCTGATCGACAACGGCATTGTTGACGCCGACTCGGGCGTTAGCGCGATCCGAGTGCGCGCCAATCTCAACGCGTCTGCCGGCGAGACCACCAGTAATTCCGCCACCGATCGCGATGAAGACATCAAGTACTTTCTTTACACGGAAAATGGCTATAGCTACATCGTTCGCCTGGATGTGAACACGGCGGCCCAACAGATGATCCTGGCTAACCGAGTTGACGCTCTCAAGTTTCGCTATTACCCGGACAAAGTCACTTACACTTCGGGCGACTGCGATATCAGCGATGTGCGCGACGAGTTTGGCAACCCCGCGGGTGAAGTCGCCCAAAAACCGGGCGCTAAGTATGTAGTCATGACTGTCTGCGTAAACTTGCCCGCGGTCTCATCGCCCGGCGCTCCAGGTTATCAGCCGGTGTCGAAGGTTCAGCTCACTTCAGATATCGCCCTGCGCAATGCAGAGCTGGTCAGTTACTAAATTGCCAGGCGGCGAAAACGAGGTCCAAATATGAATAGCGCAACAGTTGCAAAGCGAAAAGTCGGTTTCAAAGATGAACGAGGCGCGGCCTTAATCACCGTGCTGATGATCGCCATACCGCTGCTTATGGCCGGCGGATCGCTGATCCTGATCACCTCGATGAATACCGCCAATACGGCGGACATGGCGGCCGAGACGAAAGCCTACTACGCTGCCGAATCAGGCGCGCAACAAGTGCTCCAGGTGATGCGCGGTAACGTGGCGCCGAATCCTTTATTTGCCACCAACCCCAGCGGCTCGATCGCGTCAGCAAATCAGATCGATTTTCGCAAAGCTGTGACCCAATCAACGTCGAACTTGACCGACGATGCATCGAACCCGCGGCTTTCACGCTGGCTGTCCTATGACTCGACTTACACCGATCGCGTGCCGCTCAGTTCGGCTTACTCGCCGATAAGTGGATTAGCGTTCAATGTCGAGATGAAGGATCCCGATGACGCGAAGACCGTGGCGTTTTCGACTTCCGGTAATTTTCCCAATCACGGAAATGCTTCCCTGTATGTATTCACCGGCGCCAGCCCTAACCAGGCGAAGATTACCTTTGTGGGGCAATCAGCGACGACCATTACTGCGAGTGGCAGCAGCACCCTCGGAAAATTTGTGATAACTGATGTCACGGGTTCGGTAACTCTAAACAGCGAACCTTTCAAGATTACGATCGCGCAGACTCTGCCCTGGCCGCAAACGCACACAGTTAACTGTACTCTGAGCGGCACGATTAACAGTACGAGCAGTCTCATCACGGTGACTTTTGGAGCGCTGTCGAACAATTTGCAGGGCACGATCTATGACCGTGGTGCTACGGCGGTCACTTCAAACGGCTCAACTCCGATTGCTATTACCGTTACCGCGCCACAGCCCAGCCGGTTGATTGCGCAGATATCCGGATTCGGCCCGCGTTCCGCGAAAAAGCAATTGCAAATGTTGCTGTCGAGGTTCGCGTTTGATTTTGCGCCGGTCAGCACGATCACCTTGCGTAGCGCCGACGATGGATCGGTTGCCACTTTTGCCGCCGGCAATAGCTCGGTCTACAACTACTCCGGCTATGACAATGCGGCCGGAGGCGATTTGCCTGCATTCGGTGTCACGAGCACACCCGACTACAACATGCTTGTTGGCCAGAGCCTGCCCAGTGGTCAGGTTGTCGGGAGCCCGTCGAACATTCAAAAAATTGACATAGATGATCTTCCGACCTGGCTGCAAACCGCCGACGGGGCGCGCGCCATGCAGATTAACCTAAGAACGATAGCGCAGAATACCGGCCGTTATTACACGCCCGCAACGCCTCCGACTGACTTTGGTTCGCTGACCGCGCCAAAGATTACCTTCATCGACGGCGATGCGGATCTAAACCCGGCGGACGGAGCAGGTTTGCTGGTCTGTACCGGCGCCTTAACCATCGAAGGTAGCGCCGTCTACCACGGATTGATTCTCGTGATGGGCCAGGGCAGCCTGACCCGCAGCGGCGGCGGTAATGGCCAAACCTATGGGTCAATCTTGGTTGCTCGCTTTGGCCCCACCGGAAATTTTCTCGCACCCACAATGCAGGCGAACGGTAGCGGAACCTCGCTAATTCAATACGATTCCGCCTGGGTCCGCAGAGGATTGGGTTCGCCTGGACCGCGCGTAGTGGCGATCGGCGAATTTTAATCACGGAATGATGGGCTTACTCGGGTGGGTGAATCGATGAAACTCAAAACCAACAGTCGGCGCGCTGCTGGATTCGCGACGGTCGATTTTTTGATCGTGGCGGTGATCGTTCTGATCGTGGTGAGTTATGCCTGGACCGCCATCACGCAGGCGCAACGCACGCACACGCGCGAAGGCGCAGCCCAGCAATTCGCCAGTTTCCTTGAGCGCGCCCGCAGCGACTCGATGCGGCGCCGCGCAACCGATGCGAGACAGATGGCCCAAATTACCGTCCTCAACGAGACGTTTTATGAGGTGACCATCGACGAGAACGGCGACGGCGCGCTCGATGTGCCGCGGGTGGTGAGCCTGCAGGATCAGCAGTTAGCGATTGGCGGACCGTACCCGCGCACTTTCATGTTTGATCGATCCGGAAAGGTGGTTGATAGTGCCGGCAATGCCGTTCCCGCGACCGTGGTAACCTTTGGCAATCGAGGCGGGAAGAGCGCCGTGAAAATTTCTGACGACGGCAAGGCCTCCACCGTCGCACCGTAATGAAATGATTTAGTTAACTCTCCCCGTTTCCATCATCGCGAGCGTTATGAGTTGAGCGCTGTCGGATTTCCGCAGCGGTCACGCCGCGTCGGCTTCGTTTCCCGAGTGCGAGGCCGGCGCGGTTTCGCCTTTACGCGCGATGTCGCGAAACCTTTACACAAACATAACCCGACGGCATCGAATTGCCCCGAGTCGACTCGCTAAGATGGCAATACTCTCCTCTTGCCCTTTTCTCAAAGCATTCTGGATCAGGAGGAAGTATGAACGGCAAGATAAAATCTCTGGCAATCATCCTTTTTGCATTCGCATGTTTGCTCGGACTGGAAACGGCGGTCTGCGCGCAAGGCCGAGGCCGAGGTCAAGGCGGGCCGCCGCCAGGAGCTGGCGGACCACCGAGCGGAGTGGGAGTGTCGCGTGGAATTGGCACGTCATCGGATCGTTCGAACGGCCGCGCGGATGTTGGCCGATCGACGGCGTCCGATCGCTCAGACGGACGGTCAGATGCCGGTCTTGAGCGCGCGGCCCTGCAGCGGGAAAACTCGGCGCAGGCGAATAAAGATTTGCGCGATCATCCGGACCTGCCGGCAAGACTTCACACGACCGCGAACAATTTGCGCGATGGATATCAGTCGGCGCTGTTGGTAAATCCAAATTTAAAGTTCGGCCAGTATGTGGCGGCGACGCGGCTCGGCGCAAACTTGCATGGTCGCTATCCAAACGTCACAACTAATGCGATTCTCGCCGGACTGGCAAACGGTAACAGCATCGGCCGCACCTTGCAGAAGCTCGGGGTGGGCAAAGACGACGCGAAGCAAGCTGAGAAGATAGTTGACCGCGAAATCAAAGACGCGCGCCGTTAAGCTAAAAAGATCGCTCAGTTACCTTCAGCAACAAGCGCGAGCGGCATGGTCCGCCGCTCGCGTATCACCGCAGTTCACTCTCATCATGACCCTCCTTGACGCTGCCAAACCCGCATGTTAGTTTTCGCTTTACCGCAATTACATCAATTTGTTCGCAGACTTTCGTAAGGCAGAGGAATTCGCGTGACTGCACCTGCGCTACAACTCAAGCAGACTTCCTTGAACGACGCCCACCAAAAACTGGGCGGCCGCATGGTGGAGTTCGGCGGCTGGGACATGCCCGTGCAATATCCAGCCGGCACGATGACTGAACACCTGCGCACGCGCACGCACGCCGGGCTGTTCGACGTTTCGCACATGGGCGAGATTGACGTGCGCGGCGCAGACGCGATTCCCTTCGTCAACCGGATCGCATCGAACGACGCGTCCAAATTGATTGATGGTCAGGCGCAATATTCCGCCTTAACCACACCTGCCGGGACCGTCATCGACGATCTGCTGGTTTACCGCTTCAGCGAAGATCATTTGTTACTGGTCGTCAATGCCGGGACCACGGACAAAGATTGGGACTGGATCAAATCACATCAACAGAACGAAAACGTCGAATTGCGAAACGTCAGCTCTGAGTATTGCCAGATTGCTTTGCAGGGTCCGGACGCGCTTACGATCCTGCAAACATTGACTGACGTGCCGCTGGCGAAAATTAAGTACTACCATTTTTGTGAAGGCACAGTTGATGGCGTGAATTCGATCGTCTCGCGCACCGGTTACACCGGCGAGGACGGTTTTGAAGTTTACGCCGCGCCCGACAAGGCCGAGCAACTTTGGAACAGGATGCTTGACGCCGGCAACTACGGCTCAGATGAAGGCGTCTTGCCGTGTGGACTGGCCGCGCGCAACACCCTCAGACTCGAAGCCGGCATGTGTCTCTACGGCCACGAGATCGATGAGCAGACGACCTTGCTCGAAGCCAACCTGGGCTGGATCACCAAACTGAATAAGGGCGAGTTCATCGGCCGCGACGCGTTGGCGAAACAGAAAGAAGCCGGCCTCAAGAGAAAATTGATTGGCTTCGAAATGGTTGATCGCGGCATCGCCCGTGACGATCAATCGCTCTTTATCGACGGTCAACCGGCCGGCAAAGTCACGTCGGGAAGTCCGGCGCCGTTTCTCAAGAAAAACATCGGGATGGGTTACGTGCCCGTCGAATTTGCCAACGCCGGCCAGGCAATTGAAATCGATGTGCGCGGAAAGATGGTGGGCGCGCAAATCGTGCCGCTGCCGTTTTACAAGCGGGCGAAATAGTTTTCAGTTTGCAGTTTTGAGTTTTCAGATCGGAATCAATTAATATCGCGCGTTTGAAATGCAAGGCAAAACTCAAAACTGAAAACTCAAAACTGAAAACTCTTCGAGGAGCATCATGGCAAACGTTCCTGACAATCTTCACTACAGTAAAGATCACGAGTGGCTGCGGGTCGAAGGCGACACGGCCGTCATCGGCATCACTGACCACGCGCAAGAGCAACTCGGCGACGTCGTCTATGTCGAACTGCCCAGGGAGGGGGAAGAATTTGTCGCGCATGATTCGTTCGGCTCCGTCGAATCAGTGAAAGCGGTCTCTGAGATTTTCACCCCGATCGCCGGCAAGATTAGCGAAACGAACGATTCGCTGAACGACGAACCCGAAAAAGTTAATAAAGATCCCTACGGCGACGGGTGGATGATCAAAATGAAGATGACTAATCCCGGCGAAGTCGACAGCATGTTGACCGCAGCTGAATACGAAGACTTCACGAAAGCCGAAGAGTAAAAAACAATTGCGTTACATTCCCAACTCGCCCGAAGAGCGCGCCGAAATGCTCGACGAAATCGGCGTCGCCTCGACGGAAAAACTTTTCGATTCAATTCCTGAAAACCTTCGCCTGCGCGGTCACCTGAAAGTGCCCGCGGCGATGTCTGAACTCGAGTTGCTCAAGCAATTCGAGGAAATGGGCGCGCGCAACCAGGCCGCGCAGCGAATCAGTTTTCTCGGTGGCGGAGCTTATTCGCATTACTCGCCGACGATTGTGGATCATCTGATTTCCCGTTCGGAATTCTTTACGGCCTACACTCCTTATCAGCCGGAAATTTCCCAGGGCACGCTGCAGGCCATCTTCGAATTTCAGACACTCGTGTGCCAGTTGACCGGCATGGACATCGCGAACGCCTCGATGTATGACGGCTCAACCGCGATGGCTGAAGCCGTGCTGATGGCCGAACGCGTGACCCGCCGGCGGAAAGTGATTGTCTCTTCCGCGGTCCATCCGCAATACCTCGAAGTCGCGCATACCTACGTGCAGCACGCGGGGATTGAATTGGAGACTGCTGACGTCGATCCCGCTTCGGGACAGACGCCGGCCAGCGCCTTCGATGCCATCGACGATCAGACTGCGGCGATCGTTATTCAGTCGCCCAACTTTTTTGGTTGCATTGAAGATGTCGCGGCCCTCGCGGACAAGGCCCACGCAGCCGGCGCGCTGCTCGTCGTCACGGTCACCGAAGCCATGTCGTTCGGATTGCTGAAGTCGCCCGGTGCGTGCGGCGCCGACATCGTCGTTGCCGAAGGTCAATCGTTCGGCGTGCCGCTGTCCTATGGCGGCCCTTACGTCGGCCTGTTCGCGACGCGCGACAAGTACGCGCGGCAAATTCCCGGACGTCTGGTGGGCGAGGCTTACGACAAGCAGGGGCGGCGCGGATTTGTGCTGACCCTGGCCACGCGCGAACAACACATCCGCCGCGAGAAGGCCACGTCGAACATCTGCACCAACGAAGGGTTGATCGCCTTGTGTGCGACGATTTATCTGGAGACGATGGGCCGCCACGGGATTCAGGATGTAGCGAATCAGTGCGCGCAAAAAGCGCATTACGCCGCACGCGAGATCGGAAAACTTCCGGGCTGCTCGCTTCCCTACTCCGGGCCGTTCTTTAATGAGTTCGTGGTGCGAGCGTCGACCGAAGCGGTGCCGCTGCTCGATAAGCTGGCCCGCGAGAAAGGCATCGACGGCGGCATCGCGCTTTCACGTTTCGATGCGCACCGGCCGAATGATTTCTTAGTGTGCGTAACTGAAACAAACAGGCGCGAGCAGATCGATGCGCTGGTTGAAGGTCTCCAGGAACTAACACGTTAATGTTTAGAGGCGGGCTACCGCCCGCCCTGCGCTCCGAAACAAATGGCGGGCAGTAGCCCGCCTCTAAACGATTAGATTTGTAAATGAGTTCCAATATCACCAAAGTCACATCTCACATCAGCTCCAACGAGCAATTGATCTTTGAGCGCTCGCAGGAGGGTCGCGCGGGCTACAGCCTGCCGCCGCTCGACGTCGACGAGAGTTCGCTCGACGAAATTATCCCCGGCGAGTTTCAGCGCGATGACGATCTCGCGGGCATGCCCGAGGTGACCGAAGTCGATGTCGTCCGCCACTTCACGCGCATCTCTACCTGGAACTATTCCATCGATCAGGGCATGTACCCGCTCGGTTCCTGCACGATGAAGTACAACTCGCGTTTGAACGAGAAGGTCGCGCGCATCGCCAACTTTGCGAATCTGCATCCGCTGGCTTCCGAAGTTGAATCGCAGGGCGCGTTACAGGTCATTTACGAACTGCAGCAGCACCTCGCGGAAATCACCGGCCTGCCCGGAATCTCTCTGCAACCGGCGGCGGGCGCGCACGGCGAGATGACCGGCATCATGATCGTTCGCGCCTTCATCGATGCGCGCGACGGCAAGGAAGCCTCGGCCCGACGCCGCACGATGTTGATTCCCGATTCTGCGCACGGCACCAATCCGGCGTCGGCCCATTTATCAGGTTTCACCGTCAAGACGATCCGCTCGACGGCCGAAGGATTGACCGATCTCGATCATCTCCGCGAGTTGTGTGCGCACGGCGACGTGGCCGGGTTGATGTTGACCAACCCGAACACGCTCGGCATGTTCGAAAAGAACATTCAGGAGATTTGCCGCATCGTTCACGACGCGGGTGGTCTGGTCTACATGGACGGCGCGAACATGAACGCGCTGGTGGGC
>Ga0207686_10000146_pt1 | contig 54778 bp, 104 predicted proteins | sample KBSM24metaG_FD_184396 | JGI IMG/M metagenome (GOLD analysis project Ga0207686, IMG submission 184396) | Miscanthus rhizosphere microbial communities from Kellogg Biological Station, Michigan, USA - KBS M2-4 metaG (SPAdes) (version 2) | ecosystem: Host-associated > Plants > Roots > Rhizosphere...
AGGTGCCCGTCAGGAAGCGTTGCCGCACGCTAGCATCTCACTCTCCCTCGTTGCTGGGATCGCTGCGGCGGAGCGCCTTCCGCATTATCGCCACCGCCCCAGACGTGTTTCCATGTAGCACGCCCTCGCTGGCCTCGCGCAACCCAGCCCGTGCGACGATCAGCAGTTGCTCTAGCCGTTCGATCTCTTCGCGGAGGTAGTCTGCTTCAAGCATGATCGTCGTCATCGTCAGTACCGCAGTAAGAGTGGAGAGCGTCAGGCGCTCGGAGTTTGGTTCTGGCGGCCCTCCATGCTTCGGCCGCTGTTTTACCGACGCCCAGTCTCTCTCCGGAAGCAACTGATCTCCATACGATGACGTGTGTCTGTTTCCCCTGCGGGCTCCGGTATGATACGGCGTGCGCGGATGGAACGAGGCGCAGCACCGCAGTTTTGGCGGATTGGCTCACTGTTTCGGCTCCCTCAGTAGTTCGATAGGCACCTTGCACAACTCTGACACATCGACGCGGAACGCTGCTGCGAAGTCGTCAATGCGAGACGCGGAGAATCCCTTGCGGTGCGGCCCCTTGTCGGCCAGCATGTGCCGGACGTAGCGACGGTCCAACGGGGGATCGAACTCTCGCCCAAGGTCGGCGTATGTCCACCCCTTGCCCTCCATGAAGTCTAGGACGTTGGCACGGACGCGGTCTGAGAGGTTCACGAAGGCGCTCCGCGTTCGCAGTAGCCCTTGGCTTCAGCGAGCGAGCGCAGGTCGCTCTTTATGTTCCCGTCCGGCTCCGTCGCCTGAAAAGCCCTCCGATGCAGTGAATCCCTGTAGACGCGGATCGTGTAGGCGCCGCCTTGCCTATCGACGCCGTTCGCGCCATCTCCACGCCAGTCCGCCGTCCACTTGATCTTGCCCCGCATCGTCAAAACCTCATTCGAGGACCGTCTCAACCTCCACAGGAGACAGTATACAACGCCGCCGTGGCGCGCGCAAGGGGCGTCAATCACCGTTATCGAACGTTACACGCCACGCCCCGTCCTTCCGAGCGTAAATCCGCCACCTAAGCCACGGACGGGCGGCTGCGTGTAGCTTCATCCGAAGCACGCTGGCGGCGTGCACGATCCTGCCCTTAACCTCGAACGGGTAGGGCTTGCCGTCCCTGTCCCATCCGATGTAGTCAGGGGTACATCTGGAGTGGGCCGCGTGGACGTGGAACGACAGGCCCTCGAACTCGTATCTCACCAACTCGCCACGGTAAACCAACGGGTCGAGCACTTCCGACGCGAACCGCAGTTCAAGGCTGTTAGGCTGCCCCCGACGCACTCGCTTCTGCGCCGTCGGGCCGTCTCGCTCCACAACCTGCGCACGTGGCTTCCTGACGTGCTCTGTGCCACGCTGGGGAGCACTGGAGGGCTCTGGTGAGGGTACTGGGCTAGCACCGCCTGCAAGACGTTCTAGCGCCTCCCTCGCGTGCCGATTCTCTGGCAGTGCGGCTGCGCGTGCGTACAGGTGAGCAGGGATGCCAGGGACGGTCACGCGCTGGGCTCCACCTTGAGCAGCGCGTCCAGCATCCTACGTACGTCGCGGGGGTAGAGGTATTCGGGCGCCTCCTCTTCGTACCCGTAACTCCGCACGACCGTATATCCGTAGCAGGGGTACGAGCGCGGAACCGCCACATTCCAACGGTCGTTGTACGTGTCCCATTCTCTCGCCCAACGTCTGTACGCGCGCTCGTTCTTCAGCAGTTTCACGGTTCCTCCATCAGTATACGTGCAGGTGAGCGGTAAACTACACGAAACACATGCCCGACTTGCAATCGTCCGCGGCGTCGTCAAACAGGGACGGGTCACCGGGCTTCTGCGGACGGTCCGAAAGATCAGCCTCGGCCAGCGGAACGAGGGAGCGGTGCACGAAAACGCCGCCTCGCGTGTCGTTCGCTCGCACTTCCTCGTCTAGCGCACAAGCCTTCGCCCACGCGTCGGGGCGATTGTCCCGGAGGTCTCGCCATTGAGCATTGGTGCGATTCGAGCACATGTAGCACGATGATTTCGGCGGGGGCGGCAGCCCTACGGACCGCACTAGCGCCGTGCACTGATCTCGCGACAACGGCACGTCGAAAATCAGTGGCCAGTGTAGTTTCGTCCACCGCGTGCGAGATGCCTTGATCCGCGCTACCTCGTTCGTGGAGTAGCCAATCCACTGCGTGACCGGTTGCTTGGGGCCGTAGCCGAGTCCGCGTAGGAAGCGACGCACCACCATCGCCTTCCACTCCTCAGAGCAGTAGGCGGAGAGCTTTCCCGTTGGGGTGAACACTGGGAGAAGCAGCGTGCCCTTGTGGGAGTAGAGATCGACCTTGGCAAGAGAGCGCGGCGCTACCTGTATCGTCACGCCGACAGTGTCCAGCATCGGTTGCACATGGTCGCGCATGTAGGCCCACGTAGCCGGATCTTCACGCCCCGTGTCGGCAATCACGGCTACGTCCGGCTTCGGGAGGCGTCCTTGTGCGATCAGCACGGCAATCGCCGCCGACTGCGTGCCTCCACCGTTGTTCCACACCGTCGCTCGCGCGCTCATTCGGCAATCCGTGCAGGTGAGAGCCGCCACAGACGAGCGGCGATCTTGGGAAGGTCCACTTTGAACTTGGCAGCGAAGGTGTCTACGCCGATGGTGTGCGCTTCCGAGTGCAGCGCCGACGCGAGCGGTACTAGATCCCACGGCCTACCGCCTGCACCCCGGCTCTTCACTGCGTGTGCAGGCTCAGAGAGTACCGCGAACACGTTGGGCGCCTCGAACACGTCAGTCATCGCCTCTTGCAGCAGCACGTCAGAGCGGGCGTAGAACCACGGGAACGACACTGCGCAGGGTAGTCGCGGGATGATGATGTCCCCGTGCGGTCCGAAGTCTCGCTTCCGCCGCTTCGCTGCTCTGATGTGGTTCACCGTCGCGATTGGAGTGCGAGCCAGCGTGGACGGTCCACGCTTGAATGGCGTTCGCTTCAACTCCCCGCCTCGCTGCAACTCTGTGCGCTTCAGGGGAGTCTTGCGTGCGAGTGGCGTGCGCTTCACTCTGGGATCTCCTCCACAAGGAGGGTAGGCGCACCGACTTGACAGAGATCGCGGCCGATGGCATCGTCAGTACTCCACCCACGAATGGTCGTCGTCGCCCGTCATGGGCTCTAAGTCGCGAAGCCTTCGCACGTCGTTTGTGTGCCTTTCACCGCATGAACACCGCACCTCCTGTCAATCCCCGACGCGCAGCCTTCACGCGTGCCAAGCTTCGCAACCGTAGAGACACTGGGCGAAGGTGGGAGGCTGCTGCCCTGAACGTCAGTCGCCAACTGGAGGCGATGTGGCTGGCTCCGGAGAAGGCGTGGCGGCGTTGGGAGTCGTCGGAACGTACCCAGTGAGGCGAAGCGCCGTCTCCGCGAAGTCTAGCACGGCCTCTGCCTCTTCCCACGACAGCACTACCGGACCGTTAGCGCGCCTCAATTTGTCCATCACCGCGCCCAGTCCAAGCGCGTGCTCGTCGGTGAACTGCGGCGGCTCTTGCTGGGCAGAGAGTGCAGCAAGGATGCGACGCAAGCGTGCGCTGCCGCTCCGGGCACTGGATCGGTACAGGCCCCCCATTTCTTCGGCGTCTCTCGCTTTCCGTTCAAGCCACGCCACGTCTTCGGCGCGCTGCTCTTCTGGTGTCATGCTTCCTCCTGCATCGCTGCTGCAAGTTCGTCTCGACGGACGGCCTCCGCCTGGAGTGCTTCCAACTTCTTCGCATGTGCAGGCGGAAGGTGCCCGCGACTCTCTGATTCGAGCAGTTTATCCCGCGCCTCAAGCAGCACGTCGTCCGGAAGGTCCGCGATGGCTGTATCCTTGTGCTTTCCGCTTCCGCCTAGCCTCAGTCCCTCGCGTGCTGCGTACAGGGGCACGGATGCGTCCTGCTTCGCGTCCGCGGGCTCTGAGGCGGCGCGGGAGAGCGTGAGTCCTTCCGCCTCCTCAATCGCCTCCACGACGGTGCGGGCGAGCCTGAATTGCTCTTTCAGCGTCGGCCAGTTCTCGCGGACGTACGCCTTGAGGTTGCGCGACACGCCGCCGATGCGGATCTCTGCCTCTTCCTCGCACACCGCTCCGGCTGCGCGGATGCGCTCTAGCAATTCTTCGTGCTCTTGGCGAACGCGGTGCACTTTGAGCATTTCGGAACGCGTGGGGCGGTTGGCGTTGGTGGTGTAGCCCAAATTAGCGAGCGCCCGCCCGATTGCTGAAGTTTCGCAGTTCTCAACGTGCGAACCACGGTTTACTGGGGATTTGCCCTCCACTTCGTGAGCCCAGCCTGAGGTGTATACACCAGCAGCCACGTCGTTCGGGGACCTGTACGCGCGAGCCTCAAATACCACCTCCGGACCTTCGCGAACAACCATGCGGGAGCGAATTGAGCCGTCCTCAAAATCTCGGTAGAAGGCGGCTATGCGATCTTGAACGGGTGCGTAATCTTCAAGGTTGAACTGGGCCATCTTCCCTCCACGTTAGGCCGTTGACGACGCCGTAAATGCATCCTACAGTGACGCCGAATTCTCGTGCAAACACAGCAGCCATTCCGGGGCGGTAGCGCCCGCGGATCTCCCGCACCGTAGCCCAGCATAGCTTTGCCTTGTTGTGCCGCTCGGGGCTGTACCCCCTCAGTTGCTTGCAACGGTCCAATGGAGCACGTACCCCACTCCGTTGTCATCGACTGCAACCCATACCGACAAGTCCTCAGTCACGGTGTCCCTTCCCCTCTAGGATGGCGTCCAGCGCGTCGGCGTCAGCGATCAACCGTTGTGCCTGGATGCGGAATGCTCGCGCTAGGAGCACGCGAGCTGTGCGTCCAGCCGAGCGGGCGTTGACCGGCCTCGCGAGGTGGCGTACATAGTGGTGCGACAGGCCCGCATCCTTCGCGAGCGCGTCCAGCGTCGGGCCGTAGCGGCGCAGGTAGGTGGATACGTTCATGGTCTGCATCTTAAGCGAACACACGGCGATGCGCAAGAGGTTCGGAATCCCGCTTTAAAGACCCTTGACAGCCATCGGGCGGTGTCTTACCTTAGATGCGTCGGAACGGATTCACCCCCAACGGAGCGCGAACGATGCCAGAGTCGAAGCAGGCGAGAATGCGGCGCGAGGGTCGGATGTTCGCCAGCCGCACTCCCGCGTACCGCGACGGCTACCCGCGACTTCTGGGCACGCAGACTCAACGAGTGTGACCCTGACGACCCATACCGCCCAGTTCACCAGTAGACCAGAGAGACGAGAGTGAAGCCAGACCATGCCCGCGCCGCGCAAGAGATCGCTGCCGGCAATCCCGGGTGGCAGTTCTTTGTGGACAACCGCGCACTCTGGAAGGTGGACGGAGAACGGATCGGAGCTTCGGTCGTCTACCGTCAGGGGGCGTGGGTCGCCTGTGACGAGGAAGGCAGATACCAGATGCAAGGTATCCACGCCAGGGAGTTTGCGTCGCCGCGTGCTGCAGTCGAAGCGCTTGGCTTTACTTTGGAGGACTGAGCCATGCAATCCCTACGTCAGGAGCAGTTCCAGCGCCAGCGAAGCCCCACTGAACGGTTCGTGGACCTGATCGCAGACGCGTTCGGAGCATGGGGGCTAAGTCTGTCGGATGAGATGCGAGTGAGGCTGGAGGATGCGTTTTGCGAAGCCGTGGAAGAGCGCGTGCACCAGCGCGATGTAGACGCACGCCGCGAACACTGGTAGGCTCACCCAGCACAGGGAGATACTATCGAGTGAGGACAAGCCGCAGAGGACGCGACAGACAGGGAAGTAGGCCGTAGCTCAATACGTGGGCAGGCGGCGACTGTCGGTAGTGCGCTCGGAACCGGACCGACCACGAGCCAGCGTTGGCCTGCCCACACCCTGAAGGTCGTACGGTGCGCTTCGGCGCAACGGTTGAAGCCTTAGCCTCAGCAACTAAGCGGAGGTACCGAATTTAAGGCACCGTACGACCCCTGTAGGTACACCTTGAACCAGATGGAGACGAGAGATGGTTGACATCAAGGGGCTGGACAAGGCCGAAGTGCTCGCGGCGCTGCACGCAGCCACGCATGCGCAGGGGATGAGCTTCGTGCACGATAAGGGAGCGCTGTCGGTGGAGGAGTGCCGGGAGATCATCGACGCTGCAGGGACGGAACGCGGCGAGAACTTCACGACCAACGACCGCCTGTACTTCGACTATCTGCGTGGTCGGGTGATGAAGGTGGATATCGGCGGAGACGAGTTCGATCCGCGCCTGTTCGACCGAGACAACTTCACCGGCGCCGCAGAGTGTGCCATCGCTGGGTTGCGCGAGAAGGTGGCGGCGTGAGCAGGGTATCGCGACGGCAGGGCACCAAGTCCACCCGCCGCAACGCTCGCACGGTGTCACGCGAGAAGCGCCGCATCCGGAAGGGTCTGCGGCCTCGCCAGTGGAGCTACATGGGGGGCAAGCGACGTACGGGGGGCGGGGAGACGGCTGGAGATGCAGGAGTAGCGACCTGCCGTGCGGACCTAGTGCCCACGTCGTCTAAAGCAGGACGCCAGCCACCAAACGTAGCAATCACCCGGCACGGCGGGTGAAGTTGAGGCGCATACGCGGTGCGTCCCGTGCCCGGAATTCCTCCCCGGGTTAACAAAGAGAGGTTGTGACTGCTTGGCATGGTTGCGTAAAATTCGAAAGCCTGGTTCCACGCGGCGAACGGCAACGCAGGCCCCGGTAGCACCTTCGGGGATAGCCGACATCAGGTCGCCCGCTACGTATGAACGCGGCGGACGAATCGCTTCCACGAGGCAGTTTGCCGCTGCATCTAGTGGGGAGCGTCTGTAACGCGGGTGCGTGGAGTGATTCGCATGGTGTAAGCAGCACGCCGGAGGCATCCGGTAGTCACGGTGCAAGTCCGTGGGCGGATCCTCACATCGGCGCTCAGATCGGTGTGGCGGAAGGCCAGTCAGACTTGCTGCCGAGTAAGAAGCGGCATCTGCATGCGGACGGACTTTGGCGTAACAGCACGCCTCAACCATTCTGTGCAACAAAACGGAGTCGGTGTAGCCAAACCTCAAGAGGAGCTGACCATGCGGAAGCTGAGGCTGGACCTGGAAGAGCTGGCCGTGGAGTCGTTCGAGACGCGCGTCACGGCCACCCCGCGCGGAACCGTAAGGGGGCAGCAGTCGGGGGTCACGTACTGCGTAAACGATACGTGCAACCTCTGCGTCCAGTACTCCCCTGATTCCGGCGGAGACGGCGAAGGCACGTCACGCCAGCCGTACACCTGCGTCAACACGTGTTGGTGGACCTGCTATAGCCCGTACGAGAGCGTGTGCCAGCGGGTATGCCCGAGCGCCACGAACGAGGTGGCTCCGTGCTGCCCCTGACACGCCCCCCCCCCAATCACACCCGGAGAGAGACCGATGAAAAAGCTTCGACTCGCCATCGACGCGCTGCAGGTAGAGAGCTTCCCCGTCGCCCGTGCGGGAGTGACGGCCTACGTGGACGCGGGTACGTCGATCGAGAGCCCTGCGCCGTGTCCCTACAGCGAAGGCCCGCAGCCGACGTGCTACAACGGAGCGACGTGCCCCGTCTGCACGGGGGTCTACTGCCGTACTTTCCGGCTGGACGCCTGCATGGGGACGAACAACGGCTGTTACTGATATTTCGCGGAGCCGGTGTAGGCGGAACGGCTAGCAGGCCGCCACGGTTTGGGGGAACTCCTTTCTTCCCGCACCGGCTCCACACCTGAAATGCGTGCGGTCTGTCCGGCAGGGATTGGATCGCACGGGCGCCGAGTGGGCCTGCCGCTGGAAAACCACTCGGCGTCGCAAACTGACGGGTAGGACGTTGGACAGGTAGAGCGTGAACGTGAGGGCGCCGTATCGGGGCGCGGCGAATGCGAAGCCTGTAGTTGCAACCCAACGTCCTGCCTCCTCACCATGCACCGTCGCGCGACGGAGTCAACAAAAGGAGATGCACGGATGAGTGTTTCACTAGACGTGCTGGTCATCGACTTGGCGAACGGGCGTGGCTCATTGGAGGAGATGGATCAATGGACCGAGGCAGACCGCGCCGCCCACCCTCGCTCGCCAACATGTGCTGCGCTCTCCGGAGATTACCCGGGTAGCGTTTGCCTCCTGGCTCCTAGACACGACGGTCCCTGCGAGGATTGGCGCGGACACTGCTGGCTACGGAACAAGGGGTGAAAGGCGCCGGCCCCGATACCTTACGTGGCGCCACTAAGCGCAAAAGCCCAAAGGAGGCTGCAAAAATGCGTAAACTCAAGCTGGAGATCGAGGCGCTGGAGGTGGTGTCGTTCGATATTGACGCCGCCCACTACGCTGGGGGAACTGTCCGCGGCCGGGTGGACGATGCGACTATCGGCGGGCATACCTGCGCCAACGACGGTAGTACGTGCGCTGCGTTCTGTGTGCAGAACGGCAATTCGCTTGACCCGAATCGCTTCGGTTGCGGCGGCGGAATTGACAACTCCGGGTGGGACTGGTGCAACACCGGAGTTATGACCTGCGTGCAATACGCCGGTTGCCCCGGACACACCTTGCAGACGAACTGCTGGCAGAGCGCGTGCAACGGTTCGGCCAACTGCAACAGCATCTAACTCACTGGTGGCGGGTCAGGTAGCCGCGTAGCCACGGGATAACGAGCGGAAATCCTCCTCGTTCCTGGGCGGTCGGGAGATCGCCTTGGTATCTTTCGTTCCGTGAAGCTGGGTTGAGACCCGACACTCCCCGGCTGTCTCCCTGATCCGCCACGCAGGTAACCTCAACTCGAATCGGCCATGGGCCACCCGATGAAGCGGCGCAGTTCTAAGATCCCCCGCGTGAAGATGGATTACGTGCCGCCGATGGATGGCGCGTTGATCGTGCCCGTGGTGCCGCCTTCGGTCCCTCTGCCCCCCTTCAAGAAAATGCGAGGGGATGACTGCGGCTCAGATAAGAGGCGGCTGTGCTGGTACTGTGGGATACAGACGGTTCCCGCCGGACAGGTCCCGGGGTTGCTGGCGGACTGGCGGGAGAGCGGTACGTCGCATCCCCCCAACCTGCGCACCCGGGACCACGTCACACCTCGGAGCCGGGGCGGCAAAGGAGATGCAACCGTCAAGGTCGTCGCGTGCGCGGAGTGTAACGAGAGCAAGAGGAATATGACCTTGGCAGAGTATCGCGAGGTGTGCAATCCAGACGACGGCCTGTTTTTCTTCGAACGCTCCGGCTGGTCTCTGCCTGAACCCGTGAGGAAGCCATGTACACGCGCGAAGAACGACGCTCGCCGTCGAACGTAGGGGCCAGTGCTACCGTGACGCCTGCCGGGCTGGCGTTCTTCGTCCACGGCGTTCCTGGGGGCTCTTTCATCCCGCACCAGGAGATCGCGAACATCTACGGCTCTCCGGAGTCGTGGATTGCACACCAGTTGCTCGTTCGTGCTGGGTATCCGCGAGAGGTGAGGCTTGCAGATAGACCGCCGCGCGGGTAGAATTGTCGGCGGGAGTGTGGCAGAGTCCGGACGATTGCGCCAGTCTTGAAAACTGGAGGGCCGCAAGGCTCCATGGGTTCGAATCCCATCGCTCCCTCTGTGCCAAGATAGCCCAACGGTAGAGGCGCCCGATTCAAGATCGGGATGTTGAGAGTTCGAATCTCTCTCTTGGTATTTGGGCCCTAGTAGACCAACGGTAGGAGTCACCTGACTTAGGATCAGGGCAGTGGGGGTTCGAATCCCTCCTAGGGTATATGCTCGCGTGGCGAAAGCGGCGAGACGCGGTCGGTTTAAACCCGGCTGGGGGTGATGCCCCATGGAGGTTCGATTCCTCCCGCGAGCACCTTTGCAAGGCCGGGTCCGTTAGCTCAGCAGGCAGAGCAGCCGCCTTTTAAGCGGACGCGCGCTGGTTCGAAGCCAGCACGGACCATGCAGTCCGCTAGCTCAGACGGTTAGAGCGCTCGTCTTATACACGAGAGGTCCTTGGTTCAAACCCAAGGCGGACTATCGCCCTGATCGTCCAACGGAGCAGGATAGCGGGCTTCTATCCCGAAGACGGGGGTTCGAATCCTCCTCGGGGCACTGGTGAGGTGGCGTAGGCAAGCGGCTTAAGCCGTCGCCCTTTCAAGGCGAAGATCGCGGGTTCAAATCCCGCCGCCACTACTGACGGAAGGTTGGCCGAGTCTGGCAAGGCGTTCGGTTGCTAACCGATAGCCGGGAGGGATCTCCCGCAGAGGTTCGAATCCTCTACCTTCCTCTGCGCCGTCGTCTAATTGGCAGGACGCCGGCCTTTGGAGCCGGTTGGTTGCGGTTCGAATCCGCACGGCGCTATAAGGTTCGCTGGATAGGCGGGGTGACTCCTGCTGAATGGCGAACCGGGGGTGAACCCCGATCTGGAGCCCGGCTTGTCACCGCGGCAGAAGGTGAGGATATTAGCCCCGAATGGGCCCCTAGCTCAGTTGGTAGAGCATCCGCCCTGCAAGCGGAGGGTCGTTAGTTCAAATCTGACGGGGTCCACTGGACGGGTTGTAGCCTAATGGTTGGGCGCCTGCTTTGGGAGCAGGAGTGACGAGGTTCGATTCCTCGCAACCCGATGTGCCACTGTAGCGCAATGTAGCGCGGCACCCTTCCAAGGTGACGGTTAGGAGTTCGAATCTCCTCAGTGGCTCTAGGTGGTGAAGCCATACACGCGGGCGGAAGCCCGTGCTGTTCAGGTCTCCTTTCGGGGAGATAGTGGCTCTCCCACCTAACCTTGCGAAGTGCGACCGTCGCCGCAGAGCAGCGGAGTGCCTTCGCCCCCGGAGCCGTAGCGGGATCAGGGTGGAGTACGGCAACCACGTAGCGAAGGTGGTGCAAGCTGAGGACGGCGGGACGGTAAATCCCCGCGTCTGCCCGACTGCCTCTCCCGCCGCTTGGGTCTGAACCGGGCGCATGCTCCGGCAAGGACTCACTTCGCGGCCCGCCGTTGAATCGGCGGGCCGCTTCGCCGTCAGAGGACGTGAGGCGAGACGTAGCGGAACGACGCCCGGCAGAGTCTCCCACCCGCAGCACGCTGCTCCGCCGTGTCTCCCGGTAGTCTCGATGGATTCGGACACGTAGCCACGGCGCCAACGGACACAGCGTCGAACGAGTGACGGCAGAACGGGCACGAAAGCCTCACCAATGCGTCCTGCGTAGCCTCTGTGACGTGCGAGGCGCTTACCCAACCCACCACTCCTCCGGACGTCCTGACGAGCCTCCACGGTGTCTCTGCGCTCTCCACCTCGTCTCCCTTGGACAGCGTCGCCACAATGGGCGCCAGCACGTCAGGGGAGGAGCGCACGCGCAGTGAGGATGCCGTGACGCGGAGTTTCATGCGCTCGCGTCTCTGGCCTTGCTCGCGTGCCTGCGCCGTCTGGTGACGTGGGCTGCAGCAGTGACCGACTCCGGATGCACGCCTGCATCTCTGAGCTTCGCCAGGGACATCGTGAAGAGCCGCGAGATGGAACCCTGTGCGACCGGCACGACGAACGCCAGCACGGCGCCCCACAGTCCCGCCTTCTCGGTATCCAGCACGCCGTAGCCCACCAGCAGCGCCAGAACCGCACCGACTGCGGTTCCCGTGACCAAACCCGGCTCGTAACTCAGCTTGGGTCGCATCCCTTGTCTCTCAGATTCGCAGGTGAGGTGATAGACGACTGGCCTAGTCGCTAACCGACGATGCTCTAAGATAGCGTCCAGTGCGTGCAATCGGTAGAAGGGGGCTTGCGCGTCCGTTGGACATCGGGTATGATTGCAGCATGAGATATCTGAGTGTATGCAGCGGAATTGAAAGCGCTTCGGTGGCGTGGGGACCGCTCGGATGGGAAGCGGCTGCGTTCGCCGAAATCGCTCCGTTCCCCAGCGCGGTCCTCAATCACAGGTTTCCATCCGTCCCAAATCTAGGCGACTTCACAAAGGCGAGCGATGACCGACTCAGAGAATTGGGACCTGTTCAGTTGCTTATCGGAGGAACCCCCTGCCAGTCATTCAGCGTTGCAGGGCTCCGCGCCGGCATGCGCGACCCAAGGGGGAACTTGGCGCTCGGATTCCTTGCGCTGGCTGACAAGGTGCGTCCGAAGTGGGTTATCTGGGAAAACGTACCCGGTGTCTTGTCGAGCAACGGCGGACGGGACTTTGGTTCCTTCGTCGGGGGGCTGGGGCAACTCGGGTACGGGTGGGCCTACCGAGTGCTGGACGCACAATATTTCGGAGTGGCCCAACGCCGCCGTCGTGTGTTCGTTGTCGGATGCATTGGAAACCAGTCCGGTGCATCAGAGGTACTTTTTGAGCCACACCGCTTGCCGCGGCATTTTGCGCCGCGCCGCGAACCGGGATCGCGACCTGCCGGAACCCTTGAGGCTCGCGCTGGAAGCGGTGGCTTTGACGCAGGGGCGCACGGAGCGGCGTCGGGGCACCTAGTGCCATCGTGGCCCGCAGAGACGGCGTGCGCGCTTCAGGCGTGTTTCGGCGCAAAGCAGGGGCTGGAGGATCAGCACATCAACGCAGGTGCATCGCTGTTCGTGCCGGTGGCGTTTGATTGGCAAAGTGGCGGAGATGTGAGGCTAAATGTATCCGATGCTCACACATCTGCGCTTCAAGCCAATCAAACGCCCGCCGTATTCCAGTGCCACGGCTCAAATGTCGGAGAGATGGGAACGTTGCGCGCTGGAAACGGGAGCACAACCAGCGGGATACCGTTCCTAGCCTGTGCTCCTCTGGCCGTTTCTATTCAAGAGGCATCTATCGGGCGGGCCGACACAGCGGGGCCGCAGGGCGTAGGGGTAGCAGTAGAACTCGCCTATACCCTTGAAGCGAGGCGCACAGCCCAAGGGGTGTCAACGGGCACGGCGGTTCGGCGCATCACCCCAACGGAGGCGGAGCGGTTGCAAGGCCTTCCCGATAGATGGACGGCGATACCGTACAGAGGTAAGCCCGCTGAGCACTGTCCGGACGGTCCGCGCTACCATGCCATTGGCAACAGCATGGCGGTCCCCGTGATCCGTTGGCTCGGGGAGAGAATCATGGATGTTGAGGGGAGCGAATGACCACCGCAGAATTCGCAGCATGGATGCATACCAACGGGCTAACGGACATCACCGCCGCTCCTCTGCTAGGAGCGAAGCAGCGCAAGGAGGTCTGGCGCTGGCGCACTGGAGACCGTCCCGTGCCCCCTCGTGTGGCGCTCATCATCGAACTGCGCGCCTCTTGCCCACAAGGGTATGAATCGCTACCGTAAACACCCTGTGCCCGAACAGCGAATTCAACCCTCGGACGGAGGCTTTCGGACGATGCCAGACCGCGACAAGCGCCCCGACTTCGACCCACCCGTACATCCCCAGCGTCCAGGGGGACCGGGTGGGCCAGTCACGCAGGATGAGGAACTCCCGCCGCCCCCACCCCCGACCAACCCCCCGGACGTTCCCGGCGGGCCCGGCACCGGCTCGGGCGGCAGGGGCTAGATTCCCCGCCGGTTCGTCCCCCACCGACACGCGGCGTCCGGGTGTGCTAGGTCCGGACGCCCGCTCTTTCCCCCTTGGCTGCGTCCAGCACCGCGCGCGCATCTTCAAGCGGCACTGCCTCGCCGCGCTCTACCGCTTTCCTCTCCGCGTGCTCCGCCAACTCCCCCGCCCGTTTGAAATCGTGCATCATCAGGGCGCCGCGTGCGGCGAACGAGAGGATCAGCGCGACCGCTTCCCCGTCCGGCATCTCCGCGAGGAACCTGCCCAGCGCGTCGGCCGCGTCCGCGTACCGTTTCCGGTAGCCTAGAACGGCGCTGGCTCGCATCTGGTGAGCCGCCGCGGTCAGACGGTAGTGCGGGGTGCGCATCGACGCTGGCACGGCCTTCCACGCGTTCAGGCAAGCATATGCACAGTCGCGGTCGGCTGGGTTGCGCTCGAATTCGTCGCACGCCCGGTCAGCGAGTAATCCGGTGATGCCGGGGTCGCGCGGATTGCGTTCGTGATAGTACCGGAAGGCGAGCGCGGACAGGTCCTTGAACATTTTCCGGTCGCCAGCTTCGCGCACGGCGAGCGATAGATCGTGGTAGGCGCCGCCCAGGTGCGCCTCGTCTCCGTGCATCAACAGAAGGTCCAGCGCGTAGCGGTAGTGCGCCTCTGCTAGTCTCGGCTCTGACCTGCCCATGTACATACGCCCCGGCACTTCTGCGGCGAGATACGCAGACACGTGGTCATGCTCAAACGTCGCCTGCTGGACGGCGCTGTCGGACAGCGTGATGCACGCCGTTACATCACCTATGCCACGGGCGAGGCGCGCCATGGCGATTGTCTGCGCCGACTCTCCCATCACTGCGGCTTTTTTTACTTGTTGTTGGGGATCAACTGCGCGAAAATCTTCTTCAAGTCCTCTTGTACGTCAAGGCGCGTTTCGATGCGGGCGAGCCGTTCCCCGATGGTGCGGTCCTCCGTTAGGCGCTCGCGCTCGTGGCGTTCCTGCAGCGCGAGCAAACGATCAACGCGGGTATCCTGTCCACCCAACCGCTCTGACATGGCGGTTTGCGTCAGGTGCAACCTCTCAACAACGCGGTCTGTCGCCTCAATCCGTGCGGCGTTCGTGGCTACGGTGGCGGCCATGCTCCCCATGCGCTCGCCCTGTTCCTTCAAGTGGCGTTCGCTGGCTTCGCGGTCCCTCTGCGCCTCCTCCTGCAGGGGCTTACGGATCAGCCGCACATTGAACGCGGTGATAGCGGAAACCACAAAGAAGAGCTGCACCGCCAGCGAGAGCCAGCCGCTCAAGGTGTTCGGAAGGAAGGGGGGCATTTGTCTCAGCAGTCCGCGTCTAGCGTTTTAGCCGATGAATCTCTCTTCACCGACTGACAGAAAATCAACTTAGAGCGCTTGAACTCCTCCGCCACCGCGTGCACTTCCTCGTAATGCGATTTCTCCCTCTGGTCTACTTCCATGATGCGCTGGGTGTTACTCCTTACGTCCTGACGCACTTGCAGGACTAACGAGATGATGGCCGCCAGAGGTCCGATGCAGCCCACCAGGAAGAGCAACGTCTTAAGGTCGATAGCCACCGTGAATGCGCTCCGCCGCTCCTGCCCGTCGTACACCATTCCGTCCTCTCCGGCTACCGTATCGGGCACGTGCGCACCTACGTTGTCCCTCCATCCCTGCAAGATCTCAATCAGCGCTCCACGGTCCGCGCTTACCTTCCATTGTGCGTCCAGCGCCTCCAGAAGTTCCACCGGCCAGCCATGGAACGCATTCCCGCTCTCTGTCAGCCTGCGAACCGTCAGCGGTCCATCACCGTTCGACACCGCATCCCACCGGGAGAGCGTGTCGTGCGTGGCACCCTCCAGCATCGCCAACGCGAGAGAGTACGCCACCGGCCGCCCATTCGGTGCGTCCGTACCCTCTCGCGTTGGCGATGGCTAGCCTCAGCCGTTCCGTCTGCTGGGGAGTAAGGGAGGCCACAGGCGGGGATTACGATTGGGGAGCGGCTTGCGCTTCTTCCGGAGCAGGCTGCGGGTCGCCCGTGTCGACGCCGATGGATGCCGCTTCCACGTCGCGCCGAAGCCTCACCAATTCCACGTGCACGCCCAACGCTGTGTCCGACGCGTCTATCTTCAGCGTGGACGCCGTGGTGTGGATGCACTGTAGCAAGTTGTCCTGTTGGGCCTTGTTGTCCAGTCGCATCCATACCACCTTGTAGCGAGGGGGCTAGAATAAGTCGCGCGGCTTAGATGCCGAACGCCCACAGCAGAATGGTCCCGCTCATCGCGCTCGAATTGCGCACGCCCACGCACCGTGCGCTCGGCGCGTCGAAACCCATCTGCGTGAACTCAGCCGAGAGCGTGGCGCCGGTCCCCTGTAGTTCGGTGGCGGGGTCGTAGCTCGTCCACGTGGAGCAGTCCTCCGATGTGACGAACTGCACAGTACCGCCGCCAGTCAGGACGTTGCTGTGCAGGTACACGCGTACCCCGTCCTGCAGCGAACCGAGATCCACCGACTGCACGCCTGCGTTGAACGAACCGGTGTAGGCCAGCACCGCACCCGCGCAGCCGCCAGCGCATGAACTGTCGGCAGCGAATACCTGCGTGCGCAGAGCGCGCGGCGCGGTTGGAGAAGTGCCTTCCTTACCGCATGCGCTAGCCATTGCGGTGAGTGCTAGAGCGACCACTGCGAGCCCGCGATTCGAGATGAACATCGGCGTCCTTTGTGCAGAAATGTTTGGTCCTACTTGCGGGATGGATTCCCGTACAACCAACAAGTATAGCGGTTGCGGTCGCAAAAATCACTGTTCGAATCCCAGTGTTTGCAGATCGTCCGCCAAAACGTTGACGAACTGGGCACTATTTTCGCAATCCGCCTTCCTCTTTCCGATGGCATCAGCGAGCGAGGACAGCGCGTTTCTGAGCTTCGGCAGAACGTTGGTTACCAGATCATCGCGCAGTGCATCCGCAGTCGCCGGAGTGTCCGCAGGGTCAGGGATCGCGGCCAGGGTCGCGTTGACGGTGCCTGCGATGTTGTCAGTGAGCGCCGCCGCGGTTCGCGCTGCGTGCGTACGCGTGGCAGTCGCGTAGGTCTGTGTGAGCGCTGCAGGACGCGTGGCAGGCGTGACGTTGAAAGCGCCGAACGTGCTCCCCTGGTGTGCGAACGCCCCCACCACCGTCACTTGACCGCCGAATGAACACAGGTTTGCACCAGTGCGGATTGCGATGTTAGTTCCCCCCCCCGACAGGGTCTCAATGTCCATGCCGACAAGCGTTGTGATAATAGAGCCGGCGCCGATGGACGCGTTCTGCACATACAGGGCTGCCGCTGCAGGGCATGTGAATGAGGCCGCAGCCGTGCGCACGCGTGCATGAATGCTGCGCCCTGCTACTGTCGCGCCGCTCTGGAAGATGGGATCAGCGAACAGCCCGGTCTGCGTGGTGCCAGAAAGCGCAGTTGATAGATTCAGTCTGAAAGCCGTGCCTGCATCCGGATTGTCGCCCATCGCTACCGGTGAGTTCCATCTCTGGCCCTGCGCGATAGTCGCTAGGTTGCCGCTACCGGTATCCCACGTTCCCACGCCTGTGGGCATGCGCGCATAGGCCAGATTTCCGGAGCCTACGCCGGATGCTGGGATAGTTACACCCCCACCGATAATCTTCGTCGTACTGTTGAGCCACGGCGTGTTGTCGCTGAATGCGAAGTTGTCCGTGGCGATGCCCTGCGCCGGGCGTTCGGTGCCAGAGATAGCCATGTCGCCGTCAACCGCGGTGAACTGCGCGAAGCCGCCCGCATCCGACTCGAATGTAAGATCGTCGCTGTTGCTGATCGTCCATCCATCGAAACCGGTAGCGTCTAGCCGAATTGCTCCGTTCGTGCCAGAGAGCCCGATATGCACGCCGTTGGTGCTGCTCCCAATCGCTCCGGTAAACGCACCCGTCCCAGTATACCGGGCGATGCCAGACGGAATGCGAGCATCCGCAATGGTGCCGATCAGTTTAGTTGCGGTCAGGGACCCAAGGATTTGATCCAAATCCAACGGGTCTGCGCCGTAGTGCGAGGGTGCGTGGATCGACGTTCCACCCCCACCGCCTGCGGCTGCGCCGATCAGTCCCCGCCCATTATCCGGTTGCACGGATAGACGGATAGACCCGTCGCAATCCACATCTCCGCCAGGGATGCGGATCTCTTCCGGGGTGCCGCGATTCTGGACCAGCACTAGCCCGCTCATGGCAACGCCTCAGTCAACAGCGCTTCGCGGCTCATGGGACTCCACGCGCCCTCCAAGCCGACACCGGCGGTATACCTCACCCGCCCACTCCAGTGCTCCCCGATCTCGCCAGCAGTCGCGTAGGACGTAGACCCGGCGGTCTGAGAATCGACCCCCTGCGATACCCCCTCCAAGAACAATTCGAATTCGATGCCGTCCACCATGTTGGTGTTGACCCAGTACAGCGTGAACGCTCGCGACGTGCCGTCCACGGCGCCCAGGGTGATACCAGGGGTGCCCGGAATGTCTGTCGGGGCGTCTACCCCCGTTCCCGGCCCTCCAATGCCCGTGATCACGATGCTGGCGGACACCTCTACCCACCTCGCGTCCGCGTAGCCACGCGCGAGCACGTAGTGCGTGCCGTCGCGCACGCTCCACGATACCGAGCGCTGCGCTGGCTTGAGGTCGCTACCCTTGCTCGCCCCGGGGATCGGGATGCCGTCCGCCTTGGGGATAGATCCCTCCTGGCTCCAGATGGCCCACGACTGGAGTTGGTCATTGACCGTGATCGTGGCGGTCACGAGCCCGAAGTCCTGCTCAAGAGAGAGGGTTAGGGACGGCCGCTTGCCGATGCCCGTAACCTCTATGCCCAGGTGTTGCCAAGTCTTGTAGCGACCCTTGGGCTTGCCCGCGCAGCGCCACGTAGTGCGTCCCACCCCGGGCGAGGGGAACGAGTGCGACAGTGTGAGCACGGCTGCGATCAAGGACTCGTCTCGGAGCACCGTGTCTGGTAGCCACTCCACTACGTCCCCAACGCGCGCGAACGGGGCCAGCTTGGTTTCAATCTCCAGCGGGATCGGCGGCGTGCTCAAGTCCGCGTAGATCGCAGCCACCATGGCGTCAAGCTCGTCTTGCGTGTCAACCCCCTTAGCCGAGTCCTCGTCAAAGGAGAACATGAGCGGGCCGTACAGCAGCACCAACGGATCGGTGCCCACGTCCTCTTCTGCTGGCAGCTGGGAGACCAGGATCTCGCCCGTTACCTTGTCCACTGCTCGCCCTCTAACGATGGGCCGGACGTTCTTCCCTGACGTGCTGATGGCGCTACAGTCGATGTACGTATCCGGACCGATGGAGTAGTCAGGAGTCGTGTTGTCCCGGTTCGGCTCAATCACCGTCAGGAATGCTTCGGTGGCGCCCTCTACCTGCCGAATCTCCTTACCGCCCCACATCAGCGCGAGCGCCTGAAGCGCATCCCACACGAACACGTCGCGGACGATGTATTCAGTGACCGCGAACCTCGCTCCCGTCGTGTCATCGGTGATGGTGTACTGGCCTGCACCCATCCCGTCGTCAACGACCGCCTGCATTACTTCTACCGAATCCACTCCCACATCGGAGCCGTACTTGGTCTCGACCCGTGTGAGGGTGTCGGCCAGTTTGCCGCTGTAGTCTCTCCCCGGTACGGTCACATCTCCTGACTTGCGAGGCCACTCGATGTCGTCAGTGATGCCGCGCAGTAGCGGGACCCAATCGCCCATATCCGGCTCCTCCCCTCGCGCCATTACGGCTGCGTAGAACTCCGCCTCGCGCCCGAAGTCCAGCGCGGGCTTGTACACCGCGTCGTCAAGGTTAAGCGGGCTTTGCGTGACGAGCGGCGCAAGTGAATCCTCGCCTACCTGCCTGTGCAGGGACAGCGTAAACGAGCCGATGGGGGAGTCCACGCCGGCAGGGTCCACCTTGGCGCTCTTGATCCAGTTGCGCCCCCCGAAGTCAGCATAAGACTGCATCACCGTGCTCATCCCTTCCGGGCGCTCTATCAGCACGTCCAGCCACGAAACAAACTCTCCCGACTCCCATAGGTTGAGCGTTTGGAAAGGGTCGCTCTCGCCCCAATCGCTCCACAACCCGTTCGCCCCCTGGTAGGCGAATTCAAAGGTGTAGTCCGGATCGGTCGTCGGCCTGCCACCCGCCCCCTCCGGCCCGTCCGGCAAACCCGTGGCGATACTAGGACCCTCAACCGCACCCAGCGTTACCGGACCGTACAGCACTGTACTATCTGATACCCGACTGACACGCACTTTCGTCGCGGTGTGCGTGTCGCCCTGCGGATGCGAGTAGGCAGAGCCCAGCCCGTAGGCCGTGGTGCGACGGATGTTGTAGACGTCTACGGTCGGAGTGTCCGGCGGTAGCGCAGGCATAGGCGCCGTACCGCCAGCGGTCGCCCAGCCGAGATAGTCAGCCTCAAGGCGGTTCGTGGCGAACGAATGGATGCCGGGGTAGAGAGAGCCGCCGCCCACCGGCCAATCCGAGCGAGACTCCGTCAGCATCCACGACCCCGGCTCCGCATCGCCAGGGAGCCACGCCTTCGCCTTGAGGATTCCCGTGGAGGCGTTGATGCCCGGCTCCCAGCGCACGCGCACGTACACGAAAGCGCCGGGCGCCTGCGCGGTGGCGGCGTAGTTGACTGTGCTCCCGATGGCGGCGTAAAAGCCGTTCGTGACTTTGGAGATCCCGATTGATTGATAGAACACGTCCACCCCGAAGCCGTGGACTGTGTTGCTGTAGGTCACTCCATAGAGCGTGCCGGCGTTCAGGCGCAGCCGCACCCGCCAGACGATCTCGGTTACCGTCCCCTGCGTGAGCGCGGTGAAGGCTAGCAGGTCAAAGCCATTCGACCCGGCCTTGCGGATGAACTTGCCAGCGAGGGTAGCCCCGTCCGCTACAGCCTCGTACGCCTGTCCGGACCATTCTGGCGTGAAGCCGGTGATGGACGTTCCTACTGTCAGGGCGGCGAAATCAACGCGGCCGGTAGCCATTAAGCGGGGCTCACTTCCCTGAACACGAGCGAAAGGCTGCTGTTTACCGCCGCGTGGTTGAGCAGATGCCCGGTCTCGTCAGGACCGCGCGGGGCGCTCTCAATGGTCACGTTGCACAGCACGCTCTCTCCGTACAACACGAGGCCGGAGCACACTACGGAGCCCGCGTCGATGATGCCGCGGAGCGTCGCCTCTGCGGCGGGTGCGATGGGCAGAGACACGCCGTCCCACGTCTTGCGACCAGCATCTCGCCCGTTCATCAGCACGTTGGAGAACGAAGCCACTTCTTCCCCTCGATACTCGCGCGCTCGCTCCTGGCAGGAGATCAGCTTTAGCGTGACAGCGCCGATGGTGATGGATTCAGCCATGTCACACCGTCATGGCGGCGAGGGGGCGCATAGCGGTGTTGGACCGTGACTCGCGCTGGATCACAGCCTTAAGCCGCCTCCACAGATCCTCCACGTCCTCTCCAGGCTGCGCGTACAGGTGCACGGCCCCAATGCTGAGCGAAGGAGATGCAGACGCGGACATGCTCGCGGACGCTGCCGGCGAGGAGACGGTGCGACCCTCCATAGCGTTGAAGCGGAACCCAGCGATCTTGAAGCCCTGAACCGCGTTCAGCATGGATTCAGTGAGCTTGTTCGCCGCGTCAGTCGTCTTCTTCAGCGCGTCGTCAAAGCTCAAACCCTCCAGTTCCTTCCGCTTCTTCGCAATCTCCTTTGCCGCGTCGGTGAAACCCTGCCCTGCATCTTGGATAGCCTGCCCTGCCTTCACCAGCGGGTTGCCCGGGTTGGCGAATGGGGTGATGGCATTGATGAGCTTGCCGATACCCTTGATGAACCCGCCCGCCGCCCAAAGGATACCGCCCAGCACGCGGTCTACGCCCTCTTGCAGGTAGGAGAACACTATCGCGACCGCTTTGATGATCGGGAAAAGCAGGCGCAGCACCGGCACCAGAGAGATAGCCAGAATCTCCCCGAAGATTTTCACGGGTACCAATAGCGCGTCGATGAACGGGCGCAGGGATTCCAGTGCGGAACTTAGCGCGGCTGCGGCCAGTCCTGCCGGCGTGAATCCACCCACCATGTTTAGTAGTGCATCCGTGGCGCCCTTAAGTTGGGACGCTCCGGCTCCGAACGCGCTCCGCCCGAACTGGGTAAGAGCTTCGCGGGCCACAAGGAGAGCGCCCTTGAAAGCGCCTATGGTCTCAGGTACACCAACCAGACTGCCGCCGGATGCTTGGGGCAGGATGCTTGACGTTGCCGTGGCCGCATTGATGCTGGGGAGCACGAAGTTGGTCCGGCCGCGCAGTTTGTCTCCAGCCATCTTTGTTGCGAGATTGTCCACCTCACGCGAAGCTGCGGCCAGTTGCTCTCGCAGAGCATTGATGCCGAAAGTGAGTCCCGCAGGCGGAGCGCGACCGGCCGCCTGGAAGCGCCGTAGGCCATCTTCAAGCGTGTCCAACTCTCCGGCGAGAGAGTTTGCTAGCCGGATCTGCTCCTGCACGTTGTCCGGCAGGAACGAAAGCGAAGCCACCCCGAACTTTTGGAGTTGCTGTAGCTCGCGCAGGCGGTCGGTCAATCCGTCCAGCAGGCCCGCCAGCGGGTCGCGCTTGCCGGAGCCGGTGGGAACCAGAGGGGTGTTAGGAGTCGCCTTCGTGGCATGCAACGCAGTGAGCGCCGCGTCCAACGCGTGTACCTTGGCCGTCGCGTCGTTCGCCTCCCTGCCGAGCGTAGCCATGGCGACGGATTCCACCACGCGGGGACGCGGCGCACCGAAGCCGACGCCGCTCCCGAATATTCCTGCGTTGCCCTGAATCCTGGTGCGGTCCCCACCGGAAGCGCGCAGCGCCGCTTGGGAGGCCCTGTTGTCCATCAAGTCTAGCGTCAGAGCGTTGCGGTTGACGATCAACTGCCCTTCACTCAATCCGATAAGGCTCGCCTTGTACCGGTCAAGCGCGCCGGCTGCCTGCAGGGCATCCAGTTTGTTCTTTACGAACATGGCTGACAGCGCGCCCAGCGCAATCAGGATGGGGCCGCCTACCACGATCACCGGTAGGAGACCCACGGCCAGGGCGGCGGCGAGCGCCGTAGCGGCAGATGCCAGGGCGCTTATCACGATGATGAGGGGGCCGGCCACGGCCGCGACAGCAGCAATGGCGATACCCCAGTTGACTACCTGCGGGCTAAGCGTGCGAACGCCTTCCAGCATCTTCGCGATGCCCTCCACGAGCGGAACGATTGCGGGGAGCAACTTTTCGCCAATCGCTACGCGAGCCTTGAAGATCGCATCTTCCAAGTTCTCGAAACTGTTCGCCGCACCGCCAGTGACATGGGGGAGTTTGTCCAACTGGTTGAGCAGGAGCGTCAGGAAACGATCCGTGGACAGGTGAAGCTTCTGGATCTGCTCCGGATCGACCGTCCCAAAGGCTTTTCGGAGCGCTTCCCCGACAGCGGGAGCCGCTTCGATGATCGGGCGAAGATCCGAACCCAGAACCTTACCCTTGGCCGCCAACTGCCCGAGCTGGGTCGTGATGGTGTCGAGTTGCTGCTTTCCTCCCCCGGTCAGGGCGATAGCGTTGCCGAATGAGCGCAGGGCGCGTTCGGTGAGCGCGACGTTCAGCCCTGCGGCCTGCAAGCGAATCGACCCCTGAATGGCTTCGCGAAAGCCCAGTCCGGGTAGTTTGGCTACGTCCTCAAGCCGAACCAGTTGCTCCTCTGCTGCCTTGGACGACCCCGCAACGGCGGCCAGACCACGCCGCAGGCTGTCCATCTGCGCCGCAGCTTGCACGGTAGTGGCGCCCAGCGCGACAATGGGGAGCGTGACCGCTAGCGAAATGGTGCGACCGACCGACTGCATTTCAGCATTAAACCGCCGGATGCCAGACGTGGCCCGGTCCAGCCCTCTTTGAAGGCCGGTTACATCCGCGTTCACCCTTACCAGCAGTTCGCCCAGCGTAGCCACTTTAGCACGGCCTCGTCAAAACTGTAAAAGCGCCGGCAGACCGCGTGCTGTCACAGTCCACCGACGCCCCAAAACTCTCGCGGGTACCTGTTCGCCACCGCCGCCAGCGTCAAGAACTCGCGACGGTCGATTCGGTCTGCAAGGTCGGCAGGGAGAATCCCGAAGCGGGCGGCAAGGAGTCTAAGCCATTGGCCTTCGGGCCCGATTTTCCCAGTAGCGCCGCATCGCTATCCTCGTTTCCGGCGAGACGGTTGTAGACGTTGATGATCGCCATTGCGTCGGCCTGATCCAGCGCCGCGAGCGCCTGACGGTCCTCCTGCGTGTTCCAGTTGTAGAGCGGCACTCCCGGAGCGGCAGGGTCTTCCGTGCAGAAAGCCACGATGGCCATCCCCGCAAGTTCCTTGTCCACTGCGTTCGCCCGCGACGCATCTCCCAGCGAGATGGTGCGAACGACAACCGTTTCGCCCGTCTTGGGTAGCGTCACGTTTTCACGCTCCACCAGCAGCGCGGACTTCTCTGCGATCCTGTCTTTGAGTCCCATATATCCCGGTTACGCGAGGGTGACGGTGGAGGGCGCGTCGTCAACGCCTTCAAACGAGAAAGAGCGCTGGATGATCTCGGTAGACGCGTCCAGGGGCAGGTTGAGCGCGGTGATGTTGACTTCGCCTTGCTCCGCCTTCGCGCCCGTGGTCGTGCCCTCGGGGCAGAACTGCAAGAACACCGTGGTCCCGTTGCGCTTGGCGGTCTTGATAATCTCCTGACCCGTGGTGTCGCCGCTGTCGAACAGGACAGTGATATCACCGCCCCAGGTGTTGTCGCCCGGGCGTGTCACCGTGCCGCCGAGATACCGCGTCTTGGTGCGGCTCTCCTGTCCCTCGTTGCTGTTGGCGGAGAGCACCTTGCCAACCAGCGTATAGGTGCCGGCTAGGGTGGTGCACACGCGCAGGCGGGCGTTGACGGGATCGAAGGGGAATGCCATGTGGCTAGCCTCGTCTCAGGTGTGGTCAGTCCGTGCGCGCGGCCTGTCTGGCACGCTCCGCAATTTCGCCCTTCGTCCCGCCGGTAGGCACGCCCAGTTCCGATGCACGCTCAACCAGATCCGCACGCGAAAGGCTGTCGGCCTCGCGCGCCAGACGCGACCGCTCGTTGTTGGGGTTTGGCATCACGTGCGTCTCAAACTCCATCGGAGACGGGTCCAGGTTGTGCGGCTTCGGTGCGCTCATCAGTCGCTACCCAAGGTGCGAGGGATACTAGCGGGCTCTGGCGGAGGCGGGGCGGGCAGGGACGCCATCATCGCGTCCACGGCCATCAGGGTAGCCATCACCCCCGCTCGCACGGCGTTCGCCTGCTGCCTTAGCACTGCCACTGCTTCCGGCGTCACTAGTTCGTCTCCGGCGGCGAAAACCTGCCGGACGTAGGCTTTGTATCCGAATAACTAACACCTTCTAGGCACACGTACGCTGTGTCTGAATTGCTCGCCCACACCCTTAGAGTGCCACCTGTCTCCAACTGTTCGCTCATCACATCTCCCAAGTGGTAGCTCGGAACCGTACCGGTGCGTGCCGTGTGCCGTCGGGCTCCACAAGCAGCGTGGCGAAGTCCAGTCGCAGGCTCGCCGCCGTGTGTCCCGTCAGGGTGAGCGCGGAAGTGCGCACCGCAGCGTCCATCGCCGCTACAATCGCGCGCGCCTCGTCTCCCTCTCCGTACTCTGCGTCGTACCCTACCACCTTGCTGAACGCGTGCGCGGAGACGGTGTTGGCAAACCCTCGCATCCCCATCGCAGAACCGCTCTCAACCTCAGTAGGCGAGTCGATCAGAATGTACGGCCAAGACGTTGCGGATGGTGCAGTCCCGTCGTACACCCTCATCCCCACCAGCGCCGCCACTCCCGCATTCGCCAATAGCCTGTTGCGGAATGCGACATGCAACGGCCCCATCGCACTCACTTGCTGGCCCTCGCGATTGAGCGGCGCAGCGCATCACCGACGTCCTGTTCCACGTGTGGTCGCATCGCCTCGAACGCAGGGAAGAGCGACGGTTGCGCAGGACTGACGCTCGTTCCGTGCTGCACGTACGGAGGGTAGAATGGCAGTCCAGCCGCGGCGAATTCCTCCGCCTTCCATCCTACCGTATACGTCAGTCCGTCAGGGCTCAAGTCGTCACGCACGTGCTCACGCATGAATCCGGTATCCACTGGGCAGAGTTGCCGGGTGAGGTCTGCCGTATCCTTCGCTCCCTGCTTCACCGCACTCCGGATCTCCCTGCCGGCTACCCTGTCGAAAGCCCGCACGTTGGCAATCAGACCGGTGATCCCCCGCACTTCCAGCGACGCAGCCACGATTACACTGCCTCCTTGACGATCAGTTTCCGATGCACGCTGAACGAGCCTAGCGGCACCAACTCCGCTATCGTGTAGAGTGTCGTCGTTCCATGCCGAGCGGACGTGACGCGCACCCTATCCGTGCTCCTTACGTCAGTGGCGCGCGGGATCACGACCTTCGCGTATCCGCCCTGCTGCAGCATCCCGTCCGTGATCTGCTCAATGTCGGTCGCGAGGACCTTGGGCGAGAACCTACCCGCCACCGTAGCGACCGTAGTGTCAGCGCCCGGCAACCTCCCACCCCCCGCAGTTACCGTGGCTGCGCCGGGACGGAGAACCACCACCGTGTCCAGCATCTCGCCCTCGCTGAACGCCTGAAGCGCAGGCAGTGCGGGTACGATTACGCTCACGTTAGAAGCTCATTGAGATCGGCTGAGAATACGACTGGCGCGGTGCCACGTCCACCACAACCGCTCCCGCTTCGTCCAGCGCGAAAGTGTACGTCGCCCACCACGCGCGAGCCTTGCCGATGAAATAGTCTCGCTGATCCTTGCTGTAGGAGAGCGAGATGTCGCCACCGTCCAGGCCCACGCTGTTCGGGCTAGCGCTCATCTGCGCCGCCTTCGCGTCGTAGGCCGTCCCGTACGCGTAGGCCCTAACTACCGCGTCCGACTGCTCCGTTGTGGCTCCAGCGGGCACCACGGCCACTCCAGCGGCAATCCAGACGGGAAGCAGCACCGCTAGCGCGCCCGTTGCCCACCACGCCGGGTCGAGTTCCCCCGTTCCGGCCGGCGGTAGTGTCAGGTCTGCGGAGGTGACTGCCACCGGCTACGCCCCGCGCGGACGGCCGGACCCACGGCGGACGGGCTCCGCTTCGCCGTCCTCTTCCGGCTCCACCGCCTTGCCCTTGGGTGCGTCCACCTTGTTACCGTTGGCGTCCTGCCACTCGTCGCCAACCTTGTACAGGCCGCCCTCTACCGTTTCAGCCATCGTCCTTACCGCTCCGCGTTAGAAGGTGGGAACCGCGTACGTGCCGGCCCCGAGGTAGCCAACCACGCCGTTCGTGCGGGTGTAGGCGCCGAAGCCGTGGAAGGTCTCCATGTACTGCGCCTGTAGCGGGTGCGTGATGATCTGCCCAGCGATGAACAGCCCCTGCTCAGCAGCGATGGCCGAGCGGCGGAAGCGCAGCGGCTTGTTCGGGTCGCCAGCGGCGAAGGTGAGGAAGTAGTTCGCCGGAATCCAGGGCTTCGTGTAGACCGGGAACCCGTCGAAGTACCCGATCAGCCGGTTGTCCGCGCGTGCGATGTCCAGCGTACCCACAGCCACGGTGTTCGTGGTCGCCTGGATGGCGTTCGGCGGCGGCAGAGCCGTGAAGTTGGGGGTGAGGGCGCGGATGTCCGTCTCCTGCGCCTTGTTCACGTACAGCCGCACGTCGGCGCCGTGGCCGTGCTCCACGAGGTCGGAGAAGAGGCCCTGAATGAACACGATGCGTGCGGCTGCGTTCGCGCTCGCCCAGTCAATCGCGTCGTAGTGCGTGTGCGTTGCGCCGTTGAACGTCTCCCCGTTAGGGCCGTTGGGAATGGTGCCGGAGTCTGCGTTAACCAGCCGCTTGACGGCGAGGTCGTTGCCGTCCACGAAGCGATCCGTGTAGGTGAAGTTGGTCGCCCCGAACAGCGCGTTCTTCACGTCCAGCGCGAGGCGACGAAGATGCGCCTGCCGTGCGGAGATCTGGCGGAGCGCGAAGTCCTGTACGGTCGCGCGGCGCAGGTAATCCGCAGTCCAGCCCACCGCGAACTGGAACTTATCCAGCGGGAACTCAACCTTGCTCCCGCGCGTGATCTTCTGCGTGGGACCACGGCCGAACTCGTCCACCGGGACCATGTCGCTGTCGGCGTTGGTCCCATAGATCGTGGAGCGTTCCACGGTAGGTTGCGCGAGGTCGCCAATCACTTCGTTGACCCGCGCGTTGTGCATCGACAGGTCCGCTTGAATCGCCTCGTTCAGCGCATCAATCCCCATCTCCGCAACCGTGGTGGTCGCGAAAACATTCGAGGAAAGATCCGCAATCGTGTAGGTTCCGGTAGCCATTGCGGTATCCTCTTAGGGGACGATGTTGACGATACGGATGTCAGTGGCCGTGATCGCCTTCGCGATTGCCACGAGCCCGCCCGTAGTGGCGGCGGTGTCGAGAGCGCCGTTAGCGGTGCCCAGATAGTACAGGGCGGAGATTGTGAGGCCGCTACCGTACAGCATGCGCGTACCCCGCCCGTAGAGCGTGATTCCTTGCCCAGCCTTCGCGGCCTGCGCGCTGAAACCGTCCACCTTGGCTACGGCGTCGTTCGCGGTGCCGTTGCTGTTGTAGACTTTGCCGTCAGCGGCCTTGATGTAGCACGCCGCGCAAGCTGCGATAGTCTCGCCCGCGACGAGCCCGGAGATCTGCTCTGCAAACATGGCGGTCGAGGCGTCTACCGAAGCCGCCGCCACCTTCGTAAGTGCAGCCATTTGGTGTCCTGGTCAGAAGGTATCGTAACTCGCCGTTCCTGCCGTAGCCTTCCGGAAATCCTCATCCGTCTTGACCGTGGCGCCGCCCGGGTGCCCACGCTGCTCCGGTGCGCTCCGCCCGTCTCCGCCGAACGCAGTCCCGCCAGACTCGGTGCGAATGCCCTTCAACTGCGGTGCTGCGGCGGCGAACTCAGCGAACTTCTGCTGCTTCTGTCCCTCGCCCGCGAGCGTCACGTAGGGCACTTGTTCATCTACCTGCTTGCCGTCCTTCCCCGTGACCTTCTCCGTCTTCATCTCGACAGTCGCGCCGTTCAGGCTGTTCATGTCGAGAAGGGTAGCCACGGTATCTTCCGGCCACTTGAGAGCCCTTACAGCGCTCGCGAACGCGTCCTGCCGGGTGCGCGTGGCATCCTTCGCCGCCAGCGTGTCGCGCTCCTCTTTGAGCTTGCACAGCGCGTCCGGCTCCATCCCCAGCGCCACGAACGCGGCGTGCTTCTTCGCGTCGTCGCCCGCCAGCAACACCGCACCCTCAGGAGGCTTCGCCTTCGCCAGTTCCGCCTCGGCGTCCTTAAGCTTCTGGCGGCGGTCTGCGTTCTCGCTCTTCAGGCTGGCGTTCTCCGCGAGGATCTTGGCGACCTCATCTGGAGTGCCGAATCCCAGGTAGCGCGAATAGGCCACCTCTTCTGCGGGCGACAGTTCACGAGCCATGTAGTTCCGTCCGTGCGGAAGCGGGATGCGACCGTGCGCATCACGTGAGGAGGGTTGGGAGCGGTCCGTGCCGCTCGCCGTGGATACCGCAGTTCGACACACTTGGAACCGGCCCTGAACGCGACAACGGCCCCGCCCCTCGCGCAGTGGCGAAGGTGGGGCCGTATCCGTGTAAGCCGTCTCCGGTGTCTCCTACCTAGATCCAAGCGCCCGGAGAGCGCCGTTCGGGCTGCAGACCCTAGGATCTAGTCATTCAGCGGGGAGGGATTCGAACCCTCAAGAGCGCCTTGCGGTTGGCTCCATCCGCTCACTGCTTTGCGGATGCTGTGTCCCGGTTCCGAGCACTGCCGCTGAAACTTTGCCGTCATCCTGCGGCGGAATCGAACCGCCCTGCGCTCCCTAGCGCGTTCCGTGTCGCAGCGTGGGGATCTCTCCCTCAGATACGCTGGTTCGCAGGCCACTTTCGTTCATACGTGCACTATACGCGCCAGCCGTCCCAGCGTCAAGAGCGGCAGGACTTACGGCGCACCGCTCAGCACTGCGGACACCCCGTAGCCCAGCACGTGCACGATAGACAGGTATTGACCATCGTGACGCCGCATGTCTGGCCGCACGCCGACTTGGGGCACGATCCCATGCCGTAGCAGGTCGCGATTGACGGCGCGTCCTCAATACAGGCGTCCCCCGTGTAAGCCTTGACCGTACCGTCTCCGCCGGCCGGTCCCATGACGAACGATTCCACCTCCATCGCTTCAACGTCCAACCTCAGTTTGCGAATCACTTCGTTTCCTTTCATCTCTGTAGCCACCTTGTGAAAGCGTCCACTGCATTTGTGAGGCCGTCAAGCGTCCACACCGCCAGACGGTCAAAGGCGCGGCCTAGCGGCGTGTCCAGGATTGCGGCGCCCAAGTCGCGCATCGGGTGAGCCGTGGGCGGCAGGCGGAACACGTCGTGATCTCCTATCCTGCGCCCGCACCACGAACACGGTGAGTCTAGAATAGCCTGCCGGATTTCCTGCGGGGTAGTGGACGACTTGGGTATCATATCTCCGCTGCCTTATAGAGCCACGAACACTTGCACCGGGTACGGCATTCGCGCGCCCCGATCTCTGGCACTGCTGTTGAGTCGATGTCTATCCACCCTGCGGCCTCAGCAGCGATGCACCCTGCGCAGGAGTCGCGTGCGTGGCGCACTGACTTGCGGAGCCGCATCCCTCGCACCCGCTGCTCTGCGATCTCCATCCGGTGATACAAGGGCCTGCCAGCTTGCGCGTACATCTGAGCGCGAGCATTGACCAGCCCGTTCAACGGTTGCTTGCCCGTCTCTATGTCTCGCATGAAGCCGCGCAGGAACCGGTACTGATCCTGACCGTACCGCCCGACTCGTCCGTAATCCGCTTCGGTCATTTGCGCCCAGCCACCTTTCGCCGCGGCCCCGCTGTACGTGGCGACGATCTTGACCTCGCGGCGCATCCTCACTTCCCACGAGATGAGGTCAATCTGTCCAGCGCGGAGCTGGTTCGCGAGCGAGTCCATCCGTTTGCCGGCGGATACAAGCGCTTCGTCCAGGTAGGCACGGACCTGCGCCGCAGGGATGAGCCGTCCCGTGGCAGCGTCGCGGTAGCGGCCTAGGCGACGGTCGAAGGTGAACGCGCGTGGAGGGCTAGCCATCTGGCTTCAGCTTGTCCAGCGCCCTGCGCGCACGACGAATCCGCTCCACGGCGGACAACGCATCGGATTTGGACCGGTGATCCAGTGTCGCACTCGCCAAAAGCGCGTACAGTTGGAGGTGATCCGGATCTAACCGAGCGCACTCCAATGCAACCGCACTCGGGTCGCTGGCGTGCACGATGGCGTCCAAATTGTGCACAAGGCCGGGCGGCAACAAGCCAAGCCACGTCATGCGTCCGCCAGTTCTGAGGCTAGAGCAGAGAGAGCAGCAGCACGCTCAGATGCGAGGCGGCGGACAATGGCTCTCCATTCCTTCGGCGCCGCCCGGCTGTTGGCACCTGACATTCTGCCACGGCTTACGGTATCGGGATGCAGACCAGCAAGCGCAGCCACCTCCCGCACCATCGGCGGGCCAGAAAGGATCTCCATCGCCTCGTTGAAGGTCATCCCTGGATCCTCCTTGGTAAGCAGCCCTTGACACGCACTCTGCGTCGGTGTATCTTACCATGCAGAGAGACGGAGCGCAACCCTGACGACGGAGCACCAGCCATGCGCGGACTGATCGAGCACCACTTGGGCATGCGGATCGACGGAGTGATCTGCCGCTTTGAGCAGGGCGGTATGGACAACGAGGAGTTTGAGGCGCTCACCAAGCACGGCCTACCAAAGGGTTGGGTGGCGTGGCACGCAGGGACGGTGAACGCCGAAGCACTTCGCAAGGTGCCGGTTGCCACGCTGGACGACGGGCGGCCCGTGCCCCGTCACATGGTTCTCGCCGGTCTGCGCGAGGCCGCACAACTCGCCACTGCCCGCCGTCCCCGCATCTCCGACGATGAGGCGTACGGCGTCTGGTGCGAGATAAGCGACAGCGAGCGCTTCGGCGCGGAGTGCTGAGCCATGCGCACAACCACGCAGTTCCGCACCGTCACAGAGCGAGAGATGATCGTCTCCGCCTTCGCAGCCAAGGGAGAGGATGCCCGAGCCATGGACGGCGGATACCTCGTCAACGGTCGTGGCTACATCTCTCTGTCCGACGCACGGGCGGAGTCAGGGATCAACCAGATGCGCGAGGTGGGCTGATGGTTAGCATCGTCGTTCTGACGGTCGCAGCGAGCGCGTTTTTGGTGACGGGTTTGGTCGTTGCGCTTTGTGGCTATCTCGAACGAGAGGTGAGAACACAGACCCTCCGTTTCGCTCAGTCGGCTATGTTCATCGCCCTAGCGGGCACGACCTTTGTCCTCGTGCTTCTCAAGAGGTCGTAATGGAACCCGTGGACAAGACCCTGCAAACGGCAGAGGCGGCGATAGCCAAGGCGCTCTCCATCCTGTTCGCCGTGCCCATCCAAGGTCGGGACGTGGCTTGCGATGCGGTACTGGAAGCGAGGATAGTCCTAGCATGCTGGATGGTAGGGCAGCAGCCGGCAGACCGTCAGCTGCGCTACTAAACCCATTCTGAGCCGGGGAGATGATGACTATGAACAATCCTCCAGTCAGATACGAAACCATAGAAGTTGGGGCCGTATTTTCCTGTCCAGCCTGCGTCGGCAAGATCGTCGTTGGCGGAGCGCTGGACTCGAAAGAACTGTCCTCCTCGTTCAACGACGCTGTGCAGTGTGACGACTGCGGTGCCCGATTCGACGTGGAGTGGTCGGCCGAACGCACCATTCCCGGGAGGTGGATAGCCTCCGTCCTGCAACTGCGCTTCGCGGCCGACTAGCCGCCGTCCTCTCCCTCAAACTCCGGAGCCTCCAGCAGCGCCCTGCCGCGAGGTGGGGCATCTTGCTGCCACATCCTTGCCGCGTCCTCGCGCTCTGCTGGAGTGACTGTAGACAGCGCGTCCAACTCCGCTTTCGTAAGGTCTGGCAGTGGTTTCATGCTGGGATTCCCCACGGGATAGGCCCTCTGGAAAGGATGGACTGCTCCTCACTCGGTAGCAGGGTGCGTGTGTGCCAGTCGTGACATACGACGGTGTTAACCCATCCTCCCTGCACTGGTCTGGAGTGGATACGGGCGATTCCGCCGTGCCGGATCAGTTCCTCCCTTATCGGTTGCGTCACACCTAGGACTCCCCAGCGTACCCGTGGGCTCTCAGCAGCGCTTCGGTGGCGTCCTGCGTGGCCGACTCATTGGCGCGCCTCAGTTGCTCCTTGGCTATTCCCTGCGCGGCCTCTGGCAACTGCTCGATGAGCGATTCAGCGAACGCGACCACGGGATGAACGAGCGCGTGACTGAACTCGTGCATAATCGTGCGATATCTGCCCTCAGCGTCGAACGCCAGAAAGCCGGGGTGGATGAACACCGAAAGGAGCCGGTACTCGTCTCGAACCGTCACTGATAGCGCAGCCTCCCCGCACTCCGTCTCGCCTGTCTCGCTCCAGAACAGATTTAGTTCAGTGACCCATGACGGGAGAGCGAACAGCGCGGCCAGCACGTGCGGCTCTGCGGCTGCGCGAATCTCCGTCGCTACGTCGTTCCACTCGATTCGCAGATGCCGCCATAGCCGTGTCTCGCCCGGGAACACGTGCCCACCAGTGCTCACGAAACACGCTCCATCGTGACGACGTAGCGCAGCCTTCCGTCCCCGATGGGCTCCGGTAGGTCCGTGGCCTGCCCTTTCCACCCTGTACCGTCCTCCTCAGTTACCCAGAACCACGGGTTAGGCCCGGGAATAACCGAATGGTCTACGTCCAACGTCAGGTACATCGTCACCGGGGCAGACACGCTTTTCTGAGTTAGCATTCGCATGCAGTCACCGGACAGTAAGTCATGCAGGATGCGCCCGGACAAGATGGCTGGGCGCAGGTCATGCAGCTCCACGGGCACGATGCCATGCCTGACCGCGCTTGAAGTGGTCCAGTCTCACTTTTTGCACGCGTCCTCTCTCGGTTCGTGTGGCTGCCTGTCCCGTCACTGCTCCACGTTGGGCAGTCCGTCGCTCTGGACCCATTCGTCCGCTTCCTTCTCGCTTACTCCTGCCTCTAGCAGCACCTTGCGCACGTTCAAGCCTGCAGAAGCGGCGCTTGCGGCTGCGGCTACCAACTTCGTCACGCGGTCCAAACTGCGCGATTGTGAGATCCGTGCGCGTTCAGCCCCCACGTCCTGCACGTTCAGCCTAGCGGTGCCCTCGTCAGGCGACAGCAGTTCACCGTCCACCATCTCCAGAGTGCTCCGCTGCGTTTCGGTAGAGGGCGAACCAGCGTTCGGATGCGACTGGCTCTCCACGGTCCATTCGTCCGCGAAAACAGCCGGGTCATCGTCCCCAGTCAGCCAATCGGCCATGATCGTGGCCGTGGTGAGAGTCGGGGCAAACACACCGTCCGTGCACTCCCCTACACCGTTGATATCCGCTCCGAATGCTGCGCGCGCCTGTTCGTATGCCTCGCCGCTAGCCTCCGCAGAACTACCCAGCAGCCCGCTCCGGATGTGGCCCTGGTGGCACGCGTACCGGATCAACATCGTGAAAGCGTCTATCCCCTTGATGAGCCCTTCGGGGTCTGACGGTTCGTGGTAGTGCACGGAGGGCGACGTGCGACCGAACGTCGGACCGTCCTTGGTGGTTCCGGTGGAGTATTCGTATCCTACTAGCCTGCGGACGATCTCAGGTCCCAACCCTGCCGGCAGGGGCTTGAAGTACTCAAGTACCTCGGAAGCGTTAAGGCGGGTGCGCTGATTGACGATCTCCGCGTCTGGTGTGGTGCTCCAGTACCCATCGTCCTCAGCGTCGATCTCCGTGCGCTGGCCCCAAGCCATCGACTGAAGCAGGCGAACAAGCGCAGTTCCCCCGAAGTCTACCGCGCCTTGCAACCGTCGCACCGCATCCGTCAGCAAGCACCCGATGTCCGCCTGTTGGATGGGTATCCATCCGCCCCACGGGAAAACCTGCTCAGGATCGCTGTCTGGCGTTCCGGGAGATGCCGAGACGATGCGCCGGAGTACCGTCTTGTCCCCCCTTGCAAACCAGACCTCAGCGCACTCTTGCTGGTTCTCGGAGAAGAGGAACACGCCCGTCTTTTCGTGCGTGTCGGGGTCGATGTAGACCGCGCAGCGCTCCGGCGGGGGCGCGACGATGTGCACGTGCTTCAGGGCCGCGCGGCGGTCTGCCTGCTTGGGGATGCGCTGCTCAACGGAACCGTCCCGGCGCGTGACCGTCTGCGTGCGTGCAGCGGGGTTGTAGAATAGCCTGAGGCACGCGCTACCGCTCTGGCTCTGACTCGCGAGCGCGACCATGCCACGCACGCCCGTGGGCTTGCGGATGTCCTTACCTCCCCACGCACCGGAGCGGTCGATCCAAGCAGACAGGTCCGCTCTCCACTGCTTCGCGTACGCCCGCTGCTCCTTGCCCGGTTCGCGCTCACCTTGCTCGTTCTCTTCCCCGTCCGGCTCTGCGGGCTTGATTGAGATCGCAGCCTGAATGCCGCACGCACCTTCCACGCGACGCTCCAGGCACGCGAACATCTCTGGTACGGGGGCCAGTTGTCGAGCGATGATTGTCTTACTGGTGTCCGCTAGGTTGCCGGCGGTGTCGTACCCTGCGCCCATCCAAGGACGTGCATCCTGATAGTGTAGGCCCTGAACGTAGTCCTTGACCGACTGCGCCGCCACCTGATCGTATTGGGTAGGGTACGACGCCTGGACCGCCGCCTGCGCATCCTGCAGCGCCCACGTGGCAGGGTCGCGTGGTATCGACCCGTTCGCACCCGTGCCAGATACGGCGGTGTTCAGCGACGATCCGAGAAAGGCCATGCGCCGGGAGGTGGCGGGTGAGGTGCTGCGATTGGTTCAGGTGTGAACTATACGCGGGAGCAAGACGAGGCGCAACGTGCTTAGCCCCTGCGCTGCTGCTGGCCCGGTCCGAAACTCCCCGATGATGGAGTGCTCACATGCGCGGTGCGCCTCCGCCTGATAAGCGGCTGTAGAGCGTACCTGCACTGATCCCAAAAATCGTTATGCAGATCCCGCACCTTGGGGAGTACGTCTCCGGTTCTGGCGTCTTTCACGTACTCCCAATGCTTTGCTTCAAATACCGCCCGCTCGCACCTGGGATGGATGACGATGCGATCATAGCCCCGGAGGTGGGCAATCCCGTCCTCAATGCTGCCGTCCCACTTCACCACCGGGACGATCTTAGGCAGGGGGCTTATGCCCTGCGGTCCGCCGCGGCGAAGGTAGGAGATGGATTCCGGCCGAGCGCTGTCCGCCCTGATTACATATCCGTCTACGTCGGGTATGTGGCGCAGGATGTGTTCAGCGGTGTCGTCTATGTCCAGAGCGATCTTGACCGCCTCCTGGTGGACGTACAGCGTGTTGTCTCGCACCCACTGTCGCCCTGCTGCCGTTGGGTTGAGAGAGAACCCGAAATCCAGCCCGTGCAGCGGAGTGCCCCACGTGGAGTCCGGCTCGAAGCTCTCCACGAACCACTTGCCCCTTAGAATCTCCGCGTCAGACGCCTTGCGAGGGTTGCCGCCCCACACGTTGTCTGCGGCTTCCGGGTCAACTGCATACGCGTGGTCCTTTAGCTTGACCTGATCCGGCATCGTGCGGAACCATGGATTATCCTGCCAGCCCACCTTTTTGGACCACATGTCCGGCAGCGGGTGAACCACGGCCATGTCATAGGCGGGATCGTCATCGAGGTCCGTATTGAAGGTAATCCAAATCTCAGAGCCGGCCTTGCGGATAGTGGGGAGTAGGATCTTGAATGATTCCGCAGACACACTCTGCCCCTCCTCTACCCAGCAAATGTCAAACCCCTCGTAGCTCTTGATCTTGGTGGGTCCAATGCGCAGCCCAGTGAAAGCGAAGCGCGTACCGTTGGGATGGAGTATCTCCGTGTCTAGCACGCGGTACGGATACCCGGTGGCCGCGATCTGGTCTTTCAGTAGTTGGTGTACGCTGTCCTTGATGCTGTTCTGCACTTCGCGAGCACAGAGAATGCGCAACGGGCGCTCGGCTCCCTTGGCCAAAAGCGCCCGTGCGACAGACCAGCTTTTCGCCCCTCCCCGACCTCCGAACAGCACCTTGTAGCGGTGCGGCATGAACAACTCCTCCGCGTATTCGGGGAGGCCAAGATCAACCGTCTGGGGCATCCGGCTTAACGAAAGTGATGCGGGTCACCAGGGGCGCGCCGTCTGGACCCGTCAGTTCAGAGCGATCCAAGAACATTCCGAGATGACGTCCCAAGTTGGTTAGGGCCGTGTTTTTATCCCACAAACGGTACTCCACCGTGTGTTCAACGATGGGGTCTCCATCCTTCGTCGGTACGGTCCGCGTCTTGTGCTTCACGCTCGCCACTGCGCGCGTCGCATCCTTTGGAGCGCCTTCTACGAGGGAGAGCCGACCATGATCGTCCTGCTCGTAGTTCCACGCGTCTGAGTACCCGATGCGCATAAGCTCGCGCAAAACGTCGTCCTGGGAGACGCGCACCCGCTTTGACCTTTCCGCTTGCGCCTCTGCGACGGCGGTCGCAATCAAAGGTTTTGTCAAGTTCTCGAAACCTATTTGTTGTGCCGTGCCTTCCGAGTACCCAGCACGAATCGCGGCCTGCGTCGCATTCAGGTCAATAAGGTATTCTTCTATGAATCGCTGTTGTTTGGGGGTTAGGCTCATGTGTGCCTACTCGCCTTCCGGACGTGACTGGGCGAGCGGAATCGTCTGGAGAACCTCTACCCCCGTGAGAACCGACCACTTGGCAGAGTTTGCGAAGCTAAAGGTGAGGCCTACGTCTGTCGCGCAGCCCGGGACTGGCTTGTCCGGTTCGTGGACAGAGGTTGCCCACTTGCCACCTTCCCATGAGAATACCACTCCATCGGAGCGCATGGCGAAGCGCAAAGTGATGCCACCCACCCGTTCGGCCCACGTCGCTACTACCGCTAGGGCCTGCTCTGTGTCGCGCTGTGCCTTGGCGCTCAAAAATCTGCTCCAATGGGGCTTAGGAGGAATGCTCTCTACTCTACTCTTGTAGTAGGCTCTGTGTCAACGATCTGCCACGGGGGTGTTGCAAGTGTCGCACGCCTTCTGCCACGTCGTTTCACTCACCATGAGTATCGGGCGTAGATGATGGACCGAATGATCTCGGCCGCTACGGCAATCCGCTCAATGTCGTCCGGGTCGTCGCTGTAGGTGGTGGAGTTCTCGATCATGCTTACCACCATCTCTGGAGTGAACGCTTGAACCATGCCCTCCAGCGCCGCGATCCTATCACCCATCGCCAGCATGACCGCAGGGCTCGCCTGTGCCACGTAACGAGCGTTTGCACGTGCCTGGGTAGCGGGTACGCCTTCGCCACTCGTGAAATCCTCGTCTCCATCCGACAACGCGAAGATCACGGGTGGACCTGCCTCCATGTGCACCATGCGGCACTTGCAGGACTCCCCATTTGGAGAGCGGGCAGGGGAGCGGGATGCGAGGTCCAGCCAGTTGCTCTTGGCTGCGCTCCCGATGCAGGCGTGCCACTCACCCGGCGTTGCCGAGAGAGCAGCGCTCTTCAGTGCGGCGAGGCGTTCGGGAGTGAGTTCAACCATGGGGTAGATAGCCACGAAGAAGGTCGCCACGCTGGCGGTGGTACTCGGCGTGCTCGGGATCGCCGTGGAATTCGTCGTCAGACCCACAACCGCGCCTGAAGGTCACTTCCACGCCTGCGGCCTGTTCGCTCGATGCAGTCATGCCATCTCCCGGACTGATTCCGCCAGCACTTCACGCCAATGGTCGGGCTCCATCCACTTGAGCGCGGCGGCGAGCGAGATGCGCTCCCACCTTGCCTTGTCGCGCACGTCCTGCTGACGCTCTGGGTGCAGCCCATTCCAGACGACGTTGAACGCTTCGGTCGTGAAAGACTCCGCAGACTCGCTCATTGGTGTCCCTGCTCGCTCATCCGCCCACCTCAGAGAGTCGCCTGTAGGCTGCGTGGTAGCGCTTCGACAGGCTGGCGGCTTGCTCTGGCGGCAGGGTAGAGATGCGCTCCGGCCGGAGGTTGTCCGCGAGGTCCGCCAGTTTCACGGCGATGGCGGCGGGGTCTCCGTACTCAACCAGTCCTTCAATGTACCCAGCGTACGTCTCGCTCTTGGTGCGAGTTAGGTATCTCAGTGAGATAACAACTTCCTCCGGAATCCCGGCGCCGTGCACGTCGTCCAGCGACCATCCCGTGTCCTCAACCACATCGTGCAACAGCGCTAGCGTGCGCGCCTCCTCTCCGTCCACCGCCAGCGCTACTCGCATCACATGGAAGATGTAGGGCTCTCCCTGCTTGTCCACCTGTCCCGCGTGGGCTACGCAGGCGATTCGTGTAGCGATCTGTAGCAGGGATTCAGACATTGGGGCCTCCATTCGTCCGAGCGATGCGCCGAGCGCGGACAAAGAGGCAGTTTTCCCGATGCTTAGTGGCGCGCCCACGAGCCTCCGCGCAACAGTAGAAGCAGCACGGGTCCTCGTAACTGTCGATGGTGCCGTAGCCAAGGGCAACGATACCGCGCAGGCATGTCAGCGCCGCATCCGTTCTCTCGCTCACTCCTTCATCTCCCTATCCCGCCGACGTGAGGCGCGAGAACTAGGACCTTCGGATGCGGCATCCACCAACAGCGTGGTTAACTTCCCCACCTCCATCGGCGCCAGATAGTTCTCACTGATCGACGTGGGTCCCTCGATGCTGATGAGCACCCGACCGTCCTCAATGGGTACCATCGGCCACGTTTCGTCCGCTCGCTCGCAATCCGGGGAGTGGGCGTAGCGCCAGCGGCAGGCAGTGCACAAGGCGTCGCGGTCGCGGACGTCGGTTGCCTTCGAGATGACGATGCGGTTCCCTAGTTCGTTGACGAACGCCACTTTCCGCTCGTTCATCCCTGTAGCCTCTTCTCTACCCGGTAAACCAGTTCGTGCCCACCGATACCGAGCGCTCGCGCGTAGTCCAAGATCGCAGCCAGAGACGGGAGCTTACGCCGCGCCGACGCGTCCGCCACGAGGTTGGGATTGTTGGGCGAGATCGCTTGCGACACCTTGCGGCCGGAGAGCCGGTCGGGCTTGCCCCTGCGCCGGTCGATCTCATCTCTTACGACCACGTGGAAGGCGTCTGCCACCAGTCGCTCACTCTCGTTACGCTTCGGCAATCTGGCTCCTTTTGGTCGCCGGTTCACACGCCTAGTATACGCTGTCGGCCTGCTTCGCACAAGGCCCTTGACATGCGCACGCCTAACGGCTATCATACATTCAGCAGCACGAGACACCCCCTGACCGGAGCCGGACCGATGCGCAACACCAGCCGAGAGATCACCACCGCGCGGGGCGTGACCTTCCGCGTAAACGGCATCGCCATGGGCGCCCACGTCCGGACAAGCGTGGAGCAACTGAAGAGCGAGTTCGGCGGACGCCGCGAGTGGAAGTGGGTATACGGAATCCCCGCCGCGTGCAAGCAAGCCGAAGCCGAGATCCGCGCCGAGCTCGCTTCCTGAAACCCTTCTCCTCCACTCGATGACGCACCTTACGACCGTGACCAACGCGACCAACCAGTTGATCGAAGTCGCCGCGGTCCGAATCGCACAGATGCACTCCACGCACGTAGACCAGTTCAAGGTGGCCTACTTGGTCCGCAACCTTCGGCAGGCCGTTCCGGAATGGCGGGACGCGTACGGTCCCGACGCCGTTGCAGCGCTGGTGGAGCGGTTCGGCATCGCCTGCGACAACCCGACGGAACTTTACTTCTACCTTTCGGGAGACTGACACCCTCCCACTTCTGGAGGTGTGAAAGCCTCCAGAGTGCTTGAACGTGGAAGTCGTTTAGCCCTGAACGGAGCCCGTGAGATGCTGAAGACGCAGGAGCACTACGACCTGATGGACGCTTTCGAGCGGGAGTTTCGGGGGCACCGCTTGGACAGGGAGCCCAAGGGGATTTGGGCGCGTGGAAACGTATACCAGAGCGGCGATACGAACGCGCTCTTCCTCGCATACAGGCGCGGCTACGCTCTTGGGAAGTGCGTCGGCAGAGACGAGTCCTGAAGTGTCCTGAACCCTGAAGATGGAGAACGAACGATGACCAGCGAAGCGCGAGTGAAGGAGCGGTATCCTGACGCATGGGCGTGGCACGTCGGCCGCCAGCACTGGAAGATCGTATCCAGCATGGGACAGGGCGCCTCAGTGCTCGGCTACAGCACGCACGCGACGAAAGCATGGCGTGACGCCGCCTATCGGCTACCTCAGCGCGGAGACTGAACGATGCGCCGCTCAACCTACAAGGTCATCACCCGCGACGGGCTGCACTACGTGTTCGGATACGTCGGCGGGGGCAAGTGGATGCAGTCTTCGGATGGGATGCGGTCGAAGGTCGCGGCGGAGAAAGCGGCGAAGCGGTACGCCCGTGCAGAGGCCAGCGCGAAGGCGGAACTGGCCGGATGGTCCGGCGCTTCGATCAACGACTGAACGGAGAGGAATGATGGACACCGAACCAATCGAACTGCGGCCGGGCCTGCCGGGGTACTGGAACTACCAGCCGAACAAGGGCCCCGTGTGGTGGGGCGTGGCGGAGGATCGGCCGAACCGTTTTGAGATCACCGAATACGACGACCGCCGTCCGATGCTGCTCAACACCTCGCATGCCGTTTCGTCGCTAGACGAGGCCCGCCGCTGGATTGGCGAGCGTGTGGCTTCCCTTCCCCCTCAGTAGCATCACGAAGGGTGCCCCCTGCATTGGGACTCCCCAGAACTTTGGGGAGATGTGGAACCGGAGTGCGAATGCGGGCTGAACGAGATCCTGACGAACCACGGACGAGAGGGAGTATCGTGAGTACGCCAAAGGTAGCAGAAGGGCCGTACGCGCTCTCTCCCAACGGTGACATCGTCGCGGCAGACGGGACCGCTGTCGGGCGCGTGCCGGTGCGCTGGAACGATCTGCGGGTGGACGACTTCGACACGGTACGCGACGGATGGACGTTCGCGGAAGAGCGTGCGCGGATGGAAGGATCGTTGCTCGCGGCATCGTGGGACCTGCTTCGGGCGTGCGAGGCCGCTACGGCCCTCCTGACCGCTTCGAAGGGCACGCTGGATCTGGAGAGCGCATACGCCGTCCGCAATGGCCTCGATGCGGCGATTGAGGCTGCGCGTGGCACCCCCGCTGCGGTCGCACATCGCTACCACTCCGCTCGATGCGAGGGAACCGAACTGGGCAGGGATGAGCGCAGAAACCGCTTACCGTTTCATCGTCATGGCGCGTGATATTCTGGCAGCCCATCCGCTGGTGGAGTCTCACACTCAAGAGCGGGGGGGGATAGAGCAGATGCCGTGGACTAACGACGGGTGGAGTGAACCGCAGGGCGAGCGGATGGGAGACAGGTGGTGGCGTGGGCAGATGCCGTACCGGGAGATGCGCGAGAGCGGGCCGTCAGTGGCGAACCGGAACACGCCGATCCATCGTCCCCATTACAGCGACGAACGCTTCGCCAGAGGGCGAGAGCACACGTTGTTCGGCGCCACGTCGAAGGGGCTTACCTACGAGTACAGCGACCGCCTGTGGCAGTGGGACTACGACAAGGCGCAGCGCTCTTCGGGGTGGGCGACGTCGGATCATCCGTGGGCACGGAACGGCTCTCCCGCGTGGTGGGAGATCTACCTGTCCGCGTACTTCGATAGACCGTGGCTGTCGCTCCGTCACATCATCGGGGGTGTCAACGTGAGCAGTGGTTACGAGTACTACATCTTCGGCTTTCGAGATGATTCGCGGGTCACCTGCTTCGGAGGAGGAAGGATGAAGAGCGCGAGAGAACGAGCGGAGCAAGCGATTGCGTACGTGTTCGCGCATGAGAGGGAGTCTAGCCGGGACGTTCTGGCCGCCATGGAAGTGATGTTCAAGGAGCACGCACGGGACCAGAGGTTAATCTGCTGCGACGAGATCATGGCCCTGGACCTGTGCGGCGATTGTCCCGAAGCAGCGACGTACACACGCGACGATGCCTACAACGCAGTTCTATCGACCCCTGCTCCAGGAGAGAGCCAATGAGCACACTAGCTGACGCACTCCACGAATTCACGCAGGCGAGCAACGGGCTAGCGGCGGCAGAGCACGTACAGACCTTGGGCGCATTCGCCTATACGGACGAACCCTTGCCGGTCATCATGAACCGCGCAGAACGACGTCTCGCACGTGCTGGCGACGCATTCGAGACTGAACTAGTGGCGATGATTCGTCGCATTGCTGTGGAGGAGAGATGAGGCGCCTGCTAAGAATCACCGAACCTTCGACCGGTTACGTGCATTACGCTCCCGCCCCGCTACAAGACGCCGTGACGCTTTGTGGGACGAAGCCACCAAGGCCGCGCTACTGGACCTCGCTTCAGCACCGACTTACGCGAAGGCCAGAGCGTTTTGGGGATCTCGTGCAGACTTACCGGCCCGCCGACTTGGATCGCGTACCGGAGCGCCCCTCCCTGATAGAGCAGTTGGCCGCCGCTCGCATCTTCACCGAAGGGAGGTGATCCAATCCGCTCCACCAGTTGCGCCGCAAACCTGCCAGGATAGGTCTGCAGCGCGCTCACGTAGGCGTCATGGCGTTTCGCTGGCTTCCGGGTAGTCCGATGGCTTCGCCGTGTCCGCGTGCGTCCTAGTGCCTTCTAGGGCCCTTGCCGCAATCTGCTGGATGTAGCCTGCTGAGGCTCGACGTAGATCCACATCTGCGATCTTGACTAATGCATCCAGTGCATCCGCTCCGGCAAGCATAGCTGCGATTTCTCGCTCTGCCTTCTCGGCGTCCTCCTGGTCGGTTCCTGAAAAGTCTAAGGCTTGTCGTTGGTTCAGCGCGATTAACCCTAGCAATTCTGCGTGCTCGTTTCGCATCATCCCCTCCCGTAGCTAGTGTGACAGCGGGTGCACTCCATGAAGCCGCGTTGGTTCCTGACGAGAGGAGCGCGCGGCAGCGTGCGGTGGTCGTACGTCCTCGTGCAGCCCCACAGCGTGCAGTGCGTGGGCATCGGAGTTACGATGTCCTCTCCTCCCTCGTCTGTGTCGCACCAACCTACGTCGTCGCTCAAGATCCCCTCCGTTTCGTGCGCTCGGTTGTGTAGGTGGCGTTGACGGTCCAGCCCTGCCCCTCGGCGTCCTCAAGCCATCCAGTGCCCACGTCGTTCGCCTGCCGCTGAAGTTCTCTCCATGACTCCACGATCCGTCCGCCTGCACGCGTCGGGAAGAATCTCGCGGGAAACTTCGGCCGCTTCCGCTCTCCCATGCTCTTCAATCCTTCTCCGGTAGGTTCCCTGGCAGCAGTTCGATGATGCGAACGATGCGGCGTGGGACAGGGCGAGTGCCGTTTCGCCAGCGGGTGACCTCGGAGGGATGGGCGGCGAGAAGAGGCGCGGCGCTGGCGTCGATAAGACCGCGACTATCCATCCATGCGGCGAATTCGGTGGCGGTCATTTTGAGTGTCTGAGTTCACCGGAAAGTTCCAGCAGGGCGGCGATGCACAGTTCGCGAACGGCGCAGTCGAACCGGCGATACTTGGGGCGCGGGTCCTCCCAACCAGCGCCGACGCGCCAGTCTAGCCAATCGTGAATCCGCCTCGCCTCCTCTGTCGGGATGCCGTCTCCGCTTCCCGATACGCTCCCGTGGATGCGTCCGCAGAGGTCAAGAAGGCTGTATTCGTGGGGGTAGCGCAACTTTGGCGTCGCTGTGTTCATCGTTCGCCCTCCTCGTTCCCGGGCGAGACGTAGACCACCACATCGTCGCCACGCTCGCGCAGGTTGCCGGTCGTGTGGTCCACTGACGGTTCAGGAGCCGTGCGGGTGATTCGGACAAACCAACCGCCGCGCTCAATCTCTCGGGCGCGGGCATCGGCCTTCTTCCGCGTCTTGGGCCAGCAGTCCGAAAGCCAGACCGCGCCCTTCGGATGCCGCAACTCCACAAGGTAGGCCATCACCAGCGCTCCATCTCGTTTTCGTACGCGCGCGCTGCGGCCTCGTGCGCCGCCGCCCGGTAGTCACGATGCAGTTCGTTGATCTCCCGCCGAAACTCGGCCTGCGTGATCTCCCCTGCCGCTAGTTGGCGCTCCAACTCCTCTTCCTCGCGCTCCATCTGGCGATTGCTCATTGGAAGGTTTCCTTTTTAGGTGTGATCGTGGCGGGGGTCCGGTAGAATCTCCCACCGGCCGTCGAACGGAATGCAGCCAGTACGTGTCATAGTCGGAATCTCCCGTTCGGTTTGGCCCCGTCTCCGTCTCTCTGCATCGTAACCTAACGTGCGCATGGCATGCTGTCAATGGCACGGCTCATTCTCTCAGTAGGTTCCCTACAACTATCCGTGCTAGGTTACGGATAGAAGGTGAGGTAGATTCGTCCACGGTGACGGATGCTTTCTCGCGTTGGACGCGCTCGCGGACCTGTTTCCACTTCTCGGCTAGTTCGGCTTCGGTCATTCGTTCCTCCAAGCTGCGTACGATTCGAAGCGGACGGCTTCCGCGCGGAAGAACATCTTCACGTGGTCCTTGTCCCTGAACTGGCGGGGTCCCCCGCGATTCTTCCCGATGATCCATTCTGCGTACCCGTGGACATTGGTTTTCTGTTGGTTTTTGCCAGAGCCGGTGGTCATCATGGGCCCGAAGTAGAATTCGGGGCGGTAGAGCAGGCCGATGGTGTCCGACGCCTCCTCGATTCCGCCGGACGCACGGCCGTCGCTCGGCATGGGACGCTTGTCGGCGCGGTCCTCGCACTTGCGGTTGAGCTGGGCGGCGGAGAGCACGGGCACGTCCAACTCCTTCGCCATGGCTTTGTGGTCGCGAGCTATCTTGGCAACCTTCCGTTCCTCGTTCTCCCCGGGGCCGTCCATTTCGTGCATGTGGTCCGTGACGATTAGGTCCAGCCCGCCGCTCCGCTTCAGGCGCCGTGCCCTACGGATCATCTGCGCCACGGTGCGGCTGCTGGTATCGAGGTAGAGACGCGAGCGGGCGTCCTGCAGGGCTTCCATGGCCTTGGCGAATTCAACCGCGCCATGCGCCAAGTCAGGACGTGCGGACGACAGGATCAACCGGAAGGTGTGCATGTCGAATCCGCCGGCCCATGCGAAAGCGGCCTCCATCCACTCTTCCTCGCCATTCTCCACACTGAAGAACGCCACCCGCTTCCCGTGGTGAATCGCGGCGTTCAGCGCCACGCCCTGAACCATGCTGCTCTTGCCCATCGACGGACGCGCCATGATGGTGTAGAGCCGCTGTCTCCGCAGGCCGCGGGTAATCTCGTCAAGGTCCACGATCCCCCACGTGATACCGTGCTCGGTTTTCTCCATCGCATCCACGAACGCGGCGAGATACGAGCCCATCTCGCGAAGGCTGTCTGCCTCGCCTTTCCGCTCGCCCGCCAGGGATACCATGCGCTCCACTTCGTGCGCCACCTCGTCTAGTTCCCTGTCCAACGTCTCAGTGAGGAGCACGCCCTTCATCAGCGCTTCGCGGAGTTTTCGACGGAGCGAGTAGCCCTGTATCAGCCCCGTGTGATAACTCGGGTTGAGCGTCGGCGTGGCGTCCAGCAGGTCCGCCATGTACGGAACTCCGCCGGCCAATTTGAGCGCTCCGTCTCGCTTCAGGTGCTCCATCACCGATTCGAATTCCACGGGAGCTCCCATCGAGCGAAGGTCCATCGCGGCGGTGTAGATCACCGCGTGTCGATCATCCCCGAAGTCCCGGCTCTCCAGAACCTCCATCACCTCCGTTTGCAGGTCGGTATCCGCGGCGTTCAGCAGCCGGGAGAGCAGCGCTCGCTCAATCTCCGGGGCTTGCAGTGCCACGCGCCCGGAGCTACGGTCCAGTGTTGCGGCGCTCATCCGGTCATCCTCGCCACGATGGCAGCAGCAACAGCGTCGTCAGGGGTCGAGGTCATGCTGGTTACCGTGGGCTTACGACCGTTCCCGTTCATCCTGAACTTTCCGGTTGAGCGCACGGCGGAGATGCGCTTGGTGAATGTTAAATCCCAGTTGGCTTTCGTGCCCTTCGTCTCTCGCCAGTAGAACCGGAAATCGTCGGCCACGGCGTCGATGTCGATCCCTGAATCTTCGCAAGCCTGCCGCTGCTGAGGGCTAGGCTTCCAGTCGTCGGGTAGAGGTATCGGCACGGCGCGTTTGCGTTTCGCTGTCCCGTTTGCCGAAGGCCCCCCTCTGGACTCCCCCGTAGGGGGAGTACCTTCTTCTTCAACCTTCTTCTGTTGTGTTCCAATCGGTGTTCGAATGGACGTTTCGTTTGGCGTTCCGCTCAAACACGCAAGTATCGCAACACCAACGAAATACGTGTTCGGGAGACCGTTCGTTCCGGTGTTCCGTTTGCTGTTCTGGACAAGCCTTCCGTCCGCAACCAACTCAGATACAAACCGGGACACCGTAGACGTAGACTTCCACCCCCAGCGCTGCATCAGGAAACGCACGGGTAGAGGCGGCGTCTCTCTCGCCTCTAAAGCCACGAGCGTACCCTTGTAGTCGTAATCGCGCGCGGAGAAGGACGCGAGCCCGGCAAGGTCAACCAGCGCCTCGAACGTGCTGAACTCGCGCTTCTCCTTCCACGCTGCAGAGGCGAAAATAGCGCGCGGAAGCGCCATGAATCCGGGGCGGTCGTCTCTCGGCAACGGAGTGCAGGCTTAGAACGCGGCCGAGATGCGCGCCCAGTCCTCGCCAGAAAGCCGGATCTCCACGTCTCCGTTGGTCTGCTCAATCGCCTCGTCCGCAGATGCCTTCAGGATCGACAGCAACCCCGGCAGGGAGAGAGGCTTGGGGATGTCGTCCCGTGCGCTCCCTACGGCCCGCAGCGTCGCGCGCGTGGCCTTCCCTGCCCTCTTGCCCCCGTTGGCGGTAGACGCGGCTACAGCGGCCTCCACGATGGCCGGAGCGGCGTGCCCGTGCTCTCGCGTGACCTTGACCGCTTCGGACGCGGAGACTGCGCCGTGGGCGACGTGCTGTCGCATCTCCTCCGGCAACTCCAGGACTTCAAGGAGCTGCTTGACCCGACCGGGCGTTAGGCCGACGTGTCCCGCGATTTTCTCCACGTCCCACTTGTACGCCAGCAGACGGCGGACGACTTCCGCCTTTTCCATCGGGGAGAGCTGCTTGCCGGAGTTGCGCACCAACTGGCCGGCGATGCGGTCCGCGTCGTTCGACCCGCGTGGCTCCATCCGCACGGGCACGGACAGGATCTCCTTGCCCAGCACGTTGATGGCGTGGAGCGTTGCGCGCAGGCGGCATTCGCCGTCCGACAGGTAGAGCGTACCGCCTTCGGTGTAAACGATCAGCGGTTGTTCCACGCCACGGACGGCGATGGAACCGGCGAGGGCTTCGACGTGCTCTCGATTCTCGGGAGTGCTGAAATCGCGGGTGTTCCACCCCGGCTTCACGTGGATGTCGAACGGGGAGACTTCGTAGGTGTCGGACTTGCCGATCAGCAGTCCCTTGATGCCCACCACGTCCTCTCTCCCGGCGCGCTTCTCCCGCGCGTGGGCCAGAACGGTTTGGGCGGCTTCGCTGGCGGGCTCGCGAGCGGTGGCGAAGTCCAGCGGTACGGCGGGCGTGTCGCGCTGCATGACAAACCTCGTGGAATAGGAAGAGGCCGGGGAGAGAAGGACAGGGTTGGCCGCGCCCAGAGAAGCGCACCCCGTCACAACTCCCACCCGGCCCCTTGGGACCTGCGGGTCTCTGGTTTTGACGCTGGGCCAACAGCGGTCCGGCGAGCGGACTAAGTACTATGGCGACTCAACCGAGCGCGCGCAAGGTTCGTAAACAGGCACGCCCTTCTCGTCCAACCGGCGCCTCATGTCCCGCGTCCCTGACCCTCCCGGGAACTCAATGGCTACGTCTGGAAGCCCCTGGTCAAGCATGCGCTGATTTCGGATCGGGCCAGCGCCCTTCCCGTAGGTCTGCCAATCTCCGCGAGAGATGGGATACTCGGCTGTCGGGATGCGGTTGGCCTTCGCCCACTCCCATGCGAGCGAATCGGCTCCTCTCGCCATGCCGGTAATCACGCAGAGGACGCCGCGCGCTCGATGCACCTTGTCTAGGGCGCGATACACGACCTCCTCGTCGGTGAAGTCGCGGCCCCCGTAGACGAGGACCCGATAGCCGCCGTCGTGCTTTAGAGAGCGTTTCCATGCGTCAGGATTGGGCATCAGAGCTTCATCTGACTGGAGAGCAGGTAGGTCTCAGCTTTGATCTGATCCAGCTTGATCTTGAGGAATTCACGCCGAAGCTTCCACGCTTCCAGCTTGTCGAAAAACGTTCCCAGCTCCTTCTTGAGATCATTCGCCCGCTGGCGCTCAATCTTGGAGTCTTTGATAAACGTTCGGTAGCGCAACGCTGCGTGGGCCATGTCGGCCGCCCTGCCGTCCGTCAGTTCGATCTTGATCTTGTTGCCCTTCGCGTCCGTCTTAAAGGCGGGATTCGCGTTGTATGCGTCCCGCACTTCCTCTGTTATCTCCGAAAGCACTAGGCTACGCTCCACGTCCCACATGGAAGGAGACCGGCCGCGCGAGGCGTAGCGATCATCAATGGCGCGCTTCTCGGCCAGCAACGGCCCTATTTTCTGGCGGATCTCCCAATACTTCTTGGGGGCCTCCTCCAGTTCCCGCATCATCGCGTCCACGTCCCAGCCCGTCTCATGGGCGACGAACGCCGTTGTCCTGCCTGGGTCTTGAGTGCTCAACTCACTACCTCTCCCTGTAGTCTCTACCGCCGAAGGCCAGTAAGCGAATCGGCATCAGGAGGCGAAGTCGATGCGCAACAGTCGCTCCACCTGAGCACGGGTTGCGGGATGCAATCGCACTCGCTCGAAATTAGTCCAATACCACTCCGCAACTTCCCATTTGCCCGCTATCGCTCTTCCTGCTCCGGCCCAATCGGCCACCATCTCGCGAACGAAATTTTCAGGCATCGGTAAAACCTTCACCTCTCCGTCATCCTGACGAAGGACCCAATGTTGCCAGTGGTGCGGGTTGGCGTGCTGGTGGTGTAGCCACGCGCGGTCGAAGTCTTCGGCGCGGCGACGACTCTCCTCCCCTGTAATCGGAGGGCGCCCGTAAAAGTAAGCCACGTACGGGAACCACTCGCACGGCAGGAACTTACTCACATCGTGGATCAGCAGACGCCAGAGCGGAGCGCCTGTCTTGCGACCCGCGACAAGCACGAACCACTTGTGCCGCGCAACGTAGTGAGCATACTTCAGGTGAGCACGCATCACGAATGCTCCTTTCAGCGGTCCAAGATGCGCCGGCCGTCTGCGATCAGCGTCCCCATGCGGGCTGCGCGTCTGGCTTGGTCGTCACGACGGCGCAGTTCAAGCACGCCGTCCAGAACGAAATTCAGCCCCTCCAGAAACTCCAGCGCTCGCGTGCGCTCCGGCGTGTCGGGGTTCGCGAACTGGCGATCCTCTTCCGCCATCTCAACCAGTCTGTCGAGGCGCTCCGTCATCTGCTGTAGCATGGTCATGGCGGCTTACGCTCCCTCTGCTGTACGAGTGATGGAAGGCAGCAGCCCCAATGCTTCATGCACGCGGCGGACACGGTTCGTAAGGATGCGAAGCTGCTGTTTCTTTCGAGCGCGGAACGACGCCACGGCTTCGTCCAATGTAGGGCATGCGTACCGCTTCCGAGCGTCGCGCAGCACGAACCGCCGCCCGTTGATGCAGCATCCATCTTCAAGCCATGCACCGCACGGAGTCTCTTTGAGCACCCGATACCGATAGAGGGTTACGTATGTCTGCCCCTCGCCCATTGGTCGGTCTAACTCGTCAAGCGGAGCAGCGTACCGTCCGTCTACAATGCGGAACCATTCAGCCATCGTCTCTGCTCCACACGCGGGTAGAGTCAGACATTGGACAACTCCTCCTCGGCTGTCCACTCCGCCTCGCATTGAGCACACGGAAGGCAGATTAGCACCCCGTGCGAACACGGACCGATGCGGTTGACGGTCAGGTCCGCGAACGGGTTGACTCCGCAATCGTCGGTCACGTAGCCATGCCCACGTCGGCGCCACGCGCGCACAGCAAGCACCTTCGCACGTCGCTTGCTCGTTGCCTGAACAGGGAGCCAGTCACGTCCGTACTCTGGCGGCTCAAGTCCACCTGCCCATCCACCAGTGATATACTCTGGCGACATCACCTCGTACCATTTCGGGGCGCTCATTCGGTGTCTCCCGTGGCTGAGAAGAAATACATGGGCTCAGAGACCCACGAAAGCGACTCCCTGACGATTTCACGGTGCGGGAACGCTTCGCTCAGCATAGCGGCGAGATCCTTCGGGCCACGGAAATACCCGCAGGGGAAGGCGACGAATCCAGCCACTTCCTCATCCAGCGTAGCGCGAGGTCCGTAGCCAACCGCCATGTTAGAGATGAACGCGTCTCCGCGCATCTCTGGAGTAATGCAGTCAGGGAAGCGCGCGACGAAGTACCTGCCTTCGCCCTCTCGGAAAAACGGGATGCGCACCGGGTGGTCCCACCTGTCGGGAAGGTGTGGGTTGAATCCCATGGGCGCGGACGCGTCCACTCCGATGTACTCCACGTCCTGCGGCAGGTAGATCCTCTGCACTCCCCAGCAGCAGCCAATGTCCGTGACCGAACGTATCCAGGGGTGCGCCGAGAGGTGGTCGCCAATTGCCGCGTAGTCTCCGGAGAAGCAGAACGAGCCGTCGTCCATCGGCGCATGCTCGGCTTCCCACGCACGCATCTCCGGTGTTGAGCGCTCGCACAGTTCGTCTATGGCGGTCCACCTGTCGCGCCTCACTGGCTCCGCAGCGAAGCGCGCCAGGCTCAGGTCTATGCGCGGCATCAGACGTCTCCTAGGGTAGCACGTTCACGAGACTCAGCACATGCAGGGCAGCACCACGCGTGGTCCGCCACCGCTTCCCATCCGCCCCTAACCAGCATTCCGACACCTTCCACGCCAGACGGCACGTGGAGACCTTCGGCGCAAAACTCACACGGCACGCGGACTAGATTCAGCGGAGGCGTCGCTAGTACAGCCCTACCGTCTACCGCTGTAGATGCAACGTGAAAAGCGCAGAAAGAGCCGTGGTCGTCAGGGTCGATAGATGCGCACGGCGGGACGCACTGGCAGAGGTTGTATGCGATGGCGGCCAGTTGCTCGCGGAAGCGCTGTTCAAGTTGCACCGCCGTGGATGGGTCGCTCATCCTGCACCCCTGCGGCAGAACTTGCCGTGCGCGTCACGCGGCGCAACGTACTCGTTCGGATCTTCGGGCAGAGCGGTGATGGAGACGACCTTTCCACGGCTGTACCGCACGTCGGCAGAGCGCTTCCTCGCGTCCTCGTGGCAGTACCGGTAGTCCACGGTATTCTCCCCGTAGGGAATCTCCGCCAGTACGCGAGCCTTGCGCCTGCAGCGGACCGAACGGTTGGTGGTTCTGCTTCCGTATCCGCGCGGAGCGACGGTTACGTTGGTGGTGTGTTCGCAGCGCATGGTTCGGCGCCTTTCAGTAGAGTAGGCGAAGTGGCATCAGCAGGCGGAGTCCTGCCGATCCTTCCTCGCGCCAGACGGTCGCACGTTCAGGCTGTTTCAACTCCACCGTGACGGTTTCGGCGGATAGGCTGGAAAGGAGTTCGGCCATGTAGGTTGTGCTGAATCCGATGCGGATCTCGCGACCATCCACGTCTGCGGGAACGGCGTCGTCCGCCACCCCTTCGGTCGTCTCTGCATGAATCAGGATTCCTTCCACGCCGAAAGTGAAGGCGGCCCGTTTGAGCGTGTCGTCCCCACCGAATGCCAGCCGCACTCTGCGCAGGGCGGAGAGCAACGCCTCGCGGCTCACTCGCGCAACGATATCACAGTCGCGCGGGATCACCTGTTCGTAGTTCGGGTACGGACTGTCCAGCGTTGAAACGGTGAGCGTTCCTCCGTCCTCGTCGCTGAAGCGCATGCGGCCCTCCGATGCCTGCAAGGACAGCCGCGTATCGACCGGGAAGAAGTTGAGCAGGGCCCGCACTCCCTCAGTCGGAATCGTCGCGGGCCCTGCCGTGGCCTCCCATCCCGAAACGAACTCCTTCGCCAGCCGTGGCCCGTCCAGCGCAACGGCGAGCATGCCTTTCCCGTTGTTCCCTAGCGACACTCCTATCATCGCCGGCTTGGCGATCTCGGTGCCAATGGCATGGCTAACAAGCGACAGCGCCGCTCGTAGCGAACCCGCGCCCCCCTCCCCTGCGGGCGTCCACTCCACGCCAGCGAAGTCCATCAATGGAAACTCTGTCCCCGGCATTGAGGGGAGTTTGATTCGCGATCCGCCAGCAGAGAACACCGCCGAATCCTTGTCGCCTTTCAGCGTCGCCAGCACACCAGGGTACTCTTTGGCAACGGACAGGAGCCTCTTCAGCGGTAGGCAGAAAGCCGCGAACGGTTCGCACTGCTCCGCCAGTGCAACAGACGTATCCCCGTGGCGCGAAAGGTCGGTCGCCTCCAGTCGCAGAGCCATGCCGCCATCGACGTGGGACACGCGCACGCAAGATAGGGCCGGGAGCGTGGTGCGGGCGGGGAGTAGTGCCGCCAGCCTGTCCAGCGCCTTAGCCATCGACGCGCGACTGAACGTGCAGGACAGGTCGCTCAAAACAGCCTCACTTCCTCGGTTTCCAGATCGATAGCAGCAGCGCAAGGCGGAGTCTTGACGCGCAGGATACGGCTCTCTCCCCAGTGTGCGGACGCCTCTGCGAACGCTGCATCGAGATCAGCTTTCCGGCGCGCCGCCAGTTCGTCGCACGTGCACTCGTCTGGCGCGTAGCCACAGCGGCACGGGTTGCCAGCCTCTCGGATGACGCGGAGGATCATCGTGTCTCCGTCCTCCAAGGTCACGCGCAGCACGTTGGGATCTGGCCCCTACTTGGTGCCGATCTCTGCGCGAGTCAGGTATGTGCACGCCAGCGCATCGAATACCTGAACGATGAAGTCTGCTGCTTTCATCGGCTGTCCTCCCTCCCCATCAGGTAGGCGATGGTCGGCAGTTGGTACGCTTCGTCTAGCATCCCGTTCAGACGCACCGCGCGAGCCTCCGCGTCCCGGCGCAATCCCCGCTCTCTCTCTAGTTCGTCCAGTAGAGAGAGCACGGTGCGCTCGTTGATGGCATCGTCAAACGCAGCATCGTCGCCGCGCCCGCCGCTGATGGCAGACGTTCTCTCGGTGATGCGCCGCAGTTCAGCGATTCGTTCCGACGTCCATTCCTCGCTCATGGTGCACCGTAGGTCGCGTCGAGCATCAGCACGTGTGACAGGGTCCCTCCGTCCAAGTGCCGCTCAAGTGCATCCAGCGAGAGGCGCGCCCCCGTGACGGCGAGACAGGTATCGCACTCCGTCTCGATGTCCTTTGCGCTGTGGCACGGGTTGCGCGGATACTCGCACGCGACGGCCGATAGACGGTTGCGGATCGAGCGGATTAGGTCCCGCGTTCGGGCCTCGAAATCTTGCACAGCGTTGCTCATCCGTCCGTCTCCCGGTAAAGTGGTGGCCGCCTGTCTCGCTTCGCCGCTGCTGCCTCGACTCGCTTTCCCAGCCTGCGTATCTCCTCCACCACGTAGCCGCGCACAAGTACGCCGTCCGCAGTGTTCCCCGACTCTGCTATCCACCTGATACGCTCCGATAGGGTGTGGCGCTCCTTCGTCTCTGCGTACAGTTCCTCGAAGATCCCTTCAATGGTATCGCACGCGGACTGCCACGCATTCGTCACGCGCTCGCGAACCTGCTCCACTGTGCGGCGCTTCGTCATTGGCTCGAACCCTCGCGACTCCGCCCGCAAGTAGTCCTCTCGCGTCAACCGTAGCCGGCTCGCCGCACTGGAGAGCCGTCCGGATACGTCTACCCTGCGCGGTCCGTCTGGCGTGTAGAGCAGGAATGGTTCGCGGTCGTCGGTCACCTCACCACTCCTTTCACCGGCAGGACTTCAGCATCGGTAGCCTTGACTCCCCGCCTTGCTACTTCGCTCCCCAGCAGGTCCGCAGACGAAACGCCTCTCCACTCGCATCCTGACGCGTCACGGTGCGGCGGTTCGTGCCCAGCCTCGCGGACGCAGGTGCCCGTCAGGAAGCGTTGCCCGCACGCTAGCATCTCACTCTCCCTCGTTGCTGGGATCGCTGCGGCGGAGCGCCTTCCGCATTATCGCCACCGCCCCAGACGTGTTTCCATGTAGCACGCCCTCGCTGGCCTCGCGCAACCCAGC
>Ga0207686_10000147_pt1 | contig 54404 bp, 42 predicted proteins | sample KBSM24metaG_FD_184396 | JGI IMG/M metagenome (GOLD analysis project Ga0207686, IMG submission 184396) | Miscanthus rhizosphere microbial communities from Kellogg Biological Station, Michigan, USA - KBS M2-4 metaG (SPAdes) (version 2) | ecosystem: Host-associated > Plants > Roots > Rhizosphere >...
GTGATCGGCGTAGGCGAGGGCGAGGTGCTCGGATCAAAGCTGGTCGATGCGATTCTGGAAAACGAAAGCAAGGAAGAACTTCTGCTTGCGCTCGCGCGACAAGGCCGCGGCTTCTATATCCCGTCACTGTACTTCGTTACTTACCACGATGACGGAACTGTCGCCTCGTACACGCCGACCGGGGAAGGCGTGCCGGCGCGTGTGGGCCGGGCGATCTCGGCGGAAAATCCGAAAGAGGGCAGCCTGCGCCGGGCCATCCGCAAAGGTCAATTCGATATTGCCGAACAGCTGAGGCGCGATGAAGTCTTCGCGCCTTCAACGACCATCTTCGCGCCCCAGGCGGAAATGGGCGATCGTTTTCTGGTAGAGATTTCGCGCGGCTGTTCGCAAGGTTGTCGTTTCTGCTGGGCCGGCTACAACTATTGGCCGCCGCGGGTGGTGCCCGCGCGCGACATTCTGGCGAAAGCGAAACAGTGGCGCACAAAGACCGACAAGATCGGTTTGGTTTCGACCGCCGTCTGCGATCATCCGGAGATCAGCGAGATTCTTCAGGGCCTGCGCGCGATGGATTATCGGATTTCGGTTTCATCCCTGCGGCTCGATCAGATTTCGGAGGAACTGCTCGACGCGTTGGTTGAATCGCGCGATCAGCAAATCGCGGTGGCCCCTGAAACCGGTTCCGATCGATTGCGCCGCGTCATCAACAAGAACCTCACCAACGACGAGATCGTCGATATCTGCGGCGCTGTTTTCGATCGCGGCATGCTGACGACCAAGCTTTACATGATGGTTGGTTTGCCGACTGAGACGGATGAAGATCTTGACGAAATGATCGTGCTGGTCGAACGCATCAAAGATCGAATGCTGGAAGCTGGCAAGCGCTTCGGACGCGCCGGGAAGATCATTCCTTCGCTGAACGGCTTTGTGCCAAAGCCGAACACGCCGTTTCAGTGGGAACCGATTTGTGAAGAGAAAGAGTTGAAGCGGCGTTTGAAATACGTCTGCAAGAAATTATCGCGCATCCCTAACGTCGAAGTTCGCGCCATGTCCGCGCGCATCGCTCACGAGCAGGCGTTGTTGTCGTCAGGCGATCGCCGCATTGCCAAAGTCATCGAAGCCACGGCGCGCCTGCATGGCGACTTGCACGCTGCGATTCGCGAGACGGGAATTGATCCGCACCTGCACACCAGCCGGGCCCGTTCCCATGCTGAAGTTCTGCCCTGGGAAATTGTGGATGCCGGATTGGGCCGAGAGTTTATGGAGCGCGAGCACGAACGATCGCACGAGGCCCAGTCAACCGCACCGTGTCCCTCGGTCAATCAATGCACGCGCTGCGGTGTCTGTCCCACGACGTGGCTGGCGGAAGCCCCACCCGCACTGGTGCAATTGAAAGCCTTCGCCACGACCGCGGCGCAACCCACGGCCATTCGCTAGTACCCTTAAGGTTTGGCGGCCGCCTTTTGCCATCCTTTCGCCGGATAGAAATTCACCCAGGTATCCGGCGGCATATTCAAAGTTATTTCGTAATTGCCGGCTTTGAAAGGCAGGGAATCCACGACAAAGTCTTTGCTGTCGGTTTCGTTGAGTTTTGGTACATGAAAGACGAGATTCATCGTCTTGCCTGCGAGCGTGACACTTAGCTTCACATCATCTCTGAAGTTGCACATGGCCTGGTTCTTGAGCGCGACTTTGCCATTCAGTTTGGAAATATCAGCAGGGACTTCTTTGCTTCTCAGACGCTCGGCATTGATCGCTTCACTGCCCCAGTGCCTGTAGGTCTGTTTGCTGCCGTCACCTTCGTACTTGAGATCGCTAAGACCCGCGTCGATCACTGCGCCCTTCGCATCTCGCACCACATAGAACAATTGACTGCCGGGACAAGTTTGCGCCCGGGCGATTTTGGGCCCGACTCCAATCAACAACATAGTCAGGGCAAGCAGAGGTAGAACTCCTTTTGTTCGCATCATTGTCTTCTCCTGTGCGGCCAAATCATTTGTCCTTAGTATCACTTTTTGAAACGAATGGGTAAATGGTAATGCCCTGATTCCTGTCCGGCCGTCTTTAACGTGCAATGTTTTATTGCCAACAAATTCCCCCAAATCACGCGTTTTCGTGTACGCTTACGCCGTAAGCATGTCCGAAAAGATTCGCAAGGTCCTCTCGTTTCCCTCGCCAGTTCCCGCAAAAGCGGATTATCAGCGAGTCAAATCAACTTATTCGCTGCGCGAAATCAAGCAGATGTTTGGCTTGAGCGATCGCACGGTGCGGCGTTGGACCGACGCCGGGATAATTTATGGTTTGCCGGTCGGCGACACGGGAGAATTCACCTATGACTTTCAGGCCTTGACGATCTTCCGACGCGCGCGCGAGATGCGTTCGCAAGGCCTGGCCATCAAACAGATCGAAGCCGAGTTGCAAGGTCAGATGAGCCTGTTCCGCGCGGACTCGACACACGTTCAGATCTCGCGTCTGCTGACGCCCTTCGAGGAAGCTTTGGTCTTACACGAACAGGGCGACCTCGCGGCGGCGAGTTTTTACCAGCAGGCGATCACGGAAGGCGACAATGTCGCCGAAGCCTACTGCAATCTGGGCATCATTGAACTCGAGCGAGGCAACACCACCGGCGCCCTCGATAACTTCACGCTGTCGCTGAAAAACGATCCGCGTCACGTCGAAGCTCATTACAACCTGGCGAATTTATATTACGATGCCGGCGATTTCCCTTTGGCCCGGCTGCACTATGAAGCGGCGATCGAAATCGAGCCAAACTTCGCGCTTGTCTATTACAACCTGGCCCTGGTTTATCATCGGCTGAACAAAGTTGCGGCCGCTCGCGAGGCGCTGAACAAATACAAAGAGCTTGAGCCCGGCGATGAAGAAATCGAACTCGTCGATCAGTTGTTGAAGGCGATGGATACTGGCAGGCCGGCAATCTACTGACAAGTTTCAAATCTGTTTTCAAGTTTGCAGTTGCAGATGCTCAACTTGAGACTTGAAACCCGAAACCTTAAACTGTTTTTTCAGTTGGCGGGGTAGCTCAGATGGTTAGAGCGTGGGATTCATAACCCCAAGGTCGGCGGTTCGATCCCGCCCCCCGCTACCAACCCATCTCACACTTTTTCACAAAGTTACGGTCACTTAGCCAATGCGTCGTTTTCCCACCGATGACGTGAAAATGACGTGATCGCGACAACGGTTTCGGCTTGTCGGCCTCGAAAACCTCGCCCGAATTCAACCTGAGTCTAGTCACAGCTTCCTCCAAAATCCCAGGTGTGCTGTGAGCGTAGCTCCGAGTCATGTTCGGCGACGAGTGAACTGCAAAAGGTGTCCGAACTAGTACTCCCGTTCGACCCCGCTGTCTGAAGGCTACTGACCAGCAACAACGCCACTATGCCAACTAGATCACCGCTCCTCATCACTGCTCCTTGAAAATCGAATCGTATTCCGTCTTGCCGATTAGGCCATTCACGTCTTTCACTCCACCCACCGAGCCCAAAGTGTAGTCGTATTGAGTTCGCGCCTGATGTCCGAGCGCGTTCGTCACCAGAGTCGGCAGGGCAAAGGTGGCGCCGTTGGTTCCACCACTCCCCGAGTCGGGATTGCTGCCGCTGCCAAAGTTATCGGTATAAGAAATCTCAGAGACGTTTCCGTTTGGATCCTTTGACCAGATTACATTGCCCGTGAATCCAACAATCCAGGACTGACCTGTTAAGTTGCGCTCCAGAATGCTGTTGCCTAAGGATACTGAAAGTGCACCTTGCGATGGATTGAGAAAACAATGGCAAGTGCGTCGTATGACCATTGACGCCCGCAAAGAATTCGGATAGTCTGCCTTCCACCTCGCACTTGATTTGAGCCGCGCGGCACACACACTTTCTGCGGTTTCTGCCAGCCCTTGAAGAAACTGGGTTTACAGTTCCTGCAACCCGACACTAGAGGTCTTCGAGAGCGCTACGCAGTATAGGAAGGAGCCCTGGTTTCGCTCTGCGGGCCCGCGCTGCCTACAGTTTTCAAAAAAGCAAAGCTGACCCCAAAGAAACCGCCTGAGGGATGCCAGTACACTGAAGAAAGAATCAGGATCATGACACCCACAATCTTGTTGCTTGATTTATGTCCCAACCGGGATCTCAGTGATCAATTGCGCCAGATTCTCGAACCGACCTTTAGTGTCTCAACGGCTATCCCGCTGGATGCTGGAATCAATTTCGGCGAGCGTGTTGACAACCAGTTAGTTGCTTCAGCTGCCGTCGGCAATCGACTGATTTTTCCCATCCTGGCTTCTCCTCTTTCCGGCCTCGACTCTTTGTTTCGGGCTATCCGAGAAGTCAACCGCGACGCTATTCTCATCCCCGTTGTGGAAAGAGCAGAAGCCTTTGAACTGTTCGAGTTGCTCAAGCGCGGAGCCGCCGATTACATCACATTGCCGCTCAGGGCCGTGAACATTCTGCCAAGAGTTTGGCGTTTGCTCGAAAGCCTGAGCCCGCCGCAGTCTACTACCCAGGTGATCAAGGAGAGGCTTGGGTTACGGCAGCTTGTCGGGAAGAGTGCCGTGTTTCAACGAGAGATGGAGAAGATTCCGATTGTGGCCAAGTGTGGCGCCAGCGTCCTGATTTCAGGCGAGACCGGCACCGGCAAGGAGCTTTATGCTCGCGCTATTCACTACTTGAGCCCGCGTTCCAGCAAGCCGTTGATTCCGGTGAATTGCGGGGCGATGCCCTCCGAGTTAATTGAAGACGAATTATTCGGACACGAACGGGGCGCGTTTACCGGTGCGACCAGTTCGGTGGGTGGGCTTCTTCAAGAGGCAGAGGGAGGCACGGTTTTTCTCGATGAAATAGATTGTCTTCCGCTTCCCGCTCAGAGCAAGTTACTTCGCTTTCTGCAGGAAAAAGAGTACCGGCCGCTCGGCTCAACTAAAGTGCGCAAGGCTGACGTCAGAGTCATCGCGGCTTCGAATGCGGATTTTGACGAGGCCATTGCAACCGAAAAAATACGTAGAGACCTGTACTACCGGCTAAATGTTATAAGGCTCGTGCTTCCTCCGTTGCGTGAGCGGCGCGACGACATTGCCCTTTTGATCCAACACTTTCTCGAAAAGTATGCGAACGAATTCGGTAAAAAGACGCCGGCGATTTCCGCTGAGCTGATCGAAATGTTGACCTTGCAGGATTGGCCAGGCAATGTCCGCGAGTTGGAACACACGATCGAGCGGGCGGTTGTACTTTGCCAAAACGGGACGATTTCTGCCGAAGACATCAGTCTCCCGCGCGCGGCATTAATTGACCCTCCTGAGACGTTTCAAAGCGCGAAGGCCGTGGTTATTGAACAATTCGAGAAAGCCTACATTCAAAAATTGTTGTTGGCTTACCACGGAAACATTACCCAGGCCGCGCGGGCGGCCCGCAAGAATCGCCGCGCCTTTTGGGAACTCATTAGGAAGCACCGCATCGAAGCCCGCACCTTTAAGATGTCCGAATCATAGCCTGGATAATTGCCTCACCGGGCACGACAAACTTGTCCTGCCAGTTATCACCTTGTAACAAAAGACGTTTCGCATTTACCTCCCGTCCGCACACGGACAAAAGCATCCGGGTTCGTCTGAAAGAATCAGAAAAACAGCTGGGGCACGCGGCATGCAATTAAGCCACGTTATCCGAACCTGGTTCCAATCGTCTATGTGCACTTCGGACAAGTCGAGGATCGCTCACGACGTGCTCGCGTATCTAGTCGAACATCAGGATGCCCAGGACACGCTCGAGGGAATCGTCGAATGGTGGCTAATTGAACAAAAGATCCAACGACAAAAAGGGATGGTAGAACAGGTTCTGGGCGAACTGATTAGAAAGGAATTCCTGGAGAAACGTACGGGTCTGGATGGACAGACTCGTTACGTTATCAACCATCGCAAGGAAAAGGAAATCGAACAGTTTCTGCGCACCAGCAGTGCGTGAAGTGATGGAAAATCACCAAAGGAGAATGGCTAATGGCGCTCACACTTACCAATCGCGCGAGACATCTGGTTATCGTCGAACTCAACAATGGAGAGTCGCTCTACCTGGCGCCTGGGCAAACTTCAGGATCGATCGATGCCGGAAAGATCAATGGAAATGAAAAGATTCTAAAGATGCAGCGAAACAGTGATTTGTCCGTTAACGAGCCGGAAGGATCGAGCAGCGACGTCGTGGCCACAGAAGCCGAAGCCGCGGCAGACCGCGCCGCGACCAAGGACGAGACTGACAAAGTGCGAACCTCAGCTCGAGGACGACCGCGCGGCTGATAACCGCGAAGCCAGATGCGGATCTGCTACGAACATCTGATCAAACACTTGCCATTGAAGGAGAGAAAGCAATGCCAGAAAGATTGCATCCGGGTGTTTACATCCAGGAAGTTCCCAGTGGGGTGAGACCAATTGAAGGTGTCTCGACCTCGACCGGTGCGTTTATCGGGAAAACCGAAATGGGCGCTCTTAATAAAGCGGTCCTGGTTACGAGTGTAACCGAGTTCGAGGCGAAGTACGGAAAATACCTGAACGACTCGTGGCTCTCTCACTCCGTTCACCAGTTCTATAACAATGGCGGCAAGAAGTGTTACATCGTGCGGGTCGCCGGAGCGGGCGCAGCGGCGGCGGCCATCGGCCTTAAAGATCGTCGCGGGACTGCCGCCAAGACGATTACCATCGCGGCCGCCAGCGAGGGAGCGTGGGGAAATAATCTGGATATCGTCATCCGAGACGGCACCGCGGATCGCGACAACGAATTCGCCATTCTTGTTTACAAAGATCGCAGCGGTCAGAATCCGCCGTTGTCGGCATTGCTGCTCGAGGCGCACGACAATCTCAGCATGGACGCCAATGCCGCCAACTTTGTTGAGAAGGCGATCAGCGCAAATTCGAGATACATCACTGCCACGGTAGATCCGCTTAACAATCCCGCGAACGCCGATTTCGGTATGAGCCGGAGCGGTAACCTGTCGGTGGGCAATGGCGCCGACGCTGGCAATCTCAAATTGGCGGCGGGAGTAACGGTCGATGGGACGGGGGGCGGGACACCGACCTCCGGCAAACTAACCAGCAGTGCAAACCCGAACACCAGCCCGGACGCAGACAAGCGCCAATTCCGCATCAATCTGGATGATGACGGACCGCAGCCGATAATTCTGGCGCCCGATGTGGTCGGAGGCCCGGCAATCGCCGAGGCCATTAAGACCGGGGTGCGCGCGCTCAAAGCGGCCAACCCGGCGAAACAGGAAGCGTACACAAAATTCACCTGCACATGGGACGCGGTCGCGAATCAGTTGGTCCTGACGTCGGGCACGGTTGGGACGACTTCAAAAGTGCGGGTGCTGGATGCAGACGCGGCGGCCACGGCGATAAAACTGCCGGCCGGTAACTACAAGTTTGTTCTTTACGTCAACGGGGACGGCCCGCACGAAGTAGCTTTCACTGGGCCGCAAGCTGATGGCGACACTTTGGCGAATGCCATCCAGGGCATTATTCAAGGCCTGACGGCCAAGCGCAGCGCTAATGCCACCGCCCTGAGCCTGTTCGAGGTGAAGTACGACAACACTCCCAAAGTGGGTAATCCCTCCCTGACTTTCAAGAGCGGAAAGAAAGGCAGTGATTCGACGGTGCGCATATTGAACAGCGCCACACCGGAAAATGTTACAAAGACTCTCAAGTTGGGGACTTCGAACGGGGGCAGAGAGATCTATGGTTCCTCAGCGCTGCGGCCGGCCAACTCATTGGTGCCCGCAACCGAATACCATCTGGGTGACGCATCTCCTTCAGCGAATATTTCCAACGTCATTCCGGGTGATGACGGAGGAGCGCTGGACGATCTCACTTTCATCAACGGCTTGTCCGCTCTCGATGTCATAAGCGACGTAAATATTCTTTCCATCCCGGGCATCGGCGCCAAACCGGTTGTCGATGCGGGAACAAACTATTGCGCGCAGAGAATGGATTGTTTCTTCATCGGAGATCCGCGTCCGGACGACGACACGGTTGAAGAGGCCAGGGACTTTGTAAATGGGTTGACAGTAAAGAGCAGTTACGGCGCAGTTTACTATCCGTGGCTGCGGGCCATCGATCCCAGCGGGGCCTCTGCCGATCCAATCAAATTGCCGCCCTCCGGTTATGTGGCCGGCATGTACGCGCGCATTGACGCGAAGCGAGGCGTCTGGAAAGCACCTGCGGGAACCGAAGCGAACGTGGGTGGGGCGGTTGGTTTGATCGCCGACACCACTGACGCGCAACAGGATTTTCTCAATCCGATTGGCGTTAACGTGATTCGCTCATTTCCGGCTTCCGGAATCGTTATCTGGGGCGCGCGCACGCTGGCAACCAAATCAGATCCCGAATACCGCTATGTGCCGGTGCGGCGCACGGCGATATACCTCGAACAGAGCATCTACAACGGAATTCAATGGGCGGTCTTTGAGCCCAACGACGAACCACTGTGGGCCAGCCTGCGCCTGAACATCAACGCGTTCATGCTGCTGCAATTTCGCGCCGGCGCTTTCCAGGGAAAGACCCCCAACGATGCATTCTTTGTACAGTGTGACAACAAGACGACGACACAAGCTGACATTGATGCCGGAATCGTCAACATCCGCGTTGGCTTTGCGCCTTTAAAGCCGGCCGAGTTCGTCGTTCTGATGCTCAGTCAAAAGGTCAATCAACCATCGGCCTGACAATTTTGCCAAGTGAGAGGAGTAAACGATGCCAAAGTTCATTGCCAATCCGAAACGGTATGATCCCTACCGTGGCTTCAAATTCCAGGTCGTGGTCGACGGCAAGCCCGTGGCCGGTTTGAGCAAATGCAGTGCGCTCAAGAAAACCACCGAGATGGTCGAGTGGCGCGAGGGAGGCGATCCCAGCAGTACTCATAAGCTGCCCGGCAAGACCAAATACGAGGCGATTACCTTGACGGCCGGCGTTACCCACGACACGACCTTTGAAGACTGGGCCAATCTGGTCAACAACTTTAAAGGCGACGCTTCAATGTCGCTCAAGAACTTTCGCAAAGACATCACCATCGAAGTCTACAACGAAGCCTCCCAGAAAGTTCTTGCTTACAACGTCTTTCACTGCTGGGTTTCGGAGTATCAGGCGCTGCCTGAGCTAGATGCCAGCGCGAATGCGGTGGCCATCCAGACTTTGAAACTCGAGAACGAGGGCTGGGAGCGTGATACGGCCGTCACCGAACCGACGGAGACCTAATTGCCGGACTATCTTCAGACACCATCCCAGTCGATTGAGGTGCTCTTGCTGGCAGGGGCACCTCAAGCTTCCAGCGGCTTGCCATTTGGAATCCGCAAGGTCGAGAACGAGGACGTTCTCTTGCTCGGCGGTTACGTTGACGACAAGGGCAACGTCCACGAGCAAGTTACGCTGGCTCCTCTGACGGGTCACGACGAGTACGCCGTGGCCAACCTGCGAGATCGCGCGTGCGCAGCGGTGGTCACGACCAGTTTGTTGTCGCGGTGCGTGAAGCGGATTGGAACTTTCGATCGGGTGGATAACGCACTGATTCGGGACCTGCTGGTCGCAGATCGAGACTACCTGCTCGCCAGGCTGCGTTCCTTGAGTTTTGGTCCCAGAGTCGATTGCGTTTTGCAATGTTCGGATCCGGAATGCGGCGCCTTGATGGATTTGGCTCTCGATCTGGACGACGTTGAGTTTGAGCGCAAGCCGGTCCGGCAGCGTTACTTCGACACGGAAGTTGCGACCGCCTGCGGTGAATTGTCGGTTGGGGTTCGCTTGCCTAACGGTGGAGATCAGGAAGTTTCCGCGACGCTGTTCCCCAATGAAGCGGCGGCGATCGAGGAATTGCTCAGGCGTTGCGTGAGTAAGCCGGATGACGCGGCTCTGCCGGGTCAGGATTTTGTTCAGGCCTTGAGCCCGACCGTGAGAGGTGAGCTTGAAGAAAGAATCAGCGCGCTGGCGCCGCGCGCGGAAATCGATTTTGAAGGTTCGTGTCCCGAGTGCGGACGAGCGCTGCATAGCGACATTGATGTGTCCGCGATCTTCCTGGATGAACTCGCGAGCGGCTTAGACAGTTTGGAGCGCGATGTTCACGTGCTCGCCTGGCATTACCACTGGTCGGAGGACGAAATCTTGTCAATGACACGGCCCCGGCGAAAACGGTACGTGGCGCTAGTGCAGAAAGAAATCGATCGGCTCAACCAGGTTTGGTGAGAAACAATCGATGCCAAAAGAAACTCAACGCGGCTATCTGTCCGGCGTCTTGCAGCGCGGGGCTCGCATTGTAGGCGCCGCGAACCGAACGAAGCGGCGGCCCTCTTTCAGTCTGGATTCAGGGCGAGCGTTCTCCTCAACCCCTCCCCTTGAAATTGAAACCTTGAGCAGCTCGCCGGCGAACAAATATCGTCCGGCTGTCACGGATAATTCTTCACAATTACAACCTGCCGGAGCCACTCAAAAAACTGAGAGTGGAAGCACCCCGACGGAATCAGCAACCAGCGCGCCCGAACCAGATTCATCAGTTACGGCTATTGCGCGACCGGTTGAAAGATCACCGCAGATTTCCGCTGGCGAACAGACGATCGGGACAACGTCGCTGGCGAATCAGTCGCTTCACCCGGCCGAGCCAATCGCGCCTAAGAAAGTAACTCCGACCGCAATCGTGGGCGAAACTCAGTTTCCAAGCTCAACTATAGAAGCTAAGACGCCAGGCGGCAGGGCGTCTTCAGGGTCAAAGATCACCCCGTCATTAAGAGTTCGCGACAGATACACAGATGTCCGCCGAGCTTCACTGCCTGAAAGCGAAATCGATCAGGCCGATTTCGATTTGGCCTCGCCCACTCATTTGGATGAAGCGATAACTTCTAAGGCATTGTCGCCGGGCCCATCTCGGCAACCAGATACTGGGCAGTCTTCGTTTGGTGCGCCCTCTGAAATCCCGAAAGCCGAACCGAAGCGCGCAGCCGAGTTAACTGCGCCGCAAAACAATTCCGCGAATGTGAGCGCCGCACACCGCCAGGCACGGGCTGAGGCCATATTGACGGACGACCCGTCCGGCCTTGCGCTGCCTCGAGCTGAACGCGCTACGGAAGTACTCGGGCAGCCGACGCCGCAACTAACCGAGTCGATCTTCTCGCAAAGGCCGCCCTACGGTAATCCAGCGTCGCGCGCCCCGGCTCCGCGGCTGATGATTAACCGGCTGGACATTCAGATCGTTGATCAAACTCCGCCGCAACAACTCGTGGCGCCGATGCGCCAGGCACCGCAGCCTGACGGCGCGGAAAACATCGAGCGGTATCAACTTGGTCACATCGATCTGATCTTTTAGAAGCAATGAGTTATCTGGCGATCGGAGCAGTCACGAAGTCAATTGCGGAGCTACTCAGCAAGAAGTTGAACAAGCCGCCGCTCATGGGCGGCAGCACGCCGAAGGTAACCACGCTCCCACCGGATGACGATCGCGTCGATGACGACGATGGGGTGAATCTTTTCCTTTATCGAGTTGTCGAGGACGCATTCAGCAAGAACGTGAACCCGCCGCGAGACAAACCCCGGCCTCGCCGCCCACCGCTCTCTTTGAATCTTTATTACTTACTGACTGGCTACGCAAAAAAATCAAACGGCGCGGGACAGGATGACGTCACGGCCCATCAACTCCTCGGAAATGCGATGGCGATTCTGCATGAGCATCCGGTGCTGAACGACGTTCACGACGGCGATTTCGATGCCGACGTACCCACGCAATTTGCGCCGGAGCTGCACGACGCATTTGAGAAGATCAAGATCACGATGTTGCCTAACTCGATGGAAGAGTTCTCCAAGATATGGACGGGTCTCAACAAAGCCTATCGCCTATCGGTGATCTACGAGGTCTCTTTGGTCCAGATTGAGCCGTTTGTGCCCAGCAGTGGCCCCGGCCCAAAGACGCAAAGCGTAAGTTTGGACGTAGCTACGTTGAGCGGGCCCGTGATTGCCTCGATTCAGCCCGCAAGTGGACCTGCCGGCGCGCAGGTCACGTTGAAAGGCACCAACTTCCGCTCGCGCGGCTATGCGACCGTGGTGATGGTCGACGGTCAGCCGCTCACCGGGGCCGACCTCACCAAAGTCACTGACAAAGAGATCCTTCTTAATATCCCGGTGGATCCGCAACGTCAGCCCGAACTGCAGGTTTCAGTGATCGCGGGCGACCGGCAAAGCGAGCCCGTCATATATCGGGTTCAGCCGTGGATTTTGAGCCCGCAACCCTTGCGAGGGTTTACCGGCGTCCCGATCACCATACCGTTCCAGGTCACGAGCGGGACGATTACCGGAGTCGAGATTGACGGCCAGGTCATCGTCCCGACCGTTGATGCCGCCAACAATGTCGTGCGGGCTACCGTGCCTCTGTCGATTACCGACAACGGTTCGAAGCCCGTCGTGCTGATTGTCAACGACGGAGGTCCCAAGCGCAGCAACGCGCGCATGTTCGAAGTGCTGCCGATGATCTCGAACGTGGGCGTCGTCACCAGTAACGCGCCGGACAAGACCACCATCACCATAACCGGCGAACGACTCAAAGGAAACGAAGTCAATGTCAGGTACGACAAGTTACTGATCCGTAAAGGCGAGAATCTTTCCCAAACCCAGGTCATCGTAGAGGTCAACCGGATACTTACAACCGGCAGACCTACTTCAGTTTTGATCGACGGTCGTGAGTCGAACGTCATGCCGCCGCGACTGGACGAGATCGACCCGCCTCTGGCTTTTGCCGGTGATGAGATCACGCTGATCGGCAGCGGCTTAAGCGGCCAGACCGTTTCGGTTTCATTTGACGGCACGTTGGTAAATCTGGGGCCGCAGGCCGGCGCGAGTTCATTGAAGGTGAAGGTTCCGGCCTTGCCGGCCGGAGACGTCAACGTTAAAGCGACGATTAATGCGAAGGATACAAATACAGTCAAGTTAACGGTGCTCGCATAAAGCATGAGCGAAGCTTTCGCAAATAACTGGGAATACCTCGAAGCCGAATTGGCGCATCTCGATCTCCTGATCAAAGCCGAGGTGGCGCGCTTTCGCGACTTCACGACGGAAAATCGGCCGGATCTTTTCCGCGGCATCTACATTTCCGACGCCGAAATCGATTCGTTGACCGCTGACAGCGATTCGCGAGCCGTCGATCAAGCAGCCTCGTCGCGCCAACGCGCTGCAGAATTACAAGAAGAAATCTGGCAACGGCGGCAGGCCACGCTTATGAAGGGACGGCCGTTGTCGCTCCCGCAACTCGCCCGCTTATTCGACCTGACGCGGTTCGAGGAAGCCTTGATTCTGATATGTCTGGCGCCGGAGATCGACCTCAAGTATCAGAGGCTCTACGCCTATTTGCAGGACGATATCGCGCGCCGGAAACCGTCAGTCGATCTGGCTTTGAAGCTGTTGTGCTCCTCGCCCGACGAAAGAAGGGCTGCGCGCGCGGCGTTCTCGGCCGGGGCGATCTTATTTCGCGCTCATCTTCTGCAATATCACGAGGCCGGACAGGGCTATGCGCTGAGTCGTGAGTTTTGTTTGGATCACCGCATCGTCAGCCTGTTGCTGGGTACGGACGATATGGATCGAGACTTGAGCGCGTGTTTCAAACCGGCAGCCCGCGCCATCGAGCTGGAAGCCGTCTGTCTACCCGAGGACGTGAAAGCCGGAACACGGGATTTGATTCAAAATTATCTGAGTGGCACGCGTCAACAACAAAGACTAATTTGCGATCTTCATGGCCCGTCCGGCGCTGGCCGCAAGACTTTCGCCGCGACGATCTGTCGCGAAGCGGCGATTCCGCTCATCACCGTCGACCTGCGCGAGTTGCTGGTCCGTCATGAGGACTTTGAAAAAGGCATTCGCCGTGTTCTGCGGGAAGCAGTCCTGGTTGGCGCCGCGATCCTCATCGACCAATTTGATTTGCTCTTAACTGAAGATGAACAGGCGCGGCAGCGTCTGCAACAGACTGTCGCGGCGATCGAAGAATTCTCCTGGGTAACTTTCGTCAGCACCGAACGCGCCTGGAAGCCGGGCGGCTGGTTGCGCGCACACGTCTTCGTCGACGTCCACTTCCCGGTCCCCGACTTGCAAACGCGCGCCGAACTGTGGCCCGCACTCGCCGGCGACCCGGGCAGGTTCAGTGAAGAGATCAATTGGGAAGAACTGGCCGTTAAGTTTCGCTTCACCGCCGGCCAAATTAACGACGCATTGATTGCGGCGCGCAACCATGCTCTGGCACGGACGGGTCCGGACCAGGTGATCACCATGGCCGATTTGTACCGCGGCTGCCGCGACCAGTCGAACCAAAAGCTCAGCTCGTCGGCGCGCAAGCTGACGCCGCGCCACTCATGGCAGGACTTGATTCTGCCGCACAGTGAAATGGCCCAACTGGGTGAAATCTGCGCCCAGTTGAAACATCGGCGAAAGGTCTATGGTGAATGGGGCTTTGGCCGAAAAGTCTCGCCGGCCAAGGGGCTCTGTGTCTTTTTCTATGGGCCGAGCGGCACGGGCAAGACGACCGCGGCGGAAATTCTGGCTAAGGAACTTCAGTTGGAAGTTTACAAGGTCGACCTTTCCGCGGTGGTCAGCAAGTACATCGGCGAGACGGAAAAGAACCTCAGCGCGATCTTTAACGAGGCTGAGACCAGCAACGCGATTCTTTTCTTTGACGAAGCCGATGCCCTGTTCGGAAAACGCTCTGAAGTCAAAGACGCACACGATCGCTATGCCAACATAGAGATCAATTTTCTGCTCCAGCGCATGGAAGAATTCGAGGGCCTGGTCGTGCTGGCGACGAACCTGCGGAAGAACATCGACGAGGCGTTTTTCCGCCGGATGCATTTCGCGGTTGAATTTCCTTTTCCCGAAGAGAAGTATCGCTACGAAATCTGGAAGCGACACTTTCCGGACACTGCGCCGCTCGCCGAGGACATCGATTTCAACTTCCTGGCAAACCGTCTGAACATCACCGGCGGAAACATCAAGAACATCGTGGTCAATGCGGCCTTCATGGCGGCCGCCAATTCGGGAGTGATCAATATGCGGCACCTGGTGCGGGCCGCCAGTCGTGAATACGCAAAGATCGGACGTTTGTGTACTGAAGCTGAGTTTGCTCCGTACCATGGGCTGCTCCGCTTGGATTAAGGGGTTATGAGAAGCATGGAAGACCGAAGCTTGGAAATCGGCGAGGTGCGGATGTGTTTGAAGGGCAGAAAGATCGGGGTTGAGCGTTCTGCGAACATCTCGCGGCTGACTTTTGATCACGTTCAGCGCTTGATGGACGAGCGCATTCGCGACCTGCCGGAAAGCATTGATTTGACCTATCTGGGCGTCGGGCCGGTCGGTGTCAGGTTTGACGTCATGAATGACGAAACGATTGCACGCGAGAGCGCCTTTCAGATTTATCGCGCACTCCTGCGGGAAATTTGACGCTGATTAGCAAGAGGAGAAAACTGTGTCCGCCGGATTTTCCAATCAACCAAAGATTTTGCGCGGCGCCTTTGTCGAGTACGGCCTGAGTCTGCCGCCGCTGTTCGTCGTCTTTCAATTCAACCCGCTCCTAATCACACGCACACGCACGGCCACGATGGGCGTCGATCCCAACGCGACCGAAGCTGAGACGGCGCGCCGGCAGTTGTTGCAAAACTCCTCGTTCATCCAGGCGGTGTCCAAAACCGGCGGCAGTTCTCTATTCAAAGATTTTCGCGTCGGTCAGGCGCTGGTCTGCAAACCAGAAACGATCAGTTTTGACATTCGCCTGGACGCGACCAACAAATTAAATGACGGAGACACGATCACCGAGCAATTCGGAGTCGCGCCACAACTCTCCACGCTGGAGTTAATGATTACGCCCAAGAATCAGAGCGTTCTGGGCGGCCTGGCAACTGCGTTGCTGGGCGGGCCGAAAGGCAGTTTCGCCTTTTTCAGTGAAGACAAAAACCCGCCCATCATCCTTTTTATCTGGGGCCGGAAAAAGGTGCTGCCGGTCAACATCACCAACATGCAGATCAAAGAAGAGGAGTTCAGTACCGACCTCAATCCAACCCGCGCGACCATCACTACCAGTCTGGAAGTACTGGAAGGGCCGAACCTGCCTTTCCTCTACACCAAGACGATGAAGGAAGTGATGTCGGCGCTTAACCTGGCGAATATTGCCGACATCGCCAACACGATCGTTCCGGCTTAACTGATGTTCAGCAAAGGCTCACGTTACCGAAATCTGGTCGAGACCATTTTCCTGAATGCCCAGGGTGAACGGGTTCAGGGAAAGGTGCTGCGCCGCATGCGGCGTCCCTCTGACCCGTCGGCGAACGGCACTTTCGAAAATCGTTTTCAGCACACCGTGTTGACTGGCGATCGGCTGGACCTGCTCGCCTATAAATATTATAGCGACACGACCAGGTGGTGGTTGATCAGCGATGGAAATCCCGAGTGGCCCTACCCGCTTGATCTGCTTGATGAGCGGCCGCTGGTTGAAGAAACCTTCAGGCTGACGCATATCGCTTTTCAGGGACGTTACTTCGAGTTGATCGTCGCCCTGGGAGGCATCGGCGAGGTGCATGCTAACTCGGTCAGCTTTTTCAGTCTCGATGAAAAGGAAGACTTCGAAACCAGGCAGGAACTCGATCCGAGTTTTCTCGAGGAGAACGTGCTCGTGGTTTACGCGCCCACCAGACGAAACGATTTGCTCAACGCAATGCAAACGCGAGGGTTTCGTCGGCTCAGATCTTTCGCGTTCCCTTTTGGAGGCCGTTTTGCCGAGTCATTTGTGGTTGACGATCCGGCTGCGAAAGCCGATTGGCACACCTTGCTTGATGATTTGCACGCAACTCCGGGATTGGTGGATGTGCAAACCGAGCTGACTGAATCAACTCTGGATATCGTCTATAACAGCGCGGCGATATCGCGCGAATCTCTGGTGAATCTGATTAGCAGCCACGGATTCGATTTCGAAGCGATTCCGTATTCGCGTGTGGGCCGGAAGATCAGGATCCCGCCCAATCAATTTGTTTGAAGAAATTTGTTAACCGGAAGGTGACAGGCTGTGCCGGGAATTGCCGCTTCAATCGAAATTAATGACGAGGACGCCGCGGACCTGCTGTTGTCGCTCAGCGAGATGGAAGTCGAAGAAGACCATCGCCTGGCGGCCACTTTCAAAATCAAACTGGGTGTCAGCCAGCTGGGAGATGGAAGCTGGAGCTGTCTTGACGACGAGCGACTGGCGCTGTGGAGCAAGGTTTCGATCAAGATGACGGTCGCTGAAGAAGAAACAGAATTGATCAAGGGTTACATCACCCATATCAAACCCAACCTTCACGCCGACGAGAGCAAGTGTGAGGTCTTGATCATCGGGATGGACGGATCGTGTTTGATGAGCCTGGAAGAAAAAATCAAAGACTGGCCGAACAAGACCGACAGTGATATCGCGAACGAGATTTTTCAAGACTACAGCCTGGATGCGCAGGTGGATCAAGTGGAAGTGGTACACGAGGAAGCGGTCTCGACGATCATTCAACGTGAAACCGACATTCGGTTTTTGAAGCGGCTGGCACGACGCAACGGGTTCGAGTGTTTCGTCAAAGGCGACACCGGATATTTCCGCAAGCCGGTTTTTACCGATCCGCCACAACCCATTTTGGCCGCTCACTTTGGTGGGGAGAGCAACCTGATCAGTTTCGCGGCCCACCTTAATGGCCTGCGGCCGGCGACAGTTCAGATGCAGCAGATAGATGCCGTAGCTAAAGAAATGCTGGATGCCAACGTCGAGCAAAGCGATCAACTGCAACTGGGCCGCGACGGCGCCCTCGCGGTCACGATTCCTAATGGCAACGTCTCAAAGATGTACGTCAAGCAGGCGCTCGCCACCAGTCAGGCCGAAATGCAGAACCTTTGCACCGCGCTGCTCGACGAAGCCGAGTGGTTTAGCGAAGCGCACGGAGAGATCAACTCGGTGGCTTATGGCTCGGCTTTGGAGGCGCGCAAACTCGTTCCCATCAGAGGCGTGAGCGAACCGTTTAGCGGCCTTTATTACGTGACGAATGTGAAGCACGTTTTCACCGTTAATAACTATACGCAGAAATTCACCGCGCGACGCAATGCGTTGGCTCCCGGCCCCGACGATTTTGGCTCATCGCTGCTGGGAGGCCTGGCTTGAACGACGATCTCTTAGCGCGTTTGATCGAGAAGGTCGAGAGCCGTTTCTACGGCAAGTATCGCGCCTTCGTAGTAGACAACGCTGATCCCGAAGATCGCGGCCGCCTGAAATTGAAAGTGCCTGGCGTACTCAACGACGAAGTGTTTACGGGATGGGCGATGCCTTGTGTCCCTTACGGCGGCGCGGTGGACCAGGGCTTTCTGTTCATACCTGAAGTGGATGCCGGCGTCTGGGTCGAATTCGAAGCCGGCAATCTGGATTATCCGATCTGGGTCGGGACTTACTGGGGCAAACCGGGCGGCTCCTCAGAAGTGCCGAAGCCTAATCAGCCGGACGGAACGGAAGACAGCGCGGTGCAGAATCCGCCTACGCGAAAAATTATTAAGACCGTGAAAGGACACACGATTCAGTTCGAGGATGCAGACGATGACGAGTTGGTGATGATTTGGGAAGCAACCAACCAGAATCTCGTGGTGATGAACAAAGACGGCATCACGGTAACTGATGGCGCAAATCAACAAGGAATCGTGCTCGACAACAAAGGCATCAAGCTGACGGACAAGACCGGCAACATAATCGAGATGTCGGACAGCGCCTTTACCATCACTTCAAAGGTGGCGTTTGACATCAAGGCGGATGGTCAGGCGGTGACTATCACCGGCAGCACCGTCGATTTCAAGAAGGGTTAAGCGAATGGGAAAGCTGGTTGTAGTTAAGAACGATAAGGTTGCCGGAACGGACAAGCATAACGTGGCGGGGAACATGACCACGAGCAGCGGTCCGGTGCCCACCACGGGATTTGGAATGTTTGATTATGACGGAAAGATGGACAAGCAACTGAGTGACTTCGTCAAGATCGATAACAAGCCGGTGGCCCTGAAGAACAGCCAGAGCTCTTTGAATCCCGGCGAATCAAGTCCTGGGGGCAAGCACGGCGGACCCAACGGAAAAGGGCTTACACCAACGACTTTGATCCCGGCGAGTTTGTCGATCACCGATCCGGTTGGCACAGGAAACCCGAGCGCGTCCGCGGGCAGCATTTTTGTGAAGATCGCATCGACGGCAGTGTTGCTGGATGGGGACAAGATTGATACCTGCGACGGATTCTCAGTGCCGATGAATTCAACGGTGACCGCCGGAGAGCAGAGTTTCGTTTCCTGTTCGCAGTGAAGCGACAACTCATTTTTGGAGGGCGCAGATATGGACACAACTGGAGTCAGCTTTCCCTGGCACATAAACGATTTGGGCCAGGTCGCTTCGGATACCGGCGACGTGAATATTCGCAACAAGATCATGGAGGTCCTGATGACGTCTCCCGGCGAGCGCGTGCACCTTCCGGAATTCGGCTGTGGACTGCGCGATCTGGTTTTCGATCCAAACAATGAGATTTTGGCGGCCACTACTGAGTTCAGCGTCAGCGCGGCTTTGCAGCGCTGGCTGGGCGAAGAAATCGTGGTGGAACGCGTCGACGTTGCCAGCAGCGTAGAGTCCGAAGTCACCATTGAAGTCGGCTATTTACGAAGAGATCAACTTGAACGCAGCAGAATAAAGATTGCTGTCTAGTCTCGAGGAATCAGCGATGACCACCATCAATCTGAGAGAGAACCGCCAGGTGATCGATTATCTGTCACGTGACTACGACAGTTTTCGACAAGAGATCCTGAAGCTGATTCCGCGCAAGCTGCCGGAATGGACGGATCGGTCCGAAGCGGATTTTGGGATTGCCTTGATTGAGTTGTTTGCTTACATGGCGGACATACTCAGCTACTACCAGGACCGGGTGGCGAACGAAGCGTTTCTCACTACGGCCCAGGAACGGCGCAGCATCATCGACCATCTGCGCTTGATCGGTTACGAAATGGCGCCCGCCGCGGCGGCAGCCGCGAGCCTCAGCGTGATCGTCGCCAACGCCGTCAATAGCGTGGTGGAAGTGCGTAAAGGGGATCAGTTCGCAACGCCGAGCACAAAGGACCGGCGTAGCGTGACCTTCGAATATACGGGTGAAAAACCTCTGCTGATTGATCTCAATCAGCCGATCTCAATTCCCGCGACCAAGCCCGACGGTTCAGAACTTAAAGGCTTCAAAGAATTCAAGGACGTGATTCCGGTCCGCGAAGGCCGCACCATCTCGAAAGAACTGATCGGCATATCGACTGGTCTGCCGAACCAGCGTTATCGGTTGGCGCAGCCGAAATTGCTGCGCAACTCGCTCGAGATTACGGTGGACACCGGTGTGCCGTCGCCGCCCTGGAGGTTGCGCAAGAACATAATCTACAGCGGCCGGGCCCTCACGCCCGATCAACTTAAAGCACTCGAATATCAGGACCGCATCAGCTCGACCCTAGCCTTCAGTCGTGGGGCCGACACCGACTACACGATTGAGACCGATGAGAATGAAGTGACGACGGTGATATTTGGCGACGGTCAGTACGGGCAGATTCCGGGAGGCGGCGCGCGCATTATTGCCAACTACAGGGTCGGCGGCGGCGCGGTGGGAAACGTCGGAGCTCGCCAGATCAAAGGAATCTCCAAGGCGCCGCAACTGCAACTGATCGGCGCGAAGGTGCTCAACCGCGAAGCCGCGAGTGGCGGCGCCGAACGTGAGACCATCGAGCAGGCGGTCAAATACGGCCCGACGGTTTTCCGATCGATGCAACGGGCGGTGACGGCGGAAGACTATGTGAGCCAGGCCAAACTTTTTCCCGGCGTTTCGAAAGCGCGCGCCGAATCTTCAAACTGGAACCTCATCAAGCTCTACATCGCGCCCACCGGCAGCGGCGAAGCTCCGACCGACACTCTTAAAGAGGATTTGCTCACGTATTTTGAAGACAAACGCATGCTGACCACCTTCGTTCAGATCGAGAGTCCCGACTACGTGAACATCGAAGTCAGCGTCGAGATTGAAGTTGTTCCCTACTTCATTGGCGAAAAGGTGCGTGCGGATGCTGAGAACGCGATCGCGCAGCTTTTTAATTTCGAGAAAGTGGACTTCAAACAAATTATTTATCTCAGCAAGATTTACGAAGCGCTGGAGTCACTCGACGGAGTTGACAGTGTTTTTGTCTCGCGTCTGCGGGTCGCCTCGACCCCCGACGAACTTCCCGCAGAGGGACGAATTGCCCTGAAGGTCAACGAGATTCCGGTGCTGAACCCTGAAGACATTCAGATTGTTTTGACGGGAGGCATGAATGTTGGTCAATGACCTGACAGCCGCGGCCAATCCGCTGGGCGGGCGCATCGACCTGTCATGGACCAATCCGACCAGTGGCAGTTTTGGCGGAGTGCGCGTCCTGCGCCGTCAAACGGCTTTTCCCGGAACGGGGGATCCGGGTGAGGATCAGGAAATCGCCAACCTTCCCGCAGTTACCTATGCCGCCGGCGCCTTCGTGCAGTACGCGGACGACGATCTAAAAGGCGAGACCATTTATTACTACGCAGTCGTACCCTATGACGCGGGCAGCAATCCGCTGTCGCCGGCCTATGCGTCGGCGATGTCGACAACTTCTTACCAGTCGGCCACTCACCTCTATAGCAATTTGCCGGCGGTCTATCGTCGTTACGATACAAGGCTTCCGCCCATCGTACCGGAGTTGGACGCCCGCGATGCCGGCAAGGGCCAACTGCAAAGGTTGATCGAGTTGATCGGTCCACAGTTTGACTTGCTACGCAGCTTCGCGAGCGGCCAGGCAAACTTTCACAACCGCACGGAAGTAGACGGAATGCTGTTGAGCTTGCTGGCTTCCTGGATCGATTGGGAAACGAATCGGGAGCTCGGGCTCGACAAGCAGCGCAACGAGATCCAATACGCCACCCATTTTTTCCGGACCACTGGGATTGCGGCCAGCTTACGGGCCACCGTCAACCGCCTGGTCACCTGGGACGCGCGCATCAAAGAGTTCGTCCACAACGTCTTTAGCGCGACCATGCCCGAGCAACTGACGATTTGGGAAAAACAGAACATCAGCGGCGTCTGGCAAGATGACCAGCGCATTTCGTTAGACGTCGCTTACGAAGGCAGGCCGGCTGCGTTGCAGACTTCCGATCGACGGCAGTGGCTTTTTCATCACGCGCGACAAACGGCGCCGCTCGGATCGGGACCGAGCAAAACAACTCGGGATCACTTTCACATCTGGTACAAAATCCTGGAACGAGATAACTGGTTGGCGGCGCATCGCGTCTCGTTCTCAGGCGAGATCAACAAGTATCCGACCGCTGTCGAAGATGACTTGAAGAGGGTTTGGGTGTTCTGGTCCGGCTATCAGGAATTCAGCGGACAAAGCATTCCCTCGATTCAATTGGGCCTGGTGGCCACGGGTGAACCCGCGCGCACCGCCCAGGCGAGAATCGCCGGCGCCGGTCCTTTTGCTTTTAGTGACGGCGACGTTTTCGAGATCAAGGTGACGACGCCGTCATCGAGTTTCAACCGGCGAGTGCTCTTTCGCGCCAATGACTTTGCCAACATGGCAACGGCCACTCTGGCGGAAACGGTGGCGGTGCTGGAGCGAGAGATTCCCGAGGTCCAGGTCACGACGAACGCGCGCGGCGCAGGGGTGCTAACCACATTCGCGGCGGGAGCGGGCGTCAAGCTGGAATTTCCGGCGTCAGCAGTCGGCACGAAGCTCGGTTTGACGGCGACCGTGACTGGCAGTGATGCGGTGCCGGCGCAAATGATTAGCTCGCTCAACGAGCCTTTTGCTGCTTTGACCGAAGGTGATGCGATCTCCATCCGGATAGACGATCGGCTGAGCCGCGTTGTGACCTTTACCAATGTGAAACCGGGGGGCCCTTCGGCGGCCGAGGTCGCCGCCACCATCAATAATTTCGTGCCGGATTTGGCGAAGGCCGTGGGAACGAAAGTTCAACTTACATCGCCCACGGCCGGATCGACTTCGGCTATCAGTATTGAAGTCTTTCCGCCGCTAATTTTCAGCATCGCGACCGTACTACAACCTCAATTGGACGCCGGCACTATCTCGCCGGCGCTGAAGACCGCTTTTGCTCGCGCGCAATCAACCCTCTCAGCGGCGGCCACTCTGTCGGTCGAGACGGCGGGCGCTAGTTGGTTAATTACTGACGGCGGACGCAACTTTCAAATCAGGCGCGAAGGAACACGAATCAGCGTTTACAACACCGGACTGGCGGCTCCGAAGCTCGGATTCGGAGTGCCTTTGCCGGCAGCGCCCGCCGGGATCGCTCAAACTGAGCCGTCGGTGATGAAGGATGGCGCCGGCCGGATTTGGTTGTTTTGGAGTTCACGGCGCACCGGCGTTTGGAAAATCTGGTACAGCCGCTGCGACGGCACAACGTGGGGTACGCCCAAGTCGTTGACCACCGGCGCCGAGCCCGATCGGGAACCGTTCTCTTTATTCGTGCCGGCCGGCGGCGGTCGCATCTGGGTCTTTTGGAGTCGCAAAAAAGGAAACCGTTGGAACGTTTTATTCAACAACACCACCACGCAGGACTTCAACACCATCGGGGCGAGTTGGCAAAATCCGGCGCCCGAATTCACACCCGCTCCGACGACATATGATAACCGCGAGCCGTCGGCGATCATTCAGACCGATGGAGCAGAGGCGGTGGAAGTGTACTTTAGTTCCAACCAGACTGATGGCTGGCACGTGTGGTCTCGGGTAATCACGCCGCCGGCTGTCCAGAGCGCGGACACTCAAATCAACTCCGGAGAATTTACGCAGCGCGCGCCCGTGGTGCTGAAGATTTCGAACCAACTCAGAAAATTATTCTTTCGCAGTAACGAGAGCGAACTTTACCAGAGCGCCATCTATCCGCTCACACAGACAATTGATGCGCGCTATTCGGGCTCGACGACTGTCGACACGCGCAACACGAGAAAGATTTCGCTGCGCAATAATATTAAGGACATCCAGCGATACACCTACGACACGGTCAAGCGCAACGATCGTTGGTATGCGCGCGATACGGTGGGTATCTATTTGGTACCTGACACGATCGATCAAGCACTGGTTATTCGGCGGCGCGATCAGATCGCGGGCGTGCTCCGTGACTTTCTCCCGATTCAGGTGCGTACGGTTTTCATCGTCGATGAGGTCTACCCGGAATTCGTCTATACCTATGACGCGGTCGATGCCGGCGAACAGGTCCTCATCGGCGAACGCGTAATCGAGACGATCCTGGGCGAAGTGCCCTGGGGACCGCTCATCGATCTCGATCGCGGTCCGGCGGCCGACTGGTCCGATAGTTTGCCCGGCATTAAGTTTCTCAAAACTTTTGACGCTCAGAACAAAGACGGGTTGTTGCCAGACTTGAATGCGCTTCCGCCAAATCTTGGTTTCCGTCTCTTCCTGCAAGACGTCGACGAAGGAGAATGAGGAGGGAAAAGATGACAGTTAAGCTGGTCGAAGGAATCTACCGGGACGTTTTGATTGGGCCAGATGGCGAGCCGATTTTCGACTCCGGATGGCAATCAAACATGATCGTCTTGTCGTGTCGCGTATTACTCGGCGGATTCATGAAAAACGAAGCCACGGCGAAAGGCATTCAGTCGCTGCACGTCGGCCAGGGTGACGCGGCCTGGGACAAACTTGCGCAGGCGCCGAAACCCGATCCGAATACGACGACTCAACTGACCGATGCTCCCGGTTTTTCCGTGCCGAAAATTAAGTTGGAGTATCTCGATGCAAAAGACGCGGTCACCATCACTCAAACCAACCGCATTCAGATTACGGCAACGCTGGAGGCCGGCCAGCCGCCCGGTCCCAATCCCTTTCCTTTGCGCGAGTTCGGCCTTTTCGGCCAAATGAATGGCGTCGATTTCATGATCGACTACGTCCGGCATCCGCTTATTGAGAAGGACAGCTTGATGACGCTAGAGCGAAAAGTGCGACTGGTATTTTGAAAGGCAGGAGACGATGCATAGCTTTTCTAAAGATCCGAAGCAGGTGTTTCTGGACGCTACCACCAAAGGTTATGGCCGAGTTCGTTTTCAACAGGGAAAACCGTTGCTCGATCGCGAATTGAACCTGCTCGGAGACCTCGCACATCCGGCGCGCATAGCCGAACCATATATCGGCAGCGGAGTGCCCGCGGGCAGCGACGGTTTTGCGATCAACAACTTGAACGTGGCCGGTGGCGATTTCACTATTGGCGCCGGTCGCTGCCTGGTCAACGGCAATGAAGTCGTGCTGGGAGCGAATACTACTTACAAGACCCAACCCAACAAAGGAAAGGTGACAGTATTTCCAGCGACGCCTTTTGGCGTTTACCTGCACATCTTCCCAACTGAGTTTACGGACGTCGAAGACGCTGACCTGAAGAATGCCGGAGATGTCGGATTCGTGACGGCGCTGCGCGAAAAGACTGACTGGGAGGTTCTGACCAGTGTGGCTGTCCCGTCGGAGGCTAATCATTATCAACTCGCGACTATCGATCCGGTGGCTAAAACGATTGCTGATAATCGTCGCAAGGAACTGACGGTTGCTTCCTTGCGGGATGAAATCAGCGCCGCGCGCGGCACGGCGGCGAAACTGAGTGACCGTCTCGATGCCAGTCTTGCTCCAGATGGTGGAATTAAGGCGAACACGATCACGAACGCTCAGCTTGCGAACGATTCAATCACCACCAACAAGCTTATCGACGGCAGCGTAATCGGACAAAAAGTGGCGGTGCGTGGCATCAACGAAGTCAATCTCGCTAACAGCGGCGTTTCCAAGCGGACCATTCAAGACGGCGCCGTTTCGCTGGTCAAGCTCGGTCTGACCCTGGTAGCGAATGATGTTCAGCTCGCGGTGCCCGCCGCCACGGCAAACGTGCCGGGTGAAGCCACAGTAACGCTTCAAACCGTGGACGAACACGCCTTTTATCTGATTAGCGTGCGGCAGATTTCGCCTCGACCACAATCGCCAAACCCGCTTGGTTTGGCGGTCAACTGGGTGCACAGAATCCTGACTGTAAAAGGTCCCGGGCTGGGTTCGCCTTATAGCCATCAGCACCAGGTGGTGGTGCAGAACCCCACAGGCACTCCGATCACGGTCGCCTGTAAAGCATTCCGCATTGCCGACACTTAAGGACGGAAGGCAGCAACGAGGTTCATTAGGGCGGCTGGGAAGTACGAGTCTTTCGGCGATCAAGGCTTGAGAGAAAGTGCGGCGTTAGCGAGCGCGTAGGAAAACGGAGATAACCATGGGCAACTTTTCACGAGATCCGAAAGCCAGATTAACCGACTCGATCGCCAAACACTACGTCGGCGTCCGAATGCAACAGGCAGTACCGGTTGTCGATGCCGACTGGAACGAACTGGAAGATTTGCGCCGGCGCGAGCAGGAAACGTTTGGGTTCTGGTTCATTGGTAACGGAGTTCCATCGGGGAATGACGGCTACCGGATAATTAGCGCCACCCAGCCCAATGACTTTGGAATCGTTCAAGGAGTCTGCCTGGTTAACGGCAAACTAGTCGAAAACTCGGTTACCGTCAGATACACGACCCAACCAAACTTTGGCAATCCCCAGCTTGAAGTTCCGATACCTGTCTTGACGAACCCGGGCGCGTCCAAACAGTTCATTGCTTATCTGGATGTTTGGGAACGTGAAGTCGATAGTGAAGAAGACCCGGTGCTGGTCGACGCCAGGATCGGGATAGAAACAACATTGCGACTGAAGCGAGAATGGGCCGTGCGCGTGGCACGCGTGCCCGAAGATCTCGCAATCATTCAAAACCCGCCGCCGGGCCACATTTTCTACCCACTCGCCCGGTTGAACCGCCAGAACAACAATCAGATTACGACCGACATGATTGAAGACCTGCGGGATACGCAGGTTTCCGTCCTGCGTAGAGTCGAGGTGCGGAATAACAACGGCGCGGTGGTTGTTGACAACGACCGGTTCCAAACCATGTTAACTACCACCCGCAACAACGTGCATAACTTCATCAAGTACCTGCTGTCGCAGTTCCTTCCACTTACCACTCACATGCAGGCCGCCGAGCTGCTGGGAATGCAGGCAGGTGAACATATTGCCTCGACCGCCGAGATCGGATTGTCGTTGTTGGGCAGCGGAAACCTGGCCAATCGCGGCGCTCTGAATATCCTGTCTCAACTCTATTACGCGGAAAACAATTTCATGGTTGTCTGGCGCGATTTTGTGCTCCAACTCGGAGGCTCACCGAAAACCTATGCCAGCTTCAGTACGCTAATCACGCGCCTCAGTGATCGGCTCAACCTTCCGCTGGTGGGCCCTGCTCCCGGTCTTCGCGCGGCGGTGCAGGCTGCAAATCTGGAGGCCGCCACTAACATGCAAGAAGAAATAGCCCGGCTCTTCGGAGCCAGCAGCACGGCCGTGCCACGCGGATCGATTCTGATCTTTTTGGCCCAGTCACCGCTGGGCAATCTAACCAGCGGCACCGCGCGATTTGTCTTCAAGGCGCGCAGCTTCACGACCCTGGCGGATACCTACACGGTAAGAGTTCTTCCCGACGCCGGATGGCCACGCCGCCTGGTTGACGGAGCTGGCGTACCGATTCCCGGAAACAAGATCTCGATCGGCGCATCGAATTCTCCGGAGGTCAGCATCTTGATCGATGTTGATGTGCAAGCGGCGAGTACCGGGCTCCAACTACGCGTCACTTCGGATGCAAATCCCGAAGAGATCAATCAGCTAAGTACGCTGTTCACACTGACCCAGGGCCAGCCTGCGCCTCCGGGCGAGGATAAGGTCCAACTTCGCCCTGATTTTTCAGCCCCCGTCACCGGAACCGGCGTCTTTGACGAACATACAGGGACCCTCAGCATCGTGCCGCTGACCCAGGGCAAGCTGCGCTTCCGCGTCTTTAATAATACCGGGGCCGACAACGTCGCCTTCAACCTAACCATCGCGAAGCAGAATGAACTTGGCACGTGGGAACCGCCTGCCAAAGCAATCAAATTTGATCTGGGGACGCCACCCGTGATGACGCCGCCAATCAACAACGGTCAATCGCTGCCCTTCATCGTGACGATTCAGCCGGGCGACGACGCGGTTTCGTTGACCTTGTTAATAATGGCGACGGCGACCATCAACAGCATCGACACCAGGGGGCAATTGACGCTCTCGCTTGTAACCCGGCCCAGCTAGAGCCGTCATGCGGGAGGTTTGGATTTTGGATATGTGAAACAAAGAGCGTGCGAGAGTTTTGGAACGAAGCGAGCGCTAGTCGCGCGCATTTCTCAGCGAATGCTCTTGCCGTCCTTCTATGGTTCTCCATCTATGGAGAATACGTGCTGTCTTCCCAAAGGAGAAATCAACATGAGCAAATCTGTAGCATCGTTCTTCGTACGCAACCTGCGAATTATCGCAGTGTCGTTTCTTATGGTCGTCGCGGCAACGTTCTATTTTGTGGCGGTCAGGGCCGACACCTGCGCGCCCGTCACCAATGCCAGCATCACTGTTAATGGAGTCGTCGTCAGTCCGACCGGATCCAGCGGCAGTGCTTTTTGCATGGCCGATCCGGGATGGCAAGGCGTAGTCGGTCACGCTTTTGACGCCGTGGTAACACCTGGCGGCGCCGCCGGCAGTGAAAGCGCAAACCTCTTCGTTGTCGGCAGCAACGTCAGCAATGGAAAGATTGGAAAGTTATTTATCGGAGTTCACACTCAGAACGATCCCGAATTGACGGAGAATGACGGGGTGGTGTTATTTATTGACGCCAACAACAACAGCACGTTCGATGCTGGGGACTTCTCGTTAGTCTACGTGTTGAGTCCGCTGACTCCGCCCGGCAATATCGAAGCTTGCAGCCAGCCCGTCGGGAGCTTTTCAGCTTTCAAATACGTCGGTGGAGTCAATCCCTGGCAATCGATGACACCGAACGGCATCACGCACCAGGTCGCGCTGGACTATAACGGGCCTACGGCCATGGATCCGGAAGACAAGATCTGGGAATTGGAAATCGGCATAGATATCGCCGCCTTCAATACCACCCCCGACATGAACTTCCAGCCTTCGGCCACGGGGTCGTCATTCAGACTGGGCGCGAAGCTAAACATGTTCGAAAATGGCGCCAGCGGCTGGTTGATCTGGAAAATGCCGAGCGGATTGGCATCTGATCCCGATGAAGATCTATTTCCTAACGGCGATGCTGGCCTCACGGTCCCCGGCGGCGCCGCTAGCCTGGATCCGATTACCTTCGACAACTGCGGCGACGTAATAATTGAGAGTATCTCCAGCACGGCGCCAAGTTCCGGCGGCACGGTGCCCAACGGCTTCAGATTGCTGACGGCCGCCGACTTTGATGGGTCCAACAATACGAAGCCGGGACGGCAGACCTCGTTTACCGCGAGTATGAGGTATCAATCGGGCGTGGCCGGCACACCGATGCCTTCGATCCCGAATCCAGGGACGGCGACTTTCTCGATCATGCCCTGGGGAACCAGTGGGATGATTGGGTCGGTAGACATGAATACGGGTTCAAATTCGCTTCCGTTCAATCAAATCAACGTCAGCAGGACCATGTCATTCGACTGGCCGCCGAACAAGGCAGCATACCAGCCGGTGCAGAATCTGCTTAATTCGGCGTCATCCAGTCACGCGTGTATGAGTGTGCGATTGAATGGCTATCCGATTAACACTCCAAACGGTGATTTTATGCAGAGAAATCTCTCGTATGTCACCACCTCGACCGTCAAGGAAAACTTCCTGATTACGTCTGCCTGCCGGGAGAAGACGCAGTCTGCTGCGACCAACTCATATAATAAGGAGTGCGCCGACCCAGTCCAGGAGTTCATTCTTCGTGTGGCTTGGTCGAACATAGCAGCGGATCAGCAGTGCAATCACAGTCCGAACCGGGCGGAGCTGGCGAAGTGTGAGTTAAGGACGAAGTGGACTTACGTCTTTCCCACGGCAAAGGTGCTCGGACTCAAACACCTTGGCAATGGCTACTACCGTATTACATTAAAAGGGAACGAGACGCGACTAATCCCGATTACTTTGATCGGAGGCAAGATGCCGGTCGACCCTGTGGCTGTTACCCTTTCGGCACAGGCCGGCGGGAAGGCCATCAATCCGCAGAGCGGAGAAATGTTCCGCGACGTGCCCGTGAAAGCGGGACAGGTTCTGACCATCATTGCCACCGGCCAAATTTTTCTACAGCCGGGGGAACGAAAGACGCCGAACGGCCCTGATGGCGTGCAGATAAAGTTCGACCAGAACTTAACCACCGCCGCTGCATCGGCGCCTCGGTTCCTGCTCAATTCAAGTTTCTATAATCCCTTCGATCGTGTCGGTGCGCTGATCGGTTCATTCGACGGCTTCAGGACCTCGTTTGTGATTGGGTCGAACAGCACTTTCATGGTTCCAGAGGGCGCGACCACCCTTTCACTGGCGGTCAACGACGTCGCCGGCGGTTTCAGCGACAATACCGGAGCATTTGTCGTCAACATTATTCCTTCGGATCCGATTATTCCCCCCACCCGTTTAGCGTTGACGGCGGCGCCGGGCCTCGGGGTGCCGGTGGCATTACAGCCGGGAGTAGCTTTGCCGCAATTGCAGATCGATTTATATCGGCGACTGCCGGGCAGGAAACCGAGGACCGGTCTGCTGCGTCCCGCAGGTAATGCGATCTATGCGGTTTACGGTTCGCACGTCGGCAGGAAGAATAAATGAACACATGCGGATGAGCTTTTGAGATGAAGGTCTTATGAGACGGTCCGCAATGCAGATGGACCAGACGGAGAGGCCAACGCCGCTACGGCGGTGTTGGCTTCCCTCGTATGACGGTTACACTTCGCTTCCATGGGAATCGCCAGGACCTGGACAGTCTTTGCGCGCACAACGATCGCCGGACGGGCGACGGAAACTAATCCTATCGTCCTTCGGCGTGCAAGATATGACTATTCCGATGACAAGCGAATTTCTGTACCCAACGCGGGGAAGCGACTATAGTTGACCTTCGCTTAGCGTCTGTTGACCCCGCGTGGCTGAGCTTTTAACGTTAGGTCACCCATTCGCGAAAGGAGATTCCTCATGCACAGTTTCGTACAGGAACCGAAGGTAACTCAGCTCACTACGCCCGCGAAACCCGGGACGTTCGGTCGGGCAGACTTGGGGCGAAGCCTTGAGATGAACTCGATCATTCCCTTGCAGCGAACGATTGGGAATCAGGCCATCCAGCGACTCTCGCGAGCACACTTGGGGGATATCGAAGAGTCAATCGGCCTTACCTCCTTCCACGATTTCAGCCGGATGCCGGTGCACGGTGCAACCTATGGCGCTTCAGCCCCACCCGTCCTCAGGAAAGAGGAAGGCGAGCCGACTCTGACCCCTCCATGGGAGGGGCCGCAGACAGCTGAAGGATGGTTTCCTCCCACTGGTTCAATTCAACGCCAGTGCTCGAGCTGCGCAACGGAAGAGGATGAAGTCCAGGCCAAGTTGCCAGTAAGCCAGCCGAACGATCCGCTGGAGCAGGAAGCAGACCGCTTTGCCGAGCAGGTGATGCAGGGCCACGCGCCCACGCCACCCCGGGGTGCCGCTCCCGCCGTACAGCGTGACGCGCTCGATGAGGCTATGCAGCAGACAGAACAGATCGACGACCGAGAGGACGAGGCCCTGCGTCAAAGGACGGGGAGTGGCATGGCGTTGGCCAAACGCGAAGGGATGGGTCCACAGGCGCTTCCAAAAAATGCCATTCCGCGCGGCGGAGGGCGGCCACTCGAACCTGAAGCCCGACATTTCTTCCGCGAACGGACAGGGTTGGACTTTGCTCACGTTCGCATCCATGCAGATGCCGAGGCGGCCTCGTCGGCGTCGCGTCTCGCGGCTCGCGCGTATACCGTGGGGAGCAACATCTACTTCGGTCGCGGTGAGTACAAGCCGGAGAGTCGTGACGGACGCACCCTCTTGGCGCACGAGCTCGCGCACACCGTGCAACAAAGTCAGGGCCAACTGCAGCCACAAATGAAGATGGGGTCGCTGAGCATCTCGGCGGCGGCGCCGTCCATTCTGCGTCAGCTGCTCCCTCCGGGCAACTGCATCCAGGGCATCCATGACGCCATGCAGCGCACCGTCAAGCAGTGGTGCGACCATCCCTCGGGTCGGGCGTGCACCGCGGGCGAGTCGTGCGGGCGGCTGCTGCAAAAAATCCGCAGAAACCAGATGTGCGCGCGCAGTCGCAACCTTATCAACACCATCTGCTACAACGGCGGAGACGCCGGACACCGCGTCGCCGAGCTCGACGCGCGGCGTGCTCAGGCCACATGCATGGCGCTCTTTCGTGCCGAGTGCCAACCACCGCCTGTGCCGGTGCCGGAACCAGAGCGCAGTCCCGTAAGGAGACCCGAGGTTGACCGAGGCTTCATGGAACGCATGGCGGCAATCACCGGTCTCACCGGTACGGCGCTGATCGTCTATCTGATCATCTCCGAAGGCAGCCGCGTCTTTCCACCCAGAAACCTAATACCGGTGCCGTAGCCATGGCGTTTTCGGCAGAAGACGTAATTCAGCACATCGTGGTCGCCTTCGAGCGGCGAAGCTTGGAGGAGGGCGCTCCGATATTTCAATCGTACTCATCCGAGGTCGATACGGAGGCGATCGAGCGCCTGGCGCGCGACACCGCGTGGATCGATCTTCCCCACGAAGTCCTGTGCGACAATCCCCTGGCGCTTGCGCTGATGACCCCGCAAGCGTTCGCCTGGTTTCTGCCGGCGTACCTGGTCATGTCGATCACGCTGTACTCTGAGACGGATACTCTGACGACCACTATCATCACCTGTCTCACCCCGCCCGATAAAGCTGATGAAACGCAGTTCGCGGCGCTGGTCGACGAGATGCATGTGCTGGGTGTCGAGGTCGACGAGGCATGGGAGGGCTCCGTCGGTGAGGATTCTGATCTGCTTCAGCTCTTCATGGAGCGAGCAGCCGCGCTGACCCAGGACGAGAAGGCGGCGGTTCGGGACTACCTCGAGCACGTCGACGCGACGCACGGCGCGGATTTCCCGGTCTTCGGCCCGAAGCAGGCGCTCGACCGCTACTGGAGAACGGCCGTCCCGCCTCGGTAGAAGCGAAAGAACGGAACCGGCGCGCGAGGACACAGGACGACGCCCGTGGCGCCGCTGAGCCCCGAGTAACGCAAGCTGTTAGCTTGCGGAGTAGATCGCAAAAACAGTTCGCGTTCCAGAAAACTTATGAACCGCGAGCCACCGACGAACACACCCACGCAGGCCAAGGCGCAGACGCAAGCGACCATTGCTCGTCGCATTTCGGCCTTGCCGTATTCACAGAATCAGACGCTGATGCAATTGCCGCGACAGATCGGCAATCAAGCCTTTGGTCGCTTCATCCAGACTAAACTCAAAGTCAGTCAACCGGGCGATCAATACGAGCGGGAAGCCGATCATGTCGCCGAACAGATCATGCGGATTTCCGATTCTGACGGTCCCCAGGCTGAGGTCGGCGAACGAGTTTCAACGTCGCAAGTCCAACGGACCTGCTCGACGTGTGCAACAGAAGCGGCCGGGTGCTGCGACCGGATGGGGGATGATCAGGAGCGGCATCTTCAAACAAAGTCCCGTCAGAACGGTGGCCCTCAAACGTCAGACCCGGAGCGGGCGGTTAACCACCTGAACAGTGGTGGAGAGGCGCTAACCGATTCAACCCGGGCTTACTTCGAGCCGCGCTTTGGTTACAACTTTGGCAGCGTGCGTGTCCATGCCAACGCCGGGGCGGCGGCCGCGATGAGCGCGCGCGCGTTCACCTTTGGAAGAGACATTGTGTTTGGATCGGGCGAATACTCACCCGAAACTTCAGAAGGCCGGCAGTTGCTAGCCCATGAACTCGCGCACGTTATTCAACAGGGGGCGGCTGAACCCGGGCAGAAAACGGTCCGCCAATCTCAGACCGGTCACGATCGCGTGGGCCGGAGCGAAACCCAATCGCTTCCCCTGGTTCGGCAGCGCACGAACGGGTTGTTCGTGGGTCGCGTAAACACGAGAGAGACCGCGGCCGTGCTTCGCCGCGGAACCGTGGCCGGAAGCGGAGTTCAATTCTGGCCGCTTCAGGTCGCCAGCACTGTGATTGGTCCCGTCTCCGGGCAGGGCGGTCTCCTCAATGAAAGCCGTAACCGCCTTTCCGTCATCGTCGGCCAGTCAATGAGTCTGCGCCGTATCGCCGCTCTCATCCTTCCCCTGTGGAACTCTGCGACCCCATTCACGCCATCGGGCTCGGCGACTCCAATCCCGATCGTGCCGCTCACCGCCGATGAGCTCGCTCGCGGGCTGTTGGTCTACAATCGATACTACCTGCGCGTGCTCTCGCAACCGGCGGCAGCGATGACCGGTTGGTCGGGTGGGTTACGCTTTCCGCTGCCGGTGGAGATTGATGAAAACGGCGTCGCCACCCTGAATGTCGATCTGATCCGTAACTTGGCAGCCACCTTCGAAGCCCCATGGGAGCCGCTCCTCGATCAATCAGCGGCTGCAGTCGTTCAACCAGCGCCGGCGGCTTTGAACCAGGCAGTCACCGACTTTCTCACTACTACCCCGGATGTCAGCGCGCGGGGCATCGCACTCTCGACGCGGTCGATCACTAACCCGGTTGAGGCCAGGCCTTTTGTGCTCGAAGCCTTCAACCAAACCGGCGCCGGCAGATTCGATCTGGCGCTCTCTTTCATGGACTGGTTGGTCAATCCGCAGGTCTCGTTATTGGCATCACAGCGAGATGGAAACGCGATCCTCGGCGCAATTCGCACGGCCCTGGCAGCCGCGCCGGCTACGCTGACCACGGGACAGCAGGAGAGCTTGAATCGCGCTAACCTGATGCTGGGTCTGGTAACCGCCATCGTGCCGCGCAATCCCCCGTTCGCTCAGCCCAACGCAATCAGCCCAGCCGGCGCACACATGATCGCGAACTTCGAAGGTTTCTGTCCCAATCTCTACGACGACGCAATGCCCGGCTGTGGAACAGGCCGCGGACACTGCACCATCGGCTTTGGGCACCTCGTGCACTTGAACCCATGCAACGGTACCGACCCCAGCGAAGCGCCATTCCTTGGCGGTATTACCCGCCCCGCCGCTGAAGTGCTTTTCGCCAACGAGCTGACTCGTTTCGTTAATGATGTGAGTACTCGTGTCACCGTGCCTCTCAGCCAGGCGCAGTTCGACGCGCTGGTAAGTTTCCATTTCAATACCGGGAGGCTGAATGCACTTTCGCCGTCGATCAACGCAAATAACGCTGCCGCTGTTCCGGGAATCATGAATCAGTTCGTAAATGCGCGCGTCAACGGCGTGATGACTCAGTTGCCGGGTTTAGTCACTCGGCGCGCCGCCGAAGGTACGCTGTTTTCGACTGGGACTTACCCAAGGTGAGGTTCCGTTGGCCGATTATTTGAGAGGGTAAAAGGCTTGACGCAACAGAGCACGCCGGGAAAGATTGTTTTGGCCCACGATGGAGAATCGGCGTCTGCCAATCGCATACCGTCGGCGCCGAAGAATGCCTCGACGCACGCGCTGCCTGCACTCCAACAACAGATCGGCAATCAAGCCATCGGTCGCTTCATCCAGACTAAACTCAAAGTCAGCTCTCCGACTGATGAATACGAACACGAAGCCGATCGCGTGGCGGATCAAGTTATGCGAATGGCGGAGAATGCTTCTGCGCCGCCGCTGCTCTCCCAGTATTCTGTGACGACGACCGTGCATCGCGCCTGCGCCAGGTGCGAAGACGAAGAAGAAGAGACCAGGTTCGGGCTGCAACGCAAGGCGGCCGACGAACCGGACGAAGAGTTGGAAGCGCAAAGAAAAGTTGAAAGCGGAAAGCATTCTGATTCAAGAGTCGCGGCCCAGGTCGAAAGTCTGAGAACCGGCGGCGAGGTGTTGCCCGCCACAGTGCGCAATTTTTTCGAACCGCGCTTTGGACGCGATTTCGGCCAGGTGCGCGTTCACACCGGAAGCCTGGCCGCTGAGAGTGCCGGCGGGGTCAACGCACTGGCTTATACCATGGGCCGGAACATCGTGTTTGCCGCGGGTCAATATTCGCCGGATACAAATGAGGGAAGGCATTTGTTGGCCCACGAACTGGCGCACACCGTGCAACAAGGATCGGGAAAAGGACTCGAGCGAAACAGCGACGATCACAAGAGAACTGTTTCGCGCAAAGCTTCTCCCATTCCGCCACTTATCAATCGGACGATCGAGCCGTTTATCCAGCGCACCGCGAGAGACGATGAAGAATTTGGCCACCTCCCGGGCGACAGCGGCGATAGCAACTCGCCGGCACGCACGCCACGCGCTTCACGAACTACGACCCCAAATCCGACCGCCACTCCACCGCCGGGACCTGCTCCCCTGCCCGCGCCTGCTTCGTTTGCGCCGCTAACCGGTTCGGCTCTCACGGACCGCCGCGCGCATGGTATGTCAACGGATTCCGGGCCGATGATCGGAGAAATAGAGACCGAGATGTTTCCCACGGGCGGATCGAATCCGGCGTGCACGCCCCAGCCGCCCGGCTTTCAAACAACCATCGCCGGTCTGCTCAGTATGAACCTGCAAAACGACGTCCCCTCGCTGGCGCCGACTTCTCAGCCGGACCCAATGGCTATTGCGGGCCAGTCAGCCGCCGTAGCCATGCCAATCATCACCTCAGTCTACAGCCCTCACGCACGGACTGTACCTGCCGCCACGTTCATGTCGATTGTCAGTCGGAAGCCAACAAACTTTGGCGATCCGATTCGCAATGATGATGATAGTTTTCGCGAGTTCCTCGAATGGTATGCCGGAGCGAACCAGTCCACCAATTTCGAGGTGACGACCAAATGTGGCGTCGATTCGGCCTGGTGGGCCGCTTTCGTGGTGTGGCTCCGTTCGGCAGCGGGAGCCTCATGGAATTCCGCCCCACATAATATTCGCGAGCGTTCCGCTCTGTACGACACTTTCAATACAACTGTCACGGAGAGTCGGGTTAGGATTCAGTTAGGGCGCGGATTCGAGTTGTGGAACATTCCTCATACTGTCGCGCACGAAGCGATGCACCTTTTCCAGCACGCCGATCTCGACACCCAGATAAACTTGCTGCCCAACATTCGTCCGATCAGAGACATCATCATCGAAGGGTTTGCGGAGTACCTGGCGCGCGGCGTTCGTGATCGAGTGGTCACAGCGCTTCAGGGCGGGCCGGGACCGCCACCTCTTTCCGCCGCCGACGAAGCGAACGCCCGCTCGGCTGCCGCATATCCGGAGTACTTCAACAGCGCGGTGACGCTGCGCGATATTCTTTATCGACATGGCCAGGACGGCGAAGAGTCCATCCGCCGTGCATTCTTCCTCGGCGAAGGATGGAGGTTCGGCCTGTTGGAATCTCCGGGTGTGGGAAGTCCGATCGAAACCGATCGGGCGGTGCCGGGCCCGGTCAATGTTCGCTTTGCCAGCAATCAGAGTGTAATTCTCAATCCCGCCGTGCTGGCGCCCATCATCGCGTATGTGACGACCCGCGGCAGGGCCCGGGTCGAGATCATCGGACGCACTGACCGGGTGGGCAGCGCGCCTGACAACTTAACGCTCGGCCAGAGTCGCGCCGATGCCGTGCAAGCTCACCTGGTCGCCCAGGGAATAGACCTCGCTCGCATCAGCACCGCGACTCATGGTGAAGCCGATCAGATCCCCGGCGGCGGCGCTGTGAATCGTCGCGCGACAGTGACAGTCATCGATGACCGAAATCAATTTCCAGGATTGCCCGCTCCGGGTCGGCCCTAAGAGCGTGTCAACGATTTCGAATCTTGTTTTGGGTGGTTAATAGCAAACGTGCGGATTCAGTCGCAGAGCCTCGAACCAGCAAGCCACGTGTCATGCCGCGGGTGAAAACTTCGCCTGAAACCGAACTTGCCGTTTCGCGCTTGAAGTCGCGCGCTAGCACATCACGAACCTTCTCGATCCAGTCGAGTTGGGTTGGATTCGAAGGTCGCAGGTCGAAGTTGTTGACCCAGCTTTCATCATGTCGGTCTCTGGTCCGAGTGATCTCGACCAACAGTGTCGAGATGATTTCATCTACGCTGACAGGATCGACAACGTAGTGGTTGTACTCGAGTCCGCCGGACAATAATCGCCACGGCTCGGTCGGAGGCGTCAGGGCGAAACCTCGTTCGGCAAACTCGGCGAAAATGACGTCCGGATATCGAATGATTACGAATTCAGCTAACTCGACCAAGGTTAACGCCGGCTGCTTGCGCATCTGGTCCCCGGCGTTTGCGTTTTTGTCCACCAAACTCTCTCCAACATGAGGCGTCGAAACGATGTTTACAGTTTAAGTCTGATAGGACGGTTATGAAAGAAAGCGGGACGATTGCCAGGGCCACATTCTCAGCTGGTAATTGAATCGCCGGTCAGAAAAGGTAACTAGACTTGAAGCAGCAGTCGACAACGAGTATTGCGAAAACTGATTCCGGCCACCAGGAATCTGCTGCGTCTGTCCGCTCGGTGCAACTGAAAACACCGGCGAGCCACGGGCTCGTTCAGCTGCAACAACTGATCGGGAATCAGGCTCTCGGCTACTTTATTCAAACCAAACTAAAAGTCAGCCAGCCGGGTGATCCTTTCGAGCAAGAGGCCGACAACGTCGCCTCACAAATAATGCGCATGCCCGATCCTCGCAAACAAGATGAGGCAGCCGAGTCGGCGAACCTACCTCAAGAGACGAAACACGGTTGCGCGAAATGCGATGGCCATGAAGAGGGAGAGATTCAACGCAGCGCACTCGATGTGTCCGCGGGCGGGCCGAGCTTGCAGGTGGCCTCGGCGGGTCAGGTCGAACACTCAGTGCACACCAAGCTTAGGACGGGATCAGTGCAGGCGAGTCCGGCCATGGCTGGTTCATCAGCAAGCCAGACTTCTCGACCCAAACGCCGGGCCACAAAAGCAGCGGCCCTGAAAACCAGTCGATCTGAAACGCGTCTGGCGCGAATGTGCAAACAGTGCGAGCAGGAAGACGAACCGGCCTCGCCGGATTCAGAGTTGCGGGTTGCGAGAAAGTCCCGGAGCCCGTTGAGCCAGAGTGCGCCGATCAGCGGAGCACTCGATTTGAACGGACGGGGAGAACCGCTAAGCGGATCGGTGCGAGATTTTTTTGAGCCCCGTTTTGCCAGCGACCTCAGTCACGTTCGCATCCACACCGACGCGCACGCGGCAGGCTTGGCAGATGCCATCGACGCGCGTGCGTTCACCGTCGGGCAACATATCGCTTTCGGCGCCGGCGAATACTCTCCGCAGACGAACGCCGGACAGAACCTGCTGGCGCACGAGCTCACGCATGTCATGCAGCAGGTCCCCTACATTGCTCGCAACGGCTCGGGCCGGCCACCGCACGCGCATTGTGTTCATGGGCATGTGGAAGGAAGTGCTCAAAGGGTCACTCTCAGCGGCGAGGTGGCTGAACTAGCCGGCGAAACGCAAGCTTATGTCATTTGGGGCACCTGGCAACGCGGAGATACGACGCGAAGCTATGACGATCGCATCTTTCCTCTTTGGATCCAATGGCGTTTCGGATCGGTCTCGGCCGATGTGCGCAGCAGAATGCTCGGTATTCTGAACAGCATAGGTCAAACGATCTTTCTGGAATCACCTCCCCCGGATTGTCAGTATGGAACCCTTGTTCCGATGGCCACGATTGCGGTCTTGTCCCGACTCGGCGCGCCCGAGGAAGCCCGCCAGCGCCGCGAAGGTGGCACGGCGGCCGGGCAACGTGAAGCACAAGCTGGTTTGCCAAATCCACCGACCATCGCCGCTGTGCCCCCGGCGAATCCCAGCGCCGTTCCTCAGAGCGAGCCAGCATCGCCACCCGTACGCGGGTTGGGCAGCGAGTACACCGGCGGCACCGGCGACCGCAGAGCTAACGCGCCGGCCTTGCCCGCGCAGGTCACCGGTCCTGATCGAGGGACTGTCCGCGGCATCAGCACTTATCGAATGCAGTTGGAGTACTGGCCCGCGGGCGCCGATCTGTTGAGTCAAGTCGTAGAAGCGATGAACTGGGTGGATTACCACTGGGAACGATATGACATTACGAACATGGTCCGGCGCGGTTTGCGAGATCAGGCAGTCGCGGGGCAGCGCCAACGAGCCCGCTCCAGCGACGCCGAAGTCGGACGGATGGAAGCGGCCGGCCGCAGAACAGAACATGCGGTAGGAGACCTGGGCGCCGACGTGGAACACAGCGTTACCGATCTGGCGCACCCAGTCAGGGCGACTCACGGCGGAAACGCCGCCGACGTAGTTGAGCGGGCCATGGCCAACTACGAAAGCCTGGTGTTGCTGCCGGCGTCGGCCATCGTTTCGTTGGGAGGCGCGGCGTTGGGAGCACTCGCCGATCTCATGGGCGGCACTTTTCAGGAGCGCGAGATCCCGTGGCCGAGTAACGAAGGATACTTTCTCATTCGCGTCATTGCGCAACCTTCACCACAGGGACGCAACGGTGAAATGCAGCGAGCGGCCAGCGTCGCGACCAAGGTCGTAGAGGTTCAGCGAACCACGCGCATTGCGCAGGAGTCGTTAGACGAGCCGGAGGCTGAAATTGCCGAGACTGAACTCCGGCTGGTGCTCGAACAGGATCCGGCGCGCCGGCAGCAACTCGAGACCCGTCTCACCGACCAGCGAACAATGGCCACCGGCGATGCGCTGGCGGTGCTGCGTCGCGCGATCGTCCTCAAGACTGCGGAGCGAGATGCGGCTACGGGTAGACGCCGGTCTGAGCTGGATCGTGAAGTCAGCAGCCTAAACTTAAGACTGACTCTGGCCGAGGCGCAACGGGAGGAAATGACGGGAACCATCTGGCGTCCCCGCGCGACCATCGCCAGCCAAATAACGGGTGAGACTTATCCGCTGCTCCTACAACTGGGTGCGTTGCCGCCGGAAGGAGCCACCCATCGCTATCGCCTTACTGATGCCACCTCTCCGGATGGAAAAAGTTGGCTGGGCCGCGGCAGTTCACCGAGCGAAGCTGCCTGGAACGCCGCGCTCGAAATGGCCACCCACAACGATTACGGTCGCGGCCAGTTGGCGATCCGGCTGCCTGCCGAGAGTCCGTTTCAGCCCAAACAGCGCGTTTTGGAAAGCGCACCGCGCGACACCGCCCTCGTGCGTCAACGGCTGAACGATCTGGTAACGATTCTGGTGATTCTTGGATTGTTCGTTCCCGGCGCGGGCGAAATTGCGGCAGTTCTGGGCGCGGCTTTGGCTGCTGACCGGCTCATCGAGCGGTGGCGCAATCATACATTGCGGTTCGATGTGGGGGCGGTCAGCGATCTCATTGCGATCCTCGGGGCCGTGGGACAAGGCGCCGCGATGCTGGGACGGATGAGAGTTGTCCGTGCTGCCGATAGTTTTATCCTGGCCACTGAGAGCGCTGATATGGCCGGCTTGAATCGCGCGGTAGGCACGCTGCGCGCAGCGCAAACTGCCGAGCGCGTCATTCAGGTGGGGAACGAGATTGTGAATTACGGCGGATTGGTTTGGGGAGGCCTGACCACTGTCGATTCGCTACTCGAGATTAACCAGAGAGAGTTGGCCGGCACGCTATCGCATGCCGAGGCGCGCCGTCAAAGAGCTGAACGTTTAATGACGGCGGTTCGTGACGGCGCGATCCAAATCGGACAGGCAGCGGGAGTTGGCCGGGCCACGGGCGAACCCGCGCGATCGGAGCCCGCTGTTCGGACGCCTGAGGTCGCTCCCGGGAGAACTGCCGAGCGCGCTCCGTCCGAACCCGTCCGCCCCAGCGAACCCGCACGCCCGAGCGATCCCGCCGCCGAACATCCGCTGGAGCGAGCGCCACAAGAGCCGGCGTCTGGAGAGAGGCGAGCCGAGACGCGCGATGAAGGGGATCTACGGCGTGGAGCAGAAGAACAAAGACCAGGGGCTGCCGGCACCGGCGACGCTCAGCCTGCTGCTCGCGATGAACATGTGCGCGCCAGAGCGACAACTCCCGATGGCCTTCACGAAATTTTCATTCTGCGCGACGGACGCATCTTTCGATGCTCGCGCACGTGCACAGAGGTGCGCGCCCACTTCGAAGAGTTTCTGCAAGAGCAACGACGTGGCACCGAGGACGAAACGCGACATCACGAGATCGATACTTTTCTTGACGACCTGACGGCGCTGCAGCGACGCGCCACCTCACCTGATGCAGCCGAGATAAACGCCGTCGCCACTGAGACGGCCGCGCTCGAGATGCGAATCCGCGAGTGGTCGTCGCGAATCATGGCAAGTGAATTAAGCGTAAGCGCCGGCCGCGTCGCTGTGTTCCTGGAGATTCTTACACCCGCAGAGTTACGCGCGATGCAGGTGGCAATGGGCGATGGGTTTACTGCGCTGGCCCAACACCGTGACCCCCAGGTGGTCCAAAGAGCTGCTCGCGCATTCGAATTGAGCCGTTATAGCGAAACAGCGCGTACCGAGATAGTGAACCTGCTGGGCCTCTTCAGAAATCGCCAGGTGGCAGCACGAATGGGTCCGGCGCTCGCCGAACTCATCAGAGTGATGGAGCGTTTTCCCGAGTTGGTTAACGCGGCGGAAATCTCGCAATACAGAGCGGCGATTCAGGCTAATAACGCGGAACAGGCAGCTGCGGCGCTGGCCGGAATCAGAAACCGCATGGTCACCGCCGACAGAACGCTTTCGCTCGCGAATGCGACTTCAGAAGAAGCCCGGCAAAATCCGCCGCGACGCCTTCCGGCTGATCCGAATCGAATGCCGCACTATCATGGCCGGCTGTCAGCCGCGCGCGAGCAAGAGATAATGTCAAATCCGGATTCGATTCACGTCTCGGAGGGAAGTGCCGGCCGATTCATCTTCTGGAAGAATAGCGAGGTGGTAATTACTGAAGGCGTTGGCGGAGAGCGAGGACAGATCGTCACCAGTTACGGACCGTCAGGGCCACGCGGAGATAGCGGGGCGCGCATATTCGGCGGTCAAGCCTCTGACCCTGGTATGCCAATATCCCAGGCAGATGTAATTAACGGTCGGATTCCGCGAGCGGTCGCCCCCGGTGAACCGCCTGCTTTCCTGCCGCCGGCTCCAACCATCCTGGTCCGGGGACCGGAAGGAAGATTGCTACCGCCGCCGTAGTGGCAGCACAATGACAGTTAACGACCACATGAAAGTTAAGTTGGCAAAAGACGCTGACGCGGAAATTGTACCGGGCGTAACAGCGCTCGCCACGAAGCCGCGCTGGGCCTTACGCACCAACTCCCTGCTGATTGGTCCATATCACAACGGCCTCGAGCACGAACAGCACTATCTGGCCACGCGGGGCAGCGGTGACTGGCATGCCTCGGAGGACGATGAATTTCGCTTCGACACCGCGGACTCAATGCTTCGCAGCATGTGGTTGCATGCTGGTCGCCGAAACCTGATCGAGACTGATTTTCTTTCCAGCTGGTTTGAGGCGCCGCTGTCGACGGGCTCTCTGCGGCTGATCAATCAAACTCACTTTTCCCCTGCCCCGGTTGCTCATCGATTGCTGGATCCACAGCGAAAGGTGCTTGCGGGAGTGCATCCAGCGGTTGCCTGCGCCGCAGGCGAGGTGATTCGCCTCAGAGTCGCGCCGGATTGTGATTTGGTATTTTCTGATCAAAACATCGCGGGCTGGATGCTATGGAATCCCACGCGCTATTTGACCAACGGCTGGGCAGACCCCGCTTCCGACGGGGGGCCTGAGGCTGAGCTGACTGTACTGGTTCGCAATTATCTTGAGTTGGCCTCGGAGCCGAACTTCGCCGCGATGGAAAGAAAGGATCCAGTTTGTCTGAAATCTATGCTCGATCTGCGGGAGCGGGTGGCGAAGATCGATCGGCCGGATGCGCCGGCCAACATCGTGCGGGAGAGTCTCGATGCAGTCATCGAAAAGTTCTATGGACCAGTGGAAAAGTCGTCGCGCAAGACAACCAGCATATTGGGTCCGACTTGAGACCGGCAGCGAACGATAAGGCGCCGCCCGGATAAGCACAAACAAAACTTGCGAACGGCGTTGGACGTTGGAATAAAGTGGCGGGTAATCCGATTGTGAAGCAGCAGACACTGACAAGTACCGGAAAAGTCGAGTCGATTCAAAAGGGGCCGGCAGCGGAGAGGCACTCATCGCAGCCGATGGCGCCCATTTCGCCGAACCATGGGTTGCTGGCGCTTCATCAACAACTCGGCAATCAGGCCCTTGGTTACTTTATTCAGGCCAAACTCACAGTCAGCCGGCCCGGCGATACTTACGAGCAGGAAGCCGATCAGGTCGCGGATCAAATTATGCGAATGGCTGATCCATCGGCCGAACAGAACCCCGGACCGATCGGCGTCTCGGTTGCTTCACCCCACGTCCAACGCGCCTGTGCTCCCTGCGCAGAAGGAAAAGGACATTGCGACTGCGAGTCTGAAAACAAAGACGATCTTCATCTTCACGCGAAGACCAATTCTCATGAAGCAGCCTCCGCGGCGATGCCGGGCCGTAGTCAGATTGCGCCTTTCACCAGCGGCGGCGAACCGCTGGCTGAGAGAGACAGGTCATTTTTCGAGCCGCGCTTTGGTTACGATCTCAGTCACGTGCGGGTGCATCGCGACAGTCCGGCGTTTGACAGTGCGCGTTCGGTGAACGCTCTCGCTTACACGATGGGACATCACGTGGTATTCGGCGCCGGACAGTATGCGCCTGAAACTGAATCAGGACGTCGGTTGTTGGCGCACGAACTAACTCACGTTATCCAGCAAGGACAAACGGCTGGTCCGGCCATTAAAAGAAAGTCGCGTCACGCCGAGGTCAAAATCGCGCATTCAGCTTCGCCGGATGCTGACCAACGAACCGTGGCGCCGGCGATTCAAGCGTCGCCCGCAAATTTACTTCAACGCGCCGCCGGTAACGCCGGCGCCGGTGCTCCCGCGCCAGCCAAAGCCGGCGGTTTTGAAATTGACGTCCTCGCCGCCGAAGGAGCGGAGGATTTTCTTTTGAAGGCAGCGGCGCGCGCTCTGGGCGTCGATATCCGGGTCAGCTCGATGGACGATATGATCACTAAGGTCGAGGGCAAGGCCACGGCCGGAACCTGCGTCAAGCGGCTGAATATCTATAATCACGCGAATCCGGCGTTACAGATGGTCGCGGGAGGCAACAAAGTCAAAACAGCCACAGGCGAGAAAACGCAGACTGAGGTGAGCGGGTTCAGCCTCGACTTTCTTACGGCGAACGCAAACCAGGGAGCGTTGAATCGTCTGCGTCACTCTTTCTGTTGTGACGGCCAGATGAATTGGTGGGGCTGCTCGACCGCCGGTGTCTGGACCGAAGGCAGCACGCGCAGCGCTGCGGAGCAGAAAGAGGACGAACACCGCTTCACCGGCGTGTTCGGCAATTGGTATCACGACGTTGCTGACGCCGCCGCGCACGGCGCTACCGCGTTCAAGTATATCGGCCCGGTCAACGTGCAAAGCTGGGCCAACGCGCTTTGCGTACCGGTAGTGGGCGCGACTGATTTTAATGACTGGAAGTCAGTTGGTGGCGAAGTCTTTCGCACCGTCATTCACGGCGGCCGCCAACTCCGCATCGAGCCGCAGGCGGATGTGGGTTGCGGTTGCGATCCGGCCGCGGGCCGAATTTCAGGATCGGTGCAAACCAGCGCGCAGTTACAACAGCGGGCGACGGAGTTGCGCCAGCAATTCCTCAACCCTTTATACGAAAGAACCCGCGGCGTTGTCGGCTCCTCGCTGCCCGCGCAGCCCGAGACTGCGGCTGAGAAGACAACCAGAGAAGCGAGTGAACAAGCGCAGGCGGCCGAGTCTCAAAAGCTCGGCGACACCATTCGCGAGGCAGTGCTGGCCAAAGCCGGCTTCGCTGCCGGCGCGCGCGCCACCACCTCCGCTGATGCGTTGAAGGTTGCCGAGTTGTGGGGCCTCAAACTGGATGACATCGTCAAAGCGCTACCCACTCTCACAACGTCGCTGTCCGGCATGCTGCGCGGTTCGCATGAGGAAGCCGGCCTGGATCAGCAGCAGCGAAATCTGGAAGCCGCGATGACGCAGCCTGGCCGGGAAAGTTTCATGACCGCGCTGATGCTGGTGCGGCGAGACAGGTTCTGGAACGATTACCTTACGCGCAACACTGTTTACATCTTTCCCGATCTCACCGGGGTCAATCGTTACCGCGGCTTCACCCAGACGGCCACTCGAAATGTCGAAGGCAGCAAACCTCAAACCATCTTCGTCATCCATGTCAGCAAAGATCTTTTGGAGTCAGGCAATACTGAGATGGTTTCTGCCAACATCGTCCATGAACTAAGCCACTCGATTTATAGTCATAATCAGATCGGCAGCGCGATGCAGAATTTCGAAACTGACCTGGCCGGCTTGATTGTCGATCATCCGAGCGTGATTGAACTGCGAAAGGACGCGACGGATGCGGCCGCCGCGCGCAATACCCATCTCTCGCGAATTCGCCAGATGCTCTATGAAGTAACCGGCTATGCCGAGGAAGAAATCTTCGTGCACCTGCAACAACTAACGCACCAGCCTTCGATGACAATTAACAACGTGGGCGTGGGCGCGTCTGATTTTATTCTTTCGCAGGTGACCATGTTCATGAGGAGACTCAGGAAAATTGGATTGCCGCCGCGGGTGCTGACCGATGTGCTGCGAGCGATTCTGAAGCAGACCGCCGAATTGTACGATAAGCGCATCGCAGCAGCCCCGGAGGGTTCGAGTGACCGCAAATCGCTCGAAGTCAACAAAGATTTGGCGATCGCTACTTTTAAGCTCGCTTTAGACGACAGCGCGGCTTCGCCGAAGCCGTGAGTTGCGGTTACGTTGTCTGGGTAGTGAGTGCAGGTGCTTCGCGTTCGGCGGATTCATAACCCCAGGGTCGGCGGTTCGATCGCGCCCCCCGCTGCCAAAGCTCGCCTTCTCGTATCTATAACAATCAGACAGGGTGGCGCTAGGCGGCGCGCTTTTGGGTGGTTTCTTTGAAGACGAAGCGCATCAGCCACGCGGGCATGGACCACGTGTGGCCGTCGAGGTCTCGCTTCACCATGACGCGGCTCTGGTCGTTCAGACACGTTTCCACGACCGTGATAGTCGCCAACCCGTCTTCGTAAGAACGGCCGATGAGATCGGCGTTCGCATCTGTTTGCGGCTCCGCGCGTCTGGCTCGAAACGGCAGAGTAATCTGTCTTGCGCTCATGAAAACCTCTCTGGGCGATGACCGCGTCGCCATCAACTTAGATTACGACGCAGTCAAAGAAGTTGTTCAGATCGTACCGGGACTGTCGGAACGATTATGAGAGCGCGAGGTTAAGAACAGGTGAACGCCATGAAAATTTCACGTTAAGGTTTGCCGGCAATTTTCGCCAACCCATCACTATTTCGTGACGCGAATCTCCTGGGTCCTTCCTTCCGGCCGCGCTGCCGCATTGCCACAGCCAGGTGTTATCGACAAAGCAAGTGAACATGGCCTCCTTGTCCGTGAGGGAGACGTCGCGCGTGCGATAGAAAGTTTTCTGGTTCCACTTCACGTGGACTCTGGCGGAAGCCAAAAGATAGCGAATCAGCTAAGAAAAACGCGTGTTTCCCGGTCCGCAGCGGCGCTCGGTTGGCGTTCCAGCGGCAGTTAAGTTATTTTCAACCCGCCCAAAAACCTCTGAAAATTGGTTTAGAAGCAACCTCCGGACAGGGAACCGTCATCTGTGCGTGTCCGGAAAGCGGAATTGTAATGCCAAAAAATCTCGTCATAGTCGAATCGCCGGCCAAGGCCAAAACGATCAATAAATATCTCGGCAAGGACTTCGTCGTGAAGGCGTCGATCGGGCATATCAAGGATCTGCCCTCGAAAGGCCTGGGCGTCGACGTGCAGAATAATTTCGAACCTGAATATGAGATCATTCCGGATTCGAAAAAACGGAATAACAAAAAGATCGTTGCGGATCTAAAGAAGACCGCGAAAGAAGTCGATGCGATCTATCTGGCCGCTGACCCCGATCGCGAAGGCGAAGCCATCTGCCAGCATCTGGCCGAAGAGATCGTTCCGAAGAAACCACCCAAGCCGGCGTTCCGTGTGATGTTCAACGAGATCACCAAGCGCGCGGTGCAGGAAGCATTCGAGCATCCGAAACAGATCGACGGGAACCTGGTGGATGCGCAGCAGGCGCGGCGCGTGCTTGATCGTCTCGTCGGCTACAAAGTTTCGCCGCTGCTCTGCCGCACCATCGGCGGACGCCTGAGCGCGGGCCGGGTGCAATCAGTCGCCCTGCGGATGGTGGTCGAGCGCGAGCGCGAGATCGAAGCATTCGTTAAAACGGAGTATTGGACCATTGGCGCAAATCTATCCGCGAACCAACCGCCTCCGTTTGAAGCGCGACTGCTCAAGGTGAGCGATCAAAACGTCAAGACCAGCGGTTTCGATCAGGATTTGAAGAAGACCGAAATCCTGATTGGCGCGGAAGCCCAGGCCAAAGAAATTGTCGCTGAGGCGCAGCAACAGACCTTCATCGTCGATGAAGTCACCACCAAGGAACGCAAACGCAATCCGGTTCCGCCTTTCATCACTTCGAAACTTCAACAGGAAGCGTCGCGCAAACTGAGCTTCCCGGTTAAGCGCACGATGATGATCGCGCAGCACCTTTACGAAGGTGTCGAGATCGGCAGCGAAGGTTCGGTGGGCTTGATCACTTACATGCGCACCGACTCGACGCGAGTGAGTGAAACAGCTTTGGGCGAGCTGCGCGGGTTCATCGGACAGCAATACGGCGCGAATTATTTGCCGGAAAAAGCCATTCATTACCGGTCGAAGAAAGACGCGCAGGATGCTCACGAAGCAATCCGTCCGACCGACGTCGCGCGGACGCCTGATTCGCTGGCGAAGTATTTGAAGCCGGAAGAGCTTAAGTTGTATCGGTTGATCTGGCAAAGGTTCGTTGCCTCGCAGATGATGCCGGCGCTCTTCGATCAAACCACTATCGACATTAAAGCGGGCCGTTTTGTATTTCGCGCGACCGGCTCAGTCCAGAAATTCGACGGCTTCCTGAAGATCTACCAGGAAGGCCGTGACGAAAAGCCTGAAGACGAAGAGGACGAGCGCACGCTGCCGCTGGTGGCGAAAGGCGAGACGCTGGCTCTGAACAAGATCGATCCGGAACAGCATTTCACTGAGCCGCCGCCACGTTACACCGAAGCGACCCTGGTCAAGGCGCTGGAAGAAAAAGGCATCGGCCGCCCATCCACTTACGCCGCGATCATGACGGTGATTCAGGATCGCGAATACGTCGAGAAGAAAGAAGGACGCTTTCATCCGACCGCGTTGGGCAAGACCGTCAATGACGTTTTGATCGAAGGCGGCTTTGCCGATCTATTCAATGAGAGTTACACCGCGCGTATGGAAGAAGAGCTTGATGAAATCGAAGACGGCAAGCTCAAGTGGACCGACGCGCTGAAAGAGTTCTACGACAAATTCAAAGACGACCTAATCAAGTTTCAGAAATACGCGAAGGACATCAAAGAGAAAGAGACTCCGACCGACGAGGTCTGCCTGAAGTGCAACACGCCGGGCATGGTCCAGAAGCTGGGCCGCTTTGGGAAATATCTCAAGTGCAACAGCTGCAACGCGACGCGCGACGCCGAGCCGCCACCCGCGGTTGAAACCTCATCCGCGGCGGACGGCGAAGAAGAGATCGAGAACTGCGAACTGTGCGGCAAGCCGATGCAGTTGAAGCGCGGCCGCTTCGGCCCTTTCTACGGCTGCTCCGGTTATCCTGAATGCAAGAACATCCGCAAAATTTCGAAGAGCGGCAAACTTACCGCGCCACCGCAGCCGCTCGATGAGAAGTGTCCCGTCGATGACGCGCAACTGGTGAAACGCTGGGGCCGCTTCGGCGAATTCATCTCGTGTTCGAATTATCCAAAGTGTAAGTACATCAAGCAGGAAACCACCGGCGTGAAGTGCCCGCGCCCCGGCTGCGGCGGCGAACTGGTGGTGAAGAAGTCACGGCGCGGCAAAGTGTTCTACGGCTGCGCGAATTATCCGAAGTGCGACAGCGTCTTTTGGGACAAGCCGATCGAGGAAAAGTGTCCGCAATGCGGCAAGCCTTTCGTTTTGGAGAAGACGACCAAGAAGGGCACCACCAAGTACTGCTCTGATGCCGAAGGCTGCGGATACAAAAGTGAGTTGATGCCGATCAGCGAGCCGCAGCAACCGCCCCAAGAGAAACACGCGTAGTCTTTTCCTCTCCTCGGAGAGGGGGAATATCTACCAACCATCCCGCAGATACATCGCCGAATATTCCACGTAGTTCTGCCAGAATCGATCAAGGCCGGCAACTTCTTCATCGGTCAACGGACGCTTTACCCGTGCGGGTATTCCCATTACCAATGAACGCGGTGGAATGATCGTGCCGGGAGAAACCAGCGAGCCCGCGGCCACCAGCGACTGTGCGCCGACCCGCACGTCATCAAGCACAATCGATCCAATTCCGATCAATGATTGCCGTTCGATGTAACAACCGTGCAGCGTCACGCTGTGACCGATGGTCACTTCTTCTTCCAGGATGGTCGGCTTCTCGCCGGTGCGCGTATGCAGCACGCAGTTGTCCTGCACGTTCGCGCGATCACCGATGCGGATGTAGAACATGTCGCCGCGCACGACCGTGCCAAACCAGACGGAAGCCTGCTCGCCGACGTGCACATCGCCGATGATCTGCGCGCTGTCGGCGATGAATGCGGTTTCGTGGATTTGCGGATGCACGCCGCGAAAGGGTCGAATCATGCTACTCCTTCTGAAAAGTAATGATGATCGTGAGGTTGCCAACGCCTTTCTGCACCAGCCCGTGCGAACTGCCGCCGCGGGTCAGCACTGCATCGCCGGCACGCACGTCGAACGACTTGCCGTTGATGGTCATTTCGCCTTGCCCGCCGGTGAAGTAATAAACCTCGTCGGTCTTTTGCAGGTGATAACCAATGGCCGCGCCTTTATGCAACACGCGTTTGCGAAACGAGAACTTCAGGTTCGGCGCCTTGTCGAAAAAGACATAACCGGTTGAGGGGCCGCCGCCGTTATGTGGACCGGGTTCGTTCTTCGCGACGTCAGCATCACGCTCGAGAACATAACCGGCGGTCGATGTTTGCCGCGGGCTGATCGCGAATACCGTACTGAGACACAACATCGCCGGCAGCACGAGCAGAGTCAACAAGTTTCGGATCATCGGCCTTCTCCAAACTGCGCCACTACTGATCAAAATAAAGATGGGCGAGCCTTCAACTCGCCCATCAACTGAGTGCACTAAAACTGTCTGCCCGGATGGACTAGAAAGCAAAGCTGCCGTAGAACGCGCTGTTTTCGCCGTCGCGCTCCCACGTGTCGCCGACCGCGCTACCCGAATAAACCGCTTTCAAGGTGTAGCCGACTTTGCGTCCCGACAGCTGGACCAGCGGACTGTACCAGACGAGATTCGGCTGCCGGCAACAGAGATCGTTGGGCATCGCTTCGACGTTGATCGCGGCTTCGGCAGAAGCTACTTCGTAAGTTTTGCCTTCGTGCTTGAAAGTGATCGGCGCGCTGCGGACCGAAACGATTTCGCCGAGCGTGGCCGCATACTTATTTTTCAGCGCCTCGATCATCGCCACTTTTTGATCGTGGTTCGCGGAATTATCAAGGATGATTTCCGAACGTCGCGGCGCATTCACGTTCTCGAGGTTGTCATCAGAACTGACCACGGCCACTGCCTTGAGGCCGCTGAGCTCGGCGCCGTTCCAGCGACCGGCAGCAAAGTTCCACGCCATGATGGCTTCGCGTCCGGTGGTCACGACCTCGCCGTTGAAGTGACACGCGCCGGTGAAGACACTGGCCGTGCGAACTTCGACGTAATCGCCTTTGATGGATGTATTTTCGGCCCGCGAGGTGAACGCGATTGCGGCCACGCAGGTAATCAAAACAGCAGCCAGGATGGAAAGTCTCTTCATTACGGTACCTCCGAATCAACCAGTCAAAAGATCCCGTCGCGACCGCTTCGGGACACTGACAGGCTTGCGCTTAGTCTACACCTCTAAGCTTCGAACGCGGAACTGTAGCAGGAACGTCCCGGCACACAATGATCGGGCTGGGCCATGCCGCCGTCGGGACCGATGGCCTGCTGCGTCTCGCGGCACCAGCAGTGATTACTGCCGTCGAGATAATCGGCCGCGTCGGTCGCCAACGCCGCAGTCATAAAGAATTTCTTTGAGCGCAAAGAGCCGCAGAACGCGCTTTCGAGGTTTGTTGATTTGGAATCGGTAAATTCGCTAGCCATTTGTTTGACCATCCGGAATTGTCCCTCTCACTTTGAGAGAGGGAGTTAGCTTTGCTTCAAGCCGTTACGCCTCCGACCTTTGCCAGCGCGCGCCGCACCAGCGTCTGCGTCAGCGGAATCTTGTAGGCATTCTTAGCCAACGGCTCGGCGCCTTGCAAGGCAGTCTTCGCGACCTCGACCAGCAACTCCTGGCTCATCGTCTTACCGACCAACGCTGCTTCCGCCTTCGCTACGCGCCAGGGAATCGGCGCGACGCCGCCGAGCACTATGCGCGCTTCGCTCACAGTCTGGTTGGCGCCGAGCGTAACGGCTGCGGCGACAGCACTCATCGCAAAGTCCATCGAGTCACGTTCTTTGAATTTTAAATAGGTCGAGTTCGCGCCGAACGTCGACGCCGGCACCACGACTTCGGTAATCAGGTCGTCGTTCTTTAAAACATTTTCGCGCCGCAAGTTGCCGTCGGCAGGCAGCGTGAAAAATTTGTCGAGCGGAATCGTGCGCTTGCCGTCACCGCCCGTGACGTTGACGCTGGCCCCCAACGCGACGAGCATCGGCGCGAGGTCTGATGGATGGACGATGTACGATGGCCCACCGCCGAAGATCGCGTGATATTTATTTTCTCCGGTCGCGGCAAAACACTCAGTGCCGCCCTTCTTCAAACAGACAACTTCTTCCAGCCGAAAATACCAACAGCGAGGCCGCTGACAAAGGTTCCCGCCGACGGTGCCGAGGTGGCGAATTTGCGGCGTGCCGACTGAGTGCGCCGCTTCCGCCAACCCCGGAAAACTTTTGCGCACCTTCGCGTCTTCTTCGAGTTGATGCAAAGTCACGAGCGCGCCAATGCGCAAACCACCTTTGCCGTCAGACTGAATCTTATCGAGCCCGTGAATGCTTTTCAGATTCACCACCCGGGTGGGCCGGGTGATGTATTCCTTCATGGTCGTCAAAAGATCCTGGCCGCCGGCTATCGGTCGCGGCGTGTCGTCAAGATCGTTTCCCGCGGGCCCGGACTTCAACGCGTCGATAGCTTCCGCGACGCTGGTCGCGTTCATCCATTCGAAGGCTTTCATGCGCTCTGCCCTCCTTTCGTCAGCGCCATCAGGACTTTGTCGGGTGTGATGGGCAGCTCGCGAATGCGCGCGCCACTCGCATTGAAAACCGCATTCGCAATTGCGCCGATGGCGGGAATGATGGCCGCCTCGGCGATACCGATGACCGCTTCGCGCTTATCGTCGTCGTCAATCAGCGGAATCATCTCCGGCATCTCGAGTGTGCCCGGCAGCTTGTAATCCATGAAGCTCGAGTTGAGCTGCACGCCGAGGTCGGCATCCATCACCCGGGTCTCGAACAGCGTCATCCCGAGCGCCTGAATCATGCCGCCGTTGATTTGGCTTTCCATGGTCAGGCGATTGAGCGGCAGTCCGCCGTCCTGCACTTGCAGCATCTTGATCGGCCGGACTTTTCCGGTTTCAACGTCGACTTCGACCTCGGCAAACACCACCCCGTGCACGCCACGCGCTTGCAGATCCGCACGCCACACACCGTGGGCGACGATGCCCGCAGGCGGCAAGGCAGCGCAAGCTTGCTTCCACGAAATCGATTTACCGCCGGCACTCACCGTTCCGTTGGCAAACACGATCTCTTCCGGCTTGGCATTACCGAGCAGGGGCGAAAATTTCTCAGCCGCGGCCATGCGCGCTTTGTAGGCCGCGTCTTTGACTGACGGCGACAACGAAGCTGCAGTCGTCGACCCGCCGGATGAATTGGCGCCGCCGAGTTTGGAATTTCCGATCTGCTCGACAACGTCCTTGATTCCTAATCCCAGTTCTTCCGCCACGATGCCGCGGGTGAAGGTGCGCGTGCCGGTTCCCAAATCCTGCGTGCCGACGGCGACCGACACGGAACCATCGCGACCAACAGTCACGTCAACTTTGCATTGATCGTTTCCGCCGCCGCCCCAGGTCCCGGCCGCGCAACCCATGCCGCGTTTCAGCGGACCCGGGCCGCCACCGGGAGTAGGGTTGCGTTTCGACCAACCGATTTCGCGCGCC
>Ga0207686_10000149_pt1 | contig 53704 bp, 51 predicted proteins | sample KBSM24metaG_FD_184396 | JGI IMG/M metagenome (GOLD analysis project Ga0207686, IMG submission 184396) | Miscanthus rhizosphere microbial communities from Kellogg Biological Station, Michigan, USA - KBS M2-4 metaG (SPAdes) (version 2) | ecosystem: Host-associated > Plants > Roots > Rhizosphere >...
CTGGCCCTCGTCAGAGCTGTAGAAGACGCGGTCGTAGTCAAAGGAGAAGCCGAGCCTCTTCATCTGCCCGAGCATCCGCTCGCCGCACTGCTCGACCCACTCGGCAGGCGGGATCTGGCGCTCGATCGCCGCCAGCTCGGCCGGCAGCCCGAAGGCATCGAAGCCGAAGCCGAAGAGGACGGCATCGCCGCGGGCGCGGCGGAAGCGGGTGTAGGCGTCGCCGATCGAGTAGTCGCGGACGTGGCCCATGTGCAGGTTGCCCGAGGTGAACGGGCTCGACGGCTTCACATAGAGCCGCTCTTGGCCATCGGCCGGTTGCGGCGCCGCGAAATCGCCGCGCTGCTCCCAGACCTCGCGCCTGGCGGCCTCGATCGCGGCCGCGTCGTAGTTCGACTTGGGGTTGCTCATCTCGCGCCCAAGGCTAGCCGAGCGCCGTCACCCGGCCGTGGCTAGTTGGCGAAGGTCCAGAGCTTGTTGCCGAGGAAGTTGAACGGCATCACGGCGGCGACGGCGATCGCCTGCGCGGTCAGGTCGCCGACCTCGGTGCCAGCCAGGATTGCCTCCAGGACCGCCAGATTGAGCACCAGCGAGAGGGCGCTGACAGTGAGGAACCGGGCGGCCTGGAAACTCGCCCGCCCCTCCCCCGGCCCGAAGGTCCAGTAGCGGTTCAAGAGGAAGTTGTTGGTAACCGCGACACAGAAGGCGCCAATCGCGGCGATCGAGTGGTGGACGCCGAGATTGTCGGCGAGCACGGCGAAAACGGCGAGGTTGACCAGGTAGCCGGAGCCGCCGACGACCGAGAACTTCAACAGCTGCAGCCAGCTGGCCCGCTGACGGGCGGCGGTGCCGACGCGGTAGGCGAGCTCCGAGGCGGCGCTCATCCCTCCTCCTCCGGGGTGGTCGGGGTGGTGCGCGCTTCGTTGCCGAGTTCAGCGCGCAGGGCCGACGGCGCGTCGAGGATCACGGCGTTGCTGCCGAAGCCGGTCGGCAGCACGTTGAGGGTTCGGAAGCGAAGTCGCATCGGGTGGGGTGAGACGAAGCGGGTCAGCGTCAGGCGGTCGAGGCGGACCGTCTGCGCGAGGCGGAACGAGGACGGAAGGTTAGTGACCTTCCCAGCGGATACAGGCTTGCTGAGCACATCGACCTCGCCCAAGCGCTGCTCGCCACCGTACATGCGCATGCCGTGGTCCTGCAGATACCAGCGGATCGGATCCCCGGCGAGCTTCCAGCTGACCACCGCCCGCCGCCGCGTCGCCGGCCCCAGCTCTTCGGTGAGGGCGCGGAAGTCGGGGCGCTGCAGGTTCGGGGTCTGGGTGACGTGAACGTCGTAGGTCAACCAGTAGGCGGTCAGCGCGATGGCGAGGAGGAGGCCGACGCGGCGGGCGCCGGCGGTCGCGAAGCCGATCGATGCGGCAGCGGCAAGTGGCACCAGCGCCGGCAGCAGGTTGCGCTCGACCACGTAGTCCTTGCCGAGCAGGGCCGCAGCGGCAGCAAGGGCGACGACGCCGAAGCCGAGCGCCAGGGTGAGGCGGATGCGGCGGGCCTCGCGACGGCTGCCTAGCACCAACCCCAGCACCACCCCGCAGCCGATTAGGACCAGCGGCACCAGCGCGTAACGCTCGCGCGGAGGCTCGGCGATTACGTGACCGGTCTCGCCGATCACGAAGCTGACTCCGGTCTGCCAGAGCCGTTCCGACAGCGGGCTGTTTTCGATCCAGCCGATGTGGTTCGGGTTGACCTGGGAGCTGATCAGGGGCAGCAGCGCCAAGCCGGTGGCGCCAACGGCAGCGAGGGCCGGCAGCAGCACCCGCCAGCGATCGCGCAGCGCCACCAGCAGCCAGATCGCCTCGATCCCAACCGCGAAGAAGGCGAAGTAGTGGCTGCAGAGCGCCAGCGCCGAGCTGAGCGCCCAGAGGCCGAGGTCGAGGCCGCGGCGGCTGTCGAGCGCGCGCAGGAAGAAGAGCAGCGAGAGGGCGCAGAAGAAGACGAGCAGGGCGTAGGAGCGCGCCTCCTGCGAGTACCAGATCAGCATCGGGTTGACGGCGAGCAGCGCAGTGAGAACGAGACCGGCGCGCCAGCCGGCCAGTTGGCGGCCGATCAGGTAGCCGACCGGGACCGTCGCGGTGCCGAGCAGAGCTGAGAGCGAGCGCAGGCCGACCTCGCCGCTGCCGAACAGCTGCGCCCAGGCCCAAGCGAGCACGTAGTAGAGCGGCGGGTTGGACTCGCTCGATTTCACCGCATCGAGCATCTGCCCGAAGCTGCCGGGGATCACCCGCATCACCGTGATCACCTCGTCGTGGTGGTAGCTCTGCAGCCCGAGGGTGGCGAAGCGCAGGGCGGCGCCGACGGCGGTGAGGCTGAGCACGCCGATCAGAACCACGGAGCCGGTTGATTGCCGCCCCCTCGCCCCCGTTGAAAGCGGGGTGATGGGCGGCGTGGCCGCGGCGGTGTCCACTTGGGGTGAGATTGGGATGTTCAGCTCATCGTTTCTTCAAGCGGCCCTAAAAAGCCGCTAAACAGCCTCCTACTACCCGCAGAGGCCGTGCGGCACCGGGGTCGCCGGGCCGTAGGAGGGCGGACGAGCGGCGCGGGCGGCGGCCCAGCGCCGATCGGGACGGTGCGAGAGGCGGAAAGAGAGCGTAGCGCCGCGGAGCAGTCCGCAGGCGGTCGTCCACGGCTTGGCGTAGGGGTGGCCGTCGATCCGCAGCGAGTCGACGTAGGGGCCGCGGCCGGCACCGAGGATCAGCAGACGGCGGCGGTGGGCGAGGCGGATTTCGGCGCGCTTGAAGAGCGGGCTGCTGAGCGCCAACACGCCAGCCCCGGGAACCTCCGGGTAGAGGCCGAGGGCGCCGAACACGTACCAGGCCGAGAGCGTGCCGAGATCATCGTTACCGGGATAGCCGTCGGGCGAGGTGTCGTAGAGGCTGAGCAGCGCCCGCCGCACCGCCGCCTGGGTCTTATAGGGGCGGCCCATCCAGTCGTAGAGCCAGGGCGTATTCAGGGTCGGCTCGTTGCCGAGTAGGGCGTGGTCAGTATGGGTGCCGCCGGGACCAGCGTTGAGCTTGCGCAGGAAGCCGTCGAGCCGCCGCGCCGCTCGGGCCGGGCCGCCCATGCGGGCAATCAGCCCGGCTGGATCCTGCGGCACCGCCCAGCTGTACTGGGCCGAGTTGCCCTCGACGAAACCGCCGCCGCCGAGATTGTCGTAATCGGTCGGGAAGGAACCGTCGGCGAGGCGCGGCTCGATCATGCCGCTGGCCGGGTTGAAGAGGCGCCGCCAGTTGCCGGCGCGCTGCATGAAGGCACGGTAGGTCGCCTTGTCGCCGGCCAGTGCCGCCATCCGCGCCACCGCGAAGTCGTCGACGGCGTACTCGAGCGTGGTCGCCGCCGAGCCCCAAACGTCGTCGGGATCGCCGTAGATCGAGTTGGCGTTACGGACGTTGGTGTCGCTGTCGAAGGGGACGTAGCCGAGCCGCAGGTATTCCGGCAGGCCCTGGCGCTCGAGGTATTCGCCGTTGGCGCTGGCGCACGGTTCACTCGCCCCCTTGACCATCGCCGCCAGGGCAGCGGCGCGGTCGAAGCGGGCGCCGAAGGCCGCCGCCCCGGCGAGGATCGGGTCGGCCGAGTCACCGACCATCGTCATGCTCTGGCCGTTCGCGTAGGGCCAGCGCGGCAGGCAGCCGCTCTGCTTGGCGTCGGCGAGCAGTGAGCGCATCATCTCGCCGGCGCGTTCGGGGACGAGCAGCGCCAGCAGCTGCGTTTGGGTGCGGTAGGTGTCCCAGCCGGAGAAGTCGGCGTACTGGGTGTAGCCGCGGGCACGGTGGACGAGGCCGTCCATGCCGATGTAGGCGCCGCCGGCGTCACTGAAAGTGCGCGGCGCCAATAGCGCGTGGTAGAGCGCGGTGTAGAAGGTGTCGAGTTGGCGCGACGGGCCGCCGCTGACGCGGACCCGCCCGAGCGCCTGGTTCCAGCGGCCGCGAGCCGCCGCGGCGATCGCCCCGAACCCCCTGCCGCTGCTCTCGGCGGCGAGGTTGGCGCGGGCGCCGGCGACGCTGACGAAGGAGATGCCGACCCGGACCGTGACCTGCCGGTGCTGCCGCGTGTCGAAAGTCGCGTAGGCGCCGGCCTCGGCGGTGCGGGGCGGGTTGGCGGCGGGCTGCTGAGAGTCTTCGGCGGCGGTCGAGCCGGGGTTGAGTGAGCTCTCCTCCCAGGTCCCGTAGGCGTCGAAGGGGCGGCTGAAGACGGCCGCAAAGTAGACCCGGTACCGCGGCCGCTGACCGCAAAAGAGGCCGCTCGAAGCGGTCCCGGAGATTTCGCGGTGGTCAGGGTCGACGGCGAGCGCGGCGAAGTCGTCGGGCTGGGCGCTACCGCCCGCGTTAACGAGGATGCTGGCGTGCGAGTTGGCGGGGAAGGCGAAGTTGGCGACACCGGTGCGGGTGGTGGCGCTGAGGTCGACGTCGATGCCGGCGCCGCGCACGGGGTTGAGGCGGACTGAGTAGCGGCCCGGGCTGGCGCTCTCTTCGGAGTGCGAGAAGCCCGGCTCGAACTGGCCGTCGAGGCCGCCGCCCGGGGCGGCCGGGGAGGCGGTCAGCGGCTCGGTCGTGGGCAGGAACGGGAAGTCCCCGTAGAGCGCGCAACCGGCCCCGTTCAGATGGGTGAGGCTGAAGCCAGAGATGTGGTTGTCGCGGTGGTCGTAGCCGCCCGAGTGCGGCGCCGAGGGCGTCGTGTCGGGCCCGAACTGAACCATCCCGAAGGGGGTCGTGGCGCCGGGGAAGTTGTGGCCGCCACCGAAGGTGTCCGGCCCAGGCTGGGTCCCGGCGAAGGGATGAACGCGGCTGGCGAGGTCGGCGGATGCTGGCGCCACGGCGAAAGCGAGCGCCAGCAGTGCCGCCACGGCGGTGAGACCTGCGCGTCGCACGGGGGTCCGAAAGTTACGCGTAATGTTCCGCTCCGAATGCGAGGTCGAGGGATTGCAAGGCTGGCGGCGAGCGCCGCGCTGCCGGCGGCGCTGCTGCTAACCGGCTGCTCAGACTCCCAACACAAGCAGGTGAGCGCCGAAGCGGTCGCCGGCCAGCCCACCGTGGACATCATCTCGCCTCGTAACGGCGCTCGCCAGCAGAGCCGCGCCGTCGTCGTCAAGGTCGATATCCAGAACTTCCACCTCGCGCCCGCCCAGTTCGGCCGCGCGCCGCAGCTCGGCGAGGGCAACATCCGCTTCAGCCTCAAGCGCGTGCCCGACTGTGTCGACCCGGTCAAACTCGAACACGCGATCAACAGCCCGATCGGCAACGGCCGCCTGGCCGGCGCCTCCTTCGACTTCCCCCGCTACGCCGGCCCCAACGGCGTCCTCGCCGAACGGATCGGCACCACCGGCAGCTACTCCCCCGCCACCCGGCCGGAGATCTATTACCACGGCCTCAAGCCCGGCTTCTACCGCCTGGTAGTCAACCTCGCCCAGAACAACGGCGCCACCACCCCCTTCCACGCCGTCACCAACTTCCAGATCCTCCCCCCGCCCGGCCACGGCCCGAAGCCCTGCGAGAAGGGCAAAGTCCCCAGCGCCAAGGCGGCGGCGCGGTTGGAATAGCCGCCGCTCGCCGCCCAGCAGCGCACGCGGGCATCCAATACTTCACTTTGTATAGTCGAAGGTGGTGAAGACCTATCGCCGCTTGATGGGGTACCTGCGCCCCTACCGCCGCCAACTCTGGGGGTCGCTGGCGTTTGCTTGGGCAGCAATGGGGATGACGGTGCTGATCCCGCTGCTGCTCAGCCGCGCGATCAACGCGATCGAGAGTGGTGATAAGCCCGACTTGCTGCCGCTGGCGCTGGCGATCGCTGGGGCCGGGATCCTCCGCCTCGGGCTGACCGTGGTGCGACGGGTGATCGCCGGCAAGGTCTCACTGGCGGTCGAATTCGACCTCCGCCAGCAGTTCTACACGCACCTGCAGCGGCTCGACCTCGGCTTCTTCGACTCCCAGCAGACCGGCCAGCTGATGTCGCGGGCGACGGTCGACCTGCAGGCGATCCGTTTCTTCCTCGGCTACGGGCTGGTCTTCATCACCCAGAATCTGCTGACGATCACCCTGGCGGCAATCGTGATGTTCGCCCTCAACCCGCTGCTGGCGCTGCTGGCGCTGGCACCGGCGCCGCTGATCGTCTACACCGCCTCCCGCTACAACCGGGTCTCGCGACCGGCCCAGCAGGAGGTCCAGCAGCGGATCGCCGAGCTGACCGCCGAGGCCGAGGAGAACGTCTCCGGGATCCGCATCGTCAAGGCCTTCGCCCGCGAGGAACACCAACTGCACCGCTTCCAGCGCAGCGTCGCCCGAGTCTTCGACCAAAGCATCTACGCGACTCGCCTGCAAGCCTTCTTCTCGCCGCTGATCGGGCTGCTGCCGCAGCTAGGGATCGCCCTGATCCTGCTGGTCGGCGGCCGCGAGGTGATCGATGGCAGCCTCAGCCTCGGCGCCTTCGTCGCCTTTTACACCTACCTGGGGATGCTGGCCGGGCCGATGCGGATGCTCGGCGTGGCGATGGGAATGGCGCAGCGGGCGATCGCCTCCGGCAACCGCATGTTCGAGATCATCGACCGCGAACCGGCGATCCAGAGCCCACCGGGGGCGCCAGCGCTGCCGCCAGGCGGTGGCCGGGTCCAGATCCATGGGGTGACCCTGCGCTACGACGGCGCCGGCCCGGCGCTCAGCGACGTCGACCTCGATGTCGAAGCAGGCCGCACCGTGGCCCTGGTCGGTCCTTCCGGGGCCGGCAAGACCAGCCTCGTCGGCCTGATCGCCCGCCTCTATGACCCCAACGAGGGCACCGTCGCCGTCGACGGCGTCGACGTGCGCTCGGTCGACCTCGGCTCGCTGCGCTCGGAGATCGCCTTCGTCGCCGACGACAGCTTCCTCTTCACCGCCAGCGTCGCCGAGAACATCGCCTACGCCCACCAGGGTGCCAGCCGCGAGCAGATCGAAGCGGCGGCGCGGCGGGCCCAGGCCGACGCCTTCATCCACGAACTGCCCGACGGCTACGACACCAGGGTCGGCGAGCGCGGCCTCACCCTCTCCGGCGGTCAGCGCCAGCGGGTCGCGATCGCCCGCGCCCTGCTCGCCGACCCGCGCATCCTCATCCTCGACGACGCCACTTCCTCGGTCGACGCCACCACCGAGGCGGCGATCAAGGCCGGCCTGCGCGAGGCGATGGCCGGGCGGACCACCTTCATCATCGCCCACCGGCTCTCGACCGTCTCGCTCGCCGACGAGGTCGTCGTCATGGACGCCGGCCGGATCGTCGACCGCGGCACCCACGCAGAGCTGATGGCGGGCTGCAGCTTCTACCGCGAGATCGCCGAGCACGGCCTCGCCGACTCGGTCTTCCTCCAGCACGACCTCGAGGAGCGCGAGGAGGTGGCGCGCCTATGAGTCGCTTCGGGGGCGGCTCGGGGACGCTGCGCAACGCCTTCCTGATGTTGGCGGCGCTCTGGCGGCTCCTCCGCGGCGAGGACCAGCGCGGCCGCAAGGTCCGCTGGCTGGTGCGGCTGCTGCGGCCGTACCGCGGCCGCGTAGCGCTGATGTTGGTGATGCTGCTGATTGAGACCGGCGCCGGTCTTGCTCCCCCCTACCTGGCCGGCAAGGCGATCGACTCCGGGATCCAGACCGGCGACGTCAGCGCCCTCGACCTGATCGTCCTCGCCTTCCTCGCCACCGCCGTTGTTTACGCAGTCGCCACCTGGGCTGAGACCTACCTGGTCGGCTGGATCGGCACCCGCGCCCTGCAGGACCTGCGCGAGCGGATCTTCACCCACCTGCAGTCGATGTCGATCGGCTTCTTCAGCCGTCGCAGCCCCGGGGTGCTGATCTCGCGGATGACCAACGACGTCGAAGCGCTCAACCAACTCGTCACCACCGGCCTCGTCACCGTCTTCTCCAGCACCCTCACCCTGGTCGGCGTTGTCGTCATCCTGCTCGCCCTCGACGTCAAGCTGGCTCTGGTCACCTTCATTACCTTCCCGCTACTGGCGATCGCCAGCGTCATCTTCCGGATCGTCTCCGCCGGCACCTACAAGGCGACCCGCGAGCGGATCGCCGCCGTCACCGCCTACCTGCAGGAGACGCTCAGCGGCGTCCGCGTCGTCCGCAGCTTCGGCCAGGAGCCGCGCCACGAAGCGGTGATGACCGACCTCAACGAGCAGAACCGCGACGTCAACATGCGCAGCGTCTACCTCAACGCCTCCTACTTCCCGGCGGTCGAATTGCTGGCCGCCGTCGGTACCTCGGTGATCCTGCTCTACGGCGGCAGCCAGGCGATCGACGGGGCGATCCAGGTTGGCGTCATCGTCGCCTTCGTCGGTTACCTGGCGAAATTCTTCGAACCGATCCAGGAACTCTCACAGCTGTACACGACCTACCAGCAAGGGATGGCGGCGCTCGACAAGATCTTCGACCTGCTCGACACCGAAGCGGACATGACCGACGCCGCCGACGCGATCGACCCCGGCCCGCTGCGCGGCGAGATCGAGCTCGACGGCGTCTGGTTCTCCTACAGCGAAGAGCCCGAGCCGCCGGAGGCGAGCTGGGCACTGCGCGGCGTCGACCTGCAAGTTGCACCCGGCCAGACCCTCGCCCTGGTCGGCTCGACCGGCGCCGGCAAGTCGACCCTCGCCAAGCTCGTCGCCCGCTTCTACGACCCGCAGCAGGGACGGGTGCTGGTCGACGGCCAGGACCTGCGGGGCGTCCAGCAGCGGGCGCTGCGCCGCCAGCTCGGGATCGTCCCCCAGGAGGGCTTCCTCTTCTCCGGCAGCGTCCGCGAAAACGTCGCCTTCGGGCGGCCGGAGGCGAGCCTCGAGGAGATCGAGGCAGCGCTGGCGGCGGTCGGCGCCAGCGACTTCGTCGCTTCCCTCCCTGATGGCATCGAGACCGAGGTCGGCGAGCGCGGCATCCAGCTCTCCGCCGGCCAGCGCCAGCTCGTCGCCTTCGCCCGCGCCCTGCTCGCCGAGCCCCGCATCCTGATCCTCGACGAGGCCACCTCCAACGTCGACGTCCGCACCGAGAAAACGATCGAGCGGGGGCTCGAACGCCTCCTCCACGGCCGCACCGCAATCGTCATCGCCCACCGCCTCTCAACGATCCGCCGCGCCGGCAAGATCGTCGTCCTCGAACACGGCCAAATCGCCGAGCAAGGCACCCACGACGAGCTGATCGCCGCGGCCGGTGTCTACGCGAAACTCTACGGCGCCTGGGCCGAGTCCTCAGCCGCATAACGCGCCCAAACCGCCCACCCCGAGGGGGCGAATCGAGGTGCGGCAGTCCTTTCTTCCGCTATGCGGATGAAACCTCTACCGCGCCCGCTGAAGGAGGGGAAGCACCAGGCGCTGGCCGAGCTGGGGGACGGGCAGCACGGGGTGGTCTCGGTCCGGCAGCTGCGCGGACCGCTGGGTTACTCGCAGACCTCAGTGAATCGGATGGTCGAAGCGGGCTACCTGCACCGCGTACATCGCGGCGTCTACGCGGTCGGGCGACCGAGTCTCTCGCAGCACGGACACTGCCTCGCCGCGGTCCTCACCTGCGGCCCGATGTCCCTCTTGAGCCACCGCTCGGCAGCGTGGCTCTGGGGGATATCGCGGTATGACGGGGCGCGGATCGAAGTCACCTCGCCGACGCCACGCAAGCCGCGGCCGCCGATTCGGCTCCACCATTCGCGCGTCCTACTCGACCAAGATCGCGGGCTGCAGGAGGGAATTCCGGTCACCTCGGTGGCGCGAACGCTCCTCGACTACGCGGCTATGGTCTCGCTCGAACGCTTGGAGAAAGGGATCGAGCGGAGCGAAGAGCTGGAGCTGTTCGATTTGCGGGAAGTGGACGAGCTGCTCGCGCGCACGATCGGCCACCTGGGCCACGGGCGCTTGCGCAGGGCGCTTCAGCTCTATCGGCCGGCGCCCTTCACGCGCTCGGGGCTGGAGCGGCGGTTCCTCGAGCTAGTCGAACGGGCCGGCTTGCCGAAACCGCTCACCGGCTTCAACGAGCTCGGCTACGAGCTCGACGTCTACTGGCCCCACGAGCGGCTCGTGGTCGAACTCGACGTCTATGAAACGCACGGCAGTCCCGCTGCCTTCGAGCGCGACCGGCTGCGCCAGGAGGACCTGCTGCTCGCCGGGATCCGGATGACGCGCGTCACCGGGCCACGACTGAAGCGAGAACCGCGAGTGGTGGTCGAGCGGGTTCGCCGACTACTTGCCCAGCCGGGGCCGGGGCGTCCCTGAGCTTGACTAACCGGGACCGATGCCGCCGGAGCTGCCGCCGGTTTCACCACCGCCGCCCGCACCGGTGCCGGTGCCGCCGCCTTCCGGCGCAACTTCTTCGACCGCGCCCCCGGTTTCGGGGGCGACTTCTTCGACTTCTTCCGGCACGACTTCTTCTTCGATCGCTTCGGGACTACCTTCGGGGGCTACTTCTTCACCTCCAGCGGCGCCGGCCGACGGAGTCGGAGCATGGGGGCCTTCGCTGCAGTCTTCGAAGCCGTAGACGCCGGCCTGGGTCTCGAATTCTTCGAGGGCCGGAGTCGCCGCGGTCGCCGCTTCGCCGAGCGCTTCGGTGTCTTCGCGTTCGGCCGCCAGTTTCACTTCGCCCTCAACTTTGGCCAGCTCTTCGGCCGCTTCCATGAATTCGGCGTAGCCGTCCATTTCGGTCGGGGTGCCGAGGCGCTTGAGGCTTTCGACCATGCCGATGTAGAGGTCCGAGACCTGGGTGGTCTGGCCCTGTATTTCCCGTTCAGTCGTTGCTACCGCGCCGACCGCGGCATTGACCTCGCCGCAGATCGCGTCGCCCTGTTTGATGAAGTCGGCCTTGCTGAGCTTGGCCACTTCTTCGGCGGTCGTCGCCTGCGTCGTTTCCGTCGAGTCGCCACCGCCGCCACCGCAGCCGACGATGGCCAGCGCGGCGAGGAGAAGGGTGAAAGGGAGGACGGTGCGGAGTCTCATCTGAGCGACGCTAGCAAAGCGATCAGCCGCCTTTGCAGGCGCTTTCTAGCTGCGGCCCAGGGACTCGAACCCCGACTACCTCGTCCAGAGCGAGGCGTGCTGCCATTACACCAGGCCGCAAGGAGGCCTCCAGGATATCCCCTAGACGATCTCGGAGAGGTCGCTGCCAGGATCTGCAATTCGATCGCGAGCGGCAGAGACGTCGACGCCGTCGGCCAGCAGTCGCCGCGCTTCGGCCAGGTCTTCGGAACGGCCGACGCTGAGTGCACCGGCCACGCGACCCCCCTGCAGGTACCAGACCGAGAATTCGCCGCTCTCGCGGTCGCCACGCCAGACCTCGTCGTCCCACTCGTAAGCTGGCCCGACGTACTCAAGGCTGGCCCAGTCATCCAGGTCGCTAAAGAAGTAGGGGACAACCTCGTAGTCGCGCTCCTCGCCGAGCATGTTGCGGGCCGCGTGCATCCCCTGCTGCATCGCCACGTCCCAGTGCTCGACATGAATGCGGCGGCCGTGGACGACGCTCTCATACGAGCAGCAATCCCCGGCGGCGTAGACGCCGGGGACCGAGGTGCGCAACTGCGCGTCGCAGACGATGCCACCGTCGCCGACCTCGATCCCGGCACGCTGGGCCAGCATCGCGTCGGGGCGGACGCCGGCACCGACCACGACCGCGTCGCACTCGACGGTGAGGCCGCTGGCGGCGACGACGGCCTTGACGCGGCCGTCGCCCTCGAAGGCCTGCAGCTCCTCGCCGCCGTGGACCGTGACGCCGTGCTCTTCCAGCTGCCCTTGGAACCAGCGCCCGGCGGTCTCGCCGAAGGTCCGCGAGAGCGCCACGTCCTCGATCATCAGCATCGTGCACTTGGTGCCGCGGGCGGTCAGCGAAGCCGCTACCTCGCTGGCGATGTAGCTGCCGCCGATCAGGCAGACGTGCCCGGCTCCCTCGGCGTCGGCCCGGATCGCGTCGGAGTTGCCGTAGGCGCGCAGGTAGTGGATGCCCTCGTTCTCGGCTCCCTCGACGCGGAGGATGTTGACCATCGCCCCGGTGGCGATTAAGGCCTTGCCGAAGCCGACCTCCTCGCCGCCCTGCAGCTTCGCCGTGCGCGCCTCGGCGTCGAGTGACATCACATTGCGACCGCTCGCCAGCTCGACTGCGTTCTCCTGGTACCAGGAGGGCTCGTTGACGTAGGCGTCGGCGCGCTCGGCCTCACCGCGCAGGTACTCCTTGGAGAGCGGCGGCCGTTCGTAGGGCGGCTCCGGCTCCCGGCCAACCAGCAGGATCGAACCCTCGGCGCCGCGCTTGCGCAGCTCGGAGGCACAGCTGGCCGCCGCCAAGCCGCCACCTATGAGCAGAAAGTCGACCTCGCGATCAGCCATCCAGGGACTCAGCCACCATCGCCGTTGCCTTCCGGTCCGAAGAGCGCCTTCAGGTCGTCCTCTTTACCCGGATCAAGCACGGCGAGAACCTCGTCGCCCTCCTCCAGGACCGTGTCGGCGGTCGGCACGAAGCCCTTGCCGGAGCGCAGCACCGAGATCAGCAGGCTGCCTTCCGGCATGCTGAGGTCGCCGACCCGGCGGCCGGTCACCCCGGAGTCCTTGCCGAGCAGCATCTCGATGATCTCCAGCTGCTCCTCTTGTAGGTCGAGCAGGTGGACCAGCCCGTACTCGGGCACCTCGTGCTCGAGCAGGCGCAGGATCAGGTCGGTGGCGGACACCGAGGGCTTGATCCCAAGCAGGTCGAAGTGGGGCCGGTTGCGCGGGTTGTTGACGCGGGCGATGATCCGCTCGACCAGGTACTTCTCCCGCGCCACCTGGCAAATCAGCATGTTGTCCTCGTCGTCGCCGGTGACCGCGATCACCATGTCGGCGCGCTGGATCCCGGCCCGCTCCAGCACCCAGAGCTCGGAGGCGTCGCCGTAGGAGACGTTGTGCTCGAGCTCCTGCTCGACCGTGAGGTAACGCCGCCGGTTGTTCTCGATCAGCGTCACCTCGTGGTTTTTCTCCAGCAGCTCGCGCGCCAGGTTCCAGCCGACCTTGCCCGCTCCGACGACGATGATGTACATCGGCCCCCAGTCCCCTTCTCTACGCGGCTTCCGCGGAGTCGTCGGGTGGACCGGAGCTTTCGCCGCCCTCGCGGACCGCGGTCTCGAGCATGTCGATCGCGACGCTGGTCGGGCAGACCGTGTTGAGGCCCTGGCGCTGGTACCACTCGGCCCGCAGCGGATCGAGCACGCGGGCGATCACGGTCGGCACCTCGTAGCGTTTCTGGGCGATCTGGGCGATCACGATGTTGGTGTTGTCGCCGTCGGTGGAGGCGATGAAGGCATCGGCCCGCTCGATCCCGGCGGCGACCAGCGCCTCGGACTCGAGGCCGGCGCCGACGGTGAACTGGCCGCCGAGGTCCTCCCAGCTCTTCTCGAGCCCGACCTCCAGCCGCGCGTGCGACTCCGGGTCCTCGTCGAGGCAGGAGACTTCGTGGCCCTCGCGGAGCATCGCCCGCGCCACGGAAGAGCCGACGCGGCCACAACCAACAATCAAAATCAGCATTGGCCGGATACTAGATGGGAAGCGCGCCTAGGGCGCTTCGGGCGGCGCGGTGAGCAGCACGCGACAGGGCGCTTTCTTCAGCACGTACTCGGTCGCGGCGCCGATCTCGGCCGGCTTGGCGGCGCCGATGCCGCCGATCTTGGCGCCGCCGCGGATCTTCGAGGGCGGCTCGCCGCCGATCACGATCGCCTCCGAGCCGCTGCGCCGGGCCGCCTCGAGGATCCCGGCCCCGACCTTGCGGGCGCGGATCACCTCGGTGCTGACGCCGACGTCCTCGTACTCCTCGCCGACCTCGCGGGCCCGCTCCAGGGCCCGCCGGGCTTCGTCCTCGCGCTCGGGCGGCAGCGGCGCGTCGAGCGGCAGCGTCAGCGGCACTTCAATTACGTAGACGAGCTCCAGCCGGGCGTCGTCGCCCTCGTCGGACTCCTCCTGCTCGGCCGCGGCGAGCCGTCCGGCGGTGGCGACGATGTCGTCGTCGAGCTTGGTCCCGAAGACCGGCACCAGGATGTTGCGGAATTCGACCTCGGGCACCTGCTTGGTCAGCGCCCGCTCGGTGACCGAGACCCGCTTGGTCAGCGTCGTCCCCTCGAAGACCTTGCGGTAGACGACGTAGAAGATCAGCCCGAAGACCATCCAGCCGCCGCCGACCAGGCGGGCGGTCTCGTGGTAGAGCAGGACGCTGACGAAGGCGAGGCCGCTGAGGACGGCGGCGACGATCGCCGGCAGCGGCAGTTCCGCCCCGCGCCAGGGGATCCCGATCGGGATCTTGAAGGGCCGGCGGCGGTCTGGGTCCTTGACCCGCAGGCGGATGATCGAGAGGTGGGCGATCGTGATCGCCAGGGTCGCGCCGAAGGCGTAGATCCCGGCCAGCAGCTTGACGTTGGTCGGGATCACCAGGCCGAGCGCGATCAGGCCGCTGATCACGATCGCCACGTAGGGCGTGGCCTTGCGGCGCTCGAGCTTGCCCAGCCAGCTGGGGATCTGGCGGTTGATCGCCAGCGTGTAGATGTGGCGGGAGACCCCGAGCATCGAGGTGTTGGCGGCCCAGAAGAGGACCGGGGCGGCGATCAGCGCCACCATCCAGCGCATCGTGTCGGCGACCCAGCCGGGGTGGAAGGAGGACACCACCCCCAGCACCGGCTCCTCGACGAACTGGCCGCCGAGCGCGGTTTCGGGCCCGTGTGGGCCGGCGACGACCGGCACCGCCATCAGCGCGATCGCCGCCATCCCGGCATAGACCAGCGGCACCGCGACGGCGCCGAGGGTGGCGATCCGCTTCAGGTCGCGGCGGTCGACGTTGATGTCGGGAGCGAGGTCGGAGGCGGCCTCGATCCCGGCGTAGGCGAGCATCGCCACCACGGCGGCGTAGACGATGTCCTTGAAGCTGGGGTCGGAGAAGAGGTGGAGCTGTTCGGTCAGGCGGTCGGGATGGAGGACGACGAGGGCGCCGACGACGATCACCGCCAGCTGCAGGCCGAGGTCGGCCAGGGCCAGCACGGCGAGCGAGCGGCCTTTCTCGCGGCCGGTGACGTTGAGGATGTTGAGCGCGCAGGCGGCGGCGATCACCGCCGCGGCGACGCCGATCTCCCAGCCCGGCCGCGAGAAGCCGCCCCAGATCGGCTCCAGGTAGTGCGGCACCGAGATCGCCGCCAGGGCGATCACGATCAGGTAGTCGATCAGGATCGCCCAGCCGGCGATGAAGGCGATCAGCTCGTTGAAGGCGTGGCGGGCGAAGGTCGAGGAGCCGCCACGCTCGCGGAACATCGCCCCGCCCTCGACGTAGCTGAGCGTGGTCAGGCCGAAGAGCAGGCCGGCGGCGAGGAAGATCAGCGGCGTCAGGCCGAGGCCGCGGTCGGCGACGACGCCGAGCGCGAAGTAGATCGAGAAGCCGACCGCGGAGTAGGCGGCGGCGAACAGGTACGGCACGCCGAGCCCGCGCTTGAGCAGCGGGTCGGCCTGGCGCCCGGGCGGTGGCTTGACCGGCTCGCTCATCGCTCCATCCGCCTCGCCACCCAGAGCCGGCCGACGCCGACCGCGACGAAGGCGAGGCCCATCAGCACCCCGACCGAGGCCGGGCCCCCGCCATTGGCCAGGGTCACGCCCAGCACCAGCAGCCCAATCAGCACGAACGCGGCCGAGAAGCCGCGCACCGCATGCTTGTAGATCACCTGGTCACCTCGACCACGGCTTCGGTCGGGACCGCGACCGGGCTGCTGGTCGGGTCGGAGACGACGATCACCCGGCAGGGGCGCTCGCCGAGCACGGTCTGCAGGGTCTTGTCGTAGAGCGGCACCCCGGCCCGGTAGCGCAGGCCGATCACGATCGCGGCCGCCTTGATCAGCTCCGCCTCCTCGGAGATCGAGTAGCCGGCCTGGCCGGGCCGGACGCGGGCGACGTGGCCGGTCACCCGCTGGCCGCCGATCAGTCGCGCCTCCTCGATCATCCGCTGCGCCGCCTCTTCCTGTTCGGGCATCTCGGCGTCGAGCGGGAGGCTGGTGGGCACGGTCAGCATCGAGTGGACGTGGATGCCGCGGCGGCGCTTGGAGGCGAGCTTGATCGCGGTCGCGACCATCTCCGGCGAGAACGATTCGTCGTCCTCGAAGCCGACCAGGACGCTGCGGTACTCGACCTCCTCGACCCCCAGCGGCTCCGGCGTCACCACCTTCACCGTCTCGGTCAGCGGCAGGCCTTGGTTGCGGCGGTAGAGGACGTAGACGACGATCCCGAGCACCATCCAGCCGGTGCCGACGAAGAGCGTGCGCGGGTTCAGCGCCATCACCACGATCCAGGCGGCGAAGGTGCCGAGCCCGCCGAGCACGGCGACCATCGGCACGTCGAAGCCGAAGGCGCGAATGTTCAGCGGCGCCTTCCAGGTGCGCTCGACGTCCGCCTGCTTTCGCCGCAACTGGATCAGCGCGACGTGGGCGATCGTGAACGAGAGCATCGCCCCGAACGAGTACATCGTCGCCAGGAAGTCGGTCTGCCCTGGCAGCAGGGTGACGATCGCGATCGCGGCGAAGATCAGGATCGCGATGTAGGGGGTGCGGTACTTCGGGTGGACCTGGCGCAGCGCCTCCGGCAGCTGCCGGTGCTGGCCCATCGAGTAGGTGAGCCGGGAGACGCCGATCAGGCCGGCGTTGGTGGCGATCAGCAGGATCACCGCCGCCAGCACGCCGACGTAGTAGCGGAGGATTTCGGTCGGGACCGAGGAGAGCCCGAGGTTCTCGACGATGCCGAGGATCGGGTCGTCGGCAAACTTCGAGCCGAGGTCGGTCACGTAGTGGCCGCCCGCGTCGAGATGGACCGGCATCGCCGAGAGGGCGACGATCGGGATCAGCAGGTAGAGACCGAGCACGGCGACGACTACGAGGCCGACGCTGCGGGGAATCGTGCGGGCCGCGTCCCTGGCCTCCTCGGCCATGTTGGAGATCGTCTCGATTCCGGTGTAGGCGATCATCCCGACCGCGATCCCGAGCGCGAAGTCGCTCCAGGTCGGGGCGACACCGAGGTGGACGTTGTCGACCAGGACCTGGGGGCTGAAGACGAGCACCAGACCGATCCCGACCAGGACGACCTGGGTCGCGAGGTCGGCGACGGCGAGGATCAGGTTCAGTTTCGCCGACTCCTCGGTGCCGCGGATGTTGATCAGGGCGAGGCCGACGATCAGCGCCGCGCCGCCGACGATGTCGCCAGGGCTGTTGCCGAGCCAGGGCCAGAAGACCGCCAGGTAATGGGGCACGAAGAAGGCCGAGATCGCGACCGTGATCGTGTAGTTGAGCATCTGCCCCCAGGCGGCGATGAAGCTGACCATCTCGTTGAAGGCGTGGCGGGCGAAGCTGGAGGAGCCGCCGGCCTCGGGGTACATCACCGTCGCCTCGGCGTAGGTGGCGGCGGTGGCGGCGAAGATCAGGCCGGAGATGACGAAGGCGACCGGGGTCAGCCCGAGCGCGAAGGCGGCGGTGACGCCGAGCGCGTAGTAGATCGAGGAGCCGACGTTGCCGTAGGCGGCGGAGAACAGCGCGCCGACGCCGTGGACGCGGCTCAGCGATTCGTCTCTGGGGATTCGCTGGGCCATCTAGGAACGAGCGGGACAGGTCACTCAGACCGAATATACGGACGTTGCCGGTGCTCTCCGCACATGAGCGCGGCCGAGGTCGGCGGGCGAGGTGCAGCCGCAGAGCGCCAGGGCCAGCTCCAGTTCCTCGCGGAGCAGGGCCAGCACCTGCCCAACGCCGGCCGAGCCGGCCGCTGCGAGCCCCCAGATCGCCGGCCTGCCGACCAGCACCGCGTCGGCGCCGAGGGCGAGTGCGACCGCGACGTCGACCCCGCGGCGGATGCCGCCGTCGACCAGGACCGTGACGCGCCCCGCGACCGCGTCGACCACCTCCGGCAGAGAGTCGCCGGTGGCGAGGGCGCGGTCGAGCTGGCGGCCGCCGTGGTTGGAGACGACGACGCCGGCAACCCCGTGGGCGACCGCGAGCTCCGCGTCCTCGGCGGTGGCGAGGCCCTTGACCAGAACCGGCAGGCTGGACTCGGAGACGAGGCGCTCGAGGTCGGGCCAGCCCAGGTTCGGGTCCATCAGGCCAAAGGTCTCCTCGATCGTCACCGCGCGCTCGACCCCGATCGCGGCGGCGACGCTGGGCACCCCGAGCGTCGCCGGGATCTTGAAGCCGGTGCGGCGGTCGCGCTCGCGGTTGCCGCCGCGGGGCGCGTCGACGGTGACGACGATCGCCTCGAACCCGGACGCGACCGCCTCGTCCACCAGGGCCTGCGTCACCGCCGCGTCGCGGAAGCAGTAGAGCTGGAACCAGCGCCGCCCGGCCGGCGCCGCCGCGGCGAGCTCGCTCGGCCGCACCGTGGCCAGGGTCGAGAGGCACATCACGGTGCCGGCCTCGGCGGCGGCCCTGGCCGTCCCGATCTCCCCCTCGGGATCGAGGAGGCGTTGATAGGCGACCGGGGCCACCAGCACCGGCATCGCCACCGGGGCGCCCAGCACCTCGGCCGCGGTCGAGACCTCGCCGACCTCGGCCAGCACCCGCGGCCGCAGCCGCCAGCGTGACCAGGCGGCGACGTTGTCGGCCAGCGTCAGCTCATCGCCGGCGCCTCCGGCGAAGTACCCGAGCACACCGGGGTCGAGCCGAGCCGCGGCGATCCGCTCGAAGTCGGCGACGTTGATCGGCCCGTCGGTCACGGCCGCGAGCCTAGCCCCTGCCGGAGCGCCCAGCGCTAGCGTTTACGCCGTGAGCGAGCGACGGGGGCCAACTGAGCGGCAGATTCGGCGCCGTCGACGCACGGCGCTGGGCGTCTTCGCCGTCCTGCTCGTCGGCGTCGCCTACCTCGTCCTGGCCGCAACCGTGTTCGCGCCGGTCGACAAGCACGGCGCCAGCCTCACCCACATCGAGATCCACAGCAAGGCGGTCGGCCGCGACCTCGGCGTCAACGTGATCGTGCCGCCGAACGCGGGCCCGAAGGGCGAGCGCTCGCTGCTCGTCTTCCTGCACGGGCGCGGCGGCTACGAGGGCACCTTCAACGACGCCGTCTTCCGCGGCCTGCCGAGCCTGCACGGGCGCCGCGGCGCCGTCGTCGCCTTCCCCGCCGGCGGCGTCCACGGCTACTGGCACGACCGCGCCGACGGCGACTGGGAAGACTGGGTGGTGGACGAAGTGATCCCGCTGGTCGAACGGCGCTTCGGGATCGATCCCGACAAGGTGGCGATCGGGGGCATCTCGATGGGCGGCTTCGGCGCCTACGACATCGCCCTCCACAACCCCGGTCGCTTCTGCGCCGTCGGCGGCCACTCCCCCGCGCTCTGGTTCGACGGCTCCGAAACGGCGCCCGGCGCCTTCGACAGCGCCGCCGACTTCGACCGCAACGACGTCGTCGGCACGGTCCAATCCGATCCCGAAGCCTTCGGCGACGCCAAGGTCTGGAACGACTATGGCGAAACGGATGATTTCCTCCCCTACGACGAAGGCTTCGTGCAGGCGATGGAAGCCGGCAATGCCGACTTCACGACCCACTCATGGCCGGGCGGCCACGAAGGCAGCTACTGGGACGCCCACTGGCCCGCCTACCAGCGCTTCTACGTCAACGCCCTCAACCACTGCGGCTAGCGGCCGGGAGAACCCGCGGGAGGCACGCCGGGCGGCGGCGCCGGCCCCCAGCTCTCGCGGCCGTCGGCACTGGAGATCGGGATCGAGGGACCGGCCATGGCGGGCGTGTCGAGCGTCACGTCGGCGATCGCCTTGACCCGGGAGAGCACCTCGCGGACTTCGCTCTTCTTGCCCTGGTAGCCCCAGCGGTGCTGGTCGGCGGTGAGGCCGGTGGCGTCGATCCCGGCGGCATCGGCAAGGAAGAGCGCGCGCGGCATGTGAAAGCCCTGGGTCACCACGACCGCGTCGCGCACCCCGAAGATGCCGCGAGCGCGCTCCATCGTCGCCCAGGTGTCGAAACCGGCGTGATCCTCGAAGACGTCGCGCGGCGGCACCCCTTCGTTGACCAGCGCCTTGCGCATCGTGTCCGGCTCGTCGTAGGCCCAGGTGTGGTGATCGCCGGAGACCAAGATCTTCTCCACCTTCCCCGCATGCCAGAGCGCCGCCGCCTGCCGCACCCGATCGCCCAGCATCCCGCTCATCTTCCCGTTCGGCTGCACCAGCGCCCCCGGCACGATCGCCACCTGCGCGTGCGGCACGTCCGCGATCACACCCGTCGACTCCCCCTGCGTGCTGAGCAGAATGTAGGCATTGGAGCCCGCGACGACGAGCACGATCAAGAACGCCCCCGAGATCGCGGCCTTCGAAAGCCGCGGCCAGCGACGCAACGGGTAGGTCGCCCCACGTCGGATCGTTTTCAGCCCCCGCATCTTCGAAACGCTAACAACCTGAGGCGTCATTAGTCCGTATCCCAACCTCTTGGGCCAAGTATCTAGGCGAACGAGCCTTGGCGATCGTTCCGATCGTCCGCCCGAGCGCATCCGCTGGAGGGGCCGAGGGTGCCCCTCCCACAAGCGGCGTCCTGATTTTCGCCGGGAGCACTAAGCGAGAGCCACAACGTCAGCCGCGAAAATCCCAGCGCAGTGGGAGGGGCACCCTCGGCCCCTCCCCCGCAGCCGTCTAGAAGTGGACGATCGGGATGATCAGGATGGCGACGATGTTCGCCACCTTGATCATCGGGTTGATCGCCGGCCCAGCCGTGTCCTTGTAGGGATCTCCGACCGTGTCGCCGGTCACCGAGGCTTCATGGGCAGGCGAGCCCTTGCCGCCGTGGGCACCGTCCTCGATCAGCTTCTTGGCGTTGTCCCAGGCACCGCCGCCGGCGGTCATCGAGATCGCCGCGAAGAGACCGACGACGATGACACCGATCAGCAGGCCGCCGAGCGCGTCGACGCTGAGCAGGCCGACGATGACCGGGATCACGATCGGGATCAGAGCCGGCGCGATCATCTCTTTCTGCGCCGCCAGGGTGACGATGCTGACCGTTTCCCCGTACTCCGGTTTTTCGGTCCCGTCCATGATCCCCGGGTGCTCTTTGAACTGTTTGCGGACCTGCTCGACGACCTGACCGCCGGCGCGGCCGACGGCCTCGATCGAGAGGGCCATGAACAGGTAGACCATCATGCCGCCGATGATCAGCCCGATCAGCACGTCCGGGCTGGTCAGGTTGAAGAGCCCGTTGAGGTCGAACCCGGCCGGTGCTTCGTCGGCGAGCTCGCTCTTGAAGGCGGCGAACAGCACCAGCGCGGCTAGGGCCGCGGAGCCGATCGCGTAACCCTTGGTCACGGCCTTGGTGGTGTTGCCGACCGCGTCGAGCGGGTCGGTGACGTTGCGGACGTCCTCCGGCAGTTCCGCCATCTCGGCGATGCCACCGGCGTTGTCGGTGATCGGCCCGAAGGCGTCCAGCGCGACGATCAGGCCGCAGAGCGAGAGCTGGGCCATCACGGCGATGCCGATGCCGTAGATGCCGGCGAGCTCGTTGGCGCCGAGGATCGCCAGGGCGAGGACGAGCGCCGGGGCGGCGGTCGCCTGGTAGCCCTGGGCGAGGCCCTGGATGATGTTGGTCGCGTGACCGGTCTCCGAGGCCTGGGCGATCGTCTTCACCGGCCGGAAGCGGGTCGAGGTGTAGTAGTCGGTGATCACGAACAGCAACGCGGTGACGGCGATGCCGATCACGGCGCAGAGCCAGAGGTCGGTGACGCTGACGGCGTCGGCCGCGGTGCTGGCGAAGCCGAGACGCAGCGGCTCGCTCATCAGCCAGTCGGTGATCGGGTAGAAGGCGACGATCGAGATCAAGCCGGAGACGAGCATGCCGATGTAGAGGGCACCCTCGACTTTGTCGGACTTGGTTTTGACCGAGAGCGCACCGACGATCGAGGCGAGGATCGCGACGGCGCCGATGACCAGCGGGTAGATCGCCACCTCACGGGCGTAGTCGGTGGTGAAGGTGAGGACGCCGAGCAGCATCACGGCGACCGAGGTGACCGCGTAGGTCTCGAAGAGGTCCGCGGCCATGCCGGCGCAGTCGCCGACGTTGTCGCCGACGTTGTCGGCGATCACGGCGGGGTTGCGAGGATCGTCCTCGGGGATCCCCGCCTCGACCTTGCCGACCAGGTCGGCGCCGACGTCGGCGGCCTTGGTGAAGATGCCGCCGCCGAGGCGGGCGAAGACGGAGATCAGCGAGCCACCGAAGCCGAGGCCGATCAACGCGTCGACCGCCTCCTTGTCGGTGCTGCCGGTGACGATCAGAGCGCCGTAGTAGCCGGCGACCCCGAGCAGGGCCAGGCCGACGACGAGGAGCCCGGTGACCGAGCCGCCCTTGAAGGCGACGTCGAGCGCCGGCGGAACGCCGCCGCGGGCCGCCTCGGCGACGCGCGAGTTGGCTCGCACCGAGACGTTCATCCCGATGAAGCCGGTGGCGCCGGAGAGGATGGCGCCGATCACGAAGCCAAGCGCGGTCTTCCAGTCCTGCAGGAGCAGGAGCACGACTGCCAGCGGTACGGCGACCGCGGCGATGATCGTGTACTGGCGGTTCAGGTAGGCCTGTGCGCCCTCCTGAACGGCGCCTGAGATTTCCTGCATCCGGTCGTTGCCAGGGGACTTGGCAAGCAGGCGCTGGGTGACGATGAGGCCGTAGACGACAGCGGCACCCGCACACACAAGCGCGACAACTACCCCGTAATCGGTCAAGAAGCTGGTCAAGTTTTGTTCCTCCGGTGGAATTTAGAGCGGCGCGGGAGTCTATAGACGGGGACGGCGTTACCGCCTATAGACCCGATTCAAGAAGATTTCGCGGTCTCGGCGGCGCCGGCATAGGTGCGCCTGGTCTCGGCCACCGCATCGCGATATATGTCCTCGATCGAGATCCCCGCGTCGAGCGCCTCGCGGGTCCGCTGGGCACCGTTCCGGTCCGGCAACCGGACCTCGATCCCGAGCTGGGAGCGGGCCGGCTCGACCCAGGCGAGGACCGCGTCGAGCGCTGCCCGCGCCTCCACCTCCTCCCGGCGCCGGAAGTCGATCATCTTGCCGCTGAGGCCGTGACGGATCGCGCGCCAGAGGTTCTCCTCGATCTCACGGTCGGCCAGCGGCGGGCCGGCGGCGCCGTCGTAGCCGCGCTCGTCGTAGTCGAGCGCGGCCTGGGCGATGCAGGCGGCGATCAGCCCGGCCAGGGCGAAGGACTCGTCGCCGCGCGTCTGGGCGTCGCAGATCCGCACCTCGACGGTGCCGAAGTGGTGATGGGGGCGGACGCTCCACCAGAGCTGGGTCGACTCGACGATCGAGCCCATCCGCTCCAGCGTCTCGACGAAGCTCGCGTAGCTGTCCCAGTCGCGAAAGGGCGACGGCACCCCGCAGCGGGGGAAGGTGCGGGTGAAGATCTCGGTGCGGACCGTGTGCAGGCCGCTGTCGCGGCGGTCGAGGAAGGGCGAGTTGGCCGAGGTCGCCAGCAGCAGCGGCAGCAGCTCGCGCATGCGGTCGCAGACGGCGATCGCCCGGTCGGCGCCGCGCACCCCCATGTGGACGTGGGTGCTCCAGGTGTTGTTGCGCTGGGCCACCCAGCCGAGTTCGTGGCGCAGGCGGTTGTAGTGCGGGGTGTCGATGATCCGCTGGTCCAGGTAGTCGGCCCAGGGGTGGGTGCCGGTGGCGCCGAGCGCCAGCCCCATGCCGCCGACCAGCTCGAACAGCCGCTGCCGCCGCTGCTGCTGCTTCGCCATCGCCTCGGCGAAGCTCTCGGCCCGGCCGGAGCGGATCTCGACCTCGGCCGCGATCAGCTCGCCGGCGGCCGACTCGGCCAGCAGCTCGTCCTGCTCGCAGGCCGCGTAGACCTCCTCGAAGCGGTGCTCGAGCTCCAGCGTCGCCGGATCGAGGATCGCGAACTCCTCCTCGAGCCCGATCGTGAAGTCGGTCGAGGACTCGAATCGCTCGCGGACGAGGTCGAGGTCTAGCGACAAGGATTCAGGCCAGGTAGAAGTAGAGCGCGTAGAGCAGGTCGACGGCGGGGCTGGACGTGTGGACCGTCACCTCCGGCGGCACCTGCAGCAGCTGCTCGGAGTAGTTGAAGATGATCTTGACGCCGGCCTTGACAAGCCGGTCGGCGACCTCCTGGGCGGCGTCGGCGGGCACCGCGAGGACGCCGACGACGATCTCCTCCTCGCCGACCACCGCCTTCAGGTCGCCGAGGTCGCGCACCCGCAGCTCGCCGATCTCGGTGCCGACGACCGCCGGGTCGGAGTCGAAGACGGCGACGACCTGGAAGCCGTGGTCGGCGAAGATCGCCGAACTGGCGATCGCCTGGCCGAGGTTGCCGGCGCCGAAGAGGGCGATGTTGTGCTGGCCGGAGGTGCGGAGGATCTTGCGCACCTCGGAGACCAGCGACTCGATGTTGTAGCCGACGCCGCGCTTGCCGAACTTGCCGAAGCCGGAGAGGTCGCGGCGGATCTGAGTCGGGTTGATGTGGGTGTACTCGGAGAGCTCCTGCGAGGAGATCGTCTCCCGCCCCATCTTGCGCGCCTGGGTCAGCACCTGCAGGTAGCGGGAGAGGCGCGCGGCGACGCCCAGCGAGAGGCGGTCCCCTTCGACTGGGAACCCCTCCGGGACCTCGTACTCCTCGATCACCTCGGCCATGCCCCCACAGTATCGAGCCTGGCACGCAGGCCGATTTCGTCCAAAACGAGCTCCGAGACGACCGTCCCGTCGACCTCGACGACCGGGATTCGCTCGAGGTGGCGGCGCAGCAGCAGCTCGTCGCTCTCGATGTCGATCTCGTGCAGGGCGAAGCGGTACCCCTCCCCGTGCAGGGCGACGATCGCGGCCACCGCCTCCTCGCAGAGATGGCAGCCGGGTCGCGAGTAGACGACGACCTCGGTCATGCAGCCCGGCGGACCGGCGTCGCGAAGGCGTCGAAGCCGAGGTAGTCCGGGTACTCGATGCGCGGGGCGAAACGGGCGGCCGAACCGATCATCGCCGCGTTGTCGGTGCAGAGCTTCCCCGGGACCAGCTTCAGCCGCACGCCGCGCTCCTCACAGAGCGCCGTCACGGCTTCCCGCAGCGGGCCGTTGGCGGCGACGCCGCCTCCCAGCGCCACCGCCTCCCAGTCGCCCTTCTTCAGGGCGCGCTTCAGTTTCGCGATCAGCTGGGCGACCACGGCGGCCTGGAAGGAGGCGGCGAGGTCGGCGCGATGCTCGGCCACCCCCTCCTCGCCGAGTTCGCGGCAGCGGTAGACGAGCGCCGTCTTGAGGCCGCTGAAACTGAAGTCGAGGCCGGGGTCGCGGGCCATCGCCACCGGCATCTCGAAGGCGGCCGGGTCGCCATCCTCGGCCAGCTTCTGCAGCGCCGGGCCGCCGGGGTAGCCGAGGCCGAGCAGGCGCGCTGACTTGTCGAAGGCCTCGCCGGCGGCGTCGTCGAGCGTCGTCCCCAGCACCTCGTGGCCGTGGTGATCGGTGACGCCGGCCAGCAGGGTGTGGCCGCCACTGGCGACCAGACAGAGGAACGGGGGCTCCAGCGGCGCGGGCTCGAGGAAGTTGGCGGCGACGTGGCCCTGCAGGTGGTCGACGGCGATCAGCGGCAGCCGCCGCGGCGCCGCGATCGCCTTGGCGGTGCTGACGCCGACCAGGAGAGCGCCGATCAGGCCCGGCCCGGTGGTGACGGCAACCGCCTCGACGTCTCCCAGCCCCACTCCGGCCTCCGCCAGCGCCGCGCCGACCACCGGCGCCGTCAGTTCGAGGTGGTGGCGCGAGGCGACCTCGGGCACGACCCCGCCGAACGCCGCGTGCGCCTCCGCCTGCGAGGAGATCAGGTTGGAGAGGATCCGCGGGCCGTCGAGGACGGCCGCGCAGGTGTCGTCGCAGGAGGTCTCGATCGCGAGGATCAGTCCAGCCACATGATCAGCGCGTCCTCGTTGTTGTCGTGGTAGTAGCGGGGGCGGACGCCGGCCGAGCGGAAGCCGAAGCGCTCGTACATGGCGATCGCCTGGTGGTTGGAGACCCGGACCTCGAGCGTGAACGGGAGCACGCCCCGCGCCTCCTCGATCAGCCGCGCCAGCAGCTGTCCGGCGACGCCGGCGCGGCGGCGCTCCGGTGCCACGGCGATGTTCATCAGGTGCCAGACCTGGTCATAGCGGGAGCAGATCACGTAGCCGAGCAGCTCGTCGCCGGCACTGGCGGCGAGGCAGATGCCGGAGGGCTTGGAGAGCTCGAGCACGAACATCGCCAGCGACCACGGGGTCGGGAAGGAGCGGCGCTCGATCGCGATCACCGCCGGCAGGTCGCTGTAGGCGAGCCTGCGCACCTTCGCCTCTTGGCTCAGGTCACTCGGCTTTCTGGAAAGAATTTCGCTCACGCCAGCGCTCTGCGTCGGGAGGTCTGAGGTAGATCGGGGCGAGCGGGCCCCCCTCCGGCGAGGCCGCGGCGAGGGCGCATAGGTGCCGCGCGGCGACCCTGTGGACGGGATCGGCATCGTCCGCTATCCGGACGCCGTGCCGAGCCAACTCGTGCCGGAATCGTACCGCCCCCGAGCCGGCGGCCGGCGGCGGCGCGGACAGGCCCGCGACCCGCTCCTCCAGCTCCTCGGGGCGACAGACCAGCGGCTCCCAGATCCGCTCCCCGCGCTCGCCGTAGAGCGCCGCGAAGACCTCGCCGCGGCGCGCGTCGAGGACCGCCAGGCGCTCGCCCTCGGCACCGGCCTCCCCCATTCCGCGCCCGATCGCGTCGAGCGTGCAGACGCCGGTCGCCGGCAGGCCGAGGCTGGCGGCGATTCCGCGGGCGGTGGCGATGGCGATCCGCAGCCCGGTGAAGGAGCCGGGGCCGAGGCCGACGGCGAGCAGCTCGACCCGCTCCCAGCCGCCGGCTGCGCCGGCGCAGCCCTCCACCTCCTCCAGCAGCGCGGTCGCGTGCCGGGGGCCCTCCGCGGAGGGCCCCAGCAGCGACTCGTGCAGGACCTCGCCGTCGCGCCAGGCGCAGGCGGCGGTGTCGGCGGTGGCGGTGTCGAAGCCGACGACGACCAGCGGAGGACCGCTTCTAGCCCTTGACCCTGAAGACGAAGGAGCCGACTTTCTTGCCTTCGACGAACCAGGTCACCCGGTGCTTGCCGGGGATGGTCGACGTCACCTTGTTCACGTAGAGCGTCCCCTGTTTCGCCTCCTGTGCCTGCGCACAGAGGTTTTTGCCGCTGGGGAACTTGACGCAGACGCTGTAGTTGACGTCGCCTTTGAGGCTTTTGAAGAAGGCGCCCTTCTTGGCCTTCTTGGGACAGACGTGCGCGGGCTTGGCGTTGCGGGAGATGCCGCAGCCGACGTAGTGCTTGTACGCCGCCGCCCCTGCCGTGGCGGGCACCGCCGCGCCGGCCAGCAGCCCGGTAACCACCAACACTGCTGAAAGCGCTTTCAGTCCCTTCATTGGTCCTTCCCTTCGTGGATCGCAGTTTGTGAGCCGATGCTACAAGTTGTGTTCCCTGTCCCCGGAACACCACCTGCGTCGACTCGGAGCGGGATGGCCCTACCAGTCGACCTCGATCGCGCGGCTCTCGCCGCCGGCGTGCTCGAGGCGGATCTCCAGCGCCGGCCGCCCCAGCCGCTCGACCCCGACCGCGGGCCACTCGACGAAGGCGACGCCGTCGGGGCCGAGGTAGTCGTCGATCAGGGCCGGGTCCTCCTCCTCCAGGCTCTGCAGCCGGTAGAGGTCGAGATGGGAGACCGGCAGGCGTCCGCCCGCGTAGCGCTGACCGATCGTGAAGGTCGGCGAGGTGATCGGCTCCTCGATCCCGAGCGCCCGGCAGGCGCCACGGATCAGCGTCGTCTTGCCGGCTCCGACCTCGCCGCTGACGACGACGACGTCGCCCGGGGCCAGGCGCTCGGCGACGCGGGCGCCGAGCGCTTCGGTCTCCGCCGCGGCGCTGCTCTCCAGGCGCTCCATCAGCCGAACATGTCGAGCTGGTCGTCGGGCGGGGGCGGCGAGGTGGCGCGGCCGGCCGCCTCGTCTTCAGCGGCGGCGATCTCCTCGGCGCTCGGCGGCGGCGCCGGCGCCGGCCCAGCGAGCAGTCCCGGCACGGTCGCGAGGTCGCCGCGCAGCGTCTCCTTCATCGCTGGCGTCCGCAATGCCGCGGCCGGGTGCAGCAGCGGCAGCAGGAAGACGGTGCGGCCGCCGAACTCGTGCACCTGCGGCGTGCCGCGGACCTTGGTGATCCCGACCGGGCTGCCGGTCAGCAGCTTGGTCGCGAAGTTGCCCAGCGTGCACAGCACCTTCGGCTCGATCAGCCGCACCTGCTCGAACAGGTAGGGCTTGCAGGCCTCGATCTCCAGCGGCTGCGGATCGCGGTTGCCGGGCGGCCGCGACTTCAGCACGTTGGCGATGAAGACCTGCTCGCGCGAGAGCCCGATCTCTTCCAGCAGCTGATTCAGCAGCTGCCCCGCGCGGCCGACGAAGGGCAGCCCCTGCCGGTCCTCGTCGGCCCCCGGCGCCTCGCCGACGAACATCAGCTCGGCGTCGGCGTTGCCGGCCCCGAAGACGGTCTTGGTGCGGGTCTCGTGCAGGGGGCATCTGGTGCAGGCCGATACCTCTTTGTAGAGCTCGACCAGCCGCTCGCGGCGCTGCTCCGCGGTGGCGCTCATTTCGCCTTCTTCTTGTGGTGCGGGTTTTCGCCCCGCGCCCGTTTCTGGCGCGACTCGACGATCCGGTCCTTGCGCGCCGCTTCCCGCTCGCCCCGCATCGATTCGTTCGAGCGCACCTTCGCCCCGCGCGGCTGGCGACCGGGCGGCGAGACGCTCGACATCAGCCGGCGGGTGCGCGTCGAGCCGCACTCCGCGCACGGAACCCCCTCGGCCCCGGCCGCGACCAGCTCCTCGAAGCGAGCCCCGCACTCCTCGCACTCGAACTCATAGATCGGCATCGGCGGCAATGGTAGTTCGGCGCGGCTACGCGATCGTTCGTCAATTAGTCTGGGCAAATGAAGGACTGGGGACGCGGGGTGTGCCTGGGGGCGTGCGCGGTGACGGCGCTGCTCGCGATGCCGTTCACCGCCTCGGCGAAGCCCGGCTTCTACGTAAGCCCCGCCTCTCGCTCGGCGGCGCTCCGCACGCACGGCAGCAACGGCTATGGCATCGACATGCTGGCGGCGGGCTCTCGCCTGGTTCTGTTCGCGGCCAAGGCCAGCGGCTCCGCGTCTTATCTCGTTCGCATGCGGCCCTCGAAACCCGCCGAGATCAAGGCGTCACTGGGCAAGCTGGGGCACATCTCGCTGCGCTTCAGGCCGAGCGGGCCCGCCGAGGTCCAGCCCGAACCGGGGAGCGAATGCGTCGGCTCGGCACCCACGCGCCAGCAGGGGCGTTTCGTCGGCGATCTGCGGTTTCGCGGCGAGGACGGCTTCACCGCCGTCCACACCACCAGCGTCAAGGGCGAAATGTTCAGGCGCTCAAGGCAGGTCTGCAAGCGACCCCATGAACCGCGGGGCGGTGGCCGTGAACCGCGTGCGGTGAGCCTCAGCGCCTACGTCGCTGGCGACCCTGAAAAGCCCTCGTTCAGCGCCTACGAGCTCACCGGCAAGCACGACTTCGGTGGATACCCCGGCTCGAGTTACTCCGCGAGCGTGACCGAAAGGCGGGGACAGATGACGATCAGTCGCACGGCGAGTGCCAGCGCGGAGGCATCGACGTTCGCGGTCAGCGCCCCGTCCGCGCGCCCCGCCGTCGCATCGGTCGCACCACCATTTCCCTTCAGCGGCACCGCGGTCTTCGAAGGCGCCGACGGCCTCGCCCCGACCTGGAGCGGCGACCTCAGCGTGTCGTTGCCCGGTCTCGGAGCCGTACCGCTGACGGGTTCGCCATTCACCGCCCGCCTCTGCCGCGACCTGTCTTGCGCCTGCCCACCCGGGGCAGCGTGCGTGATCTTCTTCTCGACGAGCGGGCGCGTCGGATCGCCTCTTCGCCTTCTCCACGACCCGGCGCACCTGCCCCGCGGCCCAGGCATGTGGGGGTCGGCGCCGTGAGGCTCCGGGTCGGCGCAATCGGGTTGGTCGTGGCAGCAATGGCCCTGCTCACGGGGCCGGTCGCCGGTGCCGGCGCCAAGCCAGGCTTCGAGGTCCAAAAAAGCAGTCTGCGGCTGAATCTCACAATCAAGGGCAGCAACGGCTTCCGCGGCTTCATCGCGACCGAGGGCCATAAGCAGGTGTCGCTGACCCTGATCAAAGGGGGCGTCTTGATGGACCTGCGGACCAACGGGACGGTGAGTCGCGACGGGATCGTGGCGCGGTTCGGCGACCTCGGGAAGGTCTCGGTGCGGTTCCAGGGCGAGCGGCCATCAGCGGCCGCGGGTCCTCGCAGGCAAGGTCAGCGCGGCGACCCTACGCCCGGTTGCAGCGGCCGCGACCCGATCCTCGAACGCGGCCACTTTCGCGGCACCATCCAGTTCCGGGGCGAGAACGACTTCACCCGGATCGACACCGGACTTGCGCCTGGCACGGTCGAACAGCACTTCCGGCGAGTCTGCAAAGAATCGTTGCTGTCGGCACTCGATGGCTTGTTCGAAGAACTCTTCAGCGGCCTGCGGGTCGACATGCTCGAAGCTCACGCTCGCGTCGACGGCGCCAACGTGGCGTTCGAAGCGGCCTCGTTCGATCTCAGCTCGATCCTGGGCCCGGGAACCCCACCCGCCTACGGCTTCTCCGGCCGCACGATGGAATGGGTCGATGGGGTGCGGATCATCCGCGCCGCCAACGTCGAAGAAACCGATAGCGGCTTCTTCGCCGGCAAGCCAAGCGCGATGCCTCAGAACGTGACCGTCGTGCCGCCGAAGCCGCTCCTCGAAAGCGCCAAGTATCGGAAGGAGGCCGGCGTCCCCGCCACCTGGGTCGGGCCGCTGGCCGTGCGCCTACCCGGAGCGGGTCTGGTCCCGCTGACGGGACCGAGCTTCAAGAGCGCCTTCTGCGGTCTCACCGTGAAGAAGCTGATCGCCGGCGAGCGTTGCCTCGGCCTACAGGCGGAACCCGAGCCGCACTCATTGGCAACGCTCGCGAGAGCCGCCGCTCAGGGCGGCGGCTCCCAGTCCCAGGCCTTCTTGGACCTCAGACGCTCCTGGCCGAGGTAAGTCGTCAGGCGAGGGCCTGACCCCGCGTGAAAAGCTAGCGCCGTCCCGTCTTCGTCTCTAAGGAGAGTCCCTTGAAAAAGGTCAGATCGCGTCTCACCTTCGCCAACCTCATTTCTTGCCTGGCGCTGTTCGTTGCGCTCGGCGGTGCCAGCTACGCCGCCACGCAGCTGCCCAAGAACAGCATCAGCTCCAAGCAGATCAAGAAAGGCTCGATTCAGCTGAGCGATCTCAGCAAGGGGGCTCGCCGCCACCTGGCAGGCACGGTGGGGGCCCGGGGGCCGGCCGGTCAGGCAGGTCCGGTCGGGCCGGCTGGTCCGCAGACCAGCACGCTGGCCAGCGGCCAGACCCTGCGCGGTGTCTTCAACCTGGACTTCGAGGCGGCCACGGCCGGCGACGGGCTCGGCAGTGACATCTCCTTCGGCCTGAACCTGCCGCAGGCGCCGCGAGTCGAGATCGTCGACCCGGAAACCACGACGCCCAACTGCCCGGGCTCGGTCCAGAACCCGCAGGCGGCCAGGGGGGTCCTCTGTGTCTACGAGATATTCGAGTCAAACACGGGAACCTTTTCCGTCTGCGACGCCGAATGCGAAACCGAAGGGCCCGCGGCCGAGCCGTGGGGTGCCGAACTTTATCTCTTCGCCAAAGCGAAAGGCCGCGCTTTCGTCGACGGGGCCTGGGCTACCACCGCTCCCTGAATCTCTGGCGCGGGTGCTCCGACCAACGGAGCACCCGCGTGCCTCAGGGCAGCGGCTCCCAGTCCCAGGCCTTCTGGGACGTCAGGCTCTCCTGGTCGAGGTAGCGGCGGAACTCGTCGAGCTCGGTCGGCTCGACGCTGTAGACGTGGTCGGGTTCGGGGAAGTGGCGGGAGCGGACCTCGTCCGCGTACTGCGCGACAGCAGCGACCATCTGCTCGTGGACGTTGGCGTAGCGCTTGACGAATTTGGCCATGTGGCCGGTGGTGATGCCGAGCAGGTCGTGGAAGACCAGGACCTGACCGGACGTGGAGGGGCCGGCGCCAATGCCGATCGTCGGGATCTCCAGCTTGGCGACGATCGCTTCGGCGATCGCGGCCGGGACGGCCTCGAAGACGATCGCGAAGCAGCCGACCGACTGCAGGGCGAGGGCGTCTTCACAGAGCTTGATCGCGTCCTTGGCGCTCTTGCCCTGGGCTTTGTAGCCGCCGAGGGCGGTGGCGGTCTGGGGGGTCAGGCCGAGGTGGCCCATCACCGGGATGCCGGCGCGGACGATCGCCCGGGCGCGCTCGACGGCGACGCCGCCGGACTCGAGCTTGACCACCTGGCAGCCGGTCTCCTTGACCAGGCGCTGGGCGCTCTGGATCGCCAGCTCGTTGCTCGACTCGTAGCTGCCCATCGGCATGTCGCCGACCATCAGCGGCGTCTTCAGGCCGCGGCGGACGGCCTTGCCCAGCATCACCATCTCGTCCATCGAGACCTGCTCGGTGCCGGGATAGCCGAGCACGACGTTGGCGGCCGAGTCGCCGACGAGGACGATGTCCACGTCCGCCGCCTCGGCCACGGTCGCCGACGGGTAGTCGTAGGCGGTGACCATCACGATCGGTTCGCCGTTGGCCTTCATCTCGGCCAGGCGCGGGAGGTTGACCGGGCTGCGCCCCGAGGGCGGCGGCGCGGTGTGGGAGCGGCCGCCCGAGCTCATGAGAGCAGCACCTCAGGATGGCTGTCGACGGCGACGGGGTTGTTGTCGTCGTCGACGTGGACGACGACCGGCGAGTAGCGCTCGAGGTCGGCCTCGTCGTAGGCGCCGAAGGTGGCGACGATGATCTTGTGGCCGGGCTCGACCAGGTGGGCGGCGGCGCCGTTGACCTGCATCGTGCGCGAGCCGGGCTCGCCGTCGATCACGTAGGTGACGAAGCGGGAGCCGTTGTCGACGTCCCAGACGTAGACCTGCTCGTTGGTGATCATGTCCGCCTGGGCCATCAGCTCGGTGTCGACGGTGATGCTGCCGATGTAGTCGACGTCGCAGTCGGTGACCGTTGCCCGGTGGATCTTGGACTTCAGCATCTGTCTCTGCATTGGCTCTCCCTTTGCCTTTCTACGTTGTCAAGGTCGGATCAAGACGTTGTCGATCAGCCGCGCGCCGCCGACCTGGGCGGCGACCGCGACCAGGACCGGGCGGCCGTTCAGCGCGGCCACCGGCTGCAGCGACTCGGCGTCGCGCGCCTCCAGGTACTCGGGCTCGATGCCGGCGGCGGCAAGCTCGTCGCGAGCGGCGGCAAGGCCGACCTGCAGCGACTCCTCGCGGGCGCCGCGCTCGGCCGCCCCGAGGGCGCGTGAGATCGCCGGGGCGCGCTCGCGATCCTCGTCGCCGAGATAGGCGTTGCGCGAGCTCATCGCCAGACCGTCGGCCTCGCGGACGGTCGGCAGCACCTCGATCCGCACCGGGAAGTCGAGGTCGCGGGCCATGCGACGTATAACGGCCGCCTGCTGGGCGTCCTTCTGGCCGAAGTAGGCGACGTCGGGGCCGACGACGTTGAAGAGCTTGGCGACGACGGTGGTGACGCCGCGGAAGTGCTCGGGGCCGCGGCGGGCGGGATCGCCGTCCAGCACCGCGGTGAGGTTGCCGCCGACCTCGACCGCCGTGGCGAAGCCCTCGGGATAGACCTCCTCGATCGCGGGCGCGTAGACGAGGTCGACCCCCGCCTCCATCGCCAGGCGCAGGTCGCGCTCCTCGTCGCGCGGATAGCGATCGAGGTCCTCGCCGGGACCGAACTGGGTCGGGTTGACGAACAGGCTCATGACCACGAGGTCGCACTCGGCGCGGGCGGCGCGCAGCAGTGAGAGGTGGCCGTCGTGCAGGTAACCCATCGTCGGCACCAGGCCGATCGTCAGGCCCTCGCGACGCGGCTGCTCGAGCCGCGCGCGCAGCGCGGCCTTGGCGCGCAAGACGCTCGCGCCTTCGTTCCTGGGGGGGGAAGTGACGGTGCCGAGGTTCAAATTCATCCGGTCCATGCCCTTCTGGGTCACGGCCATCCGTGACGGATTATAGGGACTGCGTGACGTCTCAGTGACGAAATTCGATCGGCTTGATCACGCGGGCCGGCGCGCCGGCCGCGATCGTCGCCGGCGGCAGGTCCTTGGTGACCACCGAATTCGAGCCGATCACGCAGCGATCGCCGATCTTGACCCCGCTGGTGACGACGCAGTTGACCCCGAACCAGCAGTTGGCGCCGATCTCGACCGGGCCCTTGGAGCTGAAGCCCTGCCAGGTGATCGGCTTCTCGGGATCGTCGAAGCGGTGGTCGGCGTCGCCGACGAAGCAGCCGTTGGCGAACATCGTGTGATCCCCGATCGTCACCCGCTGGTGGGCGGCGACCATCGTGTTGCGGTTGAGGAAGCAGCCGGCGCCGATCTCGATCCGCGCCTCGGGCGCCAGGGTCAGCCAGCAGCCCGGCTCGAAGAGGGAGCCTTCGCCGATCGTCAGCCGCCCCTCGTCGAGCGCTTCCAGCAGCTCGCCCTCGACCGGGTGGCGGAGGTAGAAGCCGCCGCGGGCGGCGTGGCGGTCGATTCGCAGCCGCCGCAGGGGCCGGTGGTTGCGCTCGTACCAGCGCCGCTTCACCCACCAGGTGCGCCAGCCCCGCTGTCCCCCGCTCTCACTCACCCGCCCAGCGTAGACTGCTCGCGTGGCTGAGCTTCGCGGCGGCATAGACCTGGGCGGGACCAAGATCCAGACGGCGGTCGTCGACGACGCCGGCAAGGTCAGCGGCGAATCGCGGCGGCCGACGCCGACCAGCGGCGGCCCCCAGGACGTGGCCGACGAGATGGCCGCGGCGATGCACGAGGCGGCCGAGCAGGCAGGCGTCGAGACCAGCGCCCTGGCGGGCATCGGGGTCGGCTCCCCCGGCGACGCCGACGAGAAGACCGGCGTCGTCTCCGGCGCCCGCAACCTGCCGGGCTGGGAGGGCAGCTTCCCGCTGGCCGAAAGCCTGAAGGAGGCACTGGGCACCGAGGTGCGGGTCGGCAACGACGTCCAGGTCGCGACCGAGGCCGAGTTCCACCTCGGCGCCGGGCGCGAGTTCGAGAGCCTGATCGGCGTCTTCTGGGGCACCGGGGTCGGCGGCGGCCTCGTCCTCGACGGCAAGCCCTGGCTCGGCCGCGGCGCCGCCGGCGAGATCGGCCACATGGTCGTCAAGCGCGGCGGCGCCAAGTGCCCGTGCGGTCGCCGCGGCTGCATGGAGGCCTACGCCGGCCGCTCGGCGATGGAAGCCGAGGCGCGGCGCCAGCACGAGGAGGGCCACAAGACCGACCTCTTCAAGCTGATGGAGAAGCACGGCAAACCGCGGCTGACCAGCGGCATCTGGGAGCGCGCGATCGACGCCAACGACCATCTCGCCGAGGACCTGATCCACCGCGCGATCGAGGCGCTGGGGACCGGCATCGCCTCCGCCGTCAACCTGCTCGACCCGGAGGCGGTGATCATCGGCGGCGGCCTCGGGGTGCGCTTCGGCGATCGCTACATGGAGCCGCTGACAAAAGAGATGGGCAAGCACCTCTTCCTCGACGAAAAGCCGCCCGCGGTCCGGGTCGCCGCACTGGGCGACCTCGGCGGCGCCGTCGGCGCCTCATTGCTTTTCGCCCGTTAGGTCAGACCCGGCCGCTGGCCGAGCGCTGGTTGCGCGCGACCGCGTCGACCAAGACCGCCAGCAGGAGGACGCCGCCGGTGACCATGAACTTGACCGCGGAGGAGAGCGCCAGCAGGTCCATGCCGTTGGAGATCGAGCCGATCACCAGCGCGCCCATCAGCGCCGTCCAGACCGAGCCGCGGCCGCCGAAGAGGCTGGTGCCGGCGATCACCGGGCCGGCGATCGCCAGCAGCAGCAGTTCGTTGCCACCGGAGTTCTGGTTGACCGCGAGCAGGCGCGAGGCGGCCATGATCCCGCCGATCGCGGCCATCGTCCCGGCGATGCCGAAGACGGCGATGCGAATCCCGTTGACGCGGATGCCGGCCCGGCGCGCCGCCTCGGCGTTGCCGCCGACGGCGAAGACATGGCGGCCGAAGCCGGTGCGCTTGACCACGAACTCCATCCCGACCACGAACCCGAGCAGGATCAGGACCGCCAGCGGCGTGCCGCGATCGGAGTTGAAGATCGTCGTGGCGACGATCGTCACCGTCGCGACCAGGCCGAAGCGGACGACCATCCCGGTCAGGCTCTCTCTGTCGAGGCCGGCGGCGACGCGGCGGCGGTGGCCGAGGAAGAGCACGGCGCCGTAGCCCGCGACCACGACCGCGGCGATGACCCAGCCAACCGTGTCGGAGTAGAAGGTGTTGGCGAGGCCGGTGATCTTGGGATCGGTGATGTTGATCGACCCGGTCGATCCCAGCACCTGCAGCAGCGCCCCCTGCCAGGCCAATAACCCGGCAAGGGTGACCACGAACGAGGGCACGACGAAGCGGCTGAAGAGGCTGCCCTGAAGCACCCCGATCGCCATCCCGACCGCGACCGCGGCGGCGATCGCCAGGTAGGGGTTCCAGCCGTGCTGGACGTTGAGCACGGCCATCACCGCGGCGGCGAGGCCGCTGACCGCGCCGACCGAGAGGTCGATCTCCCCCAGCAGCAGGACGTAGACGACGCCGACCGAGATCAGCCCGGTGGCGGCGATCTGCAGCATCAGGTTGGTCAGGTTCTGGGCCGAGAGGAAGCGGTCGTTCTCGAACTGGAAGATCGCCCAGATCAGGGCCAGGCCGATCACCACCCGCAGCGAGGCGAGGTCGCCCTGGATCAGGCGCCGCCAGGTCTCCTTGGGCCGCGGAATGCTCTCCTCGGTCTCGACGGTGCCGGCGGCCGCATCGCTCATCGCTCCCCCTCCCCACTCTCGGCATTCTCAGCGCGAAGCTCCTGCTCGACGCCGTTTTGCTTGTCGCCTTCGGAACCGATCCCGGTGATCGCCGAGACCACGTGCTCCTCGGTGGTCGCTTCGGCGCTGAAGTCGCCCGCCGGGCGCCCCAAGCGCAAGACGAAGATGCGGTCGGCGACCTCGAAGACGTCGACCAGGTTGTGGCTGATCACGACGACGCCGAGCTCGCGCTCGCGCAGGCGCCGGATCAGGTTCAGGACCTGGGCGGTCTGGGCGACGCCGAGCGCCGCGGTCGGCTCGTCGAGCAGCACCACCTTGGGCTCGCCGAGCAGCGAGCGGGCGACCGCCACCTGCTGGCGCTGCCCGCCGGAGAGGGTGCCGACCTCGCTGCGCAGGCTCGGGATCGTCACCGCCAGGTTCGAGAGCAGCTCGGCCGTCTGGTGCTCCATGCTCGCCTCGTCGAGCTGGCGCGAGAAGGTGCCGAGGCCGGGCGAGACCTCCTCGCTGCCGAGGAAGAGGTTGGCGACGACGTCGAGGTTGTCGCAGAGCGCCAGGTCCTGGTAGACGGTGGCGATCCCCAGCGTGGTCGCGTCCTGCGGTTTGGAGATCGAGACCTGCTCCCCGTCGAAGCGGATCGTGCCTTCGTCGGCGGCGTGGATGCCGGCGATCGTCTTCACCATCGTCGACTTGCCGGCGCCGTTGTCGCCGACGAGGCCGACGACCTCACCGGCGTGAACGGCGAAGTCGACCCGGTCCAATGCCTGGACCGGGCCGAATCGCTTACTGACTCCCTCCAGCTCGAGGAGTGGAGTACCGGTGCTCATGCTCAGCCCGAGATTCCCGCTTCTTCGCACGCCTTCTTATAGGCGCTGGTACAGAGTTCGGAGGCGGTGACGAAGCCATCCGCGACGACCGTCGACTTCACGTTGTCTTTGACGACCGCGATCGGTTCGAGCAGGACCGAGGGCACCTTGCCGGCGCCGTTGTCCAGTTCCTCGGTGACTTTGTCCTTCGGCACTTCCTTGCCTTCGGCGAGGTCAATCGCGATTTCGGCGCTGACCTTGGCCTGTGGGCCGATTTCCTTGTAGACCGTCATGTACTGCTGGCCGGCGAGGATCCGCTGCAAGCCCGCGACCGTCGCGTCCTGGCCGGTGACCGGGATCTTTTCGGGGTCGAGGCCGGCGCCTTTCAGCGCCGCGATGGCGCCGCCGCCGGTGTCGTCGTTGGCGGCGTAGATGCCGGCGAAGCCGTCGTTGCCGAGCGCGGTGATCGCCTGCTGGGCCTCACGCTGGGCATTTTCGGCCGACCAGCCCGGGGTGTCGTATTCCTTCGCGACCGTCACCCCCGCGGCTTCGAACCCTTTGTTGGAGCCCGCTTTGAACAGGGCGGCGTTCGGGTCAGCCGGGTCGCCGTTGATCTTGATGATCGGGCCGTTGGGGCTGCCGTCTTCTTTCAGTTTCTTGGCCAGCGTTTCGGCCTGCAGTTCGCCGACTTTTTCGTTGTCGAAGGAGACGTAGGCGTCGACTTCGCCGTTTTCGATCAGGCGGTCGTAGCTCAGCACCGGCACGTTCTGCGCCTGCGCCTTTTCGGCGATCGCCGCGGCCGATTTGGAGTCCATCGGATCGACGACGAGGACTTCAGCGCCCTGGGTCAGGGCCGCTTCGGCCTGACTCTGCTGCTTCTGGGCGTCACCGCCGGCGTTGCTGTAGATGACTTCGCAGTCGCTGCAGAGTTCTTCGACCGATTCTTCGAAGTCGGGGCGGTCGTTGGTTTCGTAGCGCGGCGTCTCGTTTTCCGGCAACAGGAGGGCGATCTTGGTGCCACCACCGCCACTGCTGCCACCACAACCCGCGGCAACCAGGGCGATCACCAGCAGCGCTCCTAGTCCGAACGAAAACCGCTTCAGCGCGGTGGGACTGGTCATTCGTCTCCTCCTTTTGCCGGGCATGCGCCCGATTCCCAAACCCAAGAACCCAAAACCCTGTATCGACCATACCCACGGCTGGCGGTCTCAATCACGATTCGGGCCACCGCGTCCTATCTCGCCCCGAACCCTGGGACGCGGCGTCCTAGACGCTGTGCCTAATCAGGCGGCGAGCGCTTCGCGCCGCTTGCCGCCGCGCTTGGCCTTGGCGGGCACGACGAGGCTCGAGAGGAAGCGCCCGGTGTAGGAGCCCTTGACCGCGGCAACCTCCTCGGGGGTGCCGGTGGCGACGATCCGGCCGCCCTCTTCCCCGCCCTCGGGGCCGAGGTCGACCAGCCAGTCGGCGGTCTTGATCACGTCGAGGTTGTGCTCGATCACGACGACGCTGTTGCCAGCGTCGACGAGCCGGCCGAGCACCTCCAGGAGGCGGGCGACGTCGGCGAAGTGGAGGCCGGTGGTGGGCTCGTCGAGGATGTAGAGGGTGTCGCCGGTGGCGACTTTGGAGAGCTCGGTGGCGAGCTTGATCCGCTGCGCCTCGCCGCCGGAGAGCGTCGTCGCCGGCTGGCCGAGGCGGATGTAATCGAGCCCGACGTCGTGCAGGGTGCGCAGGCGGCGGGCGATCTTCGGCACGTTCTCGAAGAACTCGACCCCCTCCTCGACCGACATCTCGAGCACGTCGGAGATGTTCTTGCCCTTGAAGCGGACCTCGAGCGTCTCGCGGTTGTAGCGTTTTCCGTGGCACTGCTCGCAGGGGACGTAGACGTCCGGCAGGAAGTGCATCTCGATCTTGATCTGGCCGTCGCCTTTGCAGACCTCGCAGCGCCCGCCCTTGACGTTGAAGCTGAAGCGCCCCGGCTTGTAGCCGCGGGCTCGCGCCTCCTGGGTCTGGGTAAAGAGCTGGCGGATGTGGTCGAAGACGCCGGTGTAGGTGGCCGGGTTGGAGCGCGGCGTGCGCCCGATCGGCGACTGGTCGATGTTGATGATCTTGTCGATCTGGCTGAGCCCGTCGACGCCGTCGTGGGCCCCCGGGCGCAGCTTCGCAGCGTGCAGGCGGTTGGCGACCGAGTGGTGCAGGGTCTCGTTGACCAGGGTCGACTTGCCGGAGCCGGAGACGCCGGTGACGCAGCAGAGGACGCCGAGTGGGATCGTCGCGTCGACATCCTTGAGGTTGTGTTCGCGGGCGCCGCGGATCAGCAGGGCGCCGCTGGGCTGGCGGCGCTCCTCCGGCACGGCGATCTGCCGCTTGCCGGAGAGGTACTGCCCGGTCAGCGAGGCCGGGTTCCCGGCGACTTCCTTCGGCGTGCCGGCGGCGATCACGTGGCCGCCGTGTTCGCCGGCGCCGGGCCCGAGGTCGACGAGGTGGTCGGCGGCCATCATCGTGCCCTCGTCGTGCTCGACCACGATCACCGTGTTGCCGAGGTCGCGGAGGCGGTCGAGGGTGGCGATCAGCTTCTCGTTGTCGCGCTGGTGGAGGCCGATCGAGGGCTCGTCGAGCACGTACATGACCCCGACCAGGTGCGAGCCGATCTGGGTCGCGAGGCGGATCCGCTGCGCCTCGCCGCCGGAGAGCGAGCGGGCCGAGCGGGCCAGCGAGAGGTAGCCGATGCCGACGTTCTCGAGGAAGGCGAGCCGTTCGCTGATCTCGCGCACGATCAGCCGCGCGATCGCCCGCTCGGTCTTGGTCATCTCCAGGTTGGCGATCCACTCCGCCGCCGCCCGGGCCGAGAGGTCGCTGTACTCGGCGATGCTGATGCCGCCGACCTTGACCGCGAGCGTCTCCGGCCGCAGGCGGGCGCCCTTGCACTGCGGGCACGGCTGCTCGGCCATGTAGCTCTCGATCCGCTCGCGGTTGGTCTCGGAGTCGGTCTCCTCGTAGCGGCGCTGGAGGTTGTTGACGATCCCCTCGAAGCGCACCTTGTAGGAGCGCCGCCGCCCGAAGCGGTTGGTGTAGGTGACCTGGTGGCGGTCCTCGCCGGTGCCGCAGAGGAAGATCTCTTTCTCGGATTTCTTCAGTTTCGACCAGGGCTTGTCGGCGTCGACGCCGTACTCGTCGGCGACCGCCGCGATCAGGCGCTTCCAGTAGGCGCTGATGCCGCGGTTCCACGGCTGCAGGGCGCCCTCGGCGAGCGAGAGGGTCGGGTCGGGCACGACCAGCTCCGGGTCGATCACCCGCTGGAAGCCGAGCCCGTGGCAGCGCTCGCAGGCGCCGTGGGGGGAGTTGAAGGAGAAGATCCGCGGCTCCAGCTCGGGGATCGAGGTGCCGCAGTTGAGGCAGGCGAACTGCTCGGAGAAGAGCAGCGGCTCGGCGTCGTCGTCGACCATCTCGACTTCGATCAGCCCCGCCGCCAGGCCGGAGGCCGCCTCGACCGACTCCGAGAGCCGCCGCCGCAGGTCGTTCTTCATCACCAGCCGGTCGACGACGACGGAGATGTCGTGTTTGTACTTCTTGTCGAGCACGATCTCCTCGTCGAGCCGGCGCAGCTCGCCGTTGACCTTGACCCGCGAGTAGCCCTCCAGCCGCATCTGCTCGAGCAATTTCCCGTACTCGCCTTTGCGCCCGCGCACGATCGGCGCCATGACCATGAATTTGGTCCCGTCCTCCAGCGTCATCAGGCGGTCGACGATCTGCTCCTGGGTCTGCCCGGTGATCTCCTCGCCGCACTCGGGGCAGTACGGCACCCCGATCCGCGCCCAGAGCAGCCGCAGGTAGTCGTAGATCTCGGTCACGGTGCCGACCGTCGAGCGCGGGTTGCGCGAGGTCGTCTTCTGGTCGATCGAGATCGCCGGCGAGAGCCCCTCGATCGAGTCCACGTCCGGCTTCTCCATCAACCCCAGGAACTGGCGCGCGTAGGCGGAGAGCGACTCGACGTAGCGGCGCTGGCCCTCGGCGTAGATCGTGTCGAAGGCAAGGCTCGACTTGCCGGAGCCCGAGAGCCCGGTGATGACGATCAGCGCGTCTCGCGGCAGCTCAAGACTGACGTCCTTGAGGTTGTGCTCGCGGGCGCCCGAGATGACGATTCGATCGGAGGCGGCCACTCATGACGATTCTACGCAGGCGAACAGATGTTCCCCTGAAGTCCCTGGATCTTGCGGGATTCCGCAAGGCGCAAACGCGATCTGCGTTGGAGTCCGAAGCCGTCTTATGTGTCCCTCAGGCTCCCGGAGGGGGAGGAACTCCACCCCCTACGCACTTTGCACCGCTATGCGGAAGGAAGTGCGTTCGCACCAAAGACTGGCTCGTCTCGCCAATCGTCAGCATGGCGTCGTGTCCACACGGCAGCTGCGTGCGCTCGGCTACTCAGACGCGGCGATCTCGCGAGCGACCGCGGCCGGGCGGCTGCACCGGGTGCATCGAGGGGTCTACGCCGTCGGGCGCAGCCTGCTGTCGCCGCACGGGCACTGCCGGGCCGCAGTGGGTGCATGCGGGCCCGAGGCTCTTCTCAGCCACGCCTCCGCTGCATGGCTCTGGGGGCTGCTGCCGAATCTCACGCGACCGATCGAGGTCAGCCTGCCACGAAGGGGCAGGGCCCGCGCAGGGATCCACGTTCATCACTCGCTGAGCCTGGAGCTCGTCGATCGGGCCGAGCAGGCGGAGATCCCCGTTACGACGATCCCTCGCGCGCTCTTCGACCTCGCGTCCGCGGGCTCTCCACAGCTACTGCGGCAGGCGATCGATCGGGCCGAGCGATTGGGTCGCCTCGACCTGATCGATATCGATGGCCTGCTGCATCGCAATGTTGGGAGGCCCGGCGCGAAACGCCTGCGTCAGGCCCTGGAGATCTACCGGGATCCGGTCTTCAGCCGCGCCCGCAGCGAGCTGCTTTTTCTCGACTTGATCAAGAGGGCGGGACTGCCACGGCCGGCCCTGAACACCTTCGTCGCCGGCCATGAGATCGATGCCTATTGGGAGGAGGAGATGTTTGCCGCCGAAGTCGACGGCTGGGATGCACATCGGACCCGGGCGGCCTTCGAGGCCGATCCCCTGCGGCAGGAGCGATTGAAGCTGGCGGGCATCGACTCGATCCGGATCACCGCGCGGCGCATCGAACGGGAGCCACGAGAGGTGGCGAAGAGCCTTGGTGTCTTGCTGGCCAGGCGCAGGATCGAGCTCCGGATCCAGTCCTGACGCACTTTTCACCGCTATGCGGAAACAAGTGCGTCGGGGACCAAGGGGACGGCGCTCAGCCCAGGACGATGGCGAGCCGGCGACGGTAGTCGCGGGCCGCAGGATCGGCCGGATCCTCGCTGAGGATGCCGACGATCGCCTGTCGCAGCAGCTCGCGGGTATCCGCGTCGGCAGCGGTCATCGTTCCCAGCAGGCCGTCCAGCGCCGCCTCGCGTTCGCCACGATCGAGAGCGGCGAATGCATCGTCGCCGACGCCCTGGCGGGAGAGCTCGATCCGGGCGGCGATCCCGGCGGCGGCGAAGTCCTCGGGGTGAGAGGCGACCGCTTCCAGCGCCTCCTCCTCCGCCCCGCGCTCGAGACGGGCTAGGCCCAGGCGCACCGCGACGTCGGCCCGCCGCGGCTCCAGTTCGGCCGCCTCCCGCAGCGAGAGCTCGTCGCCCTTCTCCAGCAGCTCGTCCGCCTTCGAGGGCAGCAGCGCATCGAAGAACTGCTCGACCTTGGCCGGCGGGATCGCCCCCGTGAACTCGCTCACCACCTTGCCGTCGCGGAACGCCTTCACCGCCGGGATCCCCTGGACGCCGAAGCGCGTCGAGAGCGATTTGTTCGTATCGACATCCACCTTGGCCAGCAGCACCCGCCCGCCCCGGCTCGCCTCCGCCGATTCCAGCGCCGGGCTCAGCGCTTTGCAAGGCCCACACCACTCCGCCCAGAAATCGACCACGACCGGGGTCTTCCCGGAAAGCTCGATCACGTCCCGATCGAAGGTTGCTTCGGTTACGGCGATGGCCACCGGCGCAGATTAGACAGGTCCGACGCCTGGGTCCGCCCCTGACCCTTGTGCCGCCGGCCCGGCGGGGCTACGTTGGATGGAGGCAGGGTCAATCAGAGGAGGAGAGATGTCCAATCTCGACACTGCCCGGTCCGCCTACGCCGCCTTCGGAAGCGGAGATATGGCGGCGCTACAGGAGTCGTTCGCCGAGGACGCGGTCTGGATCACCTCGGACGAGCTGCCACTCGGAGGAGAGACCAAGGGGCGCGACGCGATCATCGCGAATTTCGCCCAGATCCCCAACTACTGGACGACGTTCATCGTCGAGCCCGAGGAGTTCATCGACGCCGGTGAGTACGTGGTCGTCCGTGGCACCCAGCGGGCGGGCAACGACAAGGGGAGCTTCGAGGCCCCATTCGTGCACCTGATCAAGTACGACCCGGACGGCAGGACCGTGCGCGGTGAGTTCTACGGCGACAGCGCCAAGGCGGCGAAGCTGCTCGCCTGATTCAGGCCCCGGCGGTCATCCCGTCGAGATCGCGACGCAGCTCGCGGAGCTCGTCGCGGATGCGGCCGGCCTCCTCGAAGCGGAGGTCGTCGGCCGCGGCCAGCATCTCCTCCTCCAGCGCCACGATCGTCTTCTCCAGCTCCTCCGGGCTGTCGTACTCGCCGCCGCGCTTGGCGCGCCGTTTGGCCGGGGCCCGGTCCTCCATCGCCAGGAACGAGGACATCTCGGAGATCCCTTTGCGGACCGTCTCCGGAGTGATTCCGTGCTCCTCGTTGTAGGCGAGCTGGATCGCCCGGCGGCGGTCGGTCTCGCTCATCGCCGCCCGCATCGCGTCGGTCTCCTTGTCGGCGTACATCAGCACCCGCCCGTTGACGTTGCGGGCGGCGCGGCCGATCGTCTGCACGAGGCTGGTCTCGCCACGCAGGAAACCCTCCTTGTCGGCGTCGAGGATCGCGACCAGCGAGACCTCGGGCAGATCGAGGCCCTCGCGCAGGAGGTTGACGCCGACGAGGACGTCGTACTCGCCAAGCCGCAGGTCGCGGACGATCTGGATCCGTTCCAGGGTGTCGATCTCCGAGTGCAGGTAGCGGACCTTGATCCCGTACTCGAGCAGGTAGGCGGTCAGGTCCTCGGCCATCTTCTTGGTCAGGGTGGTGACGAGGACGCGCTCACCGGATTTGGCGACCACCCGCGCTTCGTTCATCAGGTCGTCGATCTGGTTCTTCGTCTCCCGGACCTCGATGTAGGGGTCGACGATCCCGGTCGGCCGCACGATCTGCTCGACGATCCGGCTCGATTCCGCTTTCTCGAAGTTGCCCGGAGTCGCCGAGACCATGACCAGGCGGTCGACCCGCTCGAGGAACTCGTCGAACTTGAGCGGGCGGTTGTCGATCGCCGAGGGCAGGCGGAAGCCGAAGTCGATCAGGGTCGACTTGCGGGAGCGATCGCCCTCGAACATGCCGCCGATCTGCGGGATCGTCTGGTGGGACTCGTCGACGAAGCAGACGAAGTCGTCGGGGAAGTAGTCGATCAGCGTGTGCGGCGGGCTGCCGGCGGGGCGCCCGTCGAGGATCCGCGAGTAGTTCTCGATCCCCGAGGTGAAGCCGACCTCCTTGATCATCTCGAGGTCGTAGGCGGTGCGCTGGCGCAGTCGGTGCGCCTCCAGCTGCTTGCCTTCCTCCTCGAGCTCGGCCGTGCGCGATTCGAGTTCGGCCCGGATCTCTTCGACCGCGCGCTCGACCGTCTCGTCTTTGGTCACGTAGTGGGAAGCCGGCCAGACCGAGACGTGGTCGATCGTGTCGAGGATTTCCCCGGTCAGCGGGTCGAAGTGCTGGATCCCCTCGATCTCGTCGCCGAACAAGGAGATGCGGTAGGCGGACTCGGCGTAGGCGGGCATGATCTCCAGCACCTCGCCGCGGACCCGGAAGGAGCCGCGCCCCAGCACCTGGTCGTTGCGCTGGTATTGCATTTTCACCAGCTTGCGCAGGACCTCGTCGCGGTCGAGCGAGGCGCCGACTTTGAACAGCTGCATTTTTTCGTTGTAGACCTGCGGCGAGCCGATCCCGTAGATGCAGGAGACCGAGGCGACGATGATCACGTCGCGGCGGGCGAACAGGGCCGCCGTCGCCGCGTGGCGGAGGCGGTCGATCTCGTCGTTGATCGAGGAGTCCTTCTCGATGTAGAGGTCCTGTGCCGGGACGTAGGCCTCGGGCTGGTAGTAGTCGTAGTAGGAGACGAAGTACTCGACCGCATTGTCGGGGAAGAACTCGCGGAACTCGTTGCAGAGCTGAGCCGCAAGGGTCTTGTTGTGGGCGATCACCAATGAGGGCCGCTGCACCTGGGCGATCGTCGCCGCCATCGTGAAGGTCTTGCCGGTGCCGGTCGCGCCCAGCAGGGTCTGGAAGCGTTCGCCGGCCTCGATCCCTTCGGAGAGACCGGCGATCGCCTTCGGCTGGTCGGCGGTCGGCGTGTAGGCGGGGTTGAGCTGGAACTCGGGCATCCCTACGAAAATAGCGGGCGGCCAACTCGGCCCAAAGGTTCCGCGGTTCGAGATCCACGGCGGCAGCGGGTCTGGAACCGCGGAATGAAAGACTGCAGCGCGTGAATCGCTCGCGCGCCGGCCTCGCCGCCTTCTTCAACCTCACCGGGGTCCTGCATTTCGCGATCCCGCGCAGCTACGAAGCGATGGTGCCGGAGCCGGTGCCCGCCAAGGAGGCGGTCGCGATCAGCGGAGTCGCCGAGATCCTCGGTGGCCTCGCCGTCCTCCATCCCGGCACCCGCCGGCTCGGCCGCTGGTGGCTGCTGGCGCTGCTTCTAGCCGTCTTCCCCGCCAACGTCCACATGGCGGTCAACCCGGAGCGGATCCGCGGCCTCGACCTAAACAAGCTCCCGCGCTGGGTGCTCTGGGCACGGCTGCCGCTGCAGCCGCTGGCGATGCTCTGGGTCTGGCGCGCTACGCGCGACTGACCGGCACGCCCGCGGCGGACCCCACGCCCGCCGGCTCCTCTCGAGCCGACTCGTCCCCTGAATCCAGCGGCTCGCGCTCGGTCTTCGCCCAGTCACCGCGTTCGGTCAGCTGGCGCAGGCCAGAGCGCAGCAGCACCGGCCAGAGGAACCAGGTGTAGGGCGTGTATATCTGGGCGATCAGGAAGCCGCGCAGCCAGCCGACCGGCCCCTCCTCCGAGCGCGCGGCGATGCAGCCGAGCGCGGTGCCGCCGAAGGCCAGCAGGTAGAAGAAGGCCAGCTGCCAGGTCGGTCCGGCGCCCCAGAACGGCGCCACGCCGGCGATCGCCAGCGCCAGGGCGGCGACCAGGCCGATGCCGATGACCCCCTGCCAGAAGGGCATCAGCAGGTAGGCCATCTGCTCCGTGCGGGCGCCGCGCCCGAGCGGAGCCCTGGCCACCTCGCCGCGCAGCGCGATCGCCTGCAAGTTGCCCTGCGACCAGCGGGTGCGCTGGCGGAACAGCGGCCGCAGCTTCGAGAGCCCCTGCTGGTCGACGGTGGCGCGTAGGTCCTGGCGTCCCTCCCACCCGGCGGCCATCAGCCTCAGGCCGAGATCCTGGTCCTCGGTCAGCTTGTCGCGCCACGGCCCCTCCGCGTCGGCGAGGTCGTCGAGGGCGCTGAGCCGGTTGAACTGACCGTTGCCGCCCATCCCGGCGGTGCCCCAGTGATCGCGGCCGGCCTGGAAGAGGTGGCCATAGACGGAGAACTCCACGTCCTGCAGCCAGGTCAGCAGGTGGCCGCGGTTGTAGATGCGGACCAGCGACTGCATCCCTCCCACCTTCGGGTCCTCGAAGTGACTGGATGCGAAGTGCGGCGCCCGGTCGTGCAGGCGGCCGTCGGCGTCGACGATGACGACGACCGTGCCCTCGCGGTCGTCGTGGGTCGCCAGCGAGCGGTAGGCGTAGTTGAGCGCCGCCGCCTTGCCCTGGCGCGCCTGCGGCGCCCGCCGCGAGAGCACGTAGAGGTCGGGGTGGTCGATTCCGGCGAGGATCTCCGCGGTGCGGTCGTCGGAACCGTCGTCGATCACGATCACGCGGCGGCGGGCCACCGGCAGACCGAGCAGGCGCTCGACGCTGTCGGCGATCGTCACCTCCTCGTTCAGAGCCGGGACGAGGAAGACCCAGGAGAAGGCATCGGCGCCCTCCGCCGGCGGCAGCGGCGGGTGGGCGATCGCCTTGTGGCCGCGGACGAACAGCAGCAGGGTCCAGAGGAACATCGCCACGACGACGACCAGGCAGACCGTGAAGAGGACCTCCCAGGCGACCGGCAGGCCCGCGAAGGGCCAGGTCGGGGCACTCATGCCGCTAGTCCTCGACGAGGTGGATCGACTCCTCTTCGGGAGCCGGCTCCTGCAGGCGCGGAGCGGTCTCGCCCAGCGCCGCCTCGAGTCGATCGAGCGTCGAGCCGGGGGTCGGCTCGAGGCCGGCGGCGAGGGCGACGACGGCGCGGCTGTATCCGGGCCCGAAGGGAGCGGGAGCATCGCCGCCAAGCAGGATGTGCTCGAGCGAGGCGACGATCCGCTCGGCGGCGCGGCCGTCGCCGTAGGGATTCTGCGCCGTCGCCATCTCGGCGTAGGCCGCGTCGCTGTCGAGCAGGCGCGAGGCCTCGTCGAAGATCACGCTCGGGTCGGTGCCGACCAGCCGCAGCGTGCCGGCCTCCAGGCCCTCGGTGCGCTCGGTGGTCTCGCGGGTGACCAGGACCGGCTTGCCGAGCGAGGGCGCCTCTTCCTGGATCCCGCCGGAGTCGGTGATCACCAGGTGGGCACGGCCGAGCAGGCGGGCGAAGGTGGCGTAGCCGAGCGGCTCGGTCAGCAGCACGTTGTCGAAGCCGGTGAGGCGCTCGCTGAGAACCTCGCGCACGCGCGGGTTCGGGTGGACGGGCAGGACGAAGTGGACGTCTCCCTGGGCGCGGGCGAGGCGGGCGATCCCCTCGGCGATGCCGCGCAGGCCGTCGCCCCAGTTCTCACGGCGGTGGGCGGTGACGACGACGATCCGGGAGTCGCTGTCGTGCAGCGCCTGCAGCTCGGGGTTGGCGAACCTGACGTCCATCGCCGACGCCCAGCGCAGGGCGTCGATGCCGGTGTTGCCGGTGACGAAGACCTGCTCGACCGGGATGTCCTCGCGGACCAGGTTCTGCAGGTTGGCCGAGGTCGGGGCGAAGTGGAGGGCGGCGATGGTCGAGATCACCTGGCGGTTGAGCTCCTCCGGGAAGGGGCTGAGGTTGCTGCCGCCGGTCCGCAGCCCGGCCTCGACGTGCATGACCGGGATGTGGAGGTGGAAGGCGGAGAGCGAGGCGGCCATCGCCGAGCTGGTGTCGCCGTGGACCAGCACCGCCGCCGGGTGGCGGCCGTTGAGCACGTCGTCGGAGGTTGGCACCGAGTCGGGGTCGAGGTCGAAGCGCTCGACGCAGAAGTCTTCGAAGCGCTGCATCACCGAGGCCACGCGCTCGTTCAGATGGGAGCGGCGCGAGCCCGACCAGAGCGTCACGTCGGGCTTGATCTGGGCCAGCTCGAAGATGTACTCGACCATGCGGTTGTGCTGGCCGGTCGAGATCACGATCGGCTCGTAGTACTCGCTCCGGCGCAGGGCCATGATGATCGGCACCAGCTTGATCGCCTCAGGGCGGGTGCCGACGACGATCGGGACGACCAGCTTGGTCGCTGGCGCGGGTTCTTTCTCGAGCTCGTACATACGGGTACGGCATCTATCGGTGGCCGGCGTGCGGAGCTTGAGGCCGATGCTCCCCGCTCAGGGCAGGAACTGTTCCAACAGGCCGCTGGCCGGGCCGAGCAGGCTTTCCAGCCCACCCAGCGCCGAGCTGGCGTCGTTGACCAGTTCGATCGCCCGGTCGAGCGGGATTTCTTCGATCGTCGACCGCAGCGGACCGGCGATCAGGGGGCTGAGGGCGCCCGCTTCTTCGGCGTCGCTGACCGCGCGCAGCAGCCCGGCCCGAATCGCCCGCGCCAGTTTCGCGTCGTCGATCCCGTAGCGCTGCTTGAAGCGTTCGCGCCCCTCCGGCGTGGCCAGCGCCCGCGCCAGCGTCTCCCGCGTCACTCCGAGCTGACAGGCCGCGCCGTCCAGAGCCGAGATCGAGAACTGGTTGGCGATTTCCTGTAGCCCTTCCGGGTTGCTCCAGGGCCGGTGCTTGCAGGGGTCCTGGCTCTTCTCGGGAGTGTAGGAGGAGCCGCCGGCGGCGAGGTAGACGCCGACCAGGACCAGCGCCGAGACGATCGCGGCGCCGACCAGGACCTTCGCCCGCAGGCCCGGGTTCACAGCTCGACCCGCCGCGAGAGGGCGATCGGGATCAGCGCCAGCAGCGCCAGCAGGGCGCCGAGCAGGAACGAGGGGCTGAAGGCGTGGGTGGCGCCGCGGTTGAGCTGCTCCTGCAGTTCGTCGCGCAGGCCTTCCACCGCGGCCCGTTCGCCGGCGTCGCTGGGCAGCGGCTCGAAGGCGGGCCCGATCGTCGGCACCTTCCCCTTCTCGCCTTCGAGCCGGTCCTCGATCCGCTTTGCCAGGTCGATCTTGACCAGCGGGTTGACCTTGGAGTCGAGGATCACGGCGGTGCCGGCGTTGATCGCGTCGTCGCGCTGCTGGGCGATGTCGGCGGTGAAGACCGGGGTCAGGGCGAGCAGGCCGATCACGACCCCGGCGTGGCGGGCGGAGATCGTCCAGCCGCCGTGGATCGCCTGCGGGGCGCGGCCGCCGAGCGCGGTCTCGGTCAGGGCCGAGAGCACCAGCGAGAGGCCGATCCCGACCAGGATCTGCGGCGGCACGGTCAGCGCGACCTCCGCGTGCGGCAGGAAGGCCAGTCCGGCGAGACCGCCGGCGACGAGGATCGCGCCGGCCGCGGCGCGGGCCCGGGCGCTGGGCACGAGCGGGCCGAGGCGGCTGCCGACGATCGCCGCCAGCGGCATCACCGAGACCACGATCGCGGCCCCGATCGGGCTCAGGCGCCAGCCTTCGATCAGCAGCAGCACCAGCAGGAAGAGCGCGGCCGCGATCGCGGCGGAGACCATCGCCAGCGCCAGGTTGGCCCAGAGGTGGGGCCGGCCGGTGCGCCGCACCTCGGTCTCCAGGATTCCCGTCGCCGCCTCGTGTTTGGCGACCGCCAAGATCGGCACCGCGGCGGCGAGCGCGAGCGGCACCTGCAGGAGGAAGATCGACTGCCAGGAGACGAGCTCGGTGAGGATGCCGCCGACCGCCGGCCCCAGTGCCGCCCCGGTGGCCCCGGCGCTGGCCCAGACGACGGCGGCGCGGCGCTCGGAGCCGACCGTCGCCGGCAGCAGCTCCAGCGCCGCGGTGACCGCGAGGGCGCCGCCCAGCGCCTGCACGCAGCGGGCCAGGATCAGGGTCGAGAGCTCGTCGGCGACGCCACAGGCGAGCCCGGCGCCGGCGAAGATCGCCAGCCCGACCGCGGCGGCCCGCCCGGGCCCGACCCGCCGCGCCAGCAGCGCCGCCGGCACCGCCGCCAGCGCCATCACCAGGTTGAAGGAGACCAGGACCCAGGTGACCCCGGCGATCGAGGTGTCGAGTTCGCGGTAGATGTCCGGCAGCGCCAGGACGACGACCGAGGAGTCGGCCAGGACCAAGCCGACCGCGAGGGCGAGGGCGGCGACGCGCGGGCGCGGCGCGGCGCTCACCGGTAGCCCAGCTCCCGCGGGTACTTCTCGCGATAGGCGACCTGCTTTTCGAGAACCTCTTCCACGTAGGCGCGAGTTTCCGGGAAGGGGATGTCGCTGACGTTAAGGTCGGCGCCACCCCACTTGTCGGCGTTGCCGGGGCCGGCGTTGTAGGCGGCGAGGGCGGCCGCCTCGTCGCCGTCGTAGCGGTCGAGCAGTTCGCGCAGGAGGAAGGTGCCGTAGCGAATGTTGATTTCGGAGTCCGAGAGGTCGTCGAGGTTGAAGGTGGTGCCGCCGCTGAGGCGCTCGATTTCTTCGGCCGCTTCCGGCGTGATCTGCATCAGGCCGCGGGCGCCGGCGCTGGAGGTGGCGTCGCTGAACTTCGACTCGGAGTAGATGACGGCGGCGATCAGGGCCGCGTCGACGCCCTTTTCGGCGGCCTGCTGACGGATCACGTCCTCGTGCTTCAACGGCAGCGTCAACTCCTTCAGCGCCTGGTCGAAGACCCCGCTCGCCACCAGCGCCCAGAGGCTGAGCCCGACGATTGCCGCACCGGCCCCGAACGCCAGCCGGCGTCGGCGCCGGCGGTTCCCACGGTTCATCGCGGCAGCTTCGCGAGCAGCTCGGACAGCGCCCGCTCGAGGTCCTCGACGGAGCCGTCGTTGGCGATCGCGTGCTCGGCCCGCTCCGCCTTCTCGCCCTGGGAGAGCTGGCGCGCCTCGCGCTCGTCGACCAGCGCGTGGCCGCGGGCGGCCGCCCGCTCGCGCCGCACCTCGTCCTCGGTGACGATCGCGACGGTGGTGCCGAAGGCCGCCGCCAGCTCCGACTCGAACAGCAGTGGCACCTCGATCACGGCGACGTCCGTGTCGGCGGGGAGCGCCATCAGCCAGCCACCGATCCGCTCCCGCACCAGCGGGTGGATCTGACCCTCGAGCCAGGTCAGCTGCTCGGGGTCGGCGAAGACGATCTCGCCGATCCGGCTACGGTCGACCCGGCCGTCCGCCGCCACGTCGGCCCCCCAGCGCTCGACCAGGCGACCCAGCAGCGGTTCGGAGTCGAGCAGCTCGTGGACCACGGCGTCGCTCGAGAGAGTCGCCGCGCCCAACCGTGAAAAGGCCGCCAGAGCCTCGGACTTCCCGGCCGCGATGCCGCCGGTGAGGCCGATCGTCAGCGGCATTGCCGTCTAGGAGTCGGCCGGCGCCTCAGGCTCGGACGTCTCGCCGGCAGCCTCGTCGACGTCGTCCGGCGAATCGGGGCGATCGGCGGCGGTTTCGCCCTCCTGGGCCTCCCCGCCCTCGTCGTCCCCAGAAGCATCGTCCTCGGTCGTCCCGTTCTCCTCGGCGACCGGAGCGGGATCCGCGGTCTCAGCGGTCTCAGCGGTCTCCTCCTCGGCAGCAGGCTCCTCCGCCGGGGCCTCGTCCTGCGGCTCCTCAGCAACAGGCTCCTCGACGGGAGACTCGTCCTGCGGCTCCTCAACCGCGGCTGGCTCCTCAGCGAGTGCCTCAGGGGCCTCATCCGCGGGTGGCGTGGAGGATGGCTCCTCGCCCGCAGCTTGCGAGGACGAGGAGTCGTCCTCCGCGACAGGACCCGCGGTTGCAGCGTCGGCGCCCTCAGCCGAACCCTCCGCCGCAGCCAGTTGCTCACCAAGGTCGCCCATCGGCATGTTCTGCCCCTCGACCCGCTTGATGCTGAGCGAGAGCCGGCGCCGCTCTTCGTCGATCTCGAGGATCTTGACGTTCAGCGTGGCGCCCGGCTCGACCACTTCGCTCGGGTTCTCGACGTGGTGGTCGGCAAGCTCGGAGATGTGGACCAGGCCCTCGACGCCGGGGAGGATTTCGACGAAGGCGCCGAAGGCGACGACCTTGGTCACCGCGCCCTCGAGCACGTCGCCGGGGCGGTGGGTGCTGATGACCCGCTGCCACGGGTCCTCCTGGGTCTGCTTGAGACCGAGCGAGATGCGCTGGCGGTCGCGGTCGATGTCGAGCACTTTGATCCGCACCGTGTCGCCGATCGCGACCACTTCCGAAGGATGGTTGACGTGGCTCCAGGAGAGCTCGGAGATGTGGATCAGGCCGTCGATCCCGTCGAGGTCGACGAAGGCGCCGAAGTCGACGATGTTGGAGATCTTGCCTTCCACGACCTGGCCCGGCTCGAGGTTGCCGAGGATCTGCTCGCGGACCTCCTTGCGCTCCTCCTCGAGGACCGCGCGGCGGGAGAGCACGACGTTGTTGCGGCTGCGGTTGAGCTCGATCACTTTGCACTCGAGCGTCTGGCCCATGAACTCGTCGAGGTTGTGGACGCGGCGGATGTCGACCAGCGAGGCGGGCAGGAAGCCGCGCACCCC
>Ga0207686_10000150_pt1 | contig 53141 bp, 46 predicted proteins | sample KBSM24metaG_FD_184396 | JGI IMG/M metagenome (GOLD analysis project Ga0207686, IMG submission 184396) | Miscanthus rhizosphere microbial communities from Kellogg Biological Station, Michigan, USA - KBS M2-4 metaG (SPAdes) (version 2) | ecosystem: Host-associated > Plants > Roots > Rhizosphere >...
CTCGTAGGCCGCAGGGTCGATCTGCTGCTTTACCTCGCTCAGGCGGGAGCTGTCTCGGGGAGTAAGCGAGACGCGGAGGGTGTCCGCCACCGCGCGCACCGCCGAATCCTGCAGGCTGAGGATGTCCCGCAGTTGTCCCGCATAACTCCGGGCCCAGATGGCCCGCCCGGTGGTGGCCCAAGTGATCTGGGCGGTGATTCGTACCTCGTCCCCCGCCCGTTGGAACGAGCCTGCCAGCACCGCGTCGATATCAACTCCGCGCTCCCGAGCCATGTCGGCCGGGGTGCGGTCACCGCGCTGCGGAGGGAGCTTGATCACCGTGAGTGAGGCGATCTGCGCCAGATTGGCAATGAGCTGATCGGTGATGCCCTGGGTGAGGTAGGTCTGGGCCGAGTCGCCGGTGAGGTTCTCAAGTGGCGCCACGGCCAGAGATCGGATCGACTGTTCGGCGGCCGCTGGCGCTGGGCCCGGCTTCGGGCGGAACCAAATGATCAGCCCGAGTACGACGAGCCCGGCGACGAGTGCCCACCCGACGCGTCTCCACCGGTGGCGATGCGCACCCGAGTGGGCTCGGGCAGCATGGGTCGCTGCCGCCACCGGACCTGCTGCCGTTTGCGTCAGGGCCCCCGCGAACTCGGCCGTGGTCGCGAACCGGTCGGCGGGGGACTTGGCCAGGGCCCGAGTGATGGCCTGCTCCACTCCCAACGGGATCGTCCCGCGCACAGTCCGCAGACTGGGCACTGGATCCACGGCGTGCCGGGCCAGGATGGATTGCGCCGTCGAGCCCTGAAATGGCGGCGTCCCGGCGAGCATTTCGTAGAGCACGCACCCCAGCGCGTACTGGTCGGCGCTGCCATCCAGAGGGTCTCCGGTGGCCTGCTCCGGGCTCATGTAGTACGGCGTTCCCAGTGCCAGCCCGGTTTCGGTCAGCTTCTCGCCGCCTGCCGAGGTCAACGCCTTGGCAATGCCGAAGTCCGCCACCACAGCGTGTCCGGCGGAGAGCAGGATGTTCTCTGGTTTGATATCCCGATGCACCACGTTCTGGGTGTGGGCGTAGCCCAGCGCATCGGCGACCTCGCGCGCGATGGTGATCGCCTCGTCCAGGGGGAGCTGGCGCTTACGATTCAGGAGGTCCCGCAGGGATTCTCCCTCGACGTACGGCATAGCGTAAAAGAGCAGGCCAGGGCCTGCGCCGTGCTCCGGAGGGATCTCACCCGAATCGAGCAAGCCGAGGATGTGGGGATGCTGCAGGGCGGCGCAGGTGGCGATCTCGCGCAGAAAGCGCTCACCGCCCAGAGCAGCCCCGAGTTCGGGCCGCAGCACCTTCAGCGCAACTCGGCGCTGATGCTTGAGGTCCTCCGCGAGGTACACAGTCGCCATCCCCCCGCGGCCGAGCTCGCGCTCGATTCGGTAACGATGGCCCAAGGCGGACTGCAGGCGATCGACCAGACTCAAGAACCACCTCCCAAAGCACCATCGAGCCGGTCCGGGACAGACACCCGGAAGAATCGAGCTGTATATGCGTAGGGAAATGTAAGAGGCCCCGCCGCTCTCTTGATAGGAGCGCGGCGGGGTAGGGCTCGAAGCGGCCTTCGGGGGATACGCCGGCTCAGAATCGCAGCGCGTAGCCCGCAAACACCAGGTAACTGGCGAGGTCCCCTCTGTTGCCGAACGGAGGAGGTCCACCCCGCAGGTCATTCACGTTTTTCTTAAACTCACCATGCACCCGGACCGGAACGCTCAGCGTAAACGTGCTGGAGCCCCAGCTGATGGAAAGTCCGGGGTCGAGGTATGCCGTGTACCCCGGCGCCCGGTAGCCTTCATCCCCACCGAGAACGTCGCGAACCGGTATGCCATCAAATCTGACACCCAGACTGGTGGACAAGCCGGCGCTTGGCCATACAGGATAGGCAGCGCCCACACGGAAATGGTACACATCGGGGATCGAGATAGGTGTCGTCCCGCCGGGAAGAAAGGAGATCTCTGACTCCTCCTCGGGATTGAGCATGTAGGCGCCGAAAAAGTACCCGGACAGGTCTCCCACCAACTGCTGGTAACCTTGGGCCTGGACCAGAATTCCCCATCCGCCGTCCCCTGGCTGAATGCCAGGATGCACCGCGTGCTGGATGGTCCCCGTGGGTGTAGCGAGGTCGCCTTCGATGTCGTTCTTCCCGCTGGGCGCCTTGATACCAAGCCCAAGAGCCAGGTTTCCGGCCCGGTGAGTCGATGCATTCAGCAGCCAGAGGTTGCCGACGAGACTGATGTCACCGACCCCAGTCGCCGAGGTCTCGTGACGATTTCCATCAGGGTGTATGCGAGAGTTGGTTCCAGTGCTGACTGGTACAGTGAGGAGCAGGCTTAGCTGCTGGGTCACGCCGTACCTCAGGGATAGGTCGATCGTATTGATGTTGAAACGGTTGGGCTGGCCACCCGGAGCAGAATCCGGTTGCATCTGGTTTTCGATGAACCAGTCTTCAGCCGTCAGGCGCCGATATGAGACGCCCAACTCCCATTCACGGGGCTGGAGAAAGACCTGTCGATGTCCGCCCAAACTGGGGGACGTGAAGCGGATGGGCATTCAGCCCTGGCCTAAGGCAACCCTCGGAGAAAGGCCCAGAAGAATGATGGCTGCGAGGACAGCCCACCCGGCTCGTGGCACGGTGACCTGCGCGCGCGTAAGCATCCAAACCTCCATGTTCGGGGAACCGTCACGATCGCTCGACAATCTCTAATGAATCAGTGGTCCCCAAAGGGGGAGTGATCGGGTCTGTGTAAGGTCGCGTGGCCTGAACGCATGGTAGGCGAGGCAAACCCCTGAAGACATTCATGCATCAGGGCGCGCCGAGGATCATGGTGAGGCCCCGCGCCAGCATCTCGGGAGTGAGGGGCCCCAAGACCAGCCGCCGTACAACTCCCGTACTGTCCACGAAGACTGAGGTCGGAACCGTAGCAAGCTCATACAGCTCCCGCACTTCACCCCGTTCATCGAGAAGCACGGGAAATGTCAGCTTGAACGACTCCACGAATCGACGAACATCCTTTGATCGCTCCTGATCGCTGAGATTCACCGCCAGCACCTTCAGGCCGCGATCGCGGAGTGAATCGTACGCAGCGACGATGTGCGGCATCTCTGCCTCACACGGCTTGCACCACGAGGCCCAAAAGTTGACGAGGACCGGCTGGCCCCGGAGGTCGCTGAGGCGAACCCGGTCGCCCGCCTGTGTCTTGAGGGTGAAATCCGGGGCGGGGTGGCCCTCCTTCACGACGCCCTGCGGTACGGCAGGAGCCTCCTGAGCCGCACCCGGATTAACCGTTCCGGCTAACGCGGCAGCCGAAAACACGCAAGGCCACATCACCCAGTGCAACCAAGCTGCCAAGTGCGGTTTCCTCCCGTGTCACATCGGGGTGGAGTGCAACACTGGGTGGAGCTTACAAGAGCGGGCAGGGCGTCCAAACGACGTGGGTCGTCGGAGCCTCTCAGTACACAGGACGCTGACACCGAGGGTGCAACAATGCCTCAGTTCCATGGACACCATACTGGATGTCATGCCGCAGTGGCACCAGCCCTGCCCGGAGGCAGCCCGGGGGAAATAACCCGAGGCAGATCATTACGAAGGGACCCGCGCTGAACATAGGGGCGGTACACGAGGGGTGCGGTGCTTCGTCCCACCAATGGAGGGGGCCCAACCTCAACCTACCGTGCGTTACCGGAATGCTCAATGGGTCCAGCGATTACACGCGTTCTGAACCAGCCCATCCTAGTCTACAAGGAACCGCATGGGCTCACTTACAACAGCCCCGCCGTCGCGAAGCTGAAGAACCGGTCGCCCGCCAGAATCACGTGATCGTACAGTGGCAGGTCGAGCAATCGGCCGGCCTCGACCAGTTGTTTGGTGACTGAACGGTCCTCGGGAGAAGGTGTGGGATCTCCGCTCGGATGATTGTGCACTACGATGATTCCAGCGGCAGCCTCGGCGATCGCCGCGCGGAACACCTCACGGGGATGCACCAGCGAACTGTTGAGGAGTCCTCTGGTAACGAGGACATCGCGGAGCACACGGCTCTGACTGACGAGCGCCAGCAGATGGAATGGGGGCCGGGATCCTTTGTTAATTCTCATTCCCCTGAAAATCGCGCAAGGGGGAAGGCCAAGTTGACCGGGGATCCAGGTCGCTGTCACCCGCCGCAGGACGGCCACGTCCCTAGCCTCGTATGGCACACAATCGCAGATTCCTATACTCTCCTCAGCCGAGACATCTGACCACTCCTCCCGCCTCACTGGCCGACGCCCTGCGCGAACACTACACACTCGAGCGCGAGCTTGGGCGCGGAGGCATGGCCACGGTCTATCTCGCCCGCGACCTCAAGCACGGCCGTATGGTCGCCCTCAAGGTGCTTCGCCCGGAGCTGGCCCACGTCCTCGGCCCGGAGCGTTTCCTGCGGGAAATCGAGATCGCAGCCCGGCTCCAGCATCCGATGATCTTGCCGGTATTCGACAGCGGGGCTTCACCTCGAGGGTCGGCAGCCGGGACCTGTCTTTGGTATACAATGCCCTTCGTCGAGGGCGAATCTTTGCGCGATCGGCTTCGCCGGGAGGCGCAAATCGCCATCGATGAAGCGGTGCAGATCGCCTGCGAGGTGGCGGAGGCCCTTGGCCACGCCCATGCGTGCGGTGTGGTCCACCGGGACATCAAGCCAGAGAACATCCTGTTGTCGGGCGGCCACGCCTTGGTGGCTGACTTCGGCATCGCACGGGCGCTGACCGTGGCCGGCGAGGACCGGTTGACTGAGACTGGTCTCTCGCTAGGCACCCCGGCCTACATGAGCCCGGAGCAAGGGGCAGGCGACGACCAACTCGACGGCCGATCCGATCTCTACTCCCTCGGTTGTCTGCTGTACGAGATGCTGGCGGGACAACCTCCCTTCACGGGCTCCAACCCCCGAGCGATTCTGGCGCGGCACGCCATCGATCCGGTGCCCAGTCTCCGCACCGTGCGTTCCACCGTTCCGGCCGGCCTCGATGCGGCAATCCGGCGAGCCTTGTGCAAAGTGCCCGCGGATCGCTTCGCGAGTGCCGCGGAGCTCGGCGAAGCGCTCAAGCAAGGCGCCCGCGGGCCGGTCGCGGAGCCATTTCAGGAAACCGACGTGACTGGCGCCGTCGCGAAGAGGGCGAGCGTTCGGGTCGTTAGGTCTCCGTCGGTAGCTCAAGCGCCGAGTGCACTGATTGGGCGGAGCGCAGAGTGGGAACGCCTGACCAAGGCCTGGCTTGTTACGGAGCAGGGTCCGCCAAGATGCGTCCTGGTCTCCGGCGTGGCAGGCATTGGCAAGACAAGGCTGGTCGAGGAGTTCGCACACTGGGTGGATCAGCAGGGTGGGACGATCGCGACGTCGCGCTGCTACGGGACAGTCGGACGACTGCCCTACGCGCCGCTCGCCGACTGGTTGCGCTCCCCGGCGCTGCGACACACCCTGCCTGCCCTGCCGGAGGCCTGGCGGGCTGAAATCGCAGGTCTGTTGCCCGAAGTCGGAATCCCACCCTCGGAGCTGGCCGCTCGAGGAGAGCGATCCCACATCGAGGCAAGGCGACGCCTGTTCGAGGCGATGGTCCACGCGATCGCCGGCGCGCCCCTGCCGCTGCTGCTCTTTCTCGACGACATCCAGTGGGCTGATCGGGACACGCTGGAGTGGATCGGCTATTTCCTGCGGATCGAGGAACCGCTTCCCGTGCTGGTGCTCGCCACGCTCCGTTTGGGCGAGGTGCCGCTGGAAGACCGGCTCAATACGGTTCTGCTCGACCTACGGCGAGAGGGTCGAATCGAGGAGATCCCGCTTGAGCCACTCGACGTCGGGGACACCGCAGCGCTCGCGGCCGCCGTAGCCGGCTCGGCGCTCGATCCGGCCGCGGCCCAGGCACTACATCGCGAGACGGAGGGCCACCCACTTTACATCGTGGAAATGCTGCGGGCGAAAGCGACCGGGGGAGAGGGAGACGTCCCCCTCGCTGGCCAGGAATCGCCGGAGCAAGCATCGACGGGGCAGAAGAGTCAGCGCTCGCTTCCGCAACGCGTTCTCGCGACGATCGAGGCCCGGCTCGCGCAGCTCTCCTCCCCGGCGCGCACGATTGTCGGCGCTGCCGCTGTGATCGGACGGGAGTTCCGGATGGATCTCCTGGTGGAGAGCAGCGGAGTCTCCGAGAATGAAGCGACCTCAGCGCTGGAAGAACTGCTCGAGCGCCGGCTAGTGCGCGAGCAGAGCGGAGCGTCCTACGACTTCAGTCACGACAACATCCGCGAGGTCGCGTACGCCGGGCTGAGCTCCGCCCGTCGTCGCCTGCTGCATCAGCGTATCGCCCGAGCGCAGATCGCATCGGCCGCCGGATCGCGGAGCGCGGCTGCCGCGATCGCGAAGCATCTCGAGCAAGGCGGTTACGGCGAGGACGCGATCCCCTATTACAAACTGGCAGCGGAACACGCACTCGACCTCTACGCCGTCGGACAGGCGGTGCTCCACCTCGAGAGGGCAATCGAGCTGCTGAAACAACTTCCCGCGTCGGCTACCACTCTCCATCAAGAGATCGAGCTCCGCACTGCTCTGTGTGCCGGGCTGGTCGGCCACGAGGGGTACGCTGGCCCACGCGCGCTAAGGGAACACGCTTACTTGCGGTCGCTGTGCGATCGAGCCGGTACCGTCCCTGCACCTCCGCTGCTTCGGAGCCTCGCCCACCCGCTGATCATGAAGGGGGCGATATCCGAGCTGGCGGAAATTGGGAAGCAACTCCTCGCGGCGGAGCCAGCGGGCGGCAATCTCATCCTTACAGTCGAAGCCCATTACGTGCTCGGCATAGCCGCCTTTTGGCGCGGCGACCCTGTCGGTGCTTCGGGGCACTTCCAGACCGCGCTGGAGGCGTACCAACCGGAGCACGCGCGGGAGCACATCAAAACCTACGGTCAGGATCCGGCCGCGATCTGCGGCGTGCGGTTGGCCTACGCCCTTTGCATGATTGATCAACCCGCGCTCGCCCATCGGGCCCTGGACGACGCCCTCGTGCGGGCTGAATCGCTGGCCCACCCCCACTCGCTGGCGTACACCCGGACCTATGGGACTTACGTCCTTATCCTGCTAGGGGACGAGACGGGCGCGCGCCGGCTGCTCGACGGCGCGATGGAGGTCGCGGAGGCGAACGCGCTCTCGCACTGGTCAATCATGAACCAGTCGTTCGAGGGGTTTCTGGTGGCACGCGACGGTCAGGCAGATCGCGGGATCGAATTGATGCAGCGCGCGGCAGAGGAGTGGGCTAGCCGCGGGTATAAACTCTGCGTCCCCCACGACCGTGCGCACCTGGCGGAGATCTGTCTGGCCGCCGGGCGGCTGGAGGACGCGCGCCGCGCCCTCGACGAGGGCACCGCTGTTTCGCGGGAAACCGGCATGGCCTACTACGACGCTGAGCTGCTGCGACTCAGGGGCGAGCTTCTCGCGGCGTCGGGGGCGCCGTCTCCCGAGGTCCACCGCATCCTTCGCGAAGCCATGGAGGTCGCAAGCCGTCAAGGGGCGACCGCGCTCGGACTCCGGGCCGAGCGAAGCCTCCAGCGGCTGTGAGCCCTCCGGGTGTCTGATCCGCTGATTCACATTACCACCGCTCTTGCCGACCGATACCAGATCGAGCGGGAGCTGGGTCGTGGCGGGATGGCCACGGTCTATCTCGCGCGCGACCTCAAACACGGTCGCCTAGTCGCCATCAAGGTGCTTCGCGCCGAGCTGGCCCATGTGCTCGGCCCCGAGCGTTTCCTCCGGGAAATAGAGATCGCGGCCCGGCTGCAGCATCCCCTGATTCTAGCGGTGTTCGACAGTGGAGCCGCCACACCACCGAGCGAGGACAGCGCCCGGTGCCTGTGGTATGCCATGCCATTTATTGCGGGCGAATCGCTGCGCGACCGGCTGAACCGGGAGAAACAGCTCTCCGTTGAGGAGGCGGTGCGGATCGCCTGTGAAGTGGCCCAGGCGCTGGGCTGCGCCCATGCGCAGGGTGTAATCCACCGCGATATCAAGCCGGAGAACATTCTGCTCTCGGACGGCCATGCCATCGTTGCGGATTTTGGCATTGCCCGGGCGGTCAGCGCGGCAGGCGACCAGCGGCTCACCGAGACCGGACTCTCCCTGGGTACTCCAGCCTACATGAGCCCCGAGCAAGCGGCGGCCGAACCCACTCTCGATGGCCGGGCGGACCTCTACGCCCTGGGTTGCGTCCTGTACGAAATGCTCGCTGGGCAGCCGCCGTTCACCGGCTCGACCGCGCAGGCCATTCTGGCGCGCCACGCCATCGATCCAGTGCCCAGCCTCCGCACGGTGCGGGCGACCGTGCCGGTCGGAGTGGAGGAAGCGATTACCCGGGTGCTGAACAAAGTGCCGGCCGAGCGGTTTGCCAGCGCCGCGGAATTCGGCGCTGCGCTGGTACAGGGGCTGGGTTCCGGAACCACCCGGCCCCGGCCGATGCTCAGGCTGCTGGGTGCAGCCGCGGCCGTCGCTACGATGCTGGCGCTGCTGGTCGGGGTCCGCAGCTGGCTCAGAAACGGTAAGGCCGGAACCACCGAACACGCTATCACATCCCTGGCGGTCTTGCCCTTCAGCAACCTCACCGGGGACACGGCCCAGGTGTATCTCGCTCAGGGCCTAACCGACCAGCTGGTCACCAGCCTGGCCCAGCTCAGTGCGCTGAGGGTCATCAACCTGAAGGACACCAAGGATGTCACGGGGCAGCTGGTGAAGAAGTTGGGTCTGGACGCGGTCCTCGCGGGCTCATTTCAGCGGGCGGGCAATGCGGTGCACATCACGGTCCAGCTCAACTCGGCCACCACCAATCAGGCCCTTTGGGCCCACGGATACGACGGCGAGCTGAGCGGCATCCTCGATCTGCAGGCCGAGGTCGCAAGGTCGGTTGCAAGCGAGATTGGAGCCTCGATGACCCCACAAGAACGCGCGCAGCTCAGCGCCGAGCGGCCGGCGGTCAGTTCGCTTGCTTACGAAGCGTACGTTCGAGCCTCGTACTTCCAGCAGAAGGTGACCAGAGCGGACCTCGACAAAGCCATCGGCTACTTCCAGCAAGCGATCGATGCGGACCCGGCTTACGCCGCCGCATGGGCCGGACTCGCCAATTGCTACAACTTTCTCGGCTACTACAGCATAGAATCACCTGCAGCGGCCTTTCCGCACGCTCGGGCCGCTGATCTCCGTGCCATGGAGCTGGACTCCACGCTCGCACAGGCCCACGGCGCACTGGCGTGGAGCGAGTTCTTCTACGGGTGGGACTTCGTCGCGGCCGAGCGGGAGTTCCGGCGCGCGCTCGAGCTCGATCCGAAATATGCCGGTGGTCACGTTGGTTATGGCTTGTTCCTGACGGCAATGAATCGCACCGACGACGCCATCGCCGAGCTGAAGCGGGCCCAGGAACTCGATCCGCTCTCGACGATCTACAACGCCGCCATCGCGCGGCCCTACTACAATGCCCGCCGGTACGCCGAGGCGATCGCGCAATCACGGAAGACGCTCGAGCTCGACTCGACGTTCCACCGTGCCCATTACTGGTTGGGGCTGTCCTACGAGCAACTGTCCCGGCCGGCGGATGCGATTCGGGAGCTCGAGTACACCGTTGCCCAATCACCGATTTCGCTGTACGAGGGTGCGCTGGGTCACGCGTATGCGGTGGCCGGCCAGCGAGACAAGGCATTGCGAATGCTGAGGGAGGTGCAGGTGCGGTCAGATTCCAGTTACGTCTCGCCGTTCGACATCGCCACCATCTACGCCGGTCTCGGAGACCGAGGCAAGACGTTCGAATACCTGGAGAAGGCGTACCAGGGGCGGGTGCCGTACCTGGTGTATCTCGCGGTGGACCCGCACTTCGACGACTTCCGCGCCGATCCGCGGTTCCGAGAGCTAGTGCGGAAGATCGGGCTTCCGGAGGGATCCTAGTCCCGTCGCGAGCATCCGAATCACTGTTGGTCGTGAACCTCAGGGCTGGGAACCTCCGGCAAGGTACGGCGCTAGCATTCCGCAACAACGAGAAGGTGAAGACGAAACCGAAGAGTCGCGGATTCAGTCGGGCAGTCCGATGCGCCGGCCGAGGGCCTCGAACCGGGGGTCGGACCGCAGCGGTTTCCATCGAGGATCCCGATTCAACCAGAAGAGCCAATGCACCCGCTCATCGACGCTTCGATTGAGCAGCGCGAAGGCGCGATCCTTGTCCCCCAGCGCGGTGTAAATGAGCGCGTATAGCAAGGGAGCGACGTAGACGGTCTTCGAGTTCGACACCGAGTCGAGAGTGGCCAGAGCTTTCATCGCGCCCGCTCGATCACCCTGCGACGCCGCAACATACCCTACCGAGGCAATGGTTACAGCCCAGGTGCGAAGTGTACTGGTAGCCTGGTATTCCCGCATAGCCTCTACATAGTGGCCCTGGGCCTGGAGCGCTCGCCCGAGATATAGGTGTGCAGTAGGGTTGACTGAGTCGAGGACAAGCGCACGGTGCTCCCGGGCTACCGCGCTGTCCTGCCGCCCGCTGTAGTGCGCGATCCAACCGTACTGGCCTGCAATCGGAGATGACAGCGGATCGAGCCGCAACGCGCGTTGCCCCTCGGCTTCCGCTTCGGCAAACCGCCCCATCGCCAGTAGAAACAGGCTATACCACTCGTGCGCAGTGGCCCAGTTCGGGTTGAGGGTGATGGCAGTATGGTATTCACGCTCTGCCACTGCCCAGTCCCAGTCGTAATACATGGTGGCATAAGCCAACGAAGCGTGGGCAGCGGCGTCGGTGGAATCGAGCTCCAAAGCTCGTACAGCCGCCGCCTTGGCTTTGGGAAAGAGATCGATCGGAGCTTGATCACCAGCATACCCGAGCTGATTATAGGCGTCGGCCTCGCCCGAGTAGGCGGCGGCGTAGGTCGGGTCGACATCCAGCGCCTGGGCGAAGAAATTCAAAGCCGTTTTCAAGTTCCCTGAGCCGCGCTTGTTCCAGTAGTAACGACCTTTGACGTAAAGAGCGTAAGCTGCCGGCTCGACGGCCCGCTTGGGACCGCCGAGTCGGATCCGCTCCTCCGGAGTGAGCTCGATTTTGATCTCCGTGGCGACTGACCGGGCCACCTCGCCCTGCAGTCGTAAGACGTCTGAGACGGCTCCATCATAGCTATGGGCCCAGAGCGCCTGGCCATCTCGCGCGGAAATCAGCTGCGCCGAGAAATGGAGTGAATCACCGGCACGCTGCAGGGACCCAGTGAGGACAGCATCGACCCCAAGCGCGCTTGCGACCTGCTGCACTGTCTGCTGGGCCGCCTGCGAACGGAGTACCGACGCGCGACTGATCACTCGCAGAGCCTTGATCTGGGCCAGATCGGTGAAAAACTGATCCGTCATCCCATCGGCCATGTACACCAGAGTACTGTCGCCGGTGAGATTCTGAACCGGTAATACAGCGAGAGCGTGCACTCTCGGACTGTGACCACGAATGCGATTCACCGCGACGAGACCTCCGATCGCGAGCGTCAGGGCCAGCGCGCCGACCACCCCACTCGCGGCCAGCATTCGGGTCTGTCGGCCTAGCGGAGCCGGGGCGCGTTCGGGGTGGGCCAGCATCTCCCCGAATTCGCTAGCGGTGGCAAAACGGTCCGCCGGCACCTTGGCCATCGCCCTAGTGATCGCCCACTCGATACCGGCCGGCACGGTCCCTCGCACCGTGTGGAGACTCGGCACCGGGTCGACCGAATGGCGGGCCAGAATCGATTGCGCACTGGGACCGGTGAAGGGCGGCCCACCGGCCAGCATTTCGTACAGCACGCAACCCAACGCATATATGTCGCTGCGGCCATCGATGGATCGGGTGGCCGAGGCCTGTTCGGGACTCATGTAGTACGGGGTCCCGAGGGCGAGACCGGTCTCGGTCAGCTTCTCGCCGCCCGCTGCGTCGAGCGCCTTAGCGATGCCGAAATCGGCCACCAGGGCATGGCCGCCGGACAGGAGGATGTTTTCCGGCTTGATGTCGCGGTGAATCACCCCCCGCTCATGAGCGTATTGCAGCGCCTCGGCCACTTCCCTAGCGAGCGCGATCGCCTGCTCCACCGGCAGCTGCGACTCCCGATCCAGCCGCTGGCGCAGCGATTCGCCCTCGACGTAGGGCATCACGTAGTACAGCACCTCCCCGACGCTGCCCGAGTCGAGCAGGCCGAGGATGTGGGAGTGTTGCAGTCGCGACGCGGTGGCGATCTCCCGTAGAAACCGGTCGGAGCCGAGCGCGCCGGCCAGCTCGGGGCGCAGTACCTTGACGGCGACTACTCGGGGGTGCTTGAGATCCTGCGCGAGGTAGACGGTCGCCATCCCGCCGTGGCCGATCTCCCGAACCACGGTATAACGGCCCGCCAGGGCTTCTCGGAGAAGGGTCAGTGAATCATTCGTCTGCATCGCTCTCCTGCTAGACGAAGTGGACCCGTCCTTCGTCTCACATGGTCGCCTTCCAACGTTCCCATTGACCCTTCAGCTGCGCTGTCAGAACAAGAAAGCCTGGATCCTGTCTGAGGTTATCCAAGTTGTGGTCACTGACGAGGAGCGGATAGCAGGGCGTCCCCGGTCCAGAACTGACGGGTCAAAATCGGTGCGTGTACCCTGCGAAGATCAGGAACTTCGCGAGGTCCCCACCTGCGGGGCGATTGATTTTCTCCGCATCAAGCAGGCTGGCTCGGAAGTCATAGTAGACCCGCACAGGGACATTCAGGCTGAATGTGTCTGGGCCGTATGACAGCCCAATCCCCGGGTCCACGTAGACCTCAATCGCCGGTCGCCGGAAGGCGCCGTCACCACCACCGAACAGGTCCTGTTTCGGAATGCCGTCCAAGCGCCCGCCGAGGCTGAGTGAGAGCCCCGGTATCGTAGTCGAGGCGAGCACTAGCCCCCCGCGAACGTTGTAGACATCCGGTATCGCCCAGTGCACGCCTGCGTAAGGGCTCGTGGTGGAGGGAGTAAACACAACATCCGACTCCGCCTGTGGGCTGATGAGGTAATAGCCTGCGAGGTAACCGGAGAGGTTGTTGACCAGCTTCTGAAACGCCTGCGTCTGAAGAAGAATCCCCCATCCGCCGTCGCTCAGCTGGATGGATTGATCCACGAAATACCGAGGTGGCCCATTGGTATCGTAATAAGTATCCTCGACGCGGTGGCTGCCGGTGGGCAATTTGACTCCGAGTCCGAGAGCGACGTTGCCGTTCGGGTGTGTAGGAGGGCCGAGCATCCATGCCCACGCGCTCAAGTTGATGTCGCCGAACCCGTTGGCGCTCACCTTATGAGGCTGTCCATCGGTATAGAACCGGCTCTGGGTGCCGGTTGAGAACGGCAGCGTGAGGCTCAAACTGAGCCGGTCGGTGACCCCATAGGCTACCGTGAAATCGAGTGAGTTGATGTTGATCTCGACCGGCCCTCCGTTCGGAGACAAGTCCTGGCGCTGCTCTTCACCCACCAACCATTCGTCCGCTGTCAAGCGACGATAGTTGACGCCCACCTGCCAGCGGTGAGGTTGGAGATACGTTAGGTCATGTCCACCCAAACTGGGGAACGTGAATCTGATCGGCGCTCAGCCCTGGCCAGAAGCTGCCCGTGGGAAGAACCCGAGGGAGATGATTGCAGCGAGGCCCGCGCTCAACAGACGGGCTGGTACACGAGTGCGGTGCATGAAAGCACCTCTCGAGAGGAACTGCCCTAACGCCCTAACCTACGCTGCGGTACCGGAATGCTCAATGGAAACGGATCTGGGCCCAGATTTGTGCGACCGGGAAGGAAGGAAAGTCTGGTGGTTGCCGGTGGTTCCTCAGAGCAGACCCGCGGTCGCAAAACTGAGGAATCGGTCGCCCGCCAGGATCACGTGATCGTACAGTGGCAGGTCGAGCAATCGGCCGGCCTCGACCAGTTGTTTGGTGACTGAACGGTCCTCGGGAGAAGGTGTGGGATCTCCGCTCGGATGATTGTGCACTACGATGATTCCTGCCGCGGCCTCGGCGATCGCGGCACGGAACACCTCGCGGGGATGCACCAAGGAGCTGTTGAGCAGCCCGCGAGTCACCAGCACATCGCGTAACACCCGGCTCTGACTGTCGAGCGCCAGGAGGTGAAACTCTTCCACCGACAGGTCCCGGAGCCGGGCCCCAAGCAAACGCACTACGTCCTCCGGTTCCCGAATCCGGAGCGCGGCGGGACGGGATTCCTGGGCCAGTCGGGAAGCGAGTTCAAACGCAGCGACCAGCCGTGCGGCCTTGGCCGGTCCGACCCCCCGGGTGCGCATCAGTTCGGCCGAGGGCCGGGCCGCGAGTCGTCGGAGGGACCCGCCGCTAAGCTCGAGCAACCGGGCGGCAACATCGGCCACGCCGAGGCCTCGTTGTCCGGTGCCCAGCAGAATGGCGAGCAATTCCGTCGAGGTGAGCGCGCCGGCTCCCAACGCCCAGAGGCGCTCGCGAGGGAGTTCGGCGGATGGGGAGTTGGCAGTGTTCGACACCGCCGGAAAGCTAGAGAAGCGGCACCGCTGGAAAGCGCTCAGGAAAACGCGAGACCGGCCATAAAGCTGAAGGCTGACAGCAGTACAACCTGTCAGCCCTCATTATCAACGATCACCATCCCGCAGTTTCAATCTTCAATCTGCAATCTGAAATCCCCTACCGTCCCGCCCCGTGACACTTCTTGTACTTCTTGCCCGATCCGCAGGGACAGGGATCGTTGCGACCTACCTCAGGAACGACGCCGGTAGAGGAACGCATCGGCCCAAGATTGGTTGACAGCGCCGCTGGGGCAGCGCGAGTCGGAGTCGGGGCCGCCTCCGCCCTTGCCGCAGGCGCGAAGAGCTCATCGGCTCCGCTCACCGGCTCAGGCTTCGACGGCTGAGACGGTTGCGAGGGCGGAGCGGGCCGGCGGCCGCCGAACGCTCCCGGCGGCGGCGCAGCCGGCCGCGGCGCCTCGGCCGACACCTGGATCTTTAGGAACTGCTCGGTGAAGGTCGCCTGCACGTCCCGCATCAGGTCCTCGAACATCTCGAACGCTTCCTTCTTGTACTCGACGAGCGGATCCTTCTGGCCGTAGGCCCGATACTGGATCGCATTGCGCAGCTGATCCAGATCATAGAGGTGGTCCTTCCACTTTTCGTCGAGCACTCTCAGCATGACCGCCGAGAGCACCTGCATATCTACATCCGGTTGCCCGATACTCTTCCCGAACTCGGTCAGGTATTCGACTTTCCGGGTCAGGGTGCGATGCGCTTCGGCTCGGGCAGCCGCAACCATCCCGTTGAGGTCGGGTGCCTTCGCCGGATCGAGCAGGTCGTCGGCCGAAACCAGGAACTGCATGGTGAGTGCGGACTGGACCCCGGCCCGATCGAACTCCTGGGGATTCTTCGCATCCGCGAGCATGGTGGTGACCACCCGCTCCACCGCGCCGTCAACCATGCGGGTCGCTTCGGCCTTGATCTGCTCTCCCCGCTCCAGCGCGAACAGCCTCAGGGAGTAGACGACTTCCCGCTGCTGGTTCATGACGTCGTCGTACTCGAGCAGCCGTTTCCGGGCCTGGAAGTTCTGCAGCTCCACCCGCTTCTGGGCCTGGCCGATCGCGCCCGTCACCCAGGGATGGGAGATGACCTCTCCCTCCTCTGCCCCGCCCTTGTCCATCCACCGCGCGATGCGATCGGACCCGAACAACCGCATCAGGTCGTCTTCCAGGGAGAGGAAGAAAATCGAGCGGCCAGGATCGCCCTGACGGCCCGAGCGGCCTCTCAGCTGACGGTCGATACGGCGGGACTCGTGACGTTCGGTGCCGATGATCTGCAGGCCGGCGGGACTGGTGGTGAGGTCGAGGTCGGCGCCCAGCTTAATGTCGGTGCCGCGGCCGGCCATGTTGGTGGCGATCGTGATGGCACCCTTCTGCCCCGCGCCGGCCACGATTTCGGCTTCCCGCTGGTGGTACTTGGCGTTCAGCACTTCGTGCTTGAGGCCGCGCCGCTTGAGCTGGCGGGAGAGCGTTTCGGATACCTCGACCGTCACGGTACCGATCAGGACGGGTATTCCGAGATTGTGCAGCCGTTCGACCTCGTCGATGATCGAATTGTTCTTCTCGCGACGGGTCTTGTAGATGTGGTCCTGCTCGTCGTCCCGCCGCACCGGCTTGTTGGTCGGGATGACGGAGACCTCGAGCCCGTAGATCGTGAAGAACTCGGTCTCTTCCGTTTCGGCCGTACCGGTCATGCCGGCCAGCTTGTCGTACATCCGGAAGTAGTTCTGGATCGTGATGGTGGCGAGCGTCTGGGTCTCGCCCTTCACTTGCACGTTCTCCTTTGCTTCGACCGCCTGGTGCAACCCGTCCGCCCAGCGGCGACCTGCCATGATGCGCCCGGTGAATTCGTCCACGATGAGCACCTGACCATCCTGGACCAGGTAGTCCACTTCCTTCTCGTACAGGGCGTGCGCCTGAAGCAGCTTGTGGATGATGTGGAGCTTCTCGCTCTTCAGCGCGTAATCGGACTCGACCTGACGGCGCTTCGCTACCCGTTCGGCCGGCGACAAAGCTGGATCGTGGTCGACCTGGTGAATTTCCTCGGAGATGTCCGGGACGAGGAAGAGACCCGGATCATTGGGCGACATCGCGGTGGCTCCCTGGTCGGTCAGGTGCACCGCATGGCCCTTCTCGTCGAGGACGAAATACAGGGCGTCCTCCAGGTCCCGCATGCTCTGCTGCTTGGTCGGCAGTTTCCGGTCTGCGATGTGATCCAGCTCGACCCGCTGCACCGCCTGCTTGATGCCCGTCTCGTTGAGCATCTTGAGCAGCTTCTTGTTCTTCGGCATGCCGAGCCGCGCCAGATAGAGCTTGATCGCGGCGTCATTCTGCCGTTTGGGATCTTCGAGCAGCCGTTCTGCCTCGGCAAGGAGGTTGCTGACCACTCCAGACTGTTTGCGGACCAGCTCGGCGACCTGGCGATTGAACTCGCCGTACTTCTCGTCCTTCTCGTTCCCTACCGGCCCTGAGATGATGAGCGGTGTCCTGGCTTCATCGATCAGGATCGAATCCACCTCGTCGATGATGGCGTACGCGTGCTCCCGCTGGACCCGCTGGTCCAGGCCGAACACCATGTTGTCGCGGAGGTAGTCGAAGCCGAACTCGTTGTTGGTGCCGTAGGTGATGTCGGCCTGGTAGGCCGCCCGGCGCTCGAGAGAAGACGGTTCGGTGTCATCCAGGCAGGCGACCGTGAGGCCCAGATACTTGAAGACATGCCCCATCCACTGCGAGTCGCGTCGGGCCAGGTAATTGTTCACCGTGACCAGGTGGGCCCCGCGCCCCGCCAGCGCGTTGAGATAGAGCGGGAGGGTCGCCACCAGGGTCTTGCCTTCGCCGGTCGCCATTTCGGCGATCTTGCCCTGGTGCAGGACGATGCCACCGATCAGCTGGACGTCGTACGGCACCATGTCCCAAGTCAGCTCGTGACCGGTCACGATGACTTTGGTGCCTAAGAGCCGACGGGTCGCTTCCCGCACTGTGGCGAAGGCTTCGGGCAGCAGATTGTCGAGCGCCGTCTTCAGCTCTTTCTTGTAGCGGATTTCGAGCTGATGGTAGCGATCCTCGAGCTTGTCCCGCTCTTCGGGATCGGCACAGTCATGGCGCTGCTGCCGGACCTGATCCAGCTCGTTCTTGATCGGGGCGACCCGCTCGGCGAGCTGACTGCGGAACTTCTGGGTCTGGGCCCGCAACTCGTCCTCCGACAAGCTGCCGAGCTGCGCCTCATGACGTTTAATGGCCTCAACGATCGGCCGGATCTTCTTGACGTCCCGGTCGTATCGGGTACCAAAAACAGCTGTAGCGAGTTTCTTAAGCATCCTTCAAATATAATCCCTGCGCCAAGATACAGGCTGCCACCGGGTCCGGAACCCAATATCGGATGGGCTGGTTGCGGGCCACCCGGCCCCGGATCTCGGTAGCCGAAATGTCCAGCCGCGGAACCCGCACCACCTGCGCTCCCGGGGGGATCTCGGCCAAGTCCACCCCCGGCCGAGCGAAAACGACAACCTGGGCCAGAGTCGGAATCAGCGCTCCTTCCCGCCACTGGTCCAGCTCCCGGGCTGCATCTGCCCCGACCAGCAGGGCAAAGCGCTTCCCTGGCTCTCGAGTCTGCAGCGCCCGAAGGGTATCCACGGTGTAGGACGGTCCACCCCGATCCAGTTCAGCGGTTTCCAGACGGAAGCGGGGTTGCCCCTCGATGGCCAGAGAGACCATCCGGGCTCTCACCTCCGGTGGAGCACCGTGCCGGCCTCGTTTGAAGGGTTGTTCAAAGGCGGGAATGAAGCGCATCTCTTCGAGATCGAGCGCCTCGAGTACGGCCTGGGCGACGATCAGGTGCCCGTGATGAATGGGGTCGAAGGAGCCGCCGAACAGGCCGATCATTGCGCGACGGGACACACCTCATCCGTTCGTGGGGTCCCGGGGTGGAAGCGACGGAGATAGCCGCAAGTCTCCCCGGCGTCCTCGCGATACCCGAGCCTGTTGTAGACCTCGATCAGCTTGACCAGTGCCTCGGGAATCACGGAAGTCCGGGGATAGGTTGCGACGAGGTCGCGCAAGTAAAGAATCGCCGAGTCGTAGGCCTTGAGCCGAAGATAGAACATCGCCGACTTGTACTCTTTCTTGGCGAAGCTTTCCTCCAGATCGGCTATCCGTTGCTTGGCCTTCAATGCTGGGGGGGTGTTGGGATACCGATTGATCAATTCCTGATACGTCGCCAGCGCACTCTGGCCATAGGAGGGATCCAGCTCGGGCCGGCGCCAGAGATCGGCGAAGGCGTCTCCTGCGCGGAGTAGCGCCTCCGGAGCAAGCGGGTTGTTCGGGGTGTCATCCGAAACCCGACGGAATTCCCGGGTTGCCTGAAGCTGACTCTTCTGCGCGTAGTAGCATTCGGCCAGGCGGAACCGGGCTTCGACGGCCAGGCTGTCTCCGGGCGGGATCTCGAGAGCGAGCCGTTCCAACTTTTGTGCCGCGTCGCCCCATTTGCCCCGCGAATAGTCATTCAGGGCGTCTTGCCAGAGCTTCGACACTTCTTCCGGCGACGCCCCAACGGCAACAGGGCTCGGGGCTCCGATGGGCTCTGACTTGCGGCCCCCGCAGGCTGTAACAGCCAACATCGCGAGAGCGATGGTCAACGACTGGCGCATGAGGCGAAAATTCAATTGGCGTTGGCAGCATTGCCGAGAGCGGTCAGACGCTGCCGGGCCATGATGCTGATAGAGTCTGACTCGGAGTCGATCGCATCCTGATAGGCGATCGCAGCACCGAGAATATCACCGAGTTTGATACGCGCGTCGCCCAGGCCGACCAGCGCCCTGCGGCCGGTCATCGAGCCGCTGCTGAACCCTGCCGCCTTGCTGAACCACCTGGCTGCGACCTCTGCCTGATCTACCGTCAAGGCTTCCTGTCCCAGCTGGATGGCGCAAAGCCCATAGCCGCTCGAGGCCCGGCTGCGGGTCGCGGGGTCCCGGGTGCGTCGAAGGACGGTCTCGTACGCTCCAGCGGCGGCCTCGCAGGCCGTAGTCTCGCGAGAGGCACCGGCGTAGAGCAGCAAGATCGAGTCGGCGGTCGCGGCGTCGGGAGCCGAGGCTAGAGCAGCGGGAGCCATCGCGACCGTCTCCTCCGGCGACAGCTTGCCGCTTCGCGTCAGTCCCAGGGTGTAGCGTGCCATGACACGAGTCGGGGCTACACCGCGCAGGGTAACCACCGCGAGTTGTAATCCCGATCCATCACCTGCCCGTTCCGCGGCTTTGGCGACCAGTTCGAGTCCGGTAGCGGCTTCGTCGGCCCGCGAACGATCCTGCGCAGCAAGCTGGCGATACGCCTCGGCAGCCTCCCGGATTTCGCCGGCCTTCAGTGCCGCGGCACCGAGCTTGGCGGAAACCCGTGCGCTCTGGCTCAGTTTGGCCGCAGCCCGATACTCCTGGAGGGCGGCCGGGTATTCGGCCCGCCCGTAGGCCGCATCGGCCAGCCGCTCATGATCGGCTGCCCGTCCACCACAGGCGGTGAGCAGCAGCACGAGCCACAGACGTTTCACTCCGCGTTCCGTTCGAGCATCGCGAGGTAGGCTTCGACCCGGGCATTCTTGGGACGCTCGAGGAGGCACTCCCGCCACACCTGTTCGGCGCCGGCAACATCGCCCGACAGATAGCGCGCGAGTCCGAGCGAAGCCAGCGCGTCCAGAAAGTTGGGGCGGTCCTGAACCACCCGCTCGAGTTCTTCACGTGCGGCCAGCGCGTCGCCCGATTCGAGGAGTGTCCGCGCCAGGCGGTATCGAATGTCGGCAAAGCCGGGCCCCAGCTCGACGGCGCGGTAGAACTGCTCGATGGCCTGCTCGATCGCGCCCGATTCCGCGTACGCGGTCGCAAGCAGGGCGTGATGGTTGGCGAGATTGGCGGCGATGTGCGAGGGGAAGCCGGAGGAGTGACGGATGTTGTGGGCGGCAGCGGTGCGGAACGCCTCCGTCGCTTCCTCGGTCCGGCCCATGTCGTTGAGCAGGATTCCGCGATGGATGTGGGCTTCGATGTAGCGTGGATTGAGCTCGAGGGCCCGCTCGAAATGAGCCAGGGCGCGCTGGGCCTGACCCAGCAGCGCGAAGGAAAGTCCGAGCAGGTGGTGAGCATCGGCGAACTGCTTGCCGCCGTTGACGACGTGCTCCAGCAGGTGGATGGCGCCGTAATAATCCTGGAGCGCGAAGCGCTCCCGCGCCTGGTTGATCAGCGGTTCGTCACTGACGCGCATAAGTCTCCTTACTGACGCGCATAGGTCTCCTCGAACCAGGCCAGGAACTGACGAATCCCCTCGCGGAACGTGGTGCGGGGCCGAAACCCCAGCATCCGTTCGGATTTTGTGAGATCGGCGAACGTATGCAGGACGTCCCCCGGTTGTCGAGGTGCCCACTGAATCTGTGGGGTGACCCCCATCGCCCCGGCCAGCTCGTCCACCATAGTCTTGAGCGGAACCGGCTCACGGCTCCCCAGGTTGAAGATCTCCAACCCCACCGGCGCCCTGGCGGTCCAGTCGATTGCGGCGGTCACACCGGAGACGATGTCCGCCACGTAGGTGTAGTCGCGGGATTCGGAGCCGTCGCCGAACAGGGTGACGGGCTCCCCTTTGGCGAAGCGGTGGGCAAAGGAGTGAATCGCCAGGTCGGGGCGCTGCCGGGGACCATAGACAGTGAAGAACCGGAGTGCGGCGACCTTCAATTTCGCATGCGGTGCGAAGGCGTTGAGCAGGATTTCCCCCGCCCGCTTGGTCGCACCGTAGGGAGAGATCGCGCCGACGGCGGGAACGTCCTCCCGGAACGGCGGCGGGGTATCGTTGCCGTAGACCGAGGATGAAGAGCCGAACACGAAACGGCTCACCCCCGCCCCCCTCGCGGCGTCCACCACCGATTGAGTACCCAGGAGGTTGGCTCGCACGTAATCGAGCGGTGCGGCGAGCGACGGCCGCACACCGGCCTTGGCGGCGAGGTGCACAACCACGGAGTCGGGCGTCAGCAGATCCTGCAATGCGGCCCGATCCAGCAGGTCCAATTCCTTGAAGGTGAATCCCTTCTGATCCTGCAGCGCCTCGAGGTTCCGCTGTTTGATCGGCCGGGGATAGAACGGGTCGAAGTTATCGATGCCGATAACCTCGTCGCCCCGAGCGATGAGCGCTTCCGAGAGGTGTGAGCCGATGAATCCGGCCGCCCCCGTAACCAGGATCCGCGTCATGCGGCGAGGAGGCCGCGGAAGTACGCGATGGTCTTCACCAGCCCTTCCTCGAGCGGGAACTGGGGCTCCCACTGAAGGACACTCCGGGCAATAGTCAGATCGGGCTGCCGAACCTTGGGGTCATCCACCGGCAGCGGGCGGCGATCGATCTTCGAGCTTGATCGCGTGAGACGCAGCACCGCTTCCGCCAATTGCTGCACCGTGAATTCTCCCGGATTGCCGATGTTGGTGGGATCGGTCCTCGAGCTGCCGAAGAGCCGATAGATCCCGTCGATGAGATCGGACACGTAACAAAAGGAGCGGGTTTGTGAACCGTCACCGTACACGGTGAGCGGCTCGCCTCGCAGCGCCTGCACGATGAAGTTCGATACGACTCTCCCGTCCCCCGGCCGCATCCGCGGTCCGTAGGTATTGAAGATTCGAACGATCCTGGTGTCCACATGATGGTAGCGGTGATAGGCCATCGTCATGGCCTCGGCAAACCGCTTGGCCTCGTCATACACGCCACGCGGCCCGACCGGATTCACATGCCCCCAGTAGGTCTCGGGCTGGGGGTGAATCTGGGGATCGCCGTAGACCTCGGAGGTCGAGGCCAGGAGAAATCTGGCGCCCTTGGCCTTGGCCAAACCGAGTGAATTGTGGGTGCCGAGCGAGCCGACCTTAAGAGTCTGGATCGGGAGCTCGAGATAATCGATCGGGCTGGCCGGCGAAGCGAAGTGCAGGACGCCGTCGAGCGGCCCGGCCAGGTCAATGAACTTGGTGACGTTGTGCTCTACGAAGGTCCACCGAGGCTGTGACTCCAGGTGGGCGATGTTGTCGCGCGACCCGGTGATGAAGTTATCCATCCCCACGACCTCGTGGCCCTCGGCCAGGAACCGGTCGGAGAGATGTGAACCCAGGAAGCCGGCGGCGCCGGTGATGAGGACTCTCATGGGCGGCGCCGTCCAATGCCGTGATGTTCGAAGCCCATCGCGCTCATGCGACGGGGATCGAACAGGTTTCTCCCGTCGATCACGACCGGCCGCCGCAGCAGGCTCTTCAACCGATCGAAGTCGGGATTCCGGTACACCAGCCACTCGGTCACGATCACCAGGGCGTCGGCGCCTTCGACAGCGTGATAGGGGTCGGGCGCATAGGTGAGCCTGTCCCCGAAGAGCTCGCGGGCGGTATGCATCGCCTTGGGGTCGTGCACCTGCACCTTGGCCCCACCGGCGAGCAGCCCTTCAATGAGAGGAACCGACGGACTCTCCCGCATGTCGTCGGTCTCGGCCTTGAAGGCGAGACCCCAGACCCCGACAGTCTTGGCCGAGAGGCCACCCAAGGCCTCCTTCGTCTTCCGCAGCAGGACCAGCTTCTGCCGGTCATTCACCGCTTCGGTCGCGGCCAGCAGATCGAACTCGAGACCGATCTCCTTGCCCGAGCGAATCAGCGCCTTGACGTCTTTGGGGAAGCAGGAACCGCCATAGCCGGGTCCAGGAAACAGGAAGGCCTGCCCGATGCGGCGGTCGGTACCGATGCCCTGGCGGACTTCCCTCACGTCCGCTCCCACGCGCTCGCAGAACTCGGCGATCTGATTCATGAATGAGATCCGGGTGGCCAGCATGGCGTTCGCGGCATACTTCGTCACCTCCGCGGATGGAATGTCCATGAACAGCACCGGATTCCCGGTCCGCACGAACGGCGAGTAGAGCTCCGCCATGATTTCCCGAGATTCCGCCGCGTCCACACCCACCACGATCCGGTCGGGCTTCATGAAGTCATCGATCGCAGCACCTTCCTTCAGGAACTCCGGGTTGGAGCAGACCCAGAACGGCGTCTTGGTCTCCGCCTTGACCGCAGCACGCACTCTCTCGGCAGTCCCAACGGGTACGGTGGACTTGGTCACCACCACCTTGGACCCGTTCATGTTGCGGCCGATGGTACTGGCGACCGACAGCACATGCTGGAGATCGGCCGAGCCGTCCTCGTCTGGCGGAGTGCCAACCGCGATGAATACGACCTGCGCTCCTTTGACTGCGGCGCCGACATCGGTCGTGAAGCTCAGCCGCTCCTCGGCCTGATTGCGGCGTACCAGCTCCTCCAGACCCGGCTCGTAAATCGGAATGTCATTGGCCTTGAGCCGTTCGACCTTCCGCGCATCAATGTCGGCGCAGACCACGCCGTTGCCGGTTTCGGCCAGGCAGGCGCCGGTAACCAGTCCCACGTATCCCGTACCAATGACCGCGATGTGCATCTGGTGTGCTCCGGCTCAGGCGCGACCGGGGGAGACGAGGGCGCCTCCCTGGGCCAGCGAACGGGTGGCGGCATCGAGCACCCGGACCACACGGACTCCGTCGGCGTGATCGGCCCGGCCTTTTTCCTCGCCTCGGACCACCCGGATGAAATGCTGGAACTGGACTGTCAGCGGCTCCACGTTTGGCAGCCGGGGGATGAAGATGTCTCCCTCGCGAATCGTGAGGCTCTCGCCGTAGGACCGGTACTCGGGCGGCCGGTTCACGCCCTTGTCGTAGATCGTGAGCTTCTCCCGCGGTTGCATGTCGTCGAAGACAGCCATCTGGCGGGAGCCCACCACGGTGAGGCGACGCACCTTGTGCGGGTCGAGCCAGGACATCTGCACGTGGGCCATCACACCGGATTCGAAGGTGAGATTGAGGAAGACGACGTCTTCGATGCCGCGCTGGAGATAGGACCTGCCCTGAGCACTCAGGGTCACCGGCATCTCGCCCAGCAGAAACAGGGCGACGGAGACGTCGTGCGGGCCAAAGCTCCACAACGCATTTTCGTCCGGCCGGATCTGTCCGAGGTTGACGCGCTGGGAATAGAGATAGTACAAGTCTCCCAGCTCGCGCTTTTCCAGCATCTCCTTCAACCGCTCGACCACCGGGTGGTACTCGAGCAGGTGCCCTACCAGGATCGGGACGTTACGTTTCTCGGCCTTTTCCGCGAGCTGCTCGGCATCCGCCACGGTCAGGGCAAATGGTTTCTCGATCAGCGCGGGAATGCCGGCCTCGATGGCCATGTTGCCCAGCTCGGCATGACTCGTGGCCGGCGTCGCGACGATCACGGCCTCGACCTTCTCCAGCAGCCGGGCGGGAGAGTCGGTGACCGTGGCGCCGGGATACTGTTTCATGAGGCTGACGCGCGCCTCGGGATTCGTCTCACAGATGGCGACCAGCTCGGCGTCGGAAGAAGCCGCCGCGGTACGCACGTGGTTCCTCCCCCAGGCGCCCACACCTATCACGCCGACCTTGAGCCGGCTCAACTGTAGAATCCCTTAACGGCCTGCACGACCACCTCGCGCTGGGCCGCGCTCAGCTCCGGGTAGATCGGGAGAGAAATCACCGTGTTGGTGACCGCCTCGGTGGCCGGGAGCCGGCCTTCGGCATAACCCAGATATCCGAAGCAGGGCTGCAGATGGAGCGGGGTGGGATAGTAGACGGCGCAGCCGATTCCCTTTCCCTTGAGGTGCGCAAGGAGCTCGTCGCGCCGTTCCACCCGAAGGGTGTACTGATGGAAGATGTGCTCGTTGGCGGAATCGGTCTTCGGTGTGCAGACCTCGGGCATGCCGGCGAAGGCCTGGTTGTAGAAGGCGGCATGATGCCGGCGCGCCTCGCTCCAGGCCGCGAGATGGGGAAGCTTCGCGAGCAGGATCGCGGCTTGAAGAGTGTCGAGCCGGCTGTTGGTGCCGACTTCCTCGTGATGGTACTGCTTGGCGCCGCCGTGCAGCCGGAGTTTCCGGAGCCTGGCGGCGAGAGCATCATCCTGAGTGACGATCATTCCCGCGTCTCCCCAGGCCCCGAGATTCTTGCTCGGGAAGAAGGAGAAGCCGGTCGCTGTGCCGAGCTCTCCAGCCATCCGCCAGGTCCCGCCGATTCGGCGCCTCGCGCCGATGGCCTGGGCCGCGTCTTCAATGACCGCCAGGCCGTGCTTTTCCGCGACGGGGAGAATCGCCTCCATCGGGGCCATCTGGCCGAACAGGTGCACGACCACGATCGCCTTGGTCCGAGGCGTGATTGCCGCTTCGATCTCCGAAGGTCGAATGTTGAAGGTGTCCGGATCGATGTCCACGAACACGGGCTTCCCGCCGGCATTGTGGATGGTTCCCGCCGTGGCGAAGAAAGTGAAGGCGGTGGTGATGACCTCGTCGCCCGAGCTGAGATTCAGCGCCTTGAGCGGCAAGAGCAGGGCGTCGGTGCCGCTGGCGCATGCAATACCGTGTTTGGCAGCCGAGAGCTTCGCGATAGCGGCTTCGAGCTCCGGTATTTCGCTGCCCATGATGAAGGCCTGGCGTTCGATCACCGCCATCATCCGAGGCAGGACTTCCTCCCTGATGGACTGGTACTGGGCCACGAGATCTAACAGCGGAACGTTCACTCCATCCTCATCGAAAACGGGGCAAAAAAGGGGACCGAAAGCGGCGGAAAGCTAGCCCGCGCTACGGGGAGAATCAATCATTTCGAGCAGGCCTTGACGCTCGCGATAACCCGTCCCACAACTGGCACAACGTGCCGAGCCGTCCTTGACCGCCAGGCGGTTCCCGCACTGGCACATCCAGCCTACCCGACGGGCCGGAACTCCCACCATCAGGGCGAAAGCGGGCACGTCGCTGGTGACCACGGCCCCGGCGCCGATGAAGCAGTATTCGCCGAGCGTCGTGCCGCAAACGATCGTCGCGTTGGCGCCGATCGAGGCGCCGCGGCGGACCAGCGTTTCGCGATACTCGTTTTTCCGGGAGACGTGGCTCCGCGGATTGGTCACGTTGGTAAAGACACAGCTGGGCCCGCAGAAGACGTCGTCCTCCAGCACGACGCCCTCGTAGATCGAGACGTTGTTCTGCACCTTCACATTGTTCCCGATGCGGGTGCCGGGCATGACCACGACATTCTGCCCCAGGTTGCACCGCTCACCGATTACGGCACCGGGCATCACGTGGCAGAAATGCCAGATCTTGGTGCCCTTGCCGACCACCGCTCCGGCGTCGAGGTAACTGGATTCGTGCACGTAGTAGTCGGACATCAGTGATTCCTGTTGGGATTGAAACCCTGTTTTTCAATTGCCAATTGCAAATTGACAATTGGCAATTGACTACGGCGCTGTACTTACCGACCCGTCGCTCCCCACCAGCTTCACCTCCAGCTCCAGCTCCACCCCAAATCGATCGCGAACGGTTCGCCGGACCTGGCCAATCACCTCGCGGACCTGACGTGCCGTCCCACCGCCGGTGTTGACGATGTAGTTCGCGTGCATCGGCGAGACCTGGGCTGCCCCGATGGAAAACCCCTTGAGCCCTGCGGCGTCTACCAATTGGCCCGCGGTGCGGAGGTTCGGCGCCACCGGGACTGCCGGATTGGTGAATACACTCCCGCAGCAGGGCCGGTTGAACGGGGTGCCTTCCTGCCGCCAGCGAAAGAGGTCGTTCACCTCTTCGGTGAGACGCGCCGCAGTCTCGGGCTGCAAGCACACCCGGGTTTCGATCACGATCGATCCGGTGAGGCCGCTCCGCCGGTAAGCAAAAGGGATTTCATCACGCCTCCGCTCCCGCACCGTGCCGTCCCAGTCCACCACCGTCACCGTTTCAATAACATCGGCCCATTCGGCACCGTGGCAGCCCGCATTCATGAAGACGCCGCCGCCTACGCTCCCGGGGACGCCAACCATCTTGTGCAGGCCGCTCCAGCCCGATTCTGCGGTACGCCTCGCGGCGATCGGCGCAGGCAGACCGGCTCCGATCGTCCACCGGTCGCCGTCCGACTTGATGGCGTCGAGTCCCTTGCCCAGGCGAATGACCAAGGCGTCGAGGCCTTCGTCGGGGAGCAGCACATTGGAACCCAGGCCAAGCGCGAACCAGGCGACGCCTCTGTCGGTTGTGAGGCTGACCGCGCTCTCGATGTCCTCCACGGTCTTGGGAAACAGCATCGTCGCCGGGCCGCCGATCCGGTAGGTGGAATACCGGCTCAACGGCTCGGCCTCACGGACTTCTCCACTCACCGCGGCACGCAGGTCGGTCAGGAAGGTTGTTGCCCGGGCACTCACCCCGCTGTCTCCTGCAGCACGTCACGACCGAGGAGATGCCATTCCTGAAGGGACCGGACCTCGCCGACCCGGCTTTTCAACGCGATGATCGCATCGCAAGCCGCAGCGGCAGCCGACAGCGTGGTCGTATAAGGAACCCGATGCTGCAGCGCCGCTGCCCGGATCTGGTAGTCGTCCTGTTGGGTCAGCTTGCCCAGCGGAGTGTTGATCAGGAGCTGGATTTGTCCCGAGAGGAGCAGATCGATGGCGTTGGGGCGGCCCTCGTACACCTTGAGCACCCGTTCCGCCGGGATGCCGCGCACCCGGAGATGACGCGCCGTGCCTTCCGTCGCCAGGATCCGGAAGCCCATTTCGTGGAAGCGGCGCGCGATGGGCACGACGTTGCCCTTGTCGTGGTCATTCACCGTGACGAAGACCGCGCCACTCTGCGGGAGCGCCCCGTCCGCCGCATGCTGCGCCTTCGCGAAGGCCATCCCGAAGGAATCGGCGATGCCCATGACCTCCCCGGTCGAGCGCATCTCGGGTCCCAGGATCAGGTCAACGCCCTGCAGTTTGTTGAAGGGGAAGACCGCTTCCTTGACCGCGACGTAAGGCTGGACCACGTCGTCCTTGAGGCCAAGCTCGTCGAGGGTCTTCCCCACCATGACCGCGGCGGCAAGGCTGGCCAGTGAAACGCCGGTAGTTTTCGACACGAAGGGAACGGTCCGCGACGCGCGGGGGTTCACCTCGAGCACGTACACGACATCGTTCTTGATGGCATACTGCACGTTGATGAGCCCCACCACTCCGATCTTCTCGGCAAAGGCGCGGGTGTGCTTCCGCATCTGTTCCACCTGCGCCTCGGAGATGAGATACGGCGGCAGGACACATGCGGAGTCGCCGGAGTGGATACCGGCATCCTCGATGTGCTGCATGACCCCGCCGATCACGGTGCGGGTACCGTCGCAGATGGCGTCCACGTCCGCCTCGAACGCATCCTCGAGGAAGGAGTCGATGAGCACGGGATGGCCCGGCGCCACCCGCACCGCGCGGGCGAAGTAGTCGCGCAACGAAGGCTCGTCGTAGACGATCTGCATGCCCCGGCCGCCGAGCACATAGGATGGGCGAACCAGCACGGGGTAGCCGACCTGCTCCGCCACCGCGACGGCTTCATCCACCGACAGCGCCGTGCCCGCATTGGGCTGGGTGACGCCCAGCTCCCGCGCGAGAGCCTCGAACCGGCGACGATCCTCGGCCAGATCAATCGCGTCCGGAGAAGTTCCCAGGATCTTTACGCCGGCCGCTTCGAGTCCACGCGCCAGCTTCAACGGAGTCTGTCCCCCGAGCTGAACCACGACGCCGATCGGCTTCTCGGCGTGCACGATCTCGAGCACGTCTTCCAGCGTCAGCGGCTCGAAGTACAGCGTGTCGGAAATGTCATAGTCGGTCGACACCGTCTCGGGATTGGAGTTCACCATCACCGTGCGGTAACCCATCTCCCGGAAGGCGAGAGTTGCGCGTACGCAGCAGTAGTCGAACTCGACCCCCTGACCGATCCGATTGGGACCGCTTCCCAGGATCACAATCGTGCGGTCGCCACCGGCCTTGACCTCACTCTCCTCGTCATAAGAGGAGTAGAGGTAGGGCGTGGAAGAGGGGAATTCCCCGGCGCAGGTGTCTACCGTCTTGTACGCCGGCCGTATGCCGAGGCGATGCCGCAGGTCGCGGATCTCGGCCTCCTGGCGACCGCGCAGGTCGGCCAGCTGGCGATCGGAGAATCCCATCCGCTTCATCTTGCGGAGCTGTTCGCGCTGGCCGCGCTCGTCGTCCGGCTTCCTGTCGATCCATTCGCGTTCGGCTTCAACCAGATCGCTCATCTGGCCCACGAACCAGGGATCGATGCCGCTCCGTTCCGCGATCTCCGCCGACGGGATGCCCATCTGCAGCGCGCGCTTTACCTGGTAGATGCGCTCCGGTGTCGGAGTACGAATTGCCGCCTTGACCGCCTCGGGACTCAAATCGGTGAGCCGGTCGTCCGATGGATCGCGTCCGAGCACCCAGCCGGTACGATCGGCTTCGAGGGCGCGGAACCCCTTCTGAAAGGCTTCCTTGAACGTGCGCCCGATCGCCATGGCCTCTCCGACCGACTTCATCTGGGTGTTGAGACGGGGATCGGCCTCGGGAAATTTCTCGAACGCGAAACGGGGGACCTTCACTACCACGTAGTCGAGCACCGGCTCGAAGGAGGCGGGTGTCGTGCGGGTGATGTCGTTCGGCAGCTCATCGAGGCGGTACCCGACGGCGACTTTGGCGCCGATGCGCGCGATGGGGAATCCGGTCGCCTTCGACGCGAGAGCCGAAGAGCGGGAGACGCGGGGATTCATCTCGATGACCAGCTGCTCGCCGGTCGCCGGATCCACCGCGAACTGGATGTTGCAGCCACCGGCCGCGACACCGACTTCACGAATGATGCGGATCGCGGCGTCGCGCATGACCTGGTATTCCCGGTCGGTGAGCGTCATGGCGGGTGCCACGGTGATCGAATCGCCGGTGTGGACACCCATCGGGTCCAGGTTTTCGATCGAGCAGACGATCACCACGTTGTCTGCTCCGTCCCGCATCACCTCGAGCTCGAATTCTTTCCAGCCGATGATGCTGCGCTCGATCAGCACCGAGCCCACCGGCGACAGCTCGAGGCCCCGCCCGACGATCTCCTCGAACTCGTCGCGGTTGTAGGCGATCCCCCCGCCGGTTCCGCCCAGCGTGAAGGAGGGACGAATGATGGCGGGGTACCCGGTATCGTCTACTGCTTCGAGGGCCGCTTCGATGCTGCGCACGGTGCGGCCTCGCGGAGTCGCCAGGCCGATCCGCTGCATCGCCTGGGCGAATTCCTGACGATCTTCGGCGATCCGGATGGCCCGTTCGTTGGCACCGATCAGCTCGACGTTGTAGCGAGCCAGCGTGCCGTCCTTGTGGAGCGCCATCGCGACGTTGAGGGCAGTCTGTCCGCCCATCGTGGGCAGGAGAGCATCGGGCCGCTCCCGCTCGATGACCTTGGCCACCCATTCCGGCGTCACCGGCTCGACGTAGGTCCGGTCGGCGATCTCCGGGTCGGTCATGATCGTGGCCGGGTTGGAGTTCACCAGGATCACCCGGTATCCCTCTTCCCGCAGCGCGCGAACCGCCTGAGTTCCGGAATAGTCGAACTCGGCTCCCTGGCCGATTACGATCGGTCCGGATCCCAGCAGAAGAATCGAGCTGATGTCAGTCCGTTTGGGCATTCACGAGATCTTTCAGTGTCTGCTCGAGAGCAATGCGCGGCTGCCAGCCGGTCGCCTTGCGGAGTCGCGTTGCGTCACCAACCAGGTGCGGAATGTCGGAGGGCCGGGTAAGGTCAGCATCGACCTCAGGCATGGCACGAATCCCTTCCAGTTCGGCCAACTTGTTGAAGATCTCGGCCAGCGAGATGCCGAGACCGCCCGCCACATTGTAGATCTCTCCCGGCTTGCCGCGATCAAGGAGGGCGAGGTAGGCATCGACCACGTCCCGCACGTCGAGAAAGTCCCGTACCGGTTCCAGATTGCCGGTCTTCACCACCGGCGCTTTCAGGCGGCGGGCAGCCCGGATCCGCTGCGCGAAAGCCGGAACCACATAGCGTTGGCTCTGACCCGGCCCGGTGTGGGGGAATGCCCGAGCGATAATAACCCGCAGTCCGGTGCGACGGCTCACTTCGAGGGCTGCCGCTTCGGCGCCCAGCTTGCTCGCAGCATAGGGAGAACAAGGCGCGGGGGGATCGGACTCGGTCCTCGGACGCCCACCGCCTTCGGCGCCGTACACCTCACCGGTCGAGACCACGAGCAGCAGTGAGTTACTCCCGGTGCGGCCGCGCGCGATGCCCATCGCCTCGGCCAGGCGCGCCGTTCCCGCCGCGTTCACTTCCCAGGCAAGACCGGGATCCCTCCTCGCATCCGCGCCCGAGGCCAGCGCCGCGAGGTGAATCACCGCGTCGGGTGCCGTCGACATCGCCGAATTCACCGCGGCCTGATCGCGCAGGTCCAACGGGAGCCAGCGTACCCTGCGCCGGTCGGTCTCGGAAATCGAGACCGGGGGAGTCGCGACGGGATACAAGGCCCCGACTACCTCGTGACCGGCCGCGAGCAGCCCGGGAACCAGCCATTGGCCGACGAAACCGCCGGCGCCGGTCACCAGCACCTTCACGACTCACCCCGCAGCCGTTTGTGGTCCGCGTCAACCATCATGCGTACCAGCTCCTCGAAGGATACGGTCGGCGCCCACTGCAACTCCCGCTTCGCGAGCGAGGGATCGGCCTGCAGCAGGTCCACCTCGGCGGGACGGAAGAAGCGGGGATCTTCTACCACGTGGTTCTTCCAATCCAGCCCCAGGTGGCCGAAGGCGATCTCCACGAACTCACGGACGCTGTGGGTGGTGCCGCTGCCTACCACGTAGTCGCGGGGCTCGGGGCGCTGCAGCATGCGCCACATGGCCTCGACGTAGTCACCGGCGAAACCCCAGTCGCGACGCGCATCGAGATTTCCGAGCCTCAACTCCTTCGCGAGACCCAGCTTGATGCGGGCCGCGCCGTCGCTGATCTTACGGGTGACGAACTCCACACCGCGTCGGGGCGACTCGTGATTGAACAGAATGCCGTTCACCGCGTAGAGCCCGTACGACTCGCGGTAGTTTACGGTGATGCAGTGCCCGTAGACCTTCGCCACGCCGTAAGGGGAGCGGGGATAGAACGGCGTCGATTCCCGCTGCGGCGTCTCCATCGCCTTGCCGAACATCTCCGAGGAGCTGGCCTGGTAGAACCGGGCCTTCGGGTGCACCAGCCGAATCGCCTCGAGGATCCGGGTCACGCCTAACGCGGTGAACTCTCCAGTCAGCACCGGCTGAGTCCATGACGTTGGCACGTACGATTGCGCGGCGAGATTGTAGACCTCGTCCGGCTGAACCTCCTGCAGCACCACCGTGAGGGAATGCTGGTCCAGCAGGTCGGCGGGGCGGATGGTGATCCGGTCCAGCAGGTGGCCGATGCGCTCGTAGCTGTCGTGACTGGTCCGGCGCACTACGCCGACCACCTCGTACCCCTTCTCCAGGAGCAATTCCGCGAGGTAGGACCCGTCTTGCCCGGTCACTCCGGTGATCAGGGCGCGAGGCATCAGCTCAGGGTCCCCTCGGGTTGTGTCAACCGCCTGTGCTGATTATACTTCCGCCCTCGCTGGAGCCCCATGGCGGACCATTTTTCTGAAGGATGAATGATATGGCACGGGTATGCACCGTGTGCGGCAAAGGCCCGGTGACTGGCAACAATGTGAGTCACGCGAACAACCGCACCAAGCGCCGGTGGTATCCCAATCTCCAGACCGTCCGCATCCTGGTGGACGGCGCCCCCCGTCGTGTGCGGGCGTGCACTCAGTGCATCAAGAGTAACCGGATCAGGAAGGCGAGCTAAGCAGCAGCCAGCTCCGCGGGCTAGGGCTCGCGCCGGACCGAAAAAAAGGGGACCCGAAGGTCCCCTTCTTTCATTTCGGGAGTCCGCGACCGGCCTCACTCGGACAGCAACTCGATCCGGGCGACATCGGCTCCGTCTCCGGGGCGATGACCCAGCTTGAGGATGCGAGTATAGCCGCCGGGACGTGCCGCGAAGCGGGGGCCGATCTCGGTGAAGAGACGGGACAGCGCGTCGCGCTCGCGGATCTTGGTGGAAACCAGGCGCCGCGCGTGAAGATCGCCGCGCCGGGCGAGGGTGATGAGCTTCTCCGCGTAGGGGCGCAGCTCCTTGGCCTTGGCTTCGGTGGTAACCACCTTGCCGTGGAGGAAGAGACTGGTCGCCATGTTGCTCAACAGCGCCCTGCGGTGATCCGCGGTGCGCGAGAGCTGGCGTCCCTTAGCCTGGTGGCGCATTAGATCTCCTCGCCCAGGTCCGCGCCGGTGCGGACGGTCGGAGGCGTACCGGGACGGACCACGCGCAGGTCGCCGTCAACCTCCTCAAACAGCATCCCGAAGTTGAGCTCCTGCTGGCGCAGCAGGTCGGCGATTTCCCGCAGGGCCTTCTCGCCCACGTTCTTCACCTTGAGCAGCTCGTCCTCGGTATAAGCCACCAGGTCGCCGAGGGTGCGGATATTCGAGTTCTTGAGCGAATTCAGCGAGCGCACCGAGAGACCGAAATCGTCGATCAGGCGGCTCAGTTTCTCCTGGAGCGCGCCGCCGGGCGAGCCGGCGTTCAGCGACTCCGGGCGAGCGGTCGGCACCTTGCCGAACTCGACGAAGTAGCGGAAGTGCTCCTGCGCGAGGGCGGCCGCGTAGGCGATCGCATCCTCGGGAGTGATGGTGCCGTTGGTCTCGACGCTCACCGTGAGCCGGTCGTAGTCGGTGCGCTGGCCGACGCGGGTTTCCGCGACGGAGAAGTTGGCGCGCCGAACCGGATTGTAAATCGCGTCGATGGCGATCAGGTCAACCGGCAGCGAGCGATCCTTGGGGTGGAGCTCGGACTCGACGTAGCCGCGGCCCTTGTTGACGTACAACTCGCCATTCAGCTCCCGGTCATCCTGCACCGTGAAGAGCAGGTGGTCGGGGTTCACGATCCGGACATTGCCGGTGGGCTGGATGTCGCGGGCGTAGACCGGCCCGGTGCCTTCCTTCTTGATCCGGAGCACCGCCTCGTCCACCTCTTCGGCGAGGACGATCGTGAGCGCCTTCAGGCGCTGGATGATCTGGTGCACATCCTCATGGACCCCGGGAATCGTCTGGTGCTCGTGCACCACTCCGTCGAGCCGGAAGGCCCAGACGGCGCTGCCGCGCAGCGAGGAGAGCAGCAGGCGGCGAAGCGAATTGCCGAGGGTATAACCGAACCCGCGCTCCAGCGGCTGCAGCCGGAACTCAGCGATGTTCGGGTTGTCTTCCCGCTTGGTCATCTCGACCAGGTGCGGGTGAACCAGGCCGGTGAGATCGATGGTCATGGTCACTTCGAGTAGAGCTCAACGATGAGCTGTTCCTGCGCGTTGATAGGAATCGCTTCGCGAGTGGGGCGCTCCGTCACTCGGCCCGCCACCTTGTCCGCGTCCACCGTGATCCAGTTGAGCGTCTGCCTGCCCGCTGCCTGGAGCGACATCTTCACGTTCACGTTATCCCGGCTAGCCTGAGCCACCCGGATTTCCTCGCCCGGCCGCACGACGTAGGACGGCACGTCTACCTTGTGGCCGTTCACTTCGACGTGGCCGTGGCGCACCAGCTGGCGGGCGCCCTTCCGGCTGGCCGAAAAGCCCATGCGGTAGACGATGTTGTCCAGCCTCGACTCGAGCGCGATGAGCAGGTTGGTGCCCTTCACGCCGGCTTCGCGGGTTACCCGGTCAAAGGTGTTCCGGAACTGCCGCTCGGTCAGGCCGTACATCCGCTTCACCTTCTGCTTCTCCCGCAGCTGCTTGGCGTATTCCGACGCCTTGCGCGAGCGGCCGCCGCTCTGGCCGTGCTGGCCGGGGGCGTAGCCACGACGCTCCACGGCGCATTTCTCGGTCAGACAGCGGGAACCCTTGAGGAAGAGCTTGGTGCCTTCACGACGGCACTGCCGACAGCTTGCACCTGTGTATCGTGCCATGATCAGACCCGCCGCTTCTTCGGCGGACGGCAGCCGTTGTGGGGAATCGGAGTCACGTCCTTGATCGACAGAACCTTGAGACCGACCGAGGCGAGCGCCTGGATCGCAGACTCACGGCCGCTGCCGGGACCCTGCACCCGGACATGCACCCGCCGGACGCCGAGGTTCATCGCCTCACGCCCGCAGTTCTCGGCGGCGACGGTCGCGGCGAAGGGAGTGGATTTCTTGGAGCCCTTGAAGCCCGCTTTGCCGGCCGATCCCCACACCAGGGCATTGCCCTTCATATCGGTGATGGTGATCAGCAGGTTGTTGAAGGTTGCCGAGATGTGGGCGACGCCCTCGGACTCGACCACCTTACGCGCGCGCTTAGCCGCAGGCGCCTTGGGAGCAACTGGTGTCGTCATAGGTTACTTCTTCGTGGCCTTCTTCTTACCGGCGATAGCGCGACGGGGACCCTTCTTGGTGCGCGCGTTGGTATGAGTCCGCTGACCCCGCACCGGCAGTCCACGCCGGTGGCGAATCCCGCGGTAACTCCCGATATCCATCAGCCGCTTGATGTTCATCGCGACTTCGGTTCGGAGGGCACCCTCCACTTTCACCGAACGCTCGATGATCTGGCGGAGACGGGCGACTTCGGCGTCCGAGAGGTCTCGCACCCGGGTATCGGGGCTGACCCCGGTCTCCGTGAGGAGGCGACCACTCGTGGGACGTCCGATGCCGTAGATGTAGGTGAGCGCGACTTCAACCCGCTTCTCGCGCGGCAAGTCCACGCCAGCGATACGCGCCATAATTAACCCTGCCGCTGCTTGTGCTTGGGGTTACGCTTGCAGATGACCCGCTTGACTCCTTGCCGCATCACGACCTTACAGTGCTCGCAGATGGGCTTGACGCTTGACCGAACCTTCACGCTCTACGCTCCGGGGAAAAGCCGTATTTCAGGAGTAGCTCACGAATATACCTGACGCTGGAAGCCCCCGCAAGGGAACCGCATAGCTCCCAACGGGATAACCCGAGTTCCTGCCCTTCCGGATGATCAGGGGGAAATCCGGACCTCGACCAGCCTCCAGGAGTCCTGCACGAGGGAGTAGCCCAAGAGGGCGGAATGGCGGCGGACCTCCATGGTCCCCGTCACCCGATACTGTCGGAGAATCTCAACCAAGGCTCTGTCATTTCCCGACTTGCGGACTCGCCCCAGGTCGGTCTGAACCTCCTCGCTGGTCCGGAAGAAATTGCGGAGCAGCGCCGCCGCCTGGTCGCGAGAGATCGGAACCGAGGGCGAGGCAGCCGGAAGCTGGACCAGAATGCTGTCGCTGCCACGGACCAGGCGGGAGACGTCGTGGCCAAACCAGGCATCCCGAGCCTGAGTGGCGGTTTTTTCCAACGAGGCGGACTGTCCCGGCGCCGGCGAGGCAGCCAGCGTGATCAGCAGGGCCATCCAAACCCCGCGTTTCATTGCGCTGCCTCCATCATCTCCCGAAACACGGCCGCCGGATCGGATGCATTGATGATAGGCCTCCCGACGACCAGATGGGTGGCGCCGCGGCGTACCGCTTCTCCCGGAGCAGCGGTACGGGACTGATCCCCGGCAGGGTCCGAAGGCCGCCGAATCCCCGGAACCACGATGTACGACCCCGTCCCCAGAGTCTCGCGCGCGGTTTCGATCTCGAGCGGGGAGCAGACGATTCCCTGCAGGCCGGCGTCCACTGCTATCCTCGCGAGGCGGGTGACTTCCTCAAGAAGGATCACGTCCGACCGACCAATTGTGACGGCAAGACTTTCCCGGTCGAAGGAAGTCAGCACCGTGACGCCCACCACCGCCATATCGCTGCCCGCAGCGCTCGCCGCCGCCCGCATCATCTCTTTCCCACCGATCGTATGGACGGTCGCCATGGCGACGCCGAGTTCGGCTGCTGCTTCCACGGCCCCTCCCACCGTGTTTGGAATATCGTGCCACTTGAGGTCGAGGAACACGCGAACCCCGCGGCGCACCAGATCTCGAATCAGTGCCGGTCCCTCGCGGGTGTAGAGAATCGGCCCGACCTTGACCCAGCGGACATCGGGCAGCCGGTCCAGGATCCGGCGAGACTGCTCGGGTGGGGCGTCGAGCGCGACGATGACCTCAGCCACCGTTTCGCTCCAGATCCGCGACGACCTGCTCCGGAAGACGGGGATTGGCCAGCGCCGCGGTACCGATCGCGACGAGGGACGCACCGGCCTTGAGGTACTGTCGCGCGTCGTCCGCGGTGCGGATGCCACCGACACCGATGACTGGAATGCCCCCGGTCCGCTCTACAACCTTGCGAGTTGCGAGGACACCCACCGGCAAAAGTGCCGGGCCGCTTACTCCGCCAAAGCCATTGCCGAGCCGCGGGTGACCCCGAGGATCGGCCAGTTCTCCCGGAATCGTGTTGACGACGGAGATTCCATCGGCTCCGGCATCCCGTGCCACGACCGCCATTCCGCCGATGTCGGGCAGTGCCGGCGAGAGTTTGGCGAAGAGCGGGAGGCGGGTTTTCGCGCGACAAAGAGAAATCACCCGAGTGACGCTCGAGGGATCGGCGCCGAATTCCAGTCCGCCGGCACTGGTGTTGGGACAGGAGAGATTGATCTCGAGTGCCGCGATACCGGCGACTCCTTCCAGGCCTTCGACGACTACGCCGAAATCTTCCGCGGTGAATCCCACCACGTTCACCACGACTCTCGCCTTCCGAAGGTTCTGCTGCAGCCAGGGGAGCGCCTCCTCAATAACTCGCGCCAGTCCCGGATTGGCCAATCCTACTGAATTGAGCATGCCTCCCGGAAATTCGGCCACGCGAGGCGCGCGGTTCCCTGGCCTGGGCTCTCGTGACACCGCCTTGGTCACGATGCCGCCCAGCCGATCGAGATTCATCACTCCGGCGAGCTCACGACCGAATCCGGCCGTTCCAGCTGCCAGGAGAACGGGATTCTGAAAGTGTGCGCCGAGTACCTCGCGGGAGAGCGGGGCAGCGGCCACTACTGTTCCACCGGTTGGCGAGTGGTGGGATTGGGGCGCGCCTGCTGGGTTGCGCCCCGCCGCCTGGTCTGGATCGCCGCAGCCTGAGCGAAGACCCGGAGTGAGTCTTCCAGCTTGCGGTAGGCGGGCGAGTCCTCGCCCCGGAGCACCGCCAGATAGGGGCTCTGGGAGTACCGCTCGGTTACCACCTGAATGAGGGAGTCCGCGCGGTCGGGTTGGAGTCCGGCCAGAGCGAAGAGCGCCTTGGGAGCGAAGGACGATTCGGGCCAATCCTTCGGTACCCGCTCGAACAGTTCAATCGCGAGTGGAATCGCACCGAGGGAGTCGCGTGCGAGTTCGCCGGAGAGGAAGAGGCGTAAGTCGCCTTGGGGAGCACCAGGCGTCACCGAATCGCGTGCTGCTGCGACACTGCGCGTCACGAAGGCAAGCCGCGCAGCTTCGACGCCGGCCGGGCCACCGAATTCCACCAGCTGTTCCAGAGCTTCCGCCTGCTGATCGAGGGTGCGGGTGCCGTTCGCACTGCGCAACCGCATGCGGGCCAGCTCGAGGCGGGAATTGAGACCCGCTTGCCCCTTCCCTGACAGCACAATGGCCTGCGAGAATCGGTTTGCAGCCCGTTCTTCATCAACCGGGGCCCAGCGCAGCGCATCCTGCCGCACGAACGCCGCGCGGGATTCGGAGGCGACGAACGCCTCGATCACCCGGTCGGTCAGCTGGGATGCGGCCTCGAGATCCTTGCGGCCGATCGCGGCAAGGATCGAATCCCAGGGCGCGAGCGTGTCATGGGACGCGATCAGCGAATCGCTCACGGTGATCGCATCGGGTATCCGGCCCACACCGGCCAGCGCCGCCGCGCGCTCTCCCGCGGCGCGGGGATGATCGCTGGATGCAAGGACGTTGAGCGCTTCCTCGTAGTCTCCGCCGGTACGGAGCGCCCGGCCGTGTTGATATCGCGCGAGGTTCCGGCGCTCGGCATCGGGGCTGTCCATCATCAGCGCGTAAACCCGGGAGGCCCCTTCCGCGTCCCCGAGGCTTTCGCGGCAATTCCCATTCAGGAGAGCGGCCTCGTCCCGCATCTTCTGGTCGGCTGTCGATGCGAGAAGCCTGTCGAGGATCGGGACTGCCCGTTCACACTCCTTGAGCCGGACCAGCGCGGTACCCTGCAAGAGTCGCGTTTCATCGGCCCATTTGCTGCTCGGATGCCGAGCCAGCGTGGACTCGGCCTGAAGCGCCACCCGTCCCCAGAGCCCGTTTGCCTCCAGTGTGCGACCGTCCTTCTCGGCCCGGCGCGCATCGCTCGCGAGCCGCTTGGTGTTGTACACGCCGTTGTAGTAGGCGCAGCCAAGCCCCAGCAGGACCAGGACAAGAGGAAGACGCTTCACGGCCCTCGACCTCCCGAATCGGCCGCGGACCCGGTCTTCCGCTCGTATTCAAGCAGATAATCCACCACCGCATCGGCAATCGCGGTGGCGAGAGCCTTCTGCGAATTCTTGTTGATCAGGAGTCGCGCGTCGCTCTCATTGGTGCTGTAGCCCAGTTCGATCAGAATCGCGGGCCGGCGCGCGGTGCGGAGCACGGCGAAATTGGCCTGCTTTACGCCGTGATTCACGCCGGTATGAACCGGATCAAGCTCGTCCTGCACCATCTCGGCGATGCGCGCCGATTCCCGCAGATATTCGTTCAACTGAAGGTCGCGCAGGATGAACCCCAGGTCGGTGCCCGATTGCGAGGCATTGCCCGGTGCCTCGAACCGCAGCGCCTCGTTTTCCATCGCTTCGACTCGCTCCGCCTCCTCGGTCTTTGCCTCGGCGAGGAAGTAGGTCTCGAACCCATTGGTCGAGGTGTACCCGCGGCGCCGGGCGAGAGAATTCACGTGGAGGCTCACGAACAGATCGCACTTCTCGGTGCAGTAGGCACCCCGATCTGCCAGGTCAATTAGAGTGTCGCTGGTCCGGGTCATCACGACACCGATGCCCCGGCGCTTCAGCTCGTCGCGCAGCAGGAATCCCATCTGAAGGGTGATGGTCTTCTCGGTTACCCCGCGGGGGAAGAACACTCCGGGATTGCCGGGATCCACTCCGCCATGTCCGGCATCAACGGTCACCACGTGGCCGGGCAGCAATCCGTTGGGCAACCGGGCCGCGGGCGGTTTGGGTCGCGCGGCGGCCTCGAGGAGACGCCCTTCGACCGCATCGTAGCGATAGAATCCGGCGAAGACCTGGGGGAGAATCTCTGCCACGAACTGGAAGGGCAGAAAGAGCGAGTCGTTCGCCTCGTAAACCAGGCCGGCGAGCGGTTCCAACCGGTCATTCAGGAGGAACACGGGAGCGCCGAGCAGAAAGCGGAAGGGCCGGCCGCCGATTGTCAGCTCCATCCAGCTGCCGTCGGCCCGGGCCGATCCTCGCAGCGCATTGAGCAGCTGAGCCGCCGAGACGGCCGGACCAGCCGACGAATCGGGCCTTACCACGAGGCGAGACTCTCCGCGAGGAGTCGCAATGACCAGCGTTTCCGGGGCGGCGCCTGGAGGTGTTGTCGTCGCGAACACGATGGTGGGCAGAATCGCGGCGGCCAGAACGACGATAGCGAAGGTCACGACCGGCCTTGGCGACCGGACAGCAGGCTGCGACATCAGGTTCGGCCTCTCGCGCGGACTGCCCGGGCCACCTCACGCTCGGCGATGCGCCGCTTTGCATCCTCCCGCTTGTCGTAATGCTTCTTCCCGCGCGCCAGCGCCAGCGCGACCTTGGCCCGCCCCCGCTTGAAGTACAGCTCAAGCGGAATCAGGGTGAGGCCCTGCTGTTCCACTGCCCCGATCATGCGCTGAATCTCCCGCTTGTGCAGCAGGAGTTTGCGGGCACGAACCGGCTCGTGATTGTAGCGATTGCCCTGTTCATACGGCGTGATGTTCACACCTTCGAGGAAGACTTCCCCTCTATCCACTCTCGCGAACCCCTCCTTGATAGACGCTTTCCGCCCGCGTAAGGCCTTCACCTCGGTGCCCGAGAGGACAATGCCCGCCTCCCACGTCTCGAGGATGTGGTAGTCATGCGTCGCCTTGGGGTTACGGGCGATCGATTCCCTGCCCTCCTCGGCATCAGGCGATTTGCGGGCGACCATGGTGGCGTAACCGCAAGATAGACCGGGGGTTGGGGCGGTGGTAGTGGCGGGAAAGCGAACAGGAGCAGGAGACGGAAGACGGGAGACAGGAGACGGGAAGAAATTCCCGTTCATGCCTCCCGTCTCCCGTCTTCTGTCTGTCGTCTCCCGCATTTGAGTGCCGAAGGGGGGACTCGAACCCCCACGGGCTTGCGCCCACTGCGCCCTGAACGCAGCGCGTCTACCAGTTCCACCACTTCGGCGTGGGGGGACAAGCTATCTAGCCTGCAGCGCCAGCGTCAACGGGCCGGGAGGCCGCAATCAGCCGTCAGCCGTCGGCCGTCAGCGATTAGCTATTAGCTGTTAGCCACCTCATCCCGAGCAACGCGAGGGATCTAATCTCTCTACCCAGGCCTCAGGGCCAAGGAGACTAGATCCCTCGCTGCGCTCGGGATGAGGTACCCAGCTAACACCTGACGGCTAACGACTAACGGCTCTCAATACCTCGCCATCGCCGGATCGACCACCACGGCCCATTCATCGATCCCGCCCTTCAGACTGCGAACCTTACCGAAACCGGCGCCGCGGAGTATCTCCAGCGCCTTCATCGAGCGCGCTCCGTGGTGGCAGTGGAGCACGATTTCGTCGTGCCCATCGAGCTCGTTCAAGCGAGTCGGCAGCTGGCCCAGCGGAATCAGTCGGGCGCCTTCCAGGTGAACGATCTCCCACTCGTGCGGCTCTCGCACATCCACTACCGTAATCGGCTTCCCGATCGCCAGCTCGCGCTCGAGCTCCTGGACGGTGATTTCCGGCCCCGCGTAGGCGGGCTCGGCTCCAATGCCGCAGAAGGCTTCGTAGTCGATCAATTCCCGGATGGTGGGATTGGTCCCGCAGATTGGGCATGCGGGATCCTTGCGCAGCGACAATTCCCGGAACCGCAGCCGCAGCGCGTCGAACAGCAGGAGTCGGCCAATCAGCGGCTCACCGGCGCCGAGGATGAGCTTGATGGTCTCGAGTGCCTGGATGGTGCCGATGATGCCGGGAAGCACGCCGAGTACTCCGCCTTCGGCGCAGCTGGGGACCAGTCCCGGGGGAGGCGGCTCGGAGTAGAGGCAGCGATAGCAGGGACCGCTTCGCACGTCGAACACCGAGGCCTGGCCCTCGAACCGGAAAATGCTGCCATAAACGTTCGGCTTGCCGAGCAGCACGCAGGCGTCATTAACCAGGTACCGGGTCGGGAAATTGTCGGTCCCGTCAACGATCACATCGAACCCGGCGAGGATCTCGAGTGCGTTGGCCGAGGTAAGGCGAGTCTCGAACCCCTCGATCTTCACGTTGGGATTCAGATCGGTGAGCCGCGCAGTGGCGGAGCCCAGCTTCGGCGTCCCGACTCCAGAAGTACCGTGAACGATCTGACGCTGCAGGTTCGTGAGGTCCACCGCGTCGAAGTCCACGATACCGAGCGTGCCGACACCCGCGGCCGCGAGATACAGCGCCAGGGGTGACCCGAGGCCACCCGCACCCACGCACAGCACTCGGGCTGCCTTGAGCTTCCGCTGGCCTTCGAGGCCCACTTCCGGCAACAGGAGATGGCGGGAGTAGCGCAGGATCTCCTGATGGGAGAGCGGTGGTAGGGCGGTGACAGGCTCGGCCGCTGGTGCAGTGGCCGGACTGCCGCCCGCGATGCTTGGCACAATGGTGATCGCATCACCAGGACGCACCGGGGTCTCGCTCTGACCCAGATACCGGATGTCGGTCTCGTTGAGATAGATGTTGACGAAATTCCGCGGTCGCCCATCCTCCTGCAGCAGGTGGCGGCGCAGCGCCTGATGCTCGCCAACCAACGCCTGGAGAATCTCCCCGACGGTCGCACCGTCCAGCTCGAGCCGGTCGTGACCGGCGGTGAACCCGCGGAGCGGTGTGGGGATGTGAACGGTTACCGGCATCTTAGACCTCACTCTCGACGTCAAGCGTTTCCCGCAACATGCGCGGCCGATCCGGATCCAGCACCCATGACGCGGCGCTCTCGGCCCGGCCATTCGCAACTGCCACGATCAAATAACTGTACCACGGCCAGGCGTGCGAGCTGTCAAACTCGGACGGCGTGGCGGGGTGATCCGGGTGCGAGTGATAGAACCCCAGGATCTCCCAGTTGTTTGCCCGAGCGTCGCGCTCAACACTTCGCAACTGCTCGGCTTCGATCAGGTACCGATGGGGATCATCGGTGCGACGATTCGCCACGGGATAGAGCCGCACCGCACGCTTCTCTCCGTCCACCGGTCCCGCGATGGCGCCACAGCACTCGCTGGGGTACGCCTGCTCGCCTTCTCGCCTCACCTGGTCGAGCAACTGCGCCGGCATGCGGAGCGTCATCGGACGCTCCAGCGGTGGGGCTCGCTTAGATACCGGCTCCCGGTGTCGCAGCCGATGACGACCACGACCGCACCGGGCTCCCGACGCGCGATAAGGCGCGCGGCCCATACCGCTGCCCCCGCCGACCAACCCACCAGCAGCCCGGACGACCGGGCCAGATCCTGCGCGGTCAGGTCGGCGTCTTCGGTAGCCACTTCGACCAGCTCATCCGGTAACGCGGGGTCATAGATCCGTGGCACATGGCTCGTGGTAGGAAGGTGCTTCAATCCCTCGAGGCCGTGCAGCGGTGAATCGGGGCCCACCCCAACGACCTTGATCGCGGAGTTCCGGCTCTTCAGGTAACTGCCGGTGCCCATGATGGTGCCGGTCGTGCCCAGGGCCGCCACGAAATGCGTGATGCGTCCGCCGGTCCCATTCCAGATTTCGGGGCCGGTCGTCTCCCAATGCGCTGCCGGATTCGCCGGGTTGCCGTACTGATCGGCGAACCAGAAAAGGGCGGGTTCACTCGCCGCGAGAGAGCGCGCGTTGTCTGCCGCGCCGTCGGAACCGGCCATGCGGTCGGTGAGAATGACTTGCGCGCCGTAGATCTCGAGCAACGCCAGCCGCTCGGGGCTCGCGTTGCCCGGTACACAGACCGTCACTCCCACACCGGCCGCGGCTCCCAGCATCGCATAGGCGATGGCGGTATTGCCACTGGAAGAATCGAGCAGCCGCTTGCCGGGCAGCTCGCCGCGACGGAATCCGTCCCGCAGGATTCCCCGCGCCGTGCGGTCCTTGACACTCCCGCCCGGATTCAGCCACTCGGCCTTGAGCCAGATCTCACTGGAACCCTCAGGCGCCAGCGGCAGGAGTGGCGTGTTACCAACCGCCGACCACAGCGCCGGCTCGACCTGAATCGAAGCGATAGCCACCTGACCCCCAAAAAGTTTGAACGCCCGACCTGAGAGGCCGGGCGTTGTGGCGAACGAACCGTTGACCTCCAGGTTCGATCAGCTCGGTGACGAAATTCCGACCAACTCGACTACCTGCGATTCCTGTTTCATCAGGTCGGCGATGGAGATGCTGGACAGCAGGTCATCCACCCGCTGCTGCAGCGCCTGCCATACCGGCCTGATGCTACAGGCCGATGCCGGATTACATCGTTCGGCCTCGACCTGGTGGTTTTCGCAGTTCATCTCGAAGGTCTGATGCTCGGAGGCGCTCATGATGTCGCGCACCGTAATCGACGACGGCTCCTTGGCGAGGTGATACCCACCCTTCGCACCGCGAACCGAGTCCACCAGGCCGGCCCGGCGCAAACGGAGCAGAATCTGCTCGACATAGTCGCCCGGCAGCCGTTCGACCTCCGCAATCTCTCGCGCCGCTACCGGGCCCGCTCCAGAGGCCCCACGCCGCGCCAGGTGCAGCGCGATGATGAGGCTGTACTCGGTCCAGGTAGTTATGCGCATGGGCGGAATATGGGAGGGGGTGCGGGTGGGAGCAATAGACTCACCCGCCACCCGGCAATCCCTTTCCTCCCGGCACGCCGATCTCGGTCATGGCGCGAAGGTCGAGCACTTCCTCGAGTTCCTTTCCCTTCAGCAGCCCTTTCTTCACGACCAGTTCCTTCACCGTGAGTCCCGACGCCACCGCTTCCTTCGCGAGTTTGGCCGACTCGGCGTAACCGAGCTTCGGGGCTAGCGCAGTCACCAGCGCGGGACTCCGCTCCAGCCAGTGCGCGCATTGGGCCTCGTCGGCTTCGATTCCCCGAATGCAGCGGTCGGCGAAGACATGGGCGGCATTGGTCAGCAAGGTCATCGCGAACACGACATTGTGGGTCATCACCGGCATCATGACGTTGAGCTCGAGCTGACCGGCTTCCGCCGCCATCGCGACGGTGGTATCCAGTCCCAGAACCTGGAAGCAGACCTGGTTCACCATCTCGGCGATGGATGGATTCACCTTGCCTGGCATGATGCTCGATCCCGGCTGGACCGCGGGAAGCAGAATCTCGGCGAGACCGGTGCGCGGTCCGGAAGCGAGGAGCCTGATGTCGTTGGCGATTTTGTTGAGGTCCAGCGCCCACGCGCGGAGGGCACCGCTGAAGGTTGCGATGTCTCCCATGGACTGCATGAGCTGCACCCGGTCCTCCCCGACCTTCAAGTCGAGTCCGGTCACCGCGCGCAGATGCTTCACCATGAGACCGGGATATTCCGGCTCGGCATTGAGACCGGTCCCGACGGCGGTCCCGCCGATGCCGAGCGATCGAAGCCAATCGGCGGCCTGAGCCAGCTTTTCCCGATGGCGCAGCACCGTGCGGCCGTAGGCGGCGAATTCCTGTCCCAGCCGGATCGGAGTCGCGTCCTGGAGATGGGTCCGGCCCGACTTGATCACCCCATCGAACTGGTGGCCCTTCTCGAGCAGGGCGTCTCCCAACGCGTCGAGGGATCCGAGAAGGCCGGACAGCGTGGCCAACGTCGCCAGCCGCATGGCGGTTGGTATGACGTCGTTGGTGCTCTGTGCCATGTTGACGTGATCATTGGGGTGCACCGGGCTGTAGCTGCCTCGGGGCTGACCCAGGATCTCGTTCGCGCGGTTCGCCAGGACTTCATTGCAGTTCATGTTGTGGCTGGTGCCCGCGCCGGCCTGATAGACGTCCACGATGAACTGATCACGGTGCTTGCCGCTCAGCACCTCATCGGCGGCCTGAACGATAGCGTCGGCGAGTTTGGCCTCGAGCCGTCCGGTCTCCTTGTGAGTCAGCGCTGCTGATCGTTTGATCCAGACTACCGCATCGACAAAAGCCGGAAGCGGTCGGAGGCCGGAGATCGGGAAGTTCTCGGCCGCGCGGAGAGTTTGAACCCCGTAGAGCGCGTCAGAAGGAACGGCTTTTTCACCCAGCGGGTCCTTTTCGATCCTGGTCGTCATATCCACAAGGCACAGGTCAGAGGTGGATGCCGCGTTCGGTGCGACACCCTGCTTGGTTCGATCGGGATTCTACTTTCCTGCCTCGGGAAAGGCGAGGATGGAGAGACGTTTGAGGGCTGCCTGACCGAAAATCCTGAGCGCCAGCCCCACCCCGATCATGGCGCCGACCCCCACAGTATAGAATCGCCAGGCAAGCAGCACCCGCGTGTTGGCATCTCCCAATTCACCCGCCGCTCCGCCCAGCAGCCCCAGGTCTACCGCTCCAAGGCCGGCGGGCGTTGGAATGATCAACTGACTGTAGAGCAGTCCGAAAGAACCGAGGATCAGTGCGCCGAGCGGTGGTGGATTGGGAAGGGTGAGGGCGAGGAGCGGCAGGATTGCCGTGCGGGAAATCAGGTTGATCACGGTGCACGGGATACTCGCGAGGATCGGCCACCGGGGCATGCGGCGCCAGTAGACGGCGAGGCGTCGCAGCGGACGGCGGACCCTGTGGCTGGCAGTTCTAATGGAACGGGCGGCGAGCCAACCGACCAGCAATGTCGCAAGCAGGACAGCGACCACCCAGCCGCTTGCGCTCTGCACCGAAGAGCGGAGCACTGGCCATGCGGAAACGAGCCAGTCGGGGGCGAACCACCAGCCAAGGAGTGCGGCAAAGAACAGGATCACGGGCCACGCCGCCAGGACTTCGACCGCAATCGCGACGAACGCGGCAGTCGCAGGGACACCGGCTTGCAGCATCCCAGCCAGTCGAGCCGGTTCCCCGGCCACGCGCATCGGCGTGAGGGTGCAGCCGGCTTCCCCAAAGACATTGATCGTGAAGGCTTGTCGGAACCGAATCGGATGGCCCAGCCCGCGAAGGAACCACTGGATCCGGAAAGAGCGCGCTACCAGATCGGCCGCGACGCAGCCGAGACAGAGGAGGTGGGCGGTGAGGGGGGTGATGGGATTGAAGATTGAAGATTGACGATTGATGATTGGGAGATAGGGTACGATCATGCCGTTACAACACTGGATCTTAACGACCATCAATCTTCAATCTTCAATCTGCAATCTTCAATCCCCCCAGCACTTCCCGATACACCTCAAAGATCCGGCCGAACGCGGCCGGCCAGGAGTGATGCTCTTCCGCGTAGCGTCGAGCGGTCTGTCCCAGGGATCTCAGGTCACCGTGCAATAAACGAATCGCGGCCTCTGCGAGAGCATGCGGATCGCCGGCGGGGTACAGAGCGCCCGCGCCCGAGACGCGGATCCGGTCCGCGACACCGCCCCGGTCAACCGAGAGCACGGGGATACCGGCCGCCATTGCCTCCAGCGCAGAGAGACCGAAGGTCTCGGCAGGGCCGGGCGCAACGTAGAGATCGGCGGCGGCAAGCAGATCCGCGGTGAGATTGCGATCGCTCACGAACGGCAGCCACACGACTCGGCGGGATTCGCTGTGCGCCTCGAGGCGACGCCGAGCCGGACCGTCTCCTACCAGAAGAAGCGTGGCGCCGGTGCGGCGCTCGACCTCTGGCCAGGCCTCAAGCACTACATCGAGCTGTTTCTCTCGTGCCAAGCGGCCCAGGAACACGGCGAGCGGACCGTCGGGGAGGTTCAGCCGGCGGCGAGTCTCCGATTGTCCCGCCTGGCGCGAGGGATGAAAGCGTTCCAGGTCGACGCCGAGTGGCACCTGGTATACCCGTTCAATGCCTTCACTCGCCAGTTCCCGAGCCAGACTCTCCGAGGCGACGAGAGTCGCGCTGAACAAGCGGTTCAGGCGCCGGAAATAGCTCCAGGTGAGAGTCGTCGCCGCTTTGGCCGCGGCACCCGAGCGTCCTCCCCCGATAATGCGCGGCAGATGAGTGTGAAAGAACCACACCATTGGCGCGTTGAGATCACGATTCGCGCGCCGGGTAATCCAGGGGACAAAGAACGGACTGCCGACTTCGACGATGTCGGGCCGCTCGTGGTCCAGAATCCGGTGAGTGGTCCGGGTCGCGAGTAGAAAGCGATACGCTTCCTCCGTCGGAATCCGGGGACCCCGAAGCCGGTACGCCCGCACGCCCCGCGACTCGGTGAGTGTGTCCTCGGGTCCGGGGACTATGAGAACCTGGCGAAGCGAGGGATTCGCCTCGACGTAGCGTGCCTTCTCCAGGAGGTAGGTGCGAATCCCACCGGTCTTCTCGCCGAAGTATTTCGTGATGTCGAGAACCGAGAGACCAGCCTCGGGACGGAGCGGTGGGGGGAAACTGGTATGGGCGAGATTGATCGGCGGAGCGTCGGGTGAAAACAGGCCCTGGTGGGCGCGAGGTGCAACAATCGTCGCCGTCACAGGCGGATCAGTCCGAGCAGTCGCCCAGTGGATAGACCGTGCCGCAATTGGGGCACGGATTCTTGCAGCCGCGGGCCCGCGGACGCGGGACCTCGAATCCGCAGCGATTGCAGGTCGGGCGGGCGGACGGTTGGGCGGAAGGGCGGAAAGGAATCTCGACATCCTGAAATCCAAGCATGACATCAGCCGTGTCTATACTCCCACGTTCCGCCTGACCGCCTGTCCGCCCATCCGCCTTATTCAAGCCGATACACTCCCGTCAGAAACGGATTCGTCATCCGCTCAACGCCGATCGTGGTTTCGGGGCCGTGACCGCTGCAAATGACCGTCGAGTCAGGCAAGGCAAGGAACACCGACTGGATGCTGCTGAGCAGCGTGGAAAGGTCTCCGCCAGGCAGATCGGTACGTCCGATGGAACCGCTGAAGAGCACGTCGCCGCCGATCACGACCCCATTCCCGACGAAACTCACGCTGCCCGGCGAATGGCCGGGAGTGTGACGCACGGTGAAAAGCTGACGGCCCACGCCGATTGGCTGACCATCTTGCCATTCCGCCTGCGGCGCGGGCGGGCGCTCAAGCTTGAGTCCGAGCCAATCGGCTTGCTGCGGCAGCGCGTCATAGAGTGCGCGATCGGCCGGATGCAGGTGGATTGGCGCGCCGGTCGCTTCGTGAATCGCCGCCACGCCCATGATGTGGTCCAGATGGGCGTGGGTGAGCCAGATCGCGTTCAGCGTCCAGGCCCGGGTGTTGAGCTCAGCGAGAAAGAGCCCCGGCTCCTCGCCCGGGTCTACGATGACCGCCTGCCGAGTGGATGGCTCACCCACCAGATAGCAGTTCTCGGCGAACTGCCCGTTGGGAAGGGAGACAATCTCCAGGTCAGACACCGACCCTGCTCCTCCGTTCAGCCAGGTACTTCTCAACCGCGATCGCGGCCGTCGTCGCGTCGCCCACGGCCGTAGTGATCTGCCGGGTCAGCTGGACCCGCAGGTCCCCGGCCGCGAACAAACCCGGAATGGACGTCATCATCCGGTCGTCGGTGATGATGTAACCACCTGCATCGTGGGCGAAGTGCTCCTGAATCAGGGCCGAGTTCGGCCGGAATCCGATGAAGATGAAGCATCCCTGGGCCGGGAGCTCGGACCGCGCGCCAGTGACGGTATCCTCCAGGACCAGGTGCTTCAACCCGCTCGCGTCACCTACCAGCTCCTCGACCTTCGTGTTCCAGATGACCTCGATCTTTGGATTGGCGAAGAGCCGCTCCTGCAGGATCCTCGAGGCACGAAACTCGTCCCGTCGGTGGATCAGATACACCTTGGCGGCATAGCGGGTGAGGTAGTCGGCCTCTTCGACGGCCGCATCACCACCGCCGACTACGGCGACCGTGTCTCCCTTGAAGAAAGCGCCATCACAGACCGCGCAGTAGGAGACACCGCGTCCGGCGTACTCCATTTCACCGGGAACTCCCAGCTTGGTAGGGGTGCCGCCGGCTGTCAAAATCACGGTCGGGGCCCGAAAAACGGTTCCTTCTTCGGTCTTCACCTCGAAATTGCCATCCTGTTGGCGGTGAATGCCAATCACGGTCTCCTGGACTATGCTGGTCCCGAACTTCACCGCATGGGCCGCCATCTTCTGGGCGAGGTCCCGGCCGAGGATCGATTCGAAACCGGGGTAGTCCTCGATCTTCTCCGTGTTGAGCAGCTCGCCGCCAGGCACCTTGCTCTCGAGGATGATGGCCTTGAGCATGCCCCGTCCCGCGTACATTCCCGCGGTCAGGCCGGCAGGCCCGGCGCCAACGATGATGGTATCGAAGTCGAGGGAGTTCTGAGACATTTTTAGCTATCCGTATCCTTGATCCCAACCCGCAAAGTCCGCCACCCACCAAGAGTTACGGCCCTGGCGGCCGGTGGATCGCCCGCCGCCATATCAAATATACAAACGCCGTGAAGCCCTCTCAGGCCGGGCCAAGGTGCAGCAGGTTAATGGCACCATGGCATGCAGAAACGGTCCCAACCAGCAGATCGGTTTCCTTTCCTCTGCCCCCCACTTCCGCTACAAAGCGGTCGCCTGCCACTACTTCGGACACCGAAAAGCTACCAACCGCGAAGACCTGATGGCGGCATTCGAACAGGATGGGAGCCGGCATGCGGAGCCGTGCGGCCAGGTCCTCGATTGCTTCTCTCATCTCCCAGGTGCGGGGTCCCCGAATAACGGGGCAACGGCTCGGCTCGGTACAGTGGGTGGGACAAATCCAGTCGGCAAACGAAACGTATCTGACCAGGTCGGGCGAGGTGACGTCGTAAGGCGTTCCCGGCCCCTCTGCCAACGGGCGGGATTCCACGATCCTGGCAGGCCACCTTTTCCGGGCCCGCCGCACCAGCCACTGATACATGAGGTGAGGCATCAGTGGTGAGGGGACGATGACGCTGGCGGCTCGGCGGCTCGGCCCTGAAGGATTCCTTCCTGGCTCGGCGGCATCGCCAAGATAGGCGTCGAAAAAAGCGTCCCAATCCTTCACCACCAACTCCCGGGTCGGGTCCCCTATCAAATCGGGAGCCGCCTGGCATTCGGGGTTCCGGTCAACTACCAGGAGCCGGCGGAATTCGACCTTGCCGCGCCTCCTCGCCTCGACCAGCTGGCGGGAATAGAAGGTTCCATAGCAGCCGCCGCCGACGATCACAACCTCGTCCAGCTGCAGCGCATTCACCTGATCAGTCTTCCTCCATCCACCACCAGGGTCTGGCCGGTGACGTAGTCTCCACCTTCCAGAAGATACAGTACCGCGGAGACGACGTCCTGCGGCGACCCGAGTCGCTGGAGGGGTGTGGTCGAGGCCAGGTGATCGAGAGCGTCCTTACCCCAATTATCGGGAGGAAGCACCGCGCCTGGAGCGATGGCGTTGACCGTGATGTCCGGGGCGAGCGCCCGGGCAAGAACCTTGGTCAGCATGACGACACCCGCCTTGCTCACGCAGTGCGCGGAGTAGCGGGGCCATGGCTCCAATCCACCGACGTCGGCAAGGTTCACGACCTTGCCCTTCGCCTGCCTGAGCCAAGGCAGGGCACCCTGCACCGTGAAGAAAGCGGAGCGAAGGTTGACCGCCATCGTCTCGTCCCACAGCGCCGCTGTAGTGTCTTCGACGGTAGCCGACTTCATGATGCCGGCAGAGTTGACGAGGATGTCGAGACGACCGAAGCGTTTGGCCACCTGAGCGGGAAGCGCCTTCGCTGCTTCGGTGTTGGACAGGTCGGCCTGGAAGACCTCGGCCGTTCCCCCCGCAGACTGAATCTCCTTCTGCAGTTCTTCCGCACCTCTCGCCGAATCATTGTAGTGAATGGCGAGCACGGCACCGCGCTCGGCCACACCTTTGGCGATGGCGCGCCCGACCCGACGGCCGCCTCCCGTTACGAGCGCGACTCGGTCTCGGAGTTCCACCCTCAGACTGGTCCGTTGGTGATGGGCAGGATGTGGCCGGTAATACCCGACGAGAGTGACCCAGCCAGGAAGAGGCAGGCAGAGGTGATCTGCTCAACCTCGACGTAGTGGGTCTGTTCGCCGAGGGCGGCCACGTTCTCGGGGGTGCGCACGGTGCCGGGCGCAATCGCGTTCACCCGTACGCCGCGGGGCCATAGCTCGACCGCGAGACTCTGGGTCAGTCCAGCGACGCCGACTTTAGCGGCGCTGTAGATCGCCATCTGATCTTTGGGGCTGTAGTAGGCAATCGAAGCAAAGTTGACGATGGCGCCTTTGCTCGCGCTCAGGGCGTCTGCTGCCGCGCGTGACACGAGGTAAGTGGTCTTCAGGTTGATCGAGATCTCGCGATCGAAGTCGTCGACCCCGTACTTGGCGAGCGGACCATAGGTGGTGAGACCGCCGGCGACGTTGATCACGGCGTCGAGCCGGCCGAAGTGTTTGAGCGCGGTCTCGACGGTCAGCGCGGCGACATCCGGCTCGGTCAAATCTCCCGCGGCCGGCTTTGCCTCGATGCCCTGGGCCGCGAACTCCTTCACCCGCTCGGCGAGGCCGACGGCGTTGCGGTCGGTCGCGACCAAACGCGCGCCCGCC
>Ga0207686_10000152_pt1 | contig 53030 bp, 38 predicted proteins | sample KBSM24metaG_FD_184396 | JGI IMG/M metagenome (GOLD analysis project Ga0207686, IMG submission 184396) | Miscanthus rhizosphere microbial communities from Kellogg Biological Station, Michigan, USA - KBS M2-4 metaG (SPAdes) (version 2) | ecosystem: Host-associated > Plants > Roots > Rhizosphere >...
CATCATTTCGCAACGATTGATTCCGCGCGCGGACATGCGTGGACGAATCGCCGCGGTGGAAATTCTGCAATCAACTCCCCGCACCCGTGAATACATCGAGAATGGCGAAGCTGAAGGCAAGTCTCTGCTCGACGCGATGCGCGATGGGAAGCTCGACGGCATGCTGGACTTCGACACCGTCATTAGAGATTTCATTGAGCGCAACATTATCACCCGCGAAGATGGTTTGGCGTTTGCGACCAACCAGAACAACCTGCTGCTATCGCTCAAAGGTCTGACTTCCGGAGAAGACTACATGCGCGCCGAAGCAAACGTCGTCGCCAATCAAGCTTCTCAGTTACCCGTTGGTTTCAGTCTCACCGAATAGCTCTTATTCCATCACTGACATGCTTCTCGTTTGTCCACAATGCAGCGCCCGTTTACAACTCGATGACGCGAAGGCGCCGTCACGCCCGTTCTCGGTCCGTTGTCCCAAATGTCAGACCAGCGTCAATCATTCACCGGCCGCGGTTGGTGAACCGACTGCTCCGTCCGAAGAGGCGCCGGCAGCCAACGCATCTGATTCTCCGACGCGGTTTGAACCGCCCACGTCCGCGCCGCGATACAAGCCGCGAGCCGAAACCAACATCGCGGTGACGGCGGACGAACCGATCGGTGATTTGGCGAGCATTGCGAAACTGCTCGCGGCCGCGCTTCAGCCGCATCCCGACGGGGCCAACCACAAGCGTCCGAAATGGGACCGGCGCAAGGCCCTGGTTTGCGCGAGCCCTGCGTATCGAGAAACAATCGCTGAATCGCTGGCCAATAACGAATACGATGTGTTCGTAGCATCTACGATGGTCGAAGGATTGGGACGGATGCGCGAGGAAAAGATGGATGTGATCGTGTTGGATGCGAACTTCGATCCGGTTGAGCAAGGCGTCGCGTTCATCACGCGCGAGGTGAGGTTGTTGCGGCCTTCCGAACGGCGACGGCTTTTCCTGGTCTATCTGACCTCAGGTGTTCGGACTATGGACTTGCACGCGTCGTTTCTGCAAAACGTCAACATGGTGGTGAATCCCTCGGACCTCGATCAGTTACCGGACGCGCTCGAGCTTTCAATTCGGCATTACAACGAGTTGTATAAGCCTTTCAATCGCGCGCTCGATGTAGCCCCAATCTAGCTTTTACCGACAACCGAGTCTCATTAACACGTCGCGGAACGCGGCGTGTTTTTGCATTAGTTTGAGATAAGGCGCTTCGTCACGGCCGGCCTTAGCCCGAATCACGCGGGCCGCCAGTTCCTTTTGCTCTGCGGGCCAGGTATTCAGATCACGATCAGACGCGAGTACCAACGACAGGTTCTGAAGAGCCGATAGTTCCTCGTCATTCCAACCTCTGGTGTTGATTCTCAGCGCGCGCGTGACAGTCTGCACAGATTGATTTCGGATTTCTTCGCCGTCGCTTTCATATTTCTCGGCCATCCTTCGCTGCACGGCCAGACCGATGTTGCGAACTTCGAAATCGTCCCAGCGGCCTCGCGATCTCTGCGGCGACAGCTCGAACAACATGTGGCCCGCAGCAAGTTTCCGTAAAGTTGCGGCTGAGGTCCGGTAGCCGGAACCTTTGGCGGCCCTCACTTCCTCGCGTTCCGTCAGCTTCATCAGCTCAGGCTTTACCGGACGAAAGCCAAGCTTGCGATAAAACCAGAACGCGCCCGATTCAATTCCTTCCTCGTTCTCGTGGCCAACCTGGTACGGGTCGATGGAAAAAACACTGACGCCCAGCAGCTGCCGCATCAGGCGCAGAATGCGCGCGTAAAGCCAGGCGGTTTCGCCGTCGCGAAAGGTGTAGTAGAGATTGAAACCGCTCTCCATCCGCTCGCAAATCGACAAGCCTTCGAAATAGCCGACCGGCACGCCGTTCTTGAACATCATCGCCGCGTGATATGCGCGCAACGGCAGACGGTTCGGCGGCGGGACACCCACCACATAGACGACCGTGCCGCGGCCGATGTCAGCCTTGATTACGCGACGAGGATCGCCGAAAGTGAAACCGTGTAGCTCCCGGTATCGAACCGCGGATGTTTCGCGGGCGACGTCGATAATCTTTTCGCCTTGCTGTGGAGAGACGGTTTCGATCGGAATCGGCGCGGACGAAAGCTCTTCCGTCAGTGAAATGTCGCGTCGCGCGATCAACGGCGAGTTGTGCATGAACGGTTTCGCAGCCGCGATGCGTAAAACGGTTCGCGACGAGCGAACCCCATACGTCCACGTCACGTGCAGTTTCAGACTGTCATAAAGATTGGCCTTCGCTTTTCCCGTCAGCGGCAACGACTCAAACCGGCTCACCAGCCACGTGAGTTCGCGTCGCCGACCTTTCGCCGCGCGCACCCATTCGCGATACGGCACATGCGCTTCGACCATCGCGTCGTCTTCGAGCAACGGCATGAATCGGGCCATTGTCGCGCCGAATCGATCCTCTTCTTCAAACCAATCCCAGTCGATTGAAAGCTGAACAGGAAATGTTTCTACCAACCAGCGAACGATTGCATAACTGAAGTTGCTGGTCACTGATCCGCCGGCGATTCCTGAAACCTCGGGATCGTCGATCGCCGAGAGATCCAAATCCCGGTCGACAAGTTCATCGACGAGTTTGCCGAAACTCTTCAGCATCCTCTCAACTCGTTTTAGGTGTGCCCGCCCGCGCGGATAGGCACGCATGAACAGCAGTGATTCATGCAAACGGATCAGGTCGGCGGCGTCATCAATCTTTGCTTTCTCTAATCGAGAGAGCATGGCGTTGATCTTCGCCGGCGGCAGATCAAAGTCGCGTTTGGCAGTTTCGAGAGAATCGAGGAGTTGGTCGGTTGTGCGCACTGGAATCGCCGGAACAAATCAGAATCAAATTCGGTCGATCGAGAGGTTCGGCCGTAGTCCACTCGAGCGCGCGCTTAGTCCTGGCTTAAAGGTGCTTGCGCATGAACGTTGCGATTTTCCACGCGTCGATCGCTTTCCAGGGCATTTCCGCCGTCGTGTAATGTCCGCATGACAGCCAGACGACATCGAGATCGATGCCCAGCGATTTAATTTTGGCAATCACTTCTTTCGACATCTCCACCGGAAATGTCAGATCGTAACGCGCGGCAATGAAGCGCATGGGCCGGCGCTTCATCTCGAGCAAACGCGGAACAAACGGCATCGGACTGATCGGATTCCAAAACTCGCGCAACTCGTCCAGCCTGACATGCGGTTCAAGACTCTCCTTCACGTGCTGGGTCGAGATGCCCTTCCAAACCACATCCGCAAAATAACCTGACACGTGATTGAAAGTACCGACGTTGATGTCTTCGTCGTGAGCAAACGCGAGAAACGCAGTGCACGACCCGATGCTCGTTCCCAGGATTCCGATGCGCTCGTAGCCTTGTTGCTTCAGCCAACGCACAGCCGCGCGCGTGTCGAGCACTGCCTGTCGCATCGACTGAATGGTGCGGCCGATGTTTGAACTTACCAGGTGCTCGGCGCGCTCGAGATCCGGCGGACGCCTTTCTTCGTGATAAGGCAGCGTGAGTCGCAACGCCGCCATTCCCAGACCGTTGAAAATGCGGCAGGCTTCGACGTGGCTGTCCGGCTGAGCATTCCATTGCGGCAGGACCACCACCGCCGCGCGCGGCTTCTTTTTTCGCTCCTTGCGCGGCGTGAACAGACGCGCGCGGACAACATTGTTCTCAGGCGATGGGGTCTTGATGGCGCTGGTCCAGACCAATTGATCGCCGTTGAGCTGATAATCGTCTATTTCCGACAGTGAATAGAATGCTTCGCTGTCCGCCATCGCGCGCTCAGAGTACGCGCGAAACAGTTTGCGCGGATCGTCGCCATTGACGCGGTCGCTGATAAATTCCAGCCCCCACTGAAACGGCCGCACAATCCGATTGTCATCCTTTTTGGTGTGCGCAATTTCTCGCGCGCGCATCCATTTCCCGAACAAGACCTGAAACCTCCAAAAAAACAGCGACAGTCATCGTACGGGGCGATTGGCCCATAATCAAGGCAACAAAACTGTGAAAACATTTGTGGCCGAGGATATTCCGCTAAATCGCGAAATATGTTATTAACGGATCAGCTTAATCAACCCCTTTAGCGAAAACCGTTTCCCCGGGCTGTAGTCAGTTCTCAGTGGAGGTCTCTTTGCCGTTGCCCAACCGCGCAACAATCAATCGAATTCGCGCCACGGTATTCATGGCCTTGCTGCTCACGCTGGCCACCATTGGCGGTTGTCTGCCCAAGCCGTTGTCCGAAGGCGGCGCCGGCGGAGTCAACATCACGCTCTACGGCTTTTCGATCATGAAGGAGCCGCTCGAGAAAGCGATTTATCCGGCGTTCGCGGCCAAGGCCAAACGTGAACACAACATCGACATTCGTTTCACGTCGTCGTTTGCCGGCTCTGAGACGGTGACCAACCAAATTCTTCAGGGCGTTAAAGCGCAGGTCGCGATTCTTTCGATCGAGCGCGATGCTGATCGACTGAAACAGGGTGGCTTTGTCACTTCTGATTGGCATTTGCTTCCGCAACAGGGCATCGTCAACAAAACTCCCTTTGTGATTCTGGTGCGCAAGGGAAATCCGAAGGGCATTCATGACTTCAGCGATCTCGCCAAACCCGGCGTCAGATTAATTCATCCTGATCCCGGAAGTTCCGGCGGCGCGCAATGGTCGATTCTGGCGATGTACGGATCAGAACTGGTGAAGTCAAAACAATTGTCGGGCGGGGAAGATCGCGCGCGCGCGTTGCAGATGCTGCAGGCGATATGGCGCAACGTGATTTCCACGCCGGCTTCGGCCCGCGAGGCGCGCACCACCTTCGAGCTCGGCAACGGCGACGCGTTGATAACCTATGAGCTGGATGCGCTCATGATGAAGCAAGCCAACGCCAACGCAGATGCCGAGATTGTTATTCCAGAGGCGACCATCTTCAGCGAGCATCCGGCGGTTGTCGTCGATCGAAATGTTTCGGCGGTGGATCGCCCGGTCATCGATGCCTTCATGCAATATTTGTGGAGCGAGGAAGCACAGCGCGCGTTCGTGAAATTCCATTTCCGCTCGGTCACCAACGAAGCGCTAAATCAGGAAAACAAGGAACTCGCAACCATCAAGTATCCGTTTACGGTCAACGATCCGTTGCTGGGCGGCTGGGGCCGCGCGTTCCCGGAGATTATTGAAGGCATCTTTCGGGACCAGGTGCAGAAGAGAAAATGAAGCAAGTAGGGAACGGCGCGGTGTCGATATGAGGATCAGATCGATCAGACACGTTCGCGGTTTTGATGTGGCGCGGCCGATTAGCATCGGCATGATGCTCGGCATCATGCTGCCGCTCGTGTTGCTGCCGCTACTTTCTATTTTCGTCTATGGATTCGGAAAGGGCGCGGGACCATTTTTCTCATCGCTGGTAGCACCGGAAGCTGTGTTTGCCTTAAAGCTCTCAATCGCCACCAGCTTTTGGGCGACGGTCTTCAACGTGGTCTTCGGCCTATTCGCTGCCTATGTTCTCTCACGTTACGATTTTTGGGGACGCAACGCGGTGATCGTGACGATCTCTTTACCGACGGCGATTCCGACTGCGGTGGCCGGCTTCGCATTGCTCCTGCTGTGGGGCAAATACGGCATGATTGGCCGTTTCTTTTCCGAGAACCAGCAAATCATGTTCACGCCATACGCGATTATTCTGGCGAATATCTTCGTCACGTTTCCGCTGGCGTTCGGCGTCATCAAGCCGGTATTTGACACGATGAGCCGTTCGCTCGAAGAAGCCTCCGCGACCATTGGCGCAACTCGCTGGCAAACATTCTGGCACGTCACGCTGCCGAGTTTGCGCGGTGCGATTGTTTCCGGCGCGTTGCTGACGTTCGCTCGCGCCGTTGGCGAATTCGGCTCGACCATTTTGGTGTCGGGAAATCTCGCCGGGCGCACGCAGACCGCGCCCCTTTACATCTTTGCGAAATTCAATGAAGGACAGATTGAAGCCGCGAATGCGATCGCCATCGTGCTCGCGTTGCTTTCATTCGTAATTTTCAGCGTGCTGTTCTTTGCGCGCGACTGGCTGGAGTTCGAAACGCAGGAAGCATGATGCCGAAAATGAAATTGGCCAAAGAGTCAGGCGACCTGCATGTATCCTGGGTGCCTGAACGCGAAACGTCTTCGGGCGTCGCGGCCAGCGTGCGCCACGTCAGCAAGCGCTTCAAGAAAACCTCTGTGCTCGAAGACATCAGCTTTGATGTGTCTGAAGGTGAATCGCTGGTGTTGCTCGGCGCCTCGGGCAGCGGTAAGACCACCATCCTCAGAATCATCGCCGGTCTCGAACAGCCGGACAGCGGTTACGTAATTCTGCACGGCCAGGACGTTACCGATTTGCCTGCCCGCGAGCGCGGCGTCGGCGTTATCTTTCAATCGTATGCCTTGTTCCCGCGCATGACGGTCGAAAGAAATATCGCCTACGGCCTGAAGATCCGCCGTCTCCCGCGCAAAGAACGACGTGAGACCGTGGATAATCTCATCAAGCTGGTGCAGCTCGAACAACATCGCAAGAAATATCCCTGGCAGCTTTCCGGCGGCCAGCAGCAACGCGTCGCCATCGCCCGGACGCTCGCTTATAAACCGCAGGTGCTGCTGTTCGACGAACCCTTTGGCGCGCTCGATGCGCAGACGCGCGTTCATTTGCGGCGTGAGATACGCGGGCTCTTGCGGCAGGTGAAGGTGCCGGCGATTTTCATCACACACGATCAGGAAGAAGCGCTGGAGCTGGGCGATCGCATCGCGGTGCTGAACGAAGGCAAGCTCGAACAGATCGGCACGCCGGATGACGTTTATAATCATCCGGCAACTGAATATGTCGCCATGTTTCTCGGCGCGGCGAACCTTCTGCTGGGCGTGGCCACGCGCGGCTTTGTTGAGATAGGGACTGCGAGGTTGCCGGCCGAAACCGAGACGCAAAGATTTCGCGACGGTCAATCAGTGAAGCTCGTCTTTCGCCCGGAGGATGTTTGCATCAGCCAGGATGCGAACCTGCCCGAAGGATGCCGCCGGCTCACTAACGGCGTGATCGAAGAAGTAAATTTTGTCGGCGCTTACCAAAGGCTCACGGTTCGTCTCGATCTCACTCATCGAAAAGGCGATACCGATGCGCTTTATGAAGTCACCATCAACACCCCTCAACGAATGACCGGAGTTCCCATCATGGCGACGCGACCCAAACCTGAAGCGAACGCGACGCGTTACAAAACGGGCGATCGCGTGGCCATCGGACTCACATCGTTCAGTGTGCTGCCTAATTACACGCTGGCCAGGCAAAGGTAAACATTCATGAAAATCGGGGCGCTCTTCGTGGGCGTAATCTTGTTGTGCACCGCGCACGCAACGGGTCAAACGCGTGTCGTTCCCAAGAGCGACACGCAAAGTTGGAACGATGTCCAATTCACAATTCCGCTCAATAAGAAAACTGAGTTCGTGGTCATCGGCACGCTCCGGCTCGGCGATGACCTTACGAAACCTGTCGATGAGCGTTGGGGAATTCGATTCAATTACGCGGTCACAAAATACGTTTCGCTGCAGACTCTATATTTTCATCGTGAGGCCCGGCCCCCCAACGGCCGACATGAACGAGAAGAACGCGGGACCGTCGGCGCGAACCTGCGCGTGCCGCTCAGTAAATTCACTTTCAATACCCGCAACTGGTTCGAGCGGCGCTGGCGCGAGCCGCAAGTTGATTCGTGGCGCTATCGCAACCGGCTACAGCTCGAACATCCATTCAAGATTGGCAAGACGAAATTCGTCTGGGTGGTGAGCGACGAGTTCTTTTATGACTGGAGCGTGAACGCCTGGGTGCGCAACCGTTTCGCCGTCGGCGTCAATCACACCTTCAATAAGCATTTCACGCTCGACACGTACGTGATGCGACAGAACGACGGCCGTTCGCGACCCGGAAATCTGAATATCATCGGGACGACGTGGCGAATTAAATTATGAAAACATAGCGGCGTCCGGCGGGAAGCGACGACGACGCCTCAAGGTACTCGAGGAGTGCAAATCCAAGGCGATCGTTTATTTACATTTGAACAGGTCGGGCTGCGCGCCGTGCACGAGCGTAAACGTTCCGAGATCTTCCCTGGTCGAGCTGTTCCGGACCTTTAGCGTCAACGTCCGGCCTTTGACTTCGCCCGAAAAGACGACGGCATAACTTGATTGGTCGCCTTCCCGTACCGGTCCGCCGCGTTCCGGAAATTGCCTGCCCGAAACATTGAAGTGCCCCTTCCCATCGAGAAAGATCGTTCGATCGATCGTCGCATGCGCACAGTCATATTCAACCTTCGCGCCTTTCGGAGAGACTTCGACGCTGATGTGCTGTCCGCCCCAAACGCCAGTCGCCAATGTTCTTTTTTTGAGTTTTGCGCTCACAGGGAAACTAAGGAATGCCAGCAATGCGATGGTTATGCTGATCATGCTTCCGAGGTTTTTCATTTCCGTTGACTCATTGTCGCGCTTCGCGACGATTCGCTCAAGGCGGGAAAAAAACGGCCCGCCAGAAAATCCAGCGGACCGCTTTTTCTTAATCCGGACGCTGATTACCTAAACGTCCTGGCGGCGGCAATATTCGAGTAGGCCGAATTACCTCCGCCATTGAATGCCCTCACGCGGTAACGATACCTCGTGTTTCGCGACAGTCCAGTGTTGTTGAAGCTCGTAACGTTCGGGCCGACCTGAGCAATCTCGGCAAAGTTCGAGCAGCCATTGCCCTGACAACGCTCAATCTTAAAGCCCTGCTCGTTGTTCGAGTTGTCAGTCCACGCCAAATTGATTTGCGTCTGCGACGCCGCCGTCGCTGTCAGGTTGCTGGGCGCAGCCGGTGGCGGTGTTGGTGTCGGAGTTGGCGTCGGCGTCGGTGTGGGCGTCGGCGTCGGTGTGCCGCTTGGGGTCGGAGTCGGAGTCGGAGTCGGGACGCCGCCACAACCCGGGAACTTGAACGAACCGATGCGTGTGCGCCAATTGAAGCTGCCATTCGCAGGGATGTATTCCTGCGTGTACCAGAATGTGCAATCGTCAATCGGATCGACGGTTAGATCGCTGTAGTCCCCCCAGCGATTTAACGTGCCCGTTTGACTGCCCGCTCCCGCGAATATGGTGCCTTCAGCTTGAGTCAACTGATTAAGTGGATCGGTAAACAGACGGCCAGCGTAGCGTATCTGCGGGTTGATAGCTGAACTCGAAGCGCTGTATCCGAGCGCCAGATTTCCCTGCTGGTCCATCGCCGTGCTGCCCATCCAGCGCCAGGTAGTGTCGGGTTGATAGGTACTTTCCTGAAACTTCGTAACCGGACCGCTGGTCACATTCCGCAATTCAAACCAGCGAACGCCGGCCACTCCTCCCGAACTAACGCTGTAGTTGCCGACGACTGCCTCGTGATCACCGAAGTTGCGATACGCCAAACGGAACATCAGGCGGTCACCAATACCATCAACCCTGTTCGTGGTGTTGAGTTGAGGCACACAACTCCGTGTCGTCGGACACAAGAGGGAAAAACCTGCCGCCGCCGGACTCGCAAACAAGGTGAAGCTCGAGTTAGCGGGCGTCACAAAGTCGACGTGGAAATGAAAGACTCGATAAGCACCGGTGCTGGGAAATTCAACGAAGGTCGCCGGCGCACCCACCGGCGGCGGAATCACCCCATCGAGATCGCCTGGCAGATATACATCTTCGTTCGATCCACCGGTAACCCCCGTGGTGATGAAAGTGGCCGGCAAACCCAGTAACATCCGGGCGCGATTAAACGCGAAAGGTTGCGGGCCCAGGAAAGCAGTGCCGGAAGAATTGAAGACGTTCATGCTCATGTAGTAAGCATCCGGCCAAACACTCAGGTGTGGATAATCGAAGAAGTTCGAACCCAGGTGAAAAGCGTAACGGTTGTAGCTGCCGGTGGCATCGCTGGTCGTCGAGACCGCAATACATTCGTCAGTCGGCACGCTGGTGCCGGCGAACTGACTAATGACCCAGCGATTGTCGATTTGATCGTACAGGGCTACTGGATCGCCATTCCCTGCAGTTTCACACACCCCACCGAAACCGCTCCACAGAGTAGAAATGCCTGATGGTCCAAGCTGCGATGCGCCAGTCGCCTTGTTGAAGACCTGATAACCTTCATTGACGATCTGTACATACTGCGTGGCGCCAACTTCACCATTCGTGTCGGGCGGCGCACAGTTGCATCCGACTCCCGGGAACGGAATGCCATCAAAGTTGAGCCCCGTTGCCGGCATGTTCACTTGCGGCATCAGGCTGCCCCCCTGCACGGCCTCGTCAGTCTTGTCTTTGTGTTTCAGGCTGGCTGGAACTCTCGGGTTGTCGGGCCCTTCCTTCTCCGCCTTCTTAACAACCTGCTTCTGCTTCATATCGCGAAGCGGTGGCGAAGTATCGTTTTGCATCGATTGTCCGACCGTCACCTCATTGCTTTGTCCCTGAACTGTGTAGTTGAAGACAGCCTTCGGGTCTACTTTCGGACGGCGAGCCGCCTCGATGACGCCTGGCATGACTACTACCGCAGTCAGTAAAAGCGATGCTACTAGTGCCACGATCAATCCCGCGTATTTCTTCATTTGTTTGCCTCCCAGGTCAGTTGCGAATGTTGACTAACGGTCGGAGCAAGTTCCTTGTCAAAGGGGGACTAACTTTGCGTTGCGAGGGGGACTAACTTTGAGCGACGAGATGATAATGCCAGTCGCGCTTATACGCAAGAAAATTGCAGGCGGCAAACAAATCACACTCCCAGAGTGAAAAACAAAGGGTGGATATCGAATGATATCCACCCTGAGATTAACCAAATTGGAAGACTCAGCTATGGGCAGGTGCTGAGCTTGAAGGTATAGATGTAAGTGTTCCAATTGAAGGTTCCATTTGACGGCAAATACTCCGTGGTGAACACCATCGTGCAACCATCAACGGGGTCAACACTGATCGTGCTGTAGTCTCCCCAACGAGCAAGGTTGGTCAACTGCGAGCCACTTCCCACGAGCACGGTCGTCTCGTTCCCCAGCGTGCCCAGCGGATCCAAAGGCGACCGGTAGGCATAACGAATGCTCGGCTTAATTGTGCTGCTATTCGAAATGCTATAGCCGACCGCAATGCCGCCGGTCTGGTCCATTGCCGCGCTGCCCATCCAACGGTAGTCCGCGCTCGGAGCAAAGGTGCCCTGTTGCCGGATCACCGGGGTAGCGGTGGCCATCGTTTGACCTGTCGCATTCTGTAGCTCATACCAACGAATGCCACTGCCGCCACCACTGGCTACTGAGTGATTAATGACCAGGGCCTCGCGCGTTCCCAGATTGCGATAGCTGAGTCGATACATCAACCGGTCCGCCAAAGAATCCAGCTGTTGCGAAGTTCCGGGTTGCGGAACACAGGTGCCTCCACCGCAGGTACGACTGAACGAAGCAACGCCGGCTATGGGCGTCGGTCCGGTTAGCGTACCCGTGCCCGCGGTCCAATTGACAGCGAACCTCCAAAAGTTCACTGCGGTCGACGTCAAACTGAGTAACAGGTTAGGAGTCCCAGCAGGCGGTAAAATCGTACCTTCCAGATCTGACGGCTCGAGACTGGCATTGCTGCTGCTGGTCTGAGCACAAAGCTGCCGAGCCGACGCTCCAATCAGCATCTTATCTCGCTCTAAAGCGCACACCTTGCTGCCGGTGAAGGTGCGTCCGTTCCGAAACATGTTGTAGGTGATGTAATACGCGTCGTTCCAGACACCCAACTTCGGATAATCATTAAAATCCTTGTTGAAGGAATATGAATACCGGTTGTACGTGCCGGTTGGATCCGGACCGGTTGAGACCGCGACACATTGCGTGTAAGGCGTGGCCGATACCGCGAATTGAGTCAGCACCCATCGATCAGCTAATTGATCGTACTGCACAATCGGGTCGCCGTCGTTATCTGATTCACAGCGGCCGCCGAAACCCTGCCAAATGACATTCCCATTCTTGGGAAAGCCGGCTACCAGATTAAAACCAGTAATGTTGTTGGTCACATCTCGCGTCAAGGTGTAGACCGCATACCGCAGGTTGACCCATTGCACATAATGGTTTGGTCCAACGTCGCCAGTTGTGTCCGGCGGCGCAACACGGAAACTCGGATCGACCGGGGTGCCTCCCGTAGACGCCTTGGGTTCGCCAAAAGTCGAGGGCGCGCCGACGCCACGTTCCGCGAGTGGATCGATGGTATTAGGATTCGTTTTGCCCACCGGCTCCGGCTTTCCCGGTTCGAAATCCCGGCCACCGCGCGCGACCGAAGGCCGGTCTCCGCGCTCGAACATCTCGCGCAGTGGACGCGGCGTCCGATCGTGATGAGTCGGATCGCTGATCTCTGCGGGAGTCTGTTCTGTTTGCGACTGCGGTGCTTGCGACTGTGGCGCGCCGCCTTTGATGATGATCGGATGACCACCGGCGACGCTGGGCACAAACACTGCGACGCACAAGGAAAGTAAGGTTATAACTGCAAAGCTCTTTCTCATTTCTTCTCCTTATTGGTAAACAAGCATCATGAAGTTAAGTCTCGACAGCTCTCCTATCGATCGCCGTATCAGCAAGGACCGCAAGCCGGCACTTTTAGACTTACTTCGCACAAATTGTAATGGGGCGACCCTGTCGGTAAGGTCATGGCATAATAAGTTGCAGCCGGACAAAAGTCAATATGTTTTAACTATTTCGGCGAGACCGCCAACGACGAATCATCTGAGGTAAGAGAAGCGAGGCCCGGAGCAGCGAGCCAGAGGTGAATTTCCGAGCAATACCGCGAAAAAGCTGGCCAGCCTCGGCGTCATAATTGAACCACCAGAGGTCTGGAATGAAAGGTAAACGGTTGACGTGAACGTGTTGCGGCCGGACAAGTTCCATCAGGCCAGCCTGCCCGTGCGTGCGGCCGAGACCACTCTGTTTCATCCCTCCCCAGGGGGTCTGCGCGATCGCGTGCGTGTACAGGACTTCATTGATCGTCACCGTGCCGGCATCAATCTGGCGCGCGAGTTGTTGACCGCGAGCGATGTTGTTGGTCCAGACGCTGGCCGTCAGGCCGAAGTCGCTGTCGTTCGCCAGGCGAATCGCCTCGTCGTCAGTTCTGAAAGTCATGATCGGCAGCACCGGACCGAACGTCTCCTCGCGCATGACATCCATCTCGTGCGTGACGTTCGTCAAAACCGTCGGTGGATAAAACGGGCCGGCCACGTCGCGCAAGCGTTCGCCACCGGTCAACGCGACGGCGCCAAGATTGCGAGCCTGGCTGACGTGACGTTCGACGATGCTCAACTGCCGTTCACTGGACATGGGGCCAAGGTCATAAATGGCGTCCGTGCCGTTTGCCTGGCGCAGCCGTTTCGTTTCTTTCACTACCTCAGCCGTGAACTGTTCGGCGATGCTTTCATGGACGTAACAACGTTCGACTGACGAACACGACTGGCCGCAGTTGGCAAACGCACCCCACACCACTCCACGGGCCGCGTTCGCAACGTTCGCGTCATCGAGGACAATCATCGGATCTTTGCCGCCCAGTTCGAGCACCACTGGAATGAGATATTTCGCCGCCGCTTCAGCCACTCGTCGGCCGGTCGCCACACTTCCGGTAAACATGATCTTGTCGACGCCGGATGCGACCAGCGCTGCACCGGTGGAACCGTCGCCGGTCACTACCTGAAAGACATTCTCAGGCAAACCCGCGCGCGAAAGCACCTCGTGGATTTTCAGCGCTGTCAGCGGAGTCAATTCACTCGGCTTCAGCACCACCGAGTTTCCGGCCATCAAGGCCATCACCACTTCATCGAGGGGCGTGGCCCAGGGAAAATTCCACGGCGAGATGATTCCCACGACTCCGAGCGATTTGTAAATTTCGTATGACGAACGGCCCATCGTCCAATACAGTCCCACGCTGATTCGTCGCGGCCGCAATAAAGTCGCGCTCTTGCGGGCGAAGTACTGCATGAGATCGAGCGAGGGCGCCAGCTCCATCGCGATCGCCTCAGCGCTCGGCTTGCCCGTCTCACTTGAAATAAGAGCCGCAATCTCGTCGAGTTGGTCGAGGACGATTTTGCGCGCTCCCATAATCACCGCCCCGCGTTCACGGAAAGATCGCGCCGACCACGATGGCTGCGCGTCGCGCGCGCGCCCGACCGCCCGCGCAACTTCTTCCGGCATGGTCAAAGGCGCGCGTCCAATTTCTGCGGTGGTGGCCGGGTTGTAGACGACAATTTCGGCGCCGGCTGCTTTGGCGGGAATGCTCTGAGCCATGCACCGATTATCACCTACAAATTCGCGCAGCCAAAGCAGAATCTCTGCGCAGATCGCGGACCAAGACGGAGTCCGCTACAATACGATTCCATTTTTTCAACCGGCTTAAGGAGACTCGTATGATCAAACCGCAACTCAAGGAGTTCATGCGTCGTATCGACAAAGATTCTGTCGCCATCATTCCCGCAGCCCGCGAAGCGGTGCGCTCGCATGACACCAACTATCGTTACCGGCAAAACTCAGACTTTTTTTATTTGACCGGATTCGAAGAGCCTGAGGCCATCGCGGTGATCGCGCCGTCGCGACCTAAGAAGTTCACGCTGTTTGTGCGTCCCCGAGATCTGGAGCAGGAAATCTGGACCGGTTACCGGGCCGGCGTTGAGGGCGCAGTGTCCGACTACAGCGCCGACGAAGCCTTCACGATTGGCGAATTCGACGAGAAGTTGGCCGAGATCATCGATGGACCATCGGTGCTCTACTATGCGTTCGGCCACACCTCACCGGAAATGGATCAAAAGATCATTCAGCAACTCACGCAGATGCGTGAGATGAATCGCAGGCCGCTTGAGCCGCCAAAAACGATCGTCGATCCGAGTTCGATCCTGCATGAAATGCGCGTGCTGAAAAGCGCTGAAGAGGTCGAAATCATGCAACGTGCCGCCGACATCGCCGCCGAAGCGCACGTCGAGGCGATGAAGACTGTGCGCGCAGGCATGATGGAATACGAAGTCGAGGCGATGTTGGAAGCCTATTTCCGAAAGCACGGCGCCGCCGGCTCGTCATATACTTCGATTATCGGCGGCGGCGGCAACGCCACGGTGCTTCATTACATCGACAACAAAGATCAGCTGCAGGACGGCGATCTCTTGCTGGTCGACGCGGGCGCTGAATACAAAGGCTATGCGTCGGACATCACCCGCACGTTTCCGATCAACGGAAAATTCACCGACGCGCAACGTGACATCTACGACCTGGTTTTGAAATGCCAGAAGTCCTGCGTCGACATGGTCCGGCCCGGAGTGCGGCTGGAAGATCTGAAGACACATTCAATTGAAATCCTGACGGAAGGCATGGTTGAGCTGGGATTGCTGAAAGGCGAGCCGAAGAAACTGATCGAAGAAAAGAAGTACATGCAGTTCTACATGCACAACCTCGGCCACTATCTCGGAATCGACGTGCACGACGCCGGTCGTTATTACTTCAAAGGTGAGTCACGCCCGGCCGAAGCCGGCATGGTGATGACGATCGAACCGGGTCTCTATATCTCGCCGGATACCAGCCGCATCCCCGAAGGCTTCAACAAGGACATTCCGGAGAAATATTTGGGCATCGGCGTGCGCATCGAGGACGACGTCTGCGTCACCGAAAACGGCGCGCGCGTGCTGACCCATAAGGTGCCAAAGGAACGTGAAGAAATCGAAGCGCTGATGGCGAAGTAGCAACGACTCAGCCAAGAAGCTGCGGCTGTTTCGCGACCTCAATCAGTCCGTGCGTCTGCGCCAGCTCGAAATAGCGCGCTAATCCTTTCCGCATGTCTTCATCGATGCGGAACAGGATGTTCTCACTCAGGTACTGCTTCATTTCGGCATCCGAAAAAGGTATTTGATGTGGATAAGTCGCGATAACCTGATCCAGGTTGGCTAACCCCTCGTCGCGCGCCCCGGCAAAATCGATTGCGGGAATTTTTTTCCGGCTTTGATTTCGTACCATCCACATGGCGAAGACAAAGCCGAAGCCGGTGAATTCGTGCCACAGCGCGGCCAGGTCGAAGACGCGAAATTGATCGCGCGGTATGGTCATGGCCGGGTCGCCGATGATGAGGGCAGCGTCGGCTTGCTGCATCATGGAATGCAGATCAGGCGCCGCAGTTTTCCATTCCGGCTCGAAACCGAGAAACTCGCGAAAGATAATTTTCACCAGCGCGGCCGAGGTGCGTGATGATTCATCAAGCGCGACCCGTTCAATCTTCTTCAAATTGTTCTTGCGCGTCGCCAATACCACACTGCGCACCGCGGTCTTGGACCCGACACAAACGGCCGGGACGATCGAAATGTCATCGATGCGTTGGTATTCAATGACGGGCACGAGCGCCGCGTCGACTTCGCCGTGCGCCAGCATCTCGGCGCAGCGCGCCGGCGCCGTGTCGGTGAACAGCTCTACTGAATGGCGCTGCGACCCGTGCGTAAAACTCCAAATGAGCGGCGCAGTATTCAAATAACTCGACGCGGCAATTCTTGGTTTGTGATCGGCCATCTTTGCTTTCAGGCGTTAGAGTACCGACTTTAGGCGGGGTTTTGAAGTTGACGCTCGCATGAGCGAAACGTTATCCGCACGGCCGTCCACGCGTCCTTTCTCTCGCGGCACTTTCCCTTTATAGTGTCGCCCACTCATGAAGATCTACGACATCACCGTTCCGATTCACGCGACGATGCCCGTTTATCAAGGCGACCCGGGCGTCAAAATCGAGGCGTGGTCCGCATTCGCCAAAGGCGATTCATCCAACGTCTCAGTGTTGAATTTTGGGGCGCACACCGGCACGCACGTCGATGCGCCCGCACACTTCATCGAAGGCGCCCGCAAAATAGACGCATTGCCGATGGAAGTTCTGATTGGACCTGCGCGGGTTGTTCCCGTCGCCGATGACGTGAAGGAAATCACTCCTGAATTTCTGGAGCGCTGCGATCTGGGCGGCATCGAACGACTTATCTTTCACACTGGAAATTCAGAGTTCTGGAATGAAGGCTTTCGCAGTGACTACACGCACCTTTTGCCGGAAGCCGCACAGCATCTGGTGGAACGCGGCATTAAGCTGGTCGGCACCGACTATCTGTCGATCGAGAGGTTTCACTCGGGCCATCATAAGACGCACTTGACGCTGCTCTCTAACAATGTCGTGATTGTGGAAGGATTGAATCTATCAGGTGTGCCTGACGGTGATTACGAACTCATCTGTCTGCCGTTGAAGATCGCCGACGGGAGCGGGGATGGAGCGCCGGCCCGCGCGGTGCTGCGAACGATGTAGCCGTCGGCTTGCGAGATTCACATGAAGTCATCATCGACCAAACGCGCGCCCGACGAAAAATACCGCGAACGTGTCTACAAGATCGTTCGCCGCATCCCGCGCGGCCGCGTCATGACCTACGGACAAATCGCCTACATGCTGGGCGAAGGCTACACGCCGCGTACGGTAGGCTTCGTCATGCATGGCGCGGACGAGAGCGAAACGCCCTGGCACCGCGTGATCAATTCGCAGGGTAAATGTTCGACCGGCCGCATCGTGCTGCCACCCGACAAGCAACAACGCCTGCTGGAGCGCGAAGGCGTCAAGTTTGATGCTGCCGGACGTTGCGACCTCGAAGAGTTTTTATGGAAGCCCAAACGGAAAGCAATACGCAAATCCGTGAAAGGCCGCACGACCCTTTACGCACGATAATGACATTCGCGGTTCATTCGCGATCGAGGTTTGCACCGTAGCGATCCGGTGAACGCGGATTTCTAATTCAAGCGCTGCCGACAAGGAGAAATCATGAACATCGATCCTTTGGCCCCCCGTACACCTTACCAGGTCAGCACGCCGAAATATTCTGTGTCACATCAAATGGCGACGACGGCTTTTGAACTGCCGAATTTTCGCGTGACGCAGACGCTCGGCGTCGTGCGCGGTATCGTGGTGCGATCGCGAAACGTGTTTGCGACTCTCGGCGCCACCTTTCAGCAGGTCGTCGGCGGAAACATCACGATCTGGACCAAGATGTGCGAAGAGACGCGCAGCGATGCGTTCGACATCATGATTCAGCACGCGTCGGAAATTGGCGCCAACGCGATCATAGGCGTCCGCTACGACACCACTGAAATCTCCGCCGGTGTGACTGAAGTTCTCTGCTATGGCACGGCCGTAATCGTCGAGCCCACGGATGCGAGCTACCGCGGATGAGCAAAAGCGAATTGGATCCGCAAAAGTTGGCGCGCGCCCGGAGCGCGTTTGCCGCAGTTCGATACGCCAGGTTTCTCGGGTTGGAACTCGGAGAAATCAGGCCCGGCGAGGTCAGTATTCATCTCGAAGTTCGCGACGAATTGAAACAGAACCAGGGTGTGGTCCATGGGGGCGCCATCGCTTCACTCATCGACACCGCCTCGGCCTTCGCGGTGCTCACGCAGATCGCTGTTGACGAGCGTGTGACCACCACCGATCTGACGATTCATTATCTCCGTCCGGCGACCACCGGCCGGATGACAGCCACGGCTCGCATACTTCGTGGCGGTCGCCGGTTGTTTGTTTTGTCGGTTGACGTTCATGACAATGCCGATAGGCTAATCGCCACAGCCGTCACCACCTACATCAAAATCGCACAGAATCCGTCAAAACCCTGAGCGAATTCGCCGGAAATAACCATAGACAACATAGTTGGCAAAATGCCAAAATAGTTCCGGCTTTTCCCAGCCGCAAGATTCCCTTTCAAGCTCGCCCGGTATGCATTCACTTTACGAGGTTCTGTTAGCCCAACACGCGCGGCAATTGACGCCGGTTCGATGCGCGTACGCGACTGTGCTACAGCTGCATCGGTACTTCGAGGACGTGGTGCTGGAAAACAATTTGAGCGCGCTGGTGATCGAATCGCTGCCGCTCTCGCCCACGCGATCGACCCGCGAGAAGGCCCGCATTCGTGAGCTCGCGCGGTCAGGTCGCCGCACTTTCTTCTTCGCGCACCAGGCCGATGCGCTTAATGAGATTGTCTCTTCGATCGGAGACAGCGCGCTGGCCGCACCATCGATTCTGCCGCAAGCGGAGATCAGTCCGGCGAACGAGCATTTTATTGTGATCGCCGACGCGCGGTTCTCGGCACTGTTGGCCACTGTCCGCGGCCACGGCAGCGATGCCCGCATGGGCGGCGACGAAGTAATTTGGACCTTTGAGCCGGACATAGTTTATTCCGCGCTCGAATATTTAATGGCGCGGGTAACCGCTGAGAATCCTTACCAGGCCGAAGCATTTGAATCGGCCGTGCGCACCTCGATGCCCAAAGCGACGTCGCTGCAGCTTACGCTCAGCGTGACGACCAAGCTCGCACACTTACTGCAAGAGCAAGCCGGTCGCGAAATTGCCGTCAACCGGATTGCCACGGCCATCCGCGAATCGCTCGAGCTGGGTGTCATCCTGCAAAAGACGGTGCACGAAGTTGGCAGCGCGTTAAATGTCTCGAGCTGCGCGTTGCGAGTCGAGGGTTCAAAATCGGAACAGCCGCTCACCTATTTTTATTTCCCGGACGACCAACGCTCCGCACTTGAATCACCAGCATTGCGCGAAGGCCTGGATCGTCAGTGCAGTTTTCTTTCCCGGCATCAATCGGTAATCGTTCACGACTCGGACAATGAAATCGAACAACAGTCCGAGGCCTTACCGTTTGCCGTCGCGCCGCTCGTGTTTGATGAACGATTGATGGGCGCGCTTCAGGTTAACTCGGATGACCCGTCGCGGGTGTGGCAGGAAAACGAAGTGCTATTGCTGCGCACGGTCGCCGATCAGGTGGCCGTTGCCGTCAATCACGCCGGCTTGTTCGCCCAGATTCAGCAGCAGGCGCTGACCGATGCGTTGACGGGCTGTTACAACCGCCGCTCGTTCGAGATGCAGTTGGACAAAGAAATCATGATGGCCAAGCGCACGCATCAACCGCTGTCGCTGCTGATGCTCGACCTGGATCGATTCAAGCATTTGAACGACACGGCCGGTCACGACGCCGGCGATGACGCGCTGCGACAACTGTCGGGCTGTTTCCGAGAGGAGTTGCGCGGGATCGACTCGGCGGCCCGGTTCGGCGGTGACGAGTTTGCTTTGATTCTTCCCCAGATGCTGGCCGAGGGCGCGTTGGTCGTCGCCGAGCGTGTGCGCGCTCGCATCGAGGGCATCTATATCCCCGAATTTGGCAACCTCACCGCCTCAATCGGAATCGCCAGCTTTCCGGCGCACGCTGCTTCTCGGGCTGAACTGTTTCGCGCCGCTGATGACGCGCTCTACGCCGCGAAGCGGGCCGGCAGAAATCGTGTCTGCGTTGCTGATCGCGCGGTCGAAGCTCTCGACCAGGCACTGTCTCGCGTGTCGCCAACTCAGGAGCCCACGCAACAAACGCGCGAAGAAATCGTGATGTAAAGATCCAGTCTGCGATTAGATACATTTCTCAGATTAGGAAACCTGATTCTTTCAAGATACTTTTGCATCTGTGGGATCTGCGGACAGCTCTTCCACGCTCACTTTGCCAGCCTGATCAATCTCACTTAAACTTTAGGACTGAAGTCTTAGCTCTTGTTGATTTGCGTTGCGTCGAGTGAGAGCTGGCTGGCTGTCTTCATGGGTGACCTGCGCAAACTCCTTCGTTATTTCCGCCCTTACCAAGGTTCCCTAATCATCGGAATTGCCTGCATCATGGCCGGCGTTGTTTTCAACGTCAGCATCCCGTTGATTGTCGGGAACGCCATCGACGCCAATTGGTCGCAGATCAGCTGGCAGAAATTGACCGCGGCTTCGATCAAAGTTCTGGGCGCGAGCGCGATGAGCGGCCTGTTTCTCTTCCTGCAGCGTCGCATTCTGATCGGCATGTCGCGTCACATCGAATACGACCTGCGCAACGATTTCTACGCTGCCTTAGTCAACCAACCGCAGTCGTTCTTTCACGAACATCGCACCGGCGATTTAATGGCGCGCGCCACCAACGATTTGTCCGCGGTGCGGCAAATGGTCGGGCCGATGATCATGTACGGCCTGCAAACTCTGTTCGTGGTGATCGTGATTGTGCCGATCATTTTCACGATCAGTTGGAAGTTGACGCTGCTGCTGTTCGTGACGATGCCGCTGGTCTCGCTGACGGTGAAGTTTTTCGGCCAACAGGTCCACACGCGCTTTCAGCAAATTCAGGATTTCTTCGCGCAAATCACAGCGCGGGCTCAGGAGAATTTCACCGGCGTGCGTGTCGTGCGCGCATACGCACAGGAACGCTCCGAGATTGATGCCTTCAATCGATTGAATTACGACTACGCGCAAAAAAATCTCGGGCTGGTAAAGATCGAAGCACTCATGCGGCCGTTGATGACGTTCCTCATCGGGCTCGGCTTTGTCCTGATCATCTGGGCCGGCGTGCCGCTGGCGGTGCGCGGGCAACTCACGGTCGGCCAGTTCACCGAATTCAACATGTATCTGTTTCGGTTGATTTGGCCGTTGATTGCGATCGGCTACGTCGTCAATCTCTACCAGAGGGGCTCGGCCAGTTGGAAGCGGATGCAAGCGATAACCACCGTCAAGCCGGCGATTGCCGACGCGCCAGACGTCAGCGTACAACCGCCGATAAGCGGCAAGATTCAATTTTGCGATCTGACGTTTCGCTATCACCCCGACAGCGCACCCGTGCTCGAGAACATTAATCTTACGATCGAAGCCGGCGAGACAGTCGCGTTTGTAGGGCGCACCGGCAGCGGCAAGTCGACCTTGGTGAACTTGATTCCGCGGATTCTCGATCCGCCCCGCGACACAGTCTTGATCGATGACCAACCGGTAGCCGACTACCCGGTTCAGCAACTGCGCGCGGCCATCGGGTACGTCCCGCAGGAGACTTTTTTATTCAGTAACTCGCTCGCCAGGAACATAGCCTTCGGCGCAGACACCGCGGAGCGCGATGCAATTGAACGCGCGGCGGGCATCGCCGGCCTGGAGACGGACGTACAGGATTTTCCGGAAGGCTTCGACACGCTGGTCGGCGAACGCGGCATCACTCTTTCCGGCGGCCAAAAGCAACGCACCGCCATTGCCCGCGCCGTCGTGCGCGAACCAAAGATCCTGATCCTCGACGATGCCTTGTCGTCGGTAGACACTTACACCGAGGAGAAAATCCTCTCGCAACTGCGCGGCGTTATGCGCCAGCGCACGAGCATCATCGTCTCGCATCGCGTTTCGACCGTACGCCATGCGGATTTGATTTGCGTGCTGAACGAGGGCCGGATCATCGAACGAGGCACGCACGACGAGTTGTTGGCCTTTGGCGGCCAATACGCGGAATTGCACGAGCGCCAGTTGTTGGAAGAAGAGCTGGCAGCAACTTGAGGGATGGTTGGAGCAATGAACAAAACCAATCAAAAACCGGTGACCATCGACGAACGATATCGCACGTTGTTTATTCTCTGGGCCGGGCTCACCATGTCGTTGGGCCTCTATTTGGCTTTCATTCAATTCGTGCCGGTGGCCGCAAAGCCAAATGCGAGGCTGACGTTGCTGTTGAATACCGCCGGCCTGATTCCTGTCGGCGCATCATTCCTGATTAAGCAAGTCCTGATCGGCAAAGCAATACAGAGTCAACGAGTCGAGCAAGTCCACTCGGCCTACATTATTTCGTGGGCGCTTTGTGAGGTCGCCGGACTACTCGGCCTCTTCGATAATCGCGCCACTGGTTCCAGCTATTACTTCATCGGATTTGCCATCGCCGGAGTCGGGATGCTGGCCCACTTTCCGCGAAAGCAACCTTTGTTAGACGCGTCGCAAACGCGGTTCTAAGTTTTGCGTGTTGAATCGAACCTTAAAGCTCGCATACGAATGTCCACCGCAGTTAACAAATTTCACGAGGAAGAACAGATCGGCAAGACGTACGACTTGCAGGTCGCGCGCCGGCTCCTGCGTTACCTGAAGCCGTACCTGAGGCAGTTGGTGCCCGCGTTGATTTTTACACTGGTGCTGAATCTGCTCGGCATCCTGCAACCGAAATTCACGCAGTACGCCATCGACTGGTACATCATTCCTCGCACTACCTCACACCTGGCGACGCTCATCAGAACCAGCGCTGTCACCGTCACCGTGACGGTCACCGTCTTCACAGCTATCTATGTATTCGCGCAGCTACTGCGGCTGGTGTTTTCGTATTTCCAGTCGGTAAACCTCAACTCAATCGGCCAATATGTGATGTACGATCTGCGCCGCGAGATTTACGAAAAACTGCAGCGCCAGGAAGTCTCGTATTACGATCGCAATCCGGTCGGCCGCATCATGACGCGCTTGACTGCCGACGTCGATGCGCTCAACGAACTGTTCACCTCAGGCGTCACCGATTTGCTCGGCGACATCGTAATGATCGTCGCGATCATGGCAATGATGATTTACATGGATGTGCGGCTGACGTTCGTGACGCTTTTGACGGTGCCGATGCTCTGGTTGGCAACCAATTGGTTTCGCAAGCATGCCCGCCGCGGTTATGACCTGGTGCGCATCAAGATTGCTCGCATCTTCTCGTTCCTGCAGGAACATTTCTCGGGCGCGCAGACGGTGCAGATTTTCAATGCGGAAGAAAAGTCAGTGCGCGAGTTCGCCACAATCAACGACGAGCACCGCAACGCGAATGTCGACACGATCTTTTATTACGCAGTGTTCTTTCCGCTGGTCGATTTTATCGGCGCCGTCGGCATCGCCCTGATCATTTGGTATGGCGGGTATCGGGTGATGCATGGCGCGCTCACGCTCGGCGGCCTGGTCGCTTTCATCCAGTACTCGGGCTTTCTGTTCCAGCCGATTCGCGACATTTCCGACAAGTACAACGTGCTGCAGGGCGCAGTCGTCGCCTCGCATCGAATCTTTAAGGCCCTCGATCTGCCGATCCTGATCACCACGCCGGACCAGCCGGCTAGGTCCGGTCGCGCCGAAGGACGGATTGAATTTGAAAACGTTTGGTTCGCCTATAACGACGAGGATTGGGTGCTGAAGGATGTTTCTTTCACGGTCCAGCCCGGTCAGTCGGTGGCGCTCGTCGGCCATACCGGCTCAGGCAAGACGACGATCACGAACCTGCTGATGCGATTCTATGACGTGCAGAAAGGGCGCATCCTGCTGGACGGCGTCGATGTGCGCGATTGGGACTTGCAGTCATTGCGCGAGAACTTCGCGGTCGTGTTGCAGGACATCTTCCTGTTCACCGGCACCGTCGAAAGCAACATTCGACTCGGGCGCGCAGACATTTCCGACGAGCGAGTGCACTGGGCGGCCGGCGAAGTTCGCGCAGATGATTTCATTCGCCGCCTGCCGCGTCAGTACAAGTCAGAGGTGCGCGAGCGCGGTGCCGGCTTGTCCGTCGGCCAGAAACAATTGATTTCTTTTGCGCGGGCGCTGGCTTTCGATCCGGCGCTTTTGATTCTCGATGAAGCGACCAGTTCAATCGACACTGAAACCGAGCAACTGATTCAACAAGCGATTGCGCGCGTCATGCAGCACCGGACTTCGGTCATCGTCGCCCATCGCCTGTCAACGATCCAGCGCGCCGATAACATCATCGTGCTGCACCACGGCGAGATGCGCGAGCAAGGCACGCATCAGGATTTGCTCACGCTGCAAGGGCTGTATTGGAAACTCTACAAGTTGCAGTACTCGGACCCGACGTGGCTCGCCGAATCGAAAGCCGAGGAAGAACCGGAGCAGATCACCTATCGTCCGCGGGGACCGAGCTTCTCATTCGGCGAAGGCATGGGGTAGCAGAGACGTCGTGACGCCAACGGATCGTTTAGAGTCCGCACGTCTGCAGGCATGGCCGGATAAGTCCGGCCGCTAAACGGATCAAGAGCTCCGTTCTTTTCTCATCTGTATAATCTGCGGATATCTCTTCCTACAAACATCGTAACGTTCCGCTGTCGCCGCACGACGCTGAACTCCGGACCAGTCTCAGTTTCCATCCGTTGGCTGCTGTCCCATCAGGATTGTGAGGCATTGTTTGAAAGGATAAACTCACGGCGCCAAATGAGAAGCGAAGGTACCACGAACGAAAACGAGGTGATTGCGGTTCATCTCACTTCCGATCTCAGCGTCTCGGATCTCGACCACGCGACGTGGAGTCGTGCTCAACCTGTGCCGATCATTCAGTACTGGTCAGGTGAGCATGCACCTGCCTCGCGTCATGCTGAAGCGCGTCTGCTTTGGTCTGACCAGGCGCTGCACGCGCGCTTCACCTGCCATCAAGCAGAACCATTAATCATCAGTGCTGAGCCGCAGATTGAAGAAAAGACGATGGGACTCTGGGATCGAGATGTGTGCGAGATTTTCATCGCGCCGGACCCCGACGCGGTAGAGCATTACTTTGAACTCGAAGCAGCACCGACCGGCGAATGGTTGGACGTGGCTATTCAGTGGCAGCCGGAAGGCCGGACCTCAGATTGGGATTTTGACTCGCGCATGACGACGGCAGCCCGCGTTGCAGACGATCGGGTGACGCTCGCGATGCGCATTCCCTGGAGTGCATCGATTCCGCAGCCGCAACAAGGCGACCGCTGGCGCGTCAACTTATTTCGTTGCGTGGGGAAAGATCCTGATCGCGGCTATCTGGCGTGGCAACCGACGAAGATGCCAAAGCCCGGCTTTCATCTGCCGGAGGTTTTTGGTTGGCTGATTTTCGCGTGATGCGGAAACGATCGCTTTCGCTGACGGTTGCGACTAAGCTGCCTGGTTTTCCAGACGCTCGTTGAAAAAGCCTTCGTAGCGAATTCGATCGCGATCATCCATCGTCACTATTCGCGCGCCAATCAAATAACTACAACCAAGTTCCGCCTCGTCCAATCGTTCGTATCGGTTCGGCAGCACCAGCATTGAGATTGGTTCACCACTGCCAATTTCCAATTGCAGTTCCAACTCGCGCCCGTCAGCGGCGAGATGCCGTCCATCCAGATGAACCTGCGGCAGCAGCAACGCCACACCTTTGAGACTGATGTCCCGGGTATGGCCCTTCAACAACTGTGGGCGTCTTCGTAGCGAGAGCCCTCTGGTGATGCGATGCAACCCGACAGTAAATTGCAGACGCACTCGTAAACGCGGCGATTGGCGTTTATCTTCAAAGTAAACTTGAAAACGGGACAGGACCGAACGGACCAGTTCCGGCATGGCTGACCTCTTTCGCGTGAGTGACTAGTCTTTCGGAGAGGGAAGCAAGAAGGACGCGGGACGTCCTATGGCTTTCATTCTACCGATTCCGGTTGGGCCGGGCAATACAATTCTTTGCGGCCGGGTTACCTAACCGTAATGGTCAGTGTTTTGTTGTCCCCGGGCTTGAGATTGATACGGCTGGCGGCGGTGAGGGCGGCCCGAAGGGCTTCCGAACCGGGCGGCCACGGGTCATCTCTACCAGCCACGATCACGAGATAATCTCCGGGCGCGCCTGAAAACGGGAATATTCCGTCCACGTCCGTAACCCCCGTGGCCTGTTGGCCCTCAAACGACCGTTTAGTCTGATCGACCGGGATGACCGCCAGGGCCTTTGCCGGAAGGGGTTTGCCGGCGTCGTCGACCAACTGAATCTTTGCTCGAGCACGATCGGACGCGAGGACGATTTTCACATTGGTGATTGTTTGTCCTGCTTCGATGGTCAAAGGGTTCTGCATCAAATCGGTTCCGTTAAGTGTTATCGACTTAACATAGTACTGAATCTCATTCATCGCGCCGTACATATTGGCGTCTGCGGTCAGATAGATCTTCCCGGGCTTTAACTGATCGAGCGTGAATTTTCCGTCGGTGGCGGTCGTATTGTTATTGCGCGCGTCAACAGGTCCCGACTCGTACGCGTAACGAACAACTACGTAGCCGCGGTCAGCTTGCGCGCCGGGTATTTCGATCGTTCCCGACACTGACGCGCCGTCAATCAGTTCAATACTCAAGCCGGCGACGTCGCTGCCGCCGACCGTAACGTCAACCTGTCTCGGCAGCACTCTGCGTTTTCTGGGAAGCCGTTTTTGTTCAGCAGCGTCGTCATCCGAAGTGACCAGTGCACCATCTGTTTCGTACGGCGCGTCCGCTTCAAGGACGTAAGTACCGTCGGGTATTCCGTCGAAGGACCATCTGCCATCGCTGTCACTCGTAACCTTTAAGGGATCGCGCGAGAGCCAGTCGGACTGCTCCTTGTTTTTGATGGTGATACTCGAGCCGGGGAGCGGTCGGCCATCGCTCTTCGCAGTGACGGTTCCGGCGATTGTGTGGGGAGTGCTATCGGGCAACACGATGTCGATATCGTTTATCTCTGAGCCAAGTGACATTTCGATCGGCAGCGCGTCACTCAACTTTGCGCTGTTGCCGTAATAGGTTGCCGTCAAAGCGTCGCTCAGAATGTCTGAGAATGGATCGTAGCTGGCTCTCGATCGGGGCGAAGTATTTTTCTCTGCCGCCGCCACGAAATAATCACCCGGCGGCAAACCTGAAATCCGGTAGCGTCCCCGGTCGTCAGTGTTCAATGCCGACATGCCGGCGATACTGATCCCATTCAAAATTCGGGTCCTTTCTTTACCGGTTCGTTTGTACATGCTGATGACCGCGTTCACGGCCGGGGCGCCGTCGCTATAGGTCACCTTGCCTGAGATCGCCCCGCCTCGTCTGGCACGGACGGTGACGTTGACGGTGTTCGTGCCATCGACGGGGATTTCAGTGCAGTATTCCCGCAGCGACTTGATGTCGAAGGTCTCGGGGCGGCCAACGTTGTCGCTGCCCCTCAGGAAAGAGATGGGAGAAATGATTCCCGGCGACTCGAGTAACACAAAGTAGACGCCCGCCGGCACTTCACGAATCTCGAATCGACCGTCGCGATCAGTAGCTGAGGTTAAGTTTGCGCGATCATTAACGAGCTGAACCAGGTTGATGCGCGACCGCCGGACAGGGTCATTCGTGTCGTCATAGAGGACGCGCCCTTTGACCACAGCCTTCGGGACGATCGGTGTCGGCGAGGGCTGTGGCACCTGCGCGGTGATAGATGCAGCTGCAATCGAAATCAGGAAGAAACAAAACGAAAGGCGATTCAAGAGAGAGCTTTGAATTGGCATAGGCGCTTTGCCAGGGGCGGCCCGTTCACTTCGCACCAGCGATGGGCTTGCCGCCGTTATCGGCACTCTTAATTGCACCGGTCTGATCCATCCAATATGAAAGCTTTCCGGTGCGGCCGTAGTGGGCCGGCTCGGCGGTGGCGACGTAGGTCTTCCCGCTAAGCGTCAGGCGAAAGGCATAGCCGGAAAGTTTTGGATCGATCACGTCATCGGACATCAGGCCGGCGGCGACCAGCGCTTTCAATTCGCCGAACGCGCCGTTGTTCGCTTGCGCGTAGACAGCTTCCATTCCGATCAGCCGCTTCAAAATATCGGACATGTTGTCCTGGTTGATGTCGATCACCGCGTCAAGGAAATAATGGCTGCCCGCTTTCTTAACTGCCTCCTGCTCGGCCTGGGTGCCGATGATCCAATCGCCGTTCGATTTGATTAAGTCTACTGGTTTCGAGGTGAGCTGCGGCGATGCATCGGTGGGCGGTAGCCGCACAAAAACCTGCGCGGTGTTACCTGCGATCTTTTCACCATCAATTTGAATCTGTTCCGGGATCGGCGCGGCCTGGGCCTCAAAGAACGGGCGCAAGTCTTCCATCTCGTCGGCCGCGAGACCCTCGATGGCCGGCTTGTAGATCGACATCGACCAGGCTTCTTTGAACCGATGGTCGCGCATGGCTTTATAAAAATCGCGGACGACGTCGGAAGGTGACTTTTGTGCCTGCGCAACGACAGGCATCGAGGTGAAAGCCAGCAGAAGGACAATGAAGCTAAGCCGGTGCAGTAAGCCTGAACGATGCATTTCCCGATACCGTGTCTCTTACAAATACGAAACGCGCTCAACTGATAACATAAGCGCGCCTCGCAAATCCATTACTTAGAGTCTAACTTCAGGCAAAAGGTTTCACGCTAACTGGTTCCGCGTTTGGTCCTGAGGATTACCTCGCGCCCAACCAAATAGAGCAACAACATCAGAATTAAGAACGGAATCATCGACAGCAAATCGCCGTTAGCTTCTCCGAACAGCGGGTTGTGCGCCGTCGACCAATCTTCAATGGCCCTGTTAAAGTTCGCCAGCCCCTGCTTCGGCACACCTTGCAGAATCGCGATCACTATTGCCGCCAGCGCGCCACCCGCGATGTATCCGGAAGCCATCAGCACGCCCGGGCTCTTGTCAGTCTCAGCGACCAACTCGTCCTCGGTCAGTTTCTTGTGCTGTAGTTTCCGGCGCAGATATTTATCGACCAGCCAGCGAATCATGCCGCCGATGAAAATCGGGCTCGACGATGACAGCGGCAGATAAACGCCCACGGCAAAGGCGAGCGAAGGAATACCGCTCATCTCAAGCACGACGGCAATCATCACTCCCAGCAACACCAAACCCCACGGCAATTGCCGATTCAGAATTCCCTTGATGATGTAGGACATCAGGGTGGCTTTCGGCGCGTCGTACTTCGTCACTTGCGAGCCGTCAGGCCGCGTCTTGTGAATGCCGTTGATGCCGGGATCGGCGATATAAACCGGGACTCCCTGATCGTTTACCAGGTAACGGCCCGCCGGTCCGCCGGTCGTGTCGGTCTTGTGGTAAGGCCGATATAAAGCGGGGTCAGCGTTGGCTTGTGGCCCTTTCAATTTTTCGGGGGGGCCGGCCTGCGCCGGATCGATGTGCAAGACCGCCGGGAAATTCTCTTCGACTTTGTACGCGACTTTATTCGACGCATCGACGAGATATTCGCCCGGGTCAAGTCCCGCAACTGACGGCGCGGCCGCATCGTTCTTCAGCAGACGGTAATTGCCGGGCGTCGCCGGTTTGATCTGATCCGTGAACGCCGGAAACGCGGATGCTTTCGCCGGATCTACCATGATCGCCTTGCTGGCCGGTTCAAAACTAACCCGCGGGACATAAACAGTCGCTGAATCGTTCAAAACCAGAAGGATCGGGCCGAGAATCAGAGCCGAAGCAAAAGCCCCGACGAGGATGGCGACCTGCTGGTACTTTGGCGTCGATCCGACCAGGAATCCGGTTTTCAGATCCTGCGAAGTTGTGCCGCCGTTCGATGAAGCGATACAGACAATGCCGCCGATCGAAAGCGCGGTGATGTAGTAGCTCGGACCGGTCCAGCCAATCACCAAAAAGATCAGGCAGGTGAGCAACAACGTCGCGACCGTCATGCCTGAAATAGGATTTGATGACGAACCGATCTCGCCCGTCAGACGTGATGAGACCGTCACGAACAGAAATCCAAAAGCCACAATCAGGATGGCGCCGATCAAATTGAACCGCAGATTCAACTGGGGAAACAGCATGATCAAAGCAATCAGCACGATGATGCCGCCCATGACGACTTTCATCGACATGTCCTGATCGGTGCGCGGCGAGCCGGCCGAAGATTTTTGGCCGCCACGCAGGTCCGCCAGGCCGCCCTTCAATCCATGCCAGATTGTCGGCAACGATCTAAACAGACTGATGATGCCGCCCGCAGCGACGGCGCCGGCCCCGATGTAGAGCACATACGCGCCGCGAATTTGTGACGGACTCATCTCGCCAATCGGAACTGTCCCGGGCGCCAAGGGCGTCGTCATTCCCGATCCAAAAAACTTGATCGCCGGAATCAGCACCAGGTAAGCGAGCACACCGCCGGCACACATAATCGAAGCGATGCGTGGTCCGATGATGTAACCGACACCCAAAAGAGCCGGGGAGATTTCGGCTGAGATCGATCCGGCTTTGAAGGGCGCGCCAAAAACTTTTTCCGGCGTGTCCTTCCATCCTTTGAAGCCGGCCATCAGTACTTGATAAAGAAAACCAACCCCGAGTCCCGCGAAAATTGTCTTCGCGCCCATCTGCTCGGTTTCGGCGGCGGCCTCTCCGCCCGCATGGGCGGCCGCGCGCGATTCTTCGGAAGCGCCGGCTTTCAAAACTTCAGCGCACGCGGTGCCCTCCGGGTATTTCAGGTAACCGTGTTGCGCCACAATCAGAGCGCGCCGCAGCGGGATCATCATCAGAATCCCCAGCAGACCGCCGAGTATGGCGACCAGCATCACGCGCGTAACTTCTAAATCGAGGCCCAGAATCATGATGGCGGGCATGGTTACGCCCACACCGAACGCGATCGACTCCCCGGCCGAGCCCGCCGTCTGCACGATGTTGTTCTCGAGAATGGTGGCGTCCTTCAAACCCACCTTCGAGAGCACGCGAAACAAAGTGATCGAAATTACGGCGACCGGGATCGAAGCGCTGACGGTCAAACCGACTTTCAGCACGAGATAGAGCGAGGACGCGCCGAAGACCATGCCCAGGAGTGTCCCCATGACCAGCGGCAGCCAGGTTAACTCGCGCAAGTTCGCCGAAGCCGGAATATAAGGGCGAAAGTTTGTCAGATAAGGATTGTCTGGTTGAAATCCTACGCGATCGGGAAATTCCTGACCGGCTGCGGCCTCAGAAGAGCTGATGTTTTCAGACGACATCAGTGCTGACCTCCGACTAGTTTTCGTAAAGCGGGGAATGCGTTTAGGGAAAGACAGGGTTACTTTACACGCGAACGAGGGAACGGCAAAGCGTAATTTGGAGTGCGCCGGCAGAGCGCAGCGGCGACGGCGCTTTGGATCGATAACTTCTAAACAAATTTGCTCACCGACTAACCTGAGGCCGTGTCAGAGCCATGCGGATCCAAAGCGCCGTCGCCGCTGCGCTCTGCCGGCGCACTCCAAATCAGTTCTTGCCCCCAGTCTTGCCGCCGTTCTTGCCGTTGCCGGCGTCGGGCTTCGGCGCGTTGTAGATTTCGCGCGCGTTCACAGTGTAGGCCTTATCGTCGTACGTGCCGTCACCATCGACGTCAACCTTCACCACAATCTTGTGCGACTTGCCGTCGGCAACATCGTCGGGCTTGAACCCGAGACTATATTGGCTGCGCAGCAGCGCATTGATTGAACCCAGCACGTCCGGCAGTTCACCTTCGAAGGTCACCGGGAAGTATGCTCCGCCGCTCTCTTTGGCGAAGGTCTTCATGGTGTTCTCAGCCTGAAGAAACGTCATGCGATCCATCGGGATGCCGCCAATGTTTGACCGGAAGTCGCCGGGGTTCATCGAGTCCGCGTACTTCTTGATGAACAGTTGGCCCACTCCAATGATGTAAATCGGGATGCCGGAGTTCTGCACAATCTTGCGCATCTGGTCCATATTGATCTTGCTGAATGTGTCCAGACCCGTCGCGACCAACAAAACCGCTTTGCGGCGGCCTCCCGGCACCGACACCATGCCGGAATAATCCATCGTGCGCTGCTTTGAATCCTCCAGCACCACCGAATCCGCGCGTCCGCCGACCAGCGTCAACTTCAACGCATCATAAAGATTGCTGTCGCTAAAGGCCGGCTGGTTGTGCAGTAACAATTGGATGACCTGCTGAATCCGCGCCGGATTATTGGTGAAGTCGGTCAGCGGCGTGGGCCGCATGTCGTAAGCAATGACCGAGACGTAATCGGCGGGCGTAATGAATTGCGAAAGAAAGAGTGCGGTGGGCCGAATCACTTCCATCGAACCATAGTCCGTGCCGCCGTTACCGTATAGGCCTATTCGCTCCATGGTCTTGCTGAATTCGACCACGAGCGTCGCGGTGATCGGCGCTTCGGGCGTCGAGAAGTTCGTGATGTCCTTCTTTACTCCATCAACAAAGATCCCAAAGTTGGCCGCCTTCAAATTGAGTTGCGGCTGGCCCGTCTTTTTGTTGTAGACAACCGCATCGACATTCACCAGGTTGGTCGTGGTAGCGATCTTCTCCGCTTCCTGTGGTTTGCCCATGATGTCGGGCGGCGGAGGTTCGGGCTTCTGCTCGTCGCTCTCAGGCTTCTCCTCAGGTCGCTTGTTTTTCTTTTGATCCGAAGATGGGGGCTGACGCCGGGACTGTGACAGTGCCAGCGAGCTAAAACCGGAGAAGAGACTGACGATCACCGCCAGCGCCAACACGACAGAGCGACCCTTTGTGTAAATCATAAGACGATCCTTCTTTGGAACCCGAGGCAGGCCGATTCAACTGCAGCGACTATATGGCCCTCGCGCGAGCGTGGTCAAGCTGAAGACGGAGCCTGAAGGTTTGTGATGCGGGTGAGGTAGCGCAAGTTGGCAACTGGCGCAGGTTTTTGTTGATGAAGTGCGTCAATCTGTGTCAGAACCGCGAGCGGTAGCGACGGGATCAAAACACCCCGCGGAGTTCTGAAGGTTCCTCCTGATCCGGTCGCTATCCTGATTCATCGGGATTCTGACATGATGCATTTGATTAGCCAAGTTTGTCATCGCCCTCCTTAGAGGGGAGAGTGCAACGAAACCTACTCTGGACGCGAATTCAACGCCTCGGCCTCGATCACCACGTCATACGCGCCCGAGTTATCGGCCAGGTTCCCTTCATTCACACCCAGGAACAGCACGCCATCGCGCTGCGCAACGAAATCCCGCGACTTGCCGATGAAGACAAAATCGTCGTTGTCGTCGCCGATGACGCAAATCAATCCGCCGGTAGGCTGGTTGCGCATCAGCTTGTCACGATCGGGAAGGCTGGCGATGCCCTCAGGAGTCGTAAAGCGCCCGCCACCGAGACTCACGCGTCCATTCGCGGTAATCCGCAGCCGCTGGCCACGCCGCACGACCAGGCCGCTGTTTGTCCAGCCATTGCTCGCATTGTCCGCGCGCACCCGCACGTTCACCGGAAAGAACGTCGGATTGTTGTTGGCAGGTTGGGTGCTGTTATTCGGTTGCTGATAAGTCGGCTGATTGTTCGTCTGGTTCGCCGGCTGTTGATTCACGGGCTGTTGATTCACGGGCGGCTGATATGGTGGATTATTCGGCTGTTGAGATGTCTGCGAATTACCATTGTCCGCGCTGGCGCTGCCGTTCGAATCGAAATCGATCGACTCGACATCCTCCATGTAAACCGTGATTTGACTCTTCCGGCCACGCGACCCGCCGCCCACCATAATGGTGAACTGCTCGTTCTTGAAACTTATGATCTGACCGCGAATTACACTACCGTCTTTGAGCCGGATCGTGTCCGCGAGGACGGGCACGGTTACAGCAAACACGAGCGCGAACGCAACAATGGCGCGAGCGAAAAACTTTTTCATGAATAACCTCCGAACTGGAACTGTGTCGAGTTTGTGAGCCGCGGAGAGAAGTGGCGAAAAAGAAAGAGACGCGAGCCGTGCTCTTTTGGGGAAAGCAGGGGCCCAGGTTTCGAGACCAAGCGTCATTCAGAACAGCGCGAGACTCCTATCTCTCGTCTTTCTGAGCGAGAGTGTATCACAAGTCTGCAAACACTCGCGGCAGCAGACGGTAGATCTCGCGCCTCCAGCGTTAACTGGGGTCAACCACCGTTACCGCAAATGGTTCTAACTTAGTGCTCGTCTTCTGATGCGGAATGCAATAGCGCAACCACGAGGGTCCGGAGCGCCGTCTGATAAGCGGCCTTCTGATCAGCCTGGTACGGCACAACTGCGTAATGAATCCGCAGGTCGGAGACATTCGCGTAGCCGTGATAAGACATGTAGTGCTTGCCGGACTGTAAAGGACCGAGGGTTGATTGCAGAGTGGGATCGAGATAAACCATGAAGACGGAATCGCCAGTAGGCGGCGCTCCGTTCTTCACAATTTCACGAATGATGCTTTGGATTTCCAGGTCGCCGATTTTTCGGTCACCCGCAATGTCCAACTTCTCAATGGTCCAGGTAGGCGCATAGACATTAGTCATGCCTGCCTGCGCAAGCTCGTCCATCTGCGCATGGTCGCGCACGCTGTTCAGCAGCTTGCCCAAACGTTCTTCGGATCCGTGCAACTTCGGATCGCTCCATTTCGGGCCCAGAAAGATGCTGTATTGTTGCGGATCCAATGACGCAGCCGCATCCGGCTTCAACATTCCGACCAGTGAGCCCGAGGCCGGCAGCACGGTAAAGGATCGGCCGCCGTCTTCATTCAATACCGCTCGTTCCCGATCACCCGGCCGCTCGTCAGGCCATGGGTACTGGGCCTGCGCTGCCACCGCGCAGGTAAATAACAACAGGGCAAGGAAAACTATTCGCATAAGCAAACTCCGCACGGCCTCCAACACCACGGGCCCGCTGAGAGGTCCGCACCGCGGACGAAAGATATGAATACCTCAGGCGGGTGACGAGACGCGTCGCTAACCTCCGGGCTCTGACACCACCTACGGCATAATTGCGTTCAGCGCAAAATCATCAACCACGAATGACGTCGTCAGGCTCGAATCTTCGGCGCCAATCAGGTAAATCTGGATCGTCTGTCCTTTATAAGAACTTAAATCAAACGACACCTGCTGGTATCCAGTCGCTGCATTCAGATTCGAATAGGTCGCGAGCGTCGCGAGTACCGAGCCCGAAGAGTTTCGCACCTGAACGTTCAGGGTGTCATAAGCCCGTGTGGTGCTGGTCTCTTTGGTGTCAACGTGCAGCCAAAAAGATAACGAAGCACTCGTGGCGGTGGTCGGAATCGTCACCGTCTGCAGAACCGTGTCGGTATGAGTTGTTCCGTAACCATCGAGCCACGCGGTCCACGATCCACCATGCGACGGCTCTTTCGTTACATCGTTGTTGATGACACCCGGGCTAATAGTCCAGGGCGCTGCGTTCGTCGATCCATTTTCAAATCCCGGATTTCCCAACAACTGCTGCGTCGTGCCCCCACCGCTGGTCGCGGTGATAGTCAAGGCCACCGTCGTCGTGTGCGTGATCCCGCCACCCGTACCGGTCACCGTGACGTTGTAATTGCCCACCGCAGTCGCGCTGCCTGCCAGTATGGTCATCGTCGCTGAGCCATTTCCCGGCGCCGCTATGGCCGCGGGCGCGAAACCGACCGTTGCACCCGCCGGCAAACCGGTGGCCGACAGCGCCAGCGAGGAATTGAAACTTCCTGCTATTGCGGTGCTGATAGTAGACGCGCCGGACCCGCTCTGCGCAATTGTCAGCGAGGACGGCGACGCCGAAATCGAAAAGTCCGGCGGCGTGCCCGAAGTCGTAGTCGCCAGCGCAAAATCATCGACCACAAACGAAGTCTTCAGGCTCGAATTCTCAATGCCAACTAAATAAAGCTGGACTGTCTGGCCTTTATAGCTCGTGACGTCGAAAGACACCTGACTGTAACCATCCGCCGCATTCAGATTCGAGTAAGTAGCCAGAGTCGAGAGCACCGTGCCCGACGAATTGCGAATCTGCACCGTCAGGGTATCGTTCGCGGCCGCCGCAGTTTCTTTTGTGTCGATGTGCAACCAGAACGAAAGTGTGGCAGTGATCGCCGATGAAGGAATGCTGACGCTCTGCAGGATCGAATCGGTGTGCGTCGTACCCCAACCATCCAACCAGGCCTTCCACGATCCCGTATGCGGCACTTCAAAACCGGAGTTGTCGATGACGCCCGCAGTCACCGTCCACGGCGCGGGACTGGTTGATCCGTTTTCGAATCCGGCATTCCCGATCGATTGCTGGGCCGTCGTCACCGTCAGATTTATGTTCGTGGTGTGCGTCTGTCCGCCACCTGTTCCAGTCACCGTGATGTTGTAAGTGCCGGGCGGAGTCGAGGATGCCAAAGCCAGCGTCAGGTTTGACGTGCCGTTTCCGGGCGCGACTATTGAAGCAGGTGCGAACGTCGCCGTTGCTCCAGTTGGCAAACCGGTCGCCGATAAAGCTACGGCTGAATTGAAACCGGTGCTGATCGTCGAGGTGATGGTGGCCGATCCTGAATCGCCGCGCGCAATCGTCATCGACTGGGACGACGAAGACAGAGAGAAATCGGCGTTGAAAACTATGTCGAGAATCGGATGCAGCTCGATGCCATTCGGCGCGATACCGTCTTGTCCTTCCTTGTAATCAAAGAACCCGACACCCGTTACCCTGACCGGCACACTCACCGTCTGGAATTCATCCGAAGGCGTGAACCTGGCATCGAACTGTTGCCGGGCGTGGGTAATGCCCGTCGCAAACCTGCTGCCCGCGCCCACACAATTCGGATCGGGAATCTCCGCGATCATCGTGCGGCCCGCGCTGTCCTTGAGCACCATGTGATAATCGGAGTCGTACGCACGGATGAACTTCACCAACGTCGCATTGATTACCCAGACCGTCTTTTCGGTGGAGTTGATTCGTTTGTTTTCAGGGATCGACTTCGGCGATGCCAGCGCAGTCAGACTTTGAATCGTAGTCGATACGTTCGAATTCAGATTGACCTGCGAAACATCCTGGTCGGTACCCGTCTTGACGGACCAACGTTCAGAGTTGCACTGGGCCGAAACTCGCGTCACGGCGAACAGTACGAACGTGGCGCAAATCGCAAACTTTATTAGTTCTCTTGTCGGGTTGGCTCGCACTTTGTGCCTCAATTTATGCCTCAACAGGACAGACATGGCGAAATTCGACCGCTAGGTAAGATAAATGAGCAATGCGCCGCCGGTTCTAATTTTTGGGCCGCCCCAGACCTAACGTTTCAGCGGCTTGGAGTGATATCATCCAAAGCCAAAAGTAACCCCCTTTCACGCGTGCGCAGTGGCAACTCCTGGCTGACAGCGAATCGCGGCATAACCAGATCGTTGAGTAGTAAGAAAGGCAACGAGATGAGAACCGCTCGAGAGATTTGCGCCGTTTCTTCCTTTCTGATTTGCCTGATCACAGGTGCGCAGTCCGTCCACGGCCAGGCGACACCGGCTCCGCTCCTGCTTACCGAGGAAAACTCAACCCGGGCGATCGCCCTCGATTCAGTCACGCGTCAGCGCGATCCGCTTCCGGTGGTGACTGCGAATAACTTCAGTCAGGGTCACCGCACCCGCGTCGCGTTCTTTGGCAGCAATATGCAGTTGAACGCAGGCGAATCGATCACCGCGGTAAGCGTCAAAGCCCGCGACTCGAGTTCCAAGAACTACACTCTAACTATTGAGTTTTACGGACAGGTCCCGTGGGACAACTCGATCACCCAGTTCATCGTCAAGCTGCCCGACGAATTGGCGAACGCAGGCGACGTATCGATCAGTGTTACGTTGCGTGGGCAAACCAGCAACGAAGTGCTCTTCAACGTGAAGGCCCAGGCGGAGCCACGGCAGGTAACTCTTCCCCACCGCGCGGTCGTTAACGGTGTCGATAATTTTACTGATGCGTGTTTTAGTTTCGAGTTCGGCGTGAACGGTGACGCATCGCTACCTCTCACGCTAAATGATTGGGACATTCTATTTGGCAATAGTCTCGACAAAGACGAATTCGACGTCTCGCTGGCCGGGAGCGATCGCAGCCGCATCATGGACATGGGCGCGTTGAATTGGAACGACAACTTCCAGGTGCCGGTGCTGCTCGCTCCGCCAGTGCAAAGCCTCGAACCGGAAGTCAGAGCGGTAGTCGGGCACATGTATGCAGTGCACACCACCGATTCCAACACCAACCTGTACGCGCTGTTTCGCGTTGAGGCGCTGGTTCCTCTGCAGAGCGTGACCATCACCTGGAAGAGCGTGAAATCGCCGGAGTGAGCAAGGCGTCGACGATGAACGCGGAAGGATGAAAACGCTGCTAACGTGCCGCCTGAGCGATGGCTGCGCGCATCTTCTCAGCCAGGACACGTACGCCGGGTTCTTTGATGATGTTCAGGTGATTGCCCGGCACTTCATAAGTGTGGATGCGGCCTTTGACGAGTTCGCGCCAGCCGTCCTGGGAATCGTAATCGGCCGTGAGATCGGTCGCCAGGAACAGCGTTACGTCGCCTGAGTAAATCTGCGGCTCGTAATCTTTGACCGCCGCAAAATTGATCTCCTCGATGTTCTGCAAAACGATCGGGAGAGGCTTTCCAAACTTCTGATAAATCTTGTAAGCCCGGCGATAAATTTTGTGTTTCGCTTTCGCGGGCGCGTACTGGAGTTTCGTGACCACGTACCGCAGCTTCTCGATCGCAGTCAGCGAGCGCAAGTTGACGATGTGCGTCTGCCATTTCTTCGCGCGCCGCGACCGGCGCTGACGGAAGGACGAGTCCAGCAGTTTGAAGTAGCCGGCCGGGAAAGTATCGAACAGCGCGAGCAGCGCAACCTGCTCTCCCTGGGCTGCGAGCTGAACAGCCATCTCGAAAGCAATCGTCCCGCCGGATGAACGCCCGCCGAGCAGGTATGGACCAGCCGGCTGAACTTCGCGCATCTCTTTGATGTAGTGCGCGGCCATCTCTTTGATCGAGGTGTGCGGATCGGATTTCCCGTCGAGACCTTTTGCCTGCAATCCGTAGAACGGTTGATCCGGTCCGAGCAAGCGTGCGAGATCGTGATACTCGAGCACGTTACCGCCGGCCGCATGAATGCAGAAGAAGGGCGTACGCGCCCCGCCGGTGTTGATGGGCACGAGCGACGACCATCGGGCTTGCCAGCCTTCATCGCGCAACGCGCGCGCAAGTTGGCCCACGGTCGGCGCCTGAAACAGCGTGGCCAGCGGCAGGTTTTTTCCGAAATTCTTTTCGATTTCCGCGAACAGCTTCACCGCCAGCAGCGAATGGCCGCCCAGCGCGAAGAAATTTTCGTCCGTGCCGATGGGACTGACCCGCAGGACCTGCTCCCAAAGGCGCGTCAACTTCAATTCCAATTCGTCGACCGGCGCAATGAAACCATTTTCGATTTCGCGCAGGCTCTCGTTGGGTTCCGGCAAGGCGCGGCGATCGATTTTGCCCATCGGTGACAGCGGTAAAGCTGCGAGCGTCACGAGCACGGAAGGAACCATGTATTCGGGCAGACGCGTTTGCAGAAACTCGCGCACTTCTTCAGTGCGCAGATCACCGTTGCGCGGCACCAGGTATCCGACCAGATGTTTGTCGCCGCTGTCTTTGCGCGCCACCACGACGGCTTCGCGAATACCGCGGTGTTGCATTAACGCAGCTTCAATCTCGCCGAGCTCAATGCGGAAGCCACGCACCTTAACCTGATTATCGACGCGGCCAATAAATTCAATTTCGCCAGTCGCCTTGTAACGGACCAGATCGCCCGTGCGATAAAGACGATCTCCATTGACCGAAAACGGGTTGCGCACGAATCGTTCGTCGGTCAGTTCCGGCCGGTTGAGATAACCGCGCGCCAGACCGTCACCACCGATGTGAAGTTCGCCCGGGACGCCAACCGGCACCGGGTTCGAGTGACAATCAAGTACGTAAACGGAGGTATTCGAAATCGGGAACCCAATCGGCACTGATCCGTTGACCTTCGACAGATCGTTCAGCGGATAGCAGCACGTGAAGGTAGTGTTCTCGGTCGGACCATAGCCGTTGATCAAACGGCAGTTCGGCAGCTCTTTGAAAACCCTCTGGACGTGCGGCACCGACAGGACGTCGCCGCCGGCCAGCAGTTGTCGCAGCCCGCGCAGGGCGTCGAGATGGTTATCGACCATGAGATGAAACAGACCAGCCGTCAGCCACAGCGTGGTGACCTTATGACGTTTGATGGCGTCGCCCAGCTCTTTCAATGAAGGCGCACCCGCCGGCAACATGACCAGACGCGCGCCGTTCAGCAGGCTGCCCCAAATCTCAAACGTCGAAGCGTCAAATGAAATCGTCGAGGCCTGCAGGAAAACTTCATCGGGCGAGAACGAAGCGTAATTCGTGTTCTTCACCAGCCTTACCACATTCCGGTGCGTAACCGTGACGCCTTTGGGATTGCCCGTCGAGCCTGATGTGTACATGACGTACGCGAGGTTGTCGGCGCCACTTGCTGATTCGAGATTGCTTTCGCTTTGCCGGCTCAGTCGATCTCCGAGCGCATCAATGCAGATCACGGAATCATTCGCGGGCAGCTGCGCAGCGGTCGCACTTTGCGTGAGCATCAGCGGCGCGCCGGAATCTGTCATCATGAATTCCAGACGGTTTTGCGGATAAGCCGGATCGAGCGGAACGTAAGCACCGCCCGCCTTCAAGATCGCCAGGACTGCGACGATCAAGTCAGGCGAGCGGTGCATACAGACGGCGACCCGAGTGTCGGCCTGAACGCCACGATCGCGAAGGTAGCGCGCAAGTTGATTTGCGCGAGCGTTCAAGTCGCGATAGGCCAACTCACCGTCATCCCAAATCAAAGCCGGCGCCTCTGGCGTCAATGAGGCTTGGTCTTCGAATAACTCCTGAATGCTTCGCGTCGACGGATATTCACTCTTTGTGTCGTTCCATTCCATCAGCAACTGGCGCCGTTCGTCTTCGCTCAGCAGCGGAACGTCAGAAATCTTTTGCTCCGGATCGGCGGTAACGCCTTCCAGAACGTTTTTGAAATGCGTCATCATCCGCGCGATCGTGTCGCGCTCGAACAAATCCGCGTTTGATTCAAAAAGGCAAATGAGCTGGTCGCTGTCCTCGGTGATCTCCAGCGTCAGATCGAAATTCGCCATCACGTGATCGATGCGAAAATGTTCAGCCGTAACGCCGGACAAATTCAGCGGCAGGATCTCTTCGCTCTGCAGGACGAACATCACCTGGAACAGAGGGTTGTGCGCGAGCGTGCGCTCCGGCTGCAATTCCTTCACCAGGCGCTCAAACGGCAAATCCTGATGCGTATAGGCGCCGAGCGCGACCTGCTTCATTTGATTGAGAAATTCGCGCACGGTCGAGTCGCTGGAAACCTGCGCCCGAATCGCGAGCGTATTGATGAAGAGGCCGATGAGATCGTCGACTTCGGGAAGCGGCCGGCCGGCGATGGGCGTGCCCACGACGATGTCTTCCTCGCCGGTGTATCGATGCAAGAGGATTTGATACGCCGCCATCAGCACCATGAAGAGCGTGACGTTCTCTTTCTGACAGATCGATCGAATGCGGCGCGTCAGATCAGCCGGCAAGGTAATTGTTTGCCGGTCACCGCGAAACGCGCGGTACGCTTGCGCGCCCGGACGTGAATGATCGGCGGGCAGCTCTAACGGCGGAGGCATGGTCGCGAACTGTTTTTTCCAATACGCGAGTTGCGAGTCATAGACTTCGCCCTCGAACCATTGACGCTGCCAGATCGCGAAGTCGCTGTATTGAATCGGCAAGTCAGCAAATGGCGACGGGCGGTCCGCGGCGAACGCGTCATAAAGCGATGACAGCTCGCGATGGAGGATGCCGAACGACCAACCGTCCGTGACGATGTGATGCAAAGTCACGAGCAGGATGTGTTCGTCATCGCGCATCCGCACGATCACGGCGCGCACCAGCGGACCGGCTGCCAGATCGAACGGCCGTCGGGCTTCGTGTCTGAGAATGTTCAGCGCTTCAGCTTCCCTCTGCGCCGCACCAAGGGTCGAAAGGTCGATTACCGGCACATCAAGCGTGATGTCCTGGATCAATTGCCGCGGCTCGCCATCGACGATACGAAAGATCGTCCGCAGTCCGTCATGACGCGCGACAATCGCCTGCAATGCCTTCTGCAATGCCGGCACATCCAGCTGACCGCGCAAGCGCGCCGCTGTCGGCGAGTGATAGACCGACTCGCCCGGCATCAACTGATTCAAGACCCAGAGACCCTGCTGGTTGTACGAAAGCGGAGCTGACTTCAGATTGTGGGCAGTGATGGCCTGACGAGTCTTCTCCTTGCGCTGCTGCTTCTTCATCAGCTGCAGCTCAAGCAATGCGCGCTTGGCGCCGGTGAGCGCGGAGAGCTGTTGCGCGAGGTTGGTACCGGCAACTGAAGAATCGACGTTCATCGCGATCTCAATAATTTCCCGTCAGCAAATAACGAAAGAAGCGAAAATAAAAACGAGGGTAAGATTGTTCGAAGTGCTTGAACGGCTCTGCATTCATCAGGCGCAGTTCGTATTCGGGCAGACGTTCCATGGCCACGCTAAGATCCACGTGATGGCCAATGTGGTTGCAGTTGTTATTGACGTACCAGCGGGCCAGCCAGCTCGCGCGAATGCTGCGCGTGTTAAGTCTGGCATCAGGACTCCAGGTTTCGCATTTCCAGTGCTCAGGCAATTCAATCATTGCGTGAATCGGCGCCCAGCCGATGATCATTGGGATCAACCACAGCTGAATGACGAGGTCCGTGCGAAACGCAATCGTGAACACGACCGCGAGAATCAAGAGCGCGGCCATCATCAGATAATCGCCTTCGACGCGTTTCACGATAAGTGGATTCAGTCCGGGACGCGTAGCTTCGAGTTTCCGTTCCACTCGTCCGGTTAGCGCGTATCCAATCCACGTCAGCGTGTCGACGAAGTGATTAAGCATCGATACATGAAGCACAAAGCCAATGACGCGAACCATCAAGGACCGCGAATCCATACGCTGATAGTTGTAGCTGAAACTTTCTTTGGTAACGTCCTTGTGATGGGCGAAGTGATCCGTAAGATAGCGCCAAAACGAAATGCCCAAAGGGGTGGCGATCATCATGCCAAATGCCTGATCCCGCCCCGCGCGACCGGTGGCCGTGCGATGCAGACATTGATGGATCAATTCGGTCGCATGCGCCAGAACCGCGCCCAGGAAAATCTGCAGAACTATTCTGGTAAAACCGTGCGTGGTGATTACCGCAAAGGCTGCGATACCCAACAATGCCGAGAGCGCCGTGAGCTTGAGATAAAAATATGCCGGAATGACTTTGCGAAGAAAGGGCCGGTCCGCGGTGACATTCGCCGTTGAACTGAACAAACCAGAGGCTAATCGGGATAAGCCGGCATTGGTAATCGTGTCTTGTTCAAGGTTTGTCATGACCGTTTAGTTCGATTCAACCAAGCGCACAGCCCCGCAAGGGACATAAGCTTTCCCAAGAAATAAAGTCGCAACGAGCGATTAATTCCAGGCGAAGTGCCCGGTCTGGTTCGTTTTCCGCCTTTAATTTGAGGGATTTGCGGGCGGGCTCAGGCAATGGCCGACTGGACGCCCAATTCACGCTCGAGGCGCAATTGCGCTTCCTCTTCGGACAGGCCGGCCAATTCCTCGATGAGCCGGGTCAACTCAGCATCTGATTCGTTCCGAGCGACTCGCGGATAGAGCATTTCCGCCAGGCTTGAAATCGTCGGGGCCTCGAACACGTCGACCATGTTGAGTTGAACATCCAGGACACCCCTGATGTTTGAGACGAGGCGCGCGGCCAGCAGCGAGTGGCCGCCTAAGTCAAAGAAGTTTTCGTTAACGCCAATTTGATCGACCTTCAGCACTTCGCGCCATGCCTCCAGCAGCATTTCTTCGAGTGGCGTACTCGGCAGATCCAACGTTACATCTGCCGTGGCACGATTGAACTGTGGTTCGGGTAGTGCCCGACGGTTGATCTTCCCACTCGAGGTCAAGGGAAATTCATCGATGACTTCAAAGGCCGCCGGCACCATGTATGACGGCAGTTTCGTTTTTAGGAGCTGGCGGAGATCACCAATGGCGTCGCGGGAATTATCTTTGGTGATCAGGTAAGCGACGAGCCGTTTGTCATTGCCGTCGGTCGCGATGACGACACAATTTTCGATGGCTTCGTGGTTTCTGATCGCACGTTCGATTTCCTCGAGTTCTACACGAAAGCCGCGGATCTTGATTTGATTGTCGGACCGGCCGAGAAACTCCAGGTTTCCATCCTCGTGATAACGAACGACGTCGCCGGTTTTGTACAGGCGATCGCTCGGTTCATTGCTGAACGGGTTGGCAATAAACTTTTGCGAGGTCAGGTCCGCACGATTGAGATAGCCGCGCGCGACCCCTGGCCCACCGATGTGTAATTCACCGGGAATGCCGATGGGCACCGGACGCAGTCTCGCATCGAGCACGTACACCTTCGCGTTGGCGTAGGGTCGTCCGATAGGGCTAATTCTTTCTATGGCAGCGGGCTCATACGTGCTCAGATCGCAGAACGTGACGGCAATCGTCGTTTCGGTCGGCCCATAAGTATTTACCAGGCGAACTCTATTACCGACGATCTTGTTCCAGGTGGCGACGCGGTCGGACGAAGCTTTCTCACCGCCGATAATCACGAGCCGAACGCTGGAAGGTAGCTGGAGATTCTGTCTGCTCAAGGCGTCCGTCAACTCGTGCCAGTAAACAGTCGGCAAATCGAGCACCGATAGTTTCCATTCTTCACAGCGAGCCAGAAAGTCTTCTGGTGAACTGATCATTTCGGCAGTTCGCAAGACCAGGCAACCGCCGGAAATCAGACTAATCAGCATTTCCTCCACGCTGAGGTCGAAAGAAAGTGACCCGAATTGCAGCACGCGGTCAGTGCAGCCGACCCCGTATGCTGTCTTGGCGACAGTCGCGAAGTTCACCAGCGAGCGGTGCTCAAGCAGTACGCCCTTCGGATTGCCGGTTGAGCCTGAGGTGTAAAGCACCACCGCGCCCTGCGAAGACAACCCCGGGACAACGGGATTGGCGGCGCTCTCACTCGAAATAATCGGCCAGTCTTCGTTGAGGCTGATCAGCTCTGCATCGCCGTCGATGTTCGGCGCCAGATTCTTTTGGGTGATCACGATGCGCGCCGAGGTGTCCTGAATCATGAAGGCGATGCGATCGCGCGGATAAGCCGGATCGAGCGGGACGTAGGCCGCGCCCGTCTTCAACACTCCCAAAATCGCCACCACCATCTCGAAACTGCGGTCGATGCTGACCCCGACCATGTCGGCGGGACCAATGCCACGCTTGATCAGGTAGTGCGCAACCTGGTTGGCTCTCGCATTCAGCTCGCGATACGTAAGACGCTCACCAGCAAACTCGATTGCGGCGGCGTCGGGTGTTTCGGCAGCCTGCGCTTCGAAGATCTCATGAATACCGGCGCTCTCGGGAAAAGCAATCTGATTCTGGTTCCATTCAACGAGCAGTTGCCGACGCTCTTTGCGAGTCAGCAATTCGATATCGACTATCGTTTGCGCCGGGTCGTTGACGATCGCCGTCAGCAGGTTGAGGAAATGTCCGAGCATGCGATCGATCGTGACCGCCGTGAACAAGTCCCGGGCGTATTCAAACGAAACCGTGATGCCGTCAGTTGATTCGTCGACCTCCATCGTCAGATCGAACTTGGCAACATCACTCGCCACCTGGATTGTCTTGAATTTTGTACCGTTGTGCGCCAACTCAGGTTCAGGCATGTTCTGAAACGAGAACATAACCTGGAAGAGCGGCGAGCGATTGGCGCGGCGCTCGGGGTTCAATTCTTCAACCAGCCTTTCAAACGGCAAGTCCTGGTGACAGAACGCACCCATCACTGTCTGGCGAACCCGCGCGAGCAGGTCGCGAAAACTGGGACTCCCGCTCAGATCGCCGCGCAGCACCAACGTGTTGACGAAGGCGCCAATCAAATCTTCGGTTTCAAACATCGTGCGGCCGGCCACGGGCGCACCGACGACCACATCCTCCTGGCCGCTGTAACGGAATAAGAGCGTCTGAAATGCAGCCAGCAGGATCGTAAACAGCGTGGCGTTCTCTTTGCGGCCGAGCGTCTTCAGCGATTCGGTAAGCTCGTCAGGCAGCTTTGCCGAAACGCGCCCCCCTTCATGAGTGCGGGTCGCCGGCCTTAAATAATCAGTCGGCAACTCCAGTGTTGTGGGCGCATCCGCCAGTTGCCGCCGCCAGTAGTTTAGTTGTCGCTCGATAGCTTCCTCTTCCAACCAGCGACGCTGCCATTGAGCGAAGTCGGCGTATTGGATTGAAAGCTGAGGCAGAACCTTGGTGTCGACATCTTTCAAATAGAGATGCGTCAGTTCGCGCAGCAGCACGTTGATGGACCAGCCGTCACAAACGATGTGGTGCAGTGTGATCAGCAACTCATGCTGTCGATCACCGAACTTCAGCAGCCGGACACGCACCAACGGGCCCTTGCTCAAATCGAAGGCGTGGTTGGCTTCCTCGGCAAAGACTGCCGTTCGCTGCGACATGGCCTGGGCCACGGGCAACCCGGACAGGTCGGTCACGCGAACCGGAACGGACGCCGAAGGCGAAATGACCTGGACCGCCGAACCTTTGGTCGTCACTATGCTGGTGCGAAGAATCTCATGGCGATCGACGATGCAATCGACCACCCGCTGCAGCTTCTCGATATCCAGAGTCCCGTCGATCTTCAAACCGGTACTGACGTTGTAGGTCGCGCGATTTGGGCTGACCTGATCGAGCAGCCAGAACTGCTGCTGGTTGAACGAGAGTTGGAGTGCGTCGGTGCGCTCGGCCTTGCCGATTATTCGCACCGAATCGCCACCGCCGGTCGCAATGCGTTCGGCCAGTAACTCAATTGTCGGCAACTCGAACAGCGTGCTAATGGGCGTCTCAAAGGTGAACTGACTGCGAATGCGGGCGGCAATTTGTGCCGCCAGCAACGAATGGCCGCCGAGCTCAAAAAAATTATCGTTGCGGCCGATGCTATCCAGCGACAGAACCTCTCCCCAGATTTTCGCGAGACGGATTTCGATTTCACTTTGCGGAGCGACATACTCGGACGAGACGCCGCTGCGCGACAGTTCCACCTCCGGCAAACGCAGCCGATCGATTTTGCCATTTGCTGACAATGGCAGCGCCGCCAACTCAACAAACGTTGCGGGCACTTGATAGTCGGGAACACGCGCGCTGATAAACGCTCTCAACTCGGTGGCTGAAACTGTGGCCGCCTCCGTAACGAAATACGCGATCAGACGTTTGTCGCCGTTGCCGGTTCCCTGTTCGCGAGCGACGACCACGCACTCTCGCACCGACGGGTGCCTGGCCAACGCAGTTTCAATTTCCCCCAGCTCGACACGGAAGCCGCGCAACTTAATCTGCTGATCACGACGTCCCGCGAATTCAAGCCGGCCGTCAGCCGAAACGCGCGCCCAATCTCCGGTGCGATAGAGTCGCATCCCTTCCCGCTCGATAAATTTCTCGTCCGTCAGTTCGGGCCGATTGAGATAACCACGACCGACGCCGGCGCCGGCGATGTACAACTCGCCTGACTCGTTGATGGCGCAGGGCTGCTGGTCCTCGTCGAGAACGTAAATGTCTGTATTGGCAATCGGACTGCCGACGGGCACAAATTTGTCGCCAACGAAGTCCCCTGGAATGCGAAACATGGCCACGATGCCGGCCGTTTCTGTCTGGCCGAACATGTGAACGTGCCGGGCGGGATGATTGAACTCATTCATCCACGTGAGCGGAATCTCACTCGGCAATGGCTCACTCGCAGAGAGCATCAAGCGCAACCGATTGTCGAGCAGGTCGCGTCGCTCGCTCTCAGGCAAGGCACTCAGAATCGTCGTGCAACTGCGCCAGAACGACGGTACGGCATCCATGACGGTGACGCCGCGCGACTTCAGCATGCGAAACAATGCGATTGGATCTTTGCGCTGATCGGAAGTCGCAATCGCTACGCTCGCACCCTGCGACAGCGGCAGCAGCAACTGTCGGCGCGCTGACGAAAAGGCGATTGAGGCGGTGTGCAGATACAGATCGTGTGAATCGATCTCAAGTTCACGGTTTAGCGCCCGCAGATAATTGGCGAGGCCGCTGTGCGTGATCATCGCGCCTTTCGGCTGGCCGGTGGAACCGGACGTGTAAATCACATAAGCCAGGTCATCGCGTGCCGGGGCCGCGGCGAGATTTTCGTGCGAATTTTGAGCAATCTCGGCCCAATCCTGGTCAAGCGCTAACCAGCGCGTCGCGCCCTCTGCCTTTGGGGCAGCGGAAAATCCGAGGTTTGCCGCGAGGCCACTCTTCGTAAGCACCACCGTCGGGGATGCATCTTTCAGCATGAACGCGAGCCGCTCTCGCGGATATTCAGGATCGAGCGGCAAGTATGCCGCGCCCGCTTTCAGAGTCGCGACGATCGCAATCGCCATTTCAACTGACCGATCGATGCAGATGCCCACGATCGATTCAGTCGCCACACCGAGTTTCTGCAGGTGTCGCGCGAGTTGGTTGGCGCGCGCATTCAGCTCGCCGAACGTCAGTTGCTCGTCTTCGCAGAGCAATGCGATTGCATCCGGCTGAACGTCAACTTGCTGTTCAAACAGGCGCGGGAACGGCGTCTCGAGGAAATGCGAAAGCCGCTCGCCATGAAGCTCGGCCAGCGGCGTGTTGGTAATGCGTTGCGCTTCGAGATTGGCTGTCTCGACAGTTGTGTGGGACATGTTAGTGTTTATCCAAATCGCGCCGGCACACGCGATTTACTTCTGGGCTACCACGTTCTGTTCTTTGCTGATTTCAATCACGTCTCCGACCTTGTGTTTCAGATCGGCCTGCACGCTGACAAAAATATTTCCTGAGTCGTCGACCGTCACGCCTTGCACGTTTTTAAGTTGACCACCAAACGCGGCGATCGTCTTCAGCTCTTCCCCGGGCGTGTAGACGTAAAGCTTTCCGTTGCGACTGTCGGTGATGTAAAGCGCTCCCTTGGCAAAGTAGATCGTTTCAGGCGAAAACGAATCCTGGCGATCGATGATGCGATGAAGCTTGCGGCCGCCGTCGAGCATATACAGCACGTTGTCTTCGTTGTCGGCGATGTAGAGATTGCCGCGGTCGTCGTAAACCATGCTTTCCGGTTTCGTAATCCCGTAGTCAATCCCCAGAAATTCCGAGACCTGTCCGTCGCGCGTCACGCGAAATACTTTGTGCATTTCGCCATCGCCGACGAGCAATGATCCGTCCGGCGCTAAAGCAATGCCTTCGGTCGAAATCAATCCTTTGTCTTTACCGGCGACAAGTCGCGGCTGGCCATCATTCGTGTACTCCCAAAGGCCGCCCGCGTCGTCATCCGTGAAGAAGATGTTGTCTTCGGCATCAATCACGAGATCTTCCGGAGACTCGCAACCAAACCCTGCGTCCATCAGGCGTTTCAGGCCTTCGTTACGGGTCCACGATTCCAGCGCCAGGCCGCCTTCGTCGGCAAAGTAAAGTTTGCCTTTATGCCAAACCAACCCGTCGGGCGATCCAAATCCAATCTTGTTGGTCGCGAACATCGTCGCCTTGTAGGACTGGTCGGTCATGATCACCAGGCCTTCTTTCTTGACGCCGCAAGACGTGAGAAAGGCACAAGCGAACAAAGCCAGCGCGCAGGGGAGTTTCTTGATGAGTATTGCTTTCACTTTATGACCCCATTCCCAGCAGCACGTGGCGACGCATGACTGCGAGGAAACCTAAAAAAGCCCTGATATGAATCATCGTGCTCGATACTTCAAACGCGACGAGAAAAATGATCGCGCTGGACAGCGCGCTGTAACGTAAAGTCAAACCGGTCAGCTTATCGAGCCAACCGCGGAAGCTCCTGCGCACCACGTATTGAATGAGCGCCAGTTCGGCAATCGCGACCGTCGCGCCTGCCGCTATGTCCAGAGGAGTATGCTGTCCGCTAATCAGCTTGCCCCCCAGAATCACGAAAATACTCCAGCCGAGAGCCAGTAAACCGATTCGCCGCGACGCCAGGAAAATTCCCAGCGAGATGGCGATGAAGAATCCGGCGTGATCGCTCGGAAACGAGCCCAAATCGTTTGGATCAATATCGCCGCTCAATAGCGCGCGGTGGTCCTTCTGGCTTTCTTCATCGAGCATGGTGCGCACCGGCATGCGTTTCATCTCGACGAGTTCATCGCCTTCGAGCCTATAAATCTTTTGCGTTCGAATCTCAGGCCGTGGCAGAAAGATCGTCTTTGACAAAACCTTGGTCGTGGTAATCACAAACACCGCGGCGACCAGCGTCGTAATCAGGATTTTGCGACGCGCGTTGGTGCTCTCGATCGTCTTGCCTCCATACCACGCGGCGAGGAAGCAACCGCCAATAACCCCAGCCTTCGCCAGGTCGTTGTCGATGAAGAAGGCAACGATGCTATCGAGCAGCCACGATCGACCGGCGATGCTGTTGATGCCCAGCAGGACTTGATCGTTTAGCTGCGTGAACCAGCCGCTAAGCGATCCCGCCATCAAAGAAATTAGAACTGTTCCGATCACTGCTTGCCTCCATGCTCTAGCCTTCCATCAGGGAAAATAAATGAATAAAACGGCCTTTAAGCCAGAAAATGAACAGCCCGATGCCATTTTTCGTCAGCCCCTCAGGGCCACTCACAGTGCATGAAGCTTTTGATTTCAACTGTTTGCGAGCGGAACTAGACGCTCATTCGACTTTTATTTGTGATTGGAGAGGAACCGACCCGTGTGCTTACCATGAGTGAAAATCGCCCCGACGCCTCCGCTTGTGCCCAAAACGCCCCATTGATCGCGTTGGGCCAATCGATCGTCGAAATGATCGCAGCCCGCGCTGCAGAGAATCCTTCGGCGCCGGCGGTCGTGACTGGCACATCCGTCCTGAGCTACGGCGATTTGGAACGGCGCGCGAATCAGTTGGCCCATTACCTGACTGACCTTGGGGTCGGCAGCGAAACGATCGTGGCGATCTGTCTCGAACGATCGTTTGAATCAATCGTCAGCGCACTTGCCGTGCTGAAGGCTGGCGGCGCCTATCTGCCGGTCGATCCCAAACTGCCGATCGAACGCTTCAATTTCATCATGGGCAATGCGCGGCCCCGGGTATTGATTACCAGGAGCCATGCTCCCGACGAATTCGATTCGTGTTCGCTTAAGATTCTCGATCTGCGTGTCGATGCAAACCGTTCAATGGTTTCTGTCAATCGGAACGCACCCGCAACCACCGGCGACCAACTCGCCTATATCATCTACACGTCAGGATCGACGGGTCGACCGAAAGGTGTGGAAATCACCATCGGCAACCTGATGAACCTGATTTCATGGCACCAGGCTGAATTTAAAATCACGGCCGCCGATCGCGCGAGTCACCTGGCCGCGGTTGGTTTCGATGCTGCGGTGTGGGAAGTCTGGCCGTACCTGACGGCCGGAGCCAGTCTCTACCTACCGGACGAGACGACGCGGTTGTCGCCCATCTCGCTACGCGATTGGATTGTGCGCAACGAAATCACCATCAGTTTTTTGCCGACGACGCTCGCAGAATCGTTAATCAGTCTGGCGTGGCCAAAACGGACTGCACTACGATTTCTCTTGACGGGTGCGGACACACTGCATCGACATCCGCCGCAAGACCTTCCGTTCGAGTTGGTCAACAATTACGGTCCGACCGAATGCACAGTTGTGGCAACTTCAGGCCAGGTCCGCGGCAGTGGGTGCAGTGACCTGCCGACGATCGGGCGGCCTATTGCGAACACGAAGGTGTATCTGCTCGACGAAGATTTGCGCGAGGTGCCCGCAGGTGAAGTGGGCGAGATTTTCATCGGTGGCGCAAATGTGGGCCGTGGGTATCTCAACAGTCCCGAACTAACCAGAGCGAGATTTATTCCCGATCCCTTTCGCCCCGGCTCTGGCGAACGCGTATATCGCACCGGCGATCTTGGCCGCCGTTGCCCAGATGGAGATATCGCATACGTGGGCCGGGTCGACGAGCAGATTAAGATTCACGGCTATCGCATCGAGCCGGGCGAGATTGAAGCAGCCCTCGATCGTCACGCGACGATTGCCTCGAGTGTCGTGGTTGCCCGCCGCTTCGATTGCGCCGACGCGAGGTTGATTGCCTATGTCACGCTCAGGAACGGAACCATTCCGGCCGCGACTGACCTTCGTAACTTTCTCAAATCGTCTTTGCCCGAATACATGGTCCCGACGCTGTTTGTGAGACTCGACAGCCTGCCATTGATTATCAACGGCAAGGTTGATCGCCAGGCGTTGCCGGAGCCTGACGACGAAAATCGTCTGGTCGACGACGTCTTTGTCGCGCCGCGCACGCCGATTGAGAAACGTATCGCCGAAATTCTTTGCACGCTCTTCAAGGTCAAAGAAGTCGGCATCAACGACAACTTCTTTCTGCTGGGCGGCCACTCATTGCTGGGTGCGCAGTTACTAACCAAGATTCGTAACGGTTTTGGAATTGATCTTCCGCTGCGCGCAGTGTTCGACGCGCCGACGATCGCCACGTTGTCTGCGACCATCGAGCGAGAGATCGTTGCGCGCGTCGAATCGATGACGGAAGCCGAAGCGCAAGCATTAGTTGCCTGATGCTCTCGATTGGTGACGCCGAAAATT